>Ga0160436_1000541_pt1 | contig 13839 bp, 12 predicted proteins | sample HID1973M_E0MG_FD_108264 | JGI IMG/M metagenome (GOLD analysis project Ga0160436, IMG submission 108264) | Enriched mosquito-associated microbial communities from UW Madison campus, WI, USA - HID1973M_E0 MG | ecosystem: Host-associated > Arthropoda: Insects > Digestive system > Unclassified ...
CGACAGATAGACGGCCTCGGCAGGCAGGAAGGGAATGCGCCAGCCCTGCGGATTGCCACCCATCATCACGACCGCGCTGTGCGCCGGCTCGGGCATCGTCGGCGCGGGTACTTCGAAGGCCTGCGCGCGCCATGGCTCATGCCCCCAGTCCCGACCGCCGCCCAATGCGCCCAGCACACAGACCACCAGCACCGGCCCACGCGCCCGCAACAGGCTGGCCGGCAGCAGTCGCGGCCACAGCCACCACAACAACAGCGGCACCAACACCTCGATGGCGACGAGATAGCGGTGGATGCTGAACACCGATTGCCACAACAGGTAGGCCACGCCGACGAACACGAACAACACCCGCCCCGCCGACGTCGTCGAACGCGGAGCGTTCGGCCCGCGGCGCAACAGCTTCAGCACCCCACCGGCGATGAGCAGCAGATAGAGCGTGGCCCAGAGCAGCTGCGGCAATGCGATCTCGCTGACCCGTCGCGGCCCGACAGTGAACAACAATGGCCAGGCCAGCCATTGACCGAGACTCTTGGGCAGGAAGTGCGTATCACTGACCACACCGGCGGTGGCCAGCGGCGCCTGGAACCAGGCGTTGAGTTGCGGAAACAGCGGATTGCCGAAGGCCTGCCACACCTTCCAGAACCAGACGCCACCGACCACGGCGAACACCAGGAGCGCGACCGCGGTCATGCAGGTGACCCCCAGCAACCGGCGGCGCCAGGGACCGCCATCGACCAGTGCCGCCAGCCCCAGCGCCACCGCGTACAGGGCATTGGTGAGCTTCAGCGCCACCGCCAGGCCGATCAGCAAACCCGCCAACGACCAGGCCAGCAGCGCGCCCTGCGACTGCGCCCGCTGGCGCGCCTGCGCGCGCAACACCCAGGCCAGTGCAGCCAGCACCGGCAACGCGGTGGTGTTGTCGGCCATCGTGTTGCCCATTTCCGACACGAACGCGCCACTGGCCAGCGCCGCCAGCGCCAGCAACGGTGCGCGGGTGGCACGGCGCGGATCCTCCTCCAGCACGCGCCAGGCGATCGCTGCGACCAAGGCAAAGACGAGGCCGTGCAATGCGCCCAACGCGAAACCCGCCAAGGGCGCGGGCCAGCGTGTGAGCAGGCTGTACTGCAGGGTGTCCAGCAACGGATGGAAATAGGACTGCAGCTGCGCAGCCGCCAGATCCAGCGACAGGCGACCGCCCAACGCGGCGTAGCCGTTGTAGAGGTGGTAATTGCGCAGATCCCAGTTCGCGTCCTGGCCCCGCCATAGCGCCCACAATCCGCACAGCACACTGGCCGCGATGCAGGCCGCGACCACATTGCTGCGCGAGTCGAAAGCGAAGCGGTGCCGCAACCATTCGCCAATGCCGGTGATCGCACGACGCCAGTGCGGTGTCGCCACGACACTTGCCGGGCTGGCCGGCTTCGTCCCTGGACTCATCCCCATCCCTTTGCTCAAGACTTCGAGTGGAAGCGCAAACCCGACGTCATCGGTCCGCCGTTGCGCGCGGTATCGACAGATAGGCCAGATGCTTGGCTTCGATGCGGCCGCGGGTGACGGTGTCGAGGATCAACCCGCACGCCAACAGCAGGAACCCCAGCAACATGAGCGCGACGCACAACACCGCAGTCGGCAGCCTCGGTACCAGGCCGGTCTCCAGATAGGTCAACAGCAAGGGCGTGGCCAAGCCGAACGACAGCACCGCACAAAGGGCAAAACCGGCCGAAAAGAACAGCAGCGGCCGCTCGGCCTTGAACAGCTTGAAGATGGTGGTGAGGATCCGCCAGCCATCGCGCCAAGTGTTGAGCTTGCTCTGCGAACCGTCGGGTCGCGCGCCGTAGCGGGTCGGCACTTCAGCCACCGGCATGCGCAGCTGCAGTGCGTGCACCGCCAGTTCGGTTTCGGTCTCGAAGCCCTGCGCGTGCGCGGCGAAGGATTTCACGTAGCGGCGCGAAAACACCCGGTAGCCGGACAACATGTCGTCGAAGCTGCGGCCGAACAGCAGGCCGGCGCAACGGGTCAACAAGACGTTGCCGACGCGGTGGCCGGGACGATAGGCGGCCTGCTCCTGGTCGCGGCGGGCGCCGACCACCATGTCCAGCCCGTCGGCGACCAGCCGCTGCGCCAGCGCCGGCGCCGCGGCAGCCTCGTAGGTGTCGTCGCCATCGACCAGGACGTAGAGGTCGGCCTCCACGTCGGCGAAGGCACGCCGCACGACGTTGCCCTTGCCCTGCAGCGGGACCGTCAGCACGTGCGCGCCGGCGGCTTGCGCCAGGGCGGCGGTGTCGTCGCGCGAATTGTTGTCCAGCACGTGGATGGCCGCGCCCGGCAATACTGCGCCGAAATCGGCCACGACCTTGGCGATCGTCGCCGCTTCGTCGTGGCAGGGAACCAGCACGGCGATACGCAGGCCCTGCAGCGCAGCCGGAAGAACTTGGTTGGACGGATTCATGCCCGCCATTGTGAACGAAGCTTCAATCCCTGACGACGGTCAGCGGCTGCTCCCACCAATCCTCGACGCTGCCGTCGTGGCCATGCAGGCGCAGGCCCAGCCAATGCCGACCGGGCGCGAGCGCACGGGTGTCGATCCGGGCCTGGAATCCGACGCGCGGATGCTGGGGATCGGTGCTGATCTTCCAATAGGGACGCACGTCCAGCGCCCGTCCGTATTCGGCCACCGCCAGTACGTGGCCATCGACAAGGATTTCCACTGCGCGCAGGCCAATGCCGTCCTTGAACGCCCAGCCGCGCACATCCAGTACGCCTTCGACTTTGGCGTCGGGCAGCGGTGCGTCGACCCAGGCCATCGCTGGCGTCACACACGGACCGCTCGCCCGTTGTGCCGGCAGGCGGAACAGCAGGAAGCGCTGGTAGCCGTGATCGGTCGACACCACCACCGGAGGCGGCAACGGCCCGACCATGTCGCAGACTTCGTGGTAGCGCTGCAGAAGATCGCGGTAGCGCTGGTCGCTGGGCGACAGCACCAGCAGACGTTCACCGCCGCGCGTTCCATCGCTCAGCAGCCCCCACTGCGCCAGCTGCGCACTGCGGCCATGCTTGTCGTTCAACGGCGCACGCAGTACTTCGATGTCCGGATCGCCGAGCTCGAAGCCCAGCTCGGCGCCGACCTTGAAATTGCCCGCCAGCACCCGGCTGCCCGGCGGCATCTGCGCCAGCTGGTACCGTACGCCTCCGCCAAGCGCGCCCCAGCCGGCGAAATTACGTGGATAGAATTTCTCGCCGGCGCTGCGCTCGCGCACGCTCGGCGTGGCGGCGGCAAGGTAATAACCGAACGCGCCGACCATCCCCACGATCGCCAGGACCCAGGTCGCGCGCCGCCACGAGCGCCGCCAGCGCATCAGGATCATCGGCACGGCGACCAGCAGCGCCAGGTAGCCCGGCAGCGGCCAATGGAAGCTGATCCGCTCGTTGTCGCTGAAAAAGCCCAGCGCGAAGATGGCCAGGGTCGATACACCGCCGAGCAGGCCGAAATAGCGCCACTGCACCCGCGAACCGCCGCCGGCACGGGTGCCGATGCCGGCTACGCGCACCATCGCCCAGGCCAGCAGGGGCGTGACCAGCAGCACCTGGATCAGCACGAACCACAATCCATCCAGCTGGAACCGCCAGGGATGGCGATCGACGAGCTGGAAACGCAACCCGGCCTCGTCGTGGTCGGTGTTCCACATCAGCAGCGGTGCCCACGCCAACAGCCCCACGCTCAAGGCCATCCAGATCCGCGAATCGCGCAGCAGCGCCCGCCCCTGCGGCAGCGACATCAAGGCGATGAAGCCCACCCCGATCACGCCGAGGAAGCGATAGTGGCTCAGCGCGCCGATGACCAGCCCCAGCGCCAGCTGCAATGCACTGCCCGCTTCGATTTCGCGCAGCAGCCGTGCGACCGCATCCATGCACAGCACCGCCGCCAGCGCCATCGGCACGTCCGGCACCGCGAGGATGCCCAACGTCGCCGACAGCGGCATGACCAGGACCAGGCTGCCGGCTTGCCAGCCGCAGGTACCACCGAACCAGCGCCGCGCGGTGTGCGCCACCAGCCACGGCAGCAGCGAGGCGATGGCCAGGAACGGCAACCGCAGCGCCAACTTGTGCGCGCCGCCGATCTCCACGCCCAGCCGCGCCAGCCAAGCGGTCATCCCGGGCAGGTCGGAATACGCGGCCGCCAGGTGCTGGCCCTCCTGCCAATAGAAGGCCTCGTCGACGAACAAAGGCAGGCGCGCGGAAATGAGCACCTTGACTGCGGTGACCAGTGTCCACAGGATCACGAAGTCGCGATGCGCGCGCTGTTCTCCCTGCATTGCCCTGCCACCGCCTCCGTCAAACCCTGGGAATGTGATGTCCACACCACAACGTACTGTGGAAATGCTAACCGATGCGTTGCAAGAATCGCTGCGTCGCGCCCAGCAACAGGTCAATTCGCTGCTGCTCGGCAAGGTACACGAGGTCCGCCTGGCCTTTGTTGCGCTGCTGTCGGGCGGACATCTGCTGATCGAAGACCTCCCCGGGTTGGGCAAGACGACCCTCGCCCACGCAATGGCCTCCAGCCTGGGCCTGGGCTTCCAGCGCGTGCAGTTCACCTCGGACCTGCTGCCCGCCGATGTGCTCGGCGTCTCGGTCTACGACGCGCAGTCGCGCCAGTTCCAGTTCCATCCCGGCCCGGTGTTCACCCAGGTGCTGCTGGCCGACGAGATCAACCGTGCCCCACCGCGCACCCAGAGTGCGCTGCTGGAAGCCATGGCCGAACACCAGGTCACCCTCGATGGGGTGACCCACGCGCTGCCCGAACCGTTCTTCGTGATCGCCACCCAGAACCCGGTCGACCTGTCCGGCACGTTCCCGTTGCCGGATTCGCAGCTGGACCGGTTCCTGTTGCGGCTCACCCTGGGTTATCCGAATGCCGAGTCCGAACGCGAACTGCTCAGTGGCACCGATCGGCGCCATCTGATCGCGCAAGCCGTGCCCTGCCTATCCGACAGCGAAGTGCTGCAGCTGCGCGAAGCGGTGGAGCGCGTGCATGCCAGCGAGGCGTTGATCAGCTACGTGCAGGCACTGCTGACGCGCAGCCGGCAATATGCGGGCGTGCGCGTGGGGTTGTCCCCGCGCGCCGGGCTGGCGCTGTTGCGCGCGGCCAAGGCCTATGCGCTGCTGCTGGGCCGCGTGCACGTGTTGCCGGAAGACATCCAGGCACTGTTCGAAGCGGTCGCCGGTCATCGGTTGGTGGCCGAAGCGGAGAGCGTCAGCGGTCCGGCCCTGGCCAAGAAGATCCTGCACAGCGTGCCGGTGGACTGAAGCGCGCCGGGGTTGGCGGACTTCATGGGGGAGTGAGTTGCGCAAGGCGATGAACCAGGGGATGTCCGATTCGAGTTCCGGCGGCGAAACCGCCTGGCGGGGCTGGCTGCGCCGTTTGTTCCTGCTGGCGCGGCCGCGCGCGCCCGAACCCCTGCCGGTGCAGCTGGACCGCCGCCGCATCTACGTGCTGCCCACCCGTTTCGGCGTGTTCGTGGGCGCCCTGCTGTTGGCGATGTTGCTGGGCGCGCTGAACTACAACAACAACCCCGCCCTCCTGCTGGCGCTGCTGCTCGGCACCGCGGCGGTCGCCAGCACGATCATGGCGCACCTGCAATTGTCCGGCCTGCGCCTGGAAGCGGTCGGAGCCGAGCCGGCCCCCGCCGGGCAGCCACTGCAGATGCATCTGTCGTTGGACAGCCGCGACGCGCGCACGCGGCGCGGCCTGCTCATCGAACTGGAGGACAGCAGCGTGTATTGCTCGCCGGGCAACCCGGATGCGCCGATGGCGGAACTGCGCCTGGCCACGCAACGGCGCGGTTGGCGCGATATCGGCCGGCTCCGCGTCTCGACCACCCAACCGCTGGGTCTGGTCCGTGCGTGGTCGTGGCTGTGGCCGGACATTCCCCTGCTGGTCTACCCGACGCCGGAAGCCGACGCGCCACCGCTGCCGGTCGCCCCAGGCACGCCGGCAGGCACACGCTTGCACGTACTCGGCGAAGAACTGCACCAACTGCGGCCATACCGCATCGGCGATGCACGCCGCGCGATCGCGTGGAAGCATTCGGCGCGCCGCGACACCTTGTTGGTGCGCGAATACGAACAACCCGTGGGCGTGGACGTGCAACTGGACTGGCGCGCACTGGGCGGCCTGCCCTACGAACGCCGCGTCTCGCGCCTGGCCAGTTGGGTCGAGCAGGCCGAACGCGAAGGTCGGCGCTATCGCTTGAGCCTGCCCGGGCAGCCGCCGCTGGGACCTGCCAAAGGTCCGCAGCACCGTCACGAATGCCTGCGCGCGTTGGCGCTGCTTCCGCATGTCTGAGCCGCTCACCCTTTCGCGCAGCAGCCGTGCCTGGGTCGGTGCGGCGACGTTGCTGTGTTTGTTGCCGTTGCTGTTGCAGTTGCCATCGGCATTGATGCTGGTGTTCGCGCTGTCGGCGCTGGCCACGATGGCGCTGTCGTGGCGGCATGCGATCCCGGCATCGCTGCGGCTGCTGCTGATCGCCGCGATGTTGGCCGCGGTGTACTGGCAGGCCGGCGCGCGGCTGGGCCGCGACACCGGCTGCGCATTGCTGGCGGCGATGCTGGCGATCAAGTCCTCGGAACTGCGCACCCTGCGCGACGCGCGCAGCCTGCTGGGTTTCGCCTTGTTCGCACCGTTCGCCGCCTTCCTGCTCGACCAAGGGCCGATCACCACCGTGCTGGCGCTGGCGGCGGTGCTGGTGTCGCTGTTGTGCATGCAACGCATGGCCGACGAGGAGACGCGCGCCGGGACACCCTCGTGGCGCGAGCAGGCACGCTCCATCCTTCGTCTGGCCGTCCTGGGCGTGCCGCTGGCGTTGGTTGCGTTCTGGCTGTTTCCACGCCTGGGAACGCCGCTGTGGGGCATTCCCGAGCGCGCGATGTCGCGCCCCGGCCTGTCGGACACGATGTCACCGGGCGAGTGGATCGACCTGATGGCCGACGACACGCCGGTCTTGCGAGCGCAGTTCTTCGGTGCCGTGCCGCCGCCGGAGCAGCGTTATTGGCGCGGCCCGGTGTTGTGGAATTTCGATGGCCGCACCTGGCGCGCGCCACGCGACACGCTGCCTGCGGATGCACTGCAGACCGAACCCGGGAATGCGCGTTGGGACTACCAGATCGATTACGAGCCGACCGACCGCCGTCAGCTGGTGGCGCTGGACCTGCCGCTGCAGGCGCCACCCGGCAGTGTGCTGTCGCGCGATTATTCGTTGTCCAGCATGGTCACCTTGACCAGCCTCAGTCGCTGGCGATTGCAATCGGCTGCCCCTGCGAACGTGGAAACGACGCTGCCGGCCTGGCGGCGTGCGCAGGCCTTGGCGCTGCCGCCCGGGTTCAATCCGCGCACGCTGACCCTGGCCCGGCAATGGCGGCAACAGGCGGGTACAGACGACGCGGCGGTCGTGCGGCGTGCGATGGACTGGATCCACCGCGAATTCGCCTACACGCTCGACACTCCGCTGCTCGGCCATGACAGCGTGGACGAGTTCCTGTTCGAGCAGAAGCAGGGCTTCTGCGAACACTTCAGTTCCGCATTCGTCGTACTCATGCGTGGCGCCGGCATTCCGGCACGCGTGGTCACCGGCTATGCCGGCGGCGTGCGCAATCCAATCGGCGGCTACTACGTGCTGCGACGGATGGATGCCCACGCCTGGGCGGAAGTCTGGCTGCAAGGTCGCGGCTGGGTGCGGGTGGATCCGACCGCCGCGGTCGCGCCCGAGCGCGTCTATGACACGCTCGAGGATCGATTGGGCGCGACGGCCGGCGGCGCCGATGCGATGTACCGGGTCGGTGACATCGGCGATTGGTTGCGGCGCGGCTGGAACGACCTGGTACTCACCTTCGATGCCAGCCGTCAGCAGCACCTGTTGCAGCCCTTCGGCATCGATCGGCTGGAACCGGTGCAGCTGATCGCATTGTTCGCCGCGTTCGCGCTTGCGGCGCTGGGATGGATGGCCTGGCTGCTGGCCCGCGGCGAACGCGAGCGCGATCCGCTGCTGCGCGCCTGGCACCGCCTCGGCCGCCGCTACGCGCGGTTCGACCTGGCCCGCGAGCCCCACGAGCCGGCCCTGGCCTGGAGCCGCCGCGTGAGCCAGGAACTTGCCGATCCGGCACTGGTCCTACTCAGCCAGCGTTTCGCCGAAGCGCGCTACGCTGGCGCCGTCGCCGACAGCGCCCGTCGACAACTGATCAAAGACCTGCACCAACACCGCCCGAACACCGGAGCCGAGTCATGAACATCCGTTTGGTCCTACCTTTCTTCGCGGCGCTCTCGCTGGCCGCCTGCGCCACCGCACCCAAACCGCTGCAGGGCCAGTTCCACATGGTCAACCCACGCGATGCGGTGACCGTGCACCAGCAGGCCGGCACGCCGGTGCGTTGGGGCGGCCGCATCATCGAAACCAAGCCCGGCCCCGGCGAAACCTGCTTCCAGATGATTTCGCGGCCGCTCAATGCCACCGCGCGCCCCAACACCAACTCCAACGACGCCAGCGATGGCCGCTTCCTCGCCTGCCGCGCCGGCTTCTACGACCCGGCGGTATTCGAGGCCGGACGAGACGTGACCTTCATCGGCACCATCGCCGGTTACGAAAACACCCGCATCGGCGACTACGACTACCAGCTGCCAAAGATCGCCGCCGACGTGGTCTACCTGTGGCCGGTGGTGCGCGATGTCCAGCTGGTGCCGGTCAATGCGTGGGGTCCCTGGGGGCCGTGGGGCCCGTGGGATCCGTGGGGCCCGCGTTGGGGTCCGCACCGCGGCTGGTGGTAATCCCAATCTTAAAAGTTCAGCCAGACGCCGCCTTCGGGCGGCGTCTGCGTTTGCACCACCGACCTCAGCCGCCCGGCGCGCCGAAATGGCCCAGCGGCGCGCCGGCCAGCAGATGCAGATGGAGGTGGTAGACGGTCTGGCCGGCATCGCCACGACAGTTCATGACGATGCGGTAGCCGTCCTGGGCGAAACCCTCCCGACGCGCGTACTCGGCGGCCGCCAAGGCGAGTTTGCCGATCAGCGGCGCCTGCTCGGCGGTGACATCGTCCAGGGTCGGGATCGGGTCGTGCTTGGGGATGAAGAGCACATGCACCGGCGCCTGCGGTGCGATGTCCTTGAAACCCAGCACCTCCTCATCCTCGTAGACGATGCTGGCGGGAATTTCGCGACGGAGGATCTTGCCGAAGAGCGTGTCGGACATGGCGGCGGTTCGCGTTGCAGGAAAGCCTTAGCTTAGCCGTTGGTGACGCGCTGGGAGGGCCGGGCACGGCGGGTCGCGCCGACGCCTGCGGCTACTCGGGCACTTCGCTGCGGCTGCCGAAGGCGTACGACAGCGTGCCGCGGTCGACGTACTCGAGTTCGCCGCCCAGCGGCATGCCCTGGGTGAGGCGGCTGGGCCGCACCCGATGCTGTCGCGCCAGTTGCGCCAGGTAGTGCGCCGTCGCTTCGCCTTCGACCGTGGCATTGGTAGCGATGATCAGCTCCTCGACCTCGCCGGCCGCCAGGCGTTCGCCGAGCCGATCCAGGCCGAGCTCGCGCGGGCCGATGCCATCGAGCGGCGACAACCGCCCCTGCAGGATGAAATACAGGCCGCGGTAACCGGTGGCGTTCTCGATCGCCAGGCGATCGGCCGGCGACTCGACCGCGCACAGCTGTTGCCGATCGCGGCTGCCGCTGGCGCAGATCATGCACAACTCGTGTTCGCTGAAATCACGGCAGAGTCGGCAGTGGCCGACCCGTTGCATGGCTTCTTCGAGTACCTGTGCCAGTCGCTTGCCACCCTCGCGGTCGCGTTCGAGCAGGTGGTAGGCCATGCGCTGCGCGCTCTTCTGGCCCACGCCCGGCAGCACCCGCAGCGCTTCGATCAGTTGTTCCAGCAGGGACAGGCTCATGCGCCGATGGACCAGAGGGGTGCGCGGAAGCGGAACCGGCGCGGGCGAGCGATCGCCGCGCCGTTCCGCCGCGAAGGGATCAGAACGGCAGTTTCATGCCCGGCGGCAGCTGCATGCCGGCGGTGGCCGACCCCATCCGCGCCTTGGATTCGGCGTCGATCTTGTTGGAAGCATCATTGAACGCAGCGGCGACCAGATCCTCCGCCATCTCCGGATCGGCCAGCACGCTCGGATCGATGCGCACCTTGCGGCACTCCTTGGCGCCGGTCAGCGTCACGCTGACCATGCCGCCGCCGGCGGTGCCGGTGACTTCAAGCTTGGCCAGGTCTTCCTGGGCGCGCTGCAGGTTCTCCTGCATCTTCTGCGCCTGCTGCATGAGTTGGGCGATGTTGCCACGCATGGTCTTCTACTCTTCGTAAGGACGGATGGACTCGGGCACGACGCGCGCGCCGTGCTGTTGGATCAGTTGCTGGACGTTCGGGTCGGCGAGGAAAGCGGCCTCGGCCGCGTCCTGGCGCTCGCCCCTCTGTCGGTGCGTACGCTCGTGCAAGGTCTCGGCATCGGCCTGGCCGGTGTCGATGACGATCTTGGGCGCTTGCCCGATCAGGCCGGCCACTGCCTGGGCGAGATCGGTTATCGAACGCTCCGAACGCAGGTATTCAAACCCCTGCGCCAGCAACAGCCGAAGCACGCCGCCATGGTGCGAGACGAAAGCAGCATGCGCGGCCAATTGTCGCGAGGGACCGGTCAGTTCGGCGCGTGCGACCAGGTCGAGCCATTGCTCGGCATCGAGATCGCTTGTCGCGATCGAGGCCGTTGGTGCCGCTGCTGCCGGAACCACTGCCGGCGGCTCGACGACGGGCGGGGCCATCGCCATTTCCGGCATTGCCGGCGTTGCTGCGACCCGCATCGGCACGCTGGCGCGGACTGGCGCATCGTCCACCGCCCATGGCGGCGGATCGTCGCTCGACGCGCGCGGCGCGGGCGCGGCCGCAGAACGCGCTGGCGCCGTCACGGATACCGGCGGCACGGCGGCGGGCATCACCGCGGCGCGCACAGCCGGCGCCGCCGACACCGCAGGCGACTGCAGCCCGCCACTGGCATTCGCGCCCGTACCGGCGCCCTGGCCGACACCACCTTCGCCACTGCCTACGGCGACCGCAGCAGCCGGGCGGAAGGCGAGCATGCGCAGCAGCGCCATTTCAAAGCCGGCACGCGGACTCGGCGCAAGGTAAAGATCGCGACGCCCATTGAGCGCCATCTGATACCACAGCTGCACCACTTCCGGCCGCAGCCGCGCGGCGAATGCGCCCGGGTCCAGGCCCTCGGCCGGCAGCGCCGCCGCCGGCACCAGTTGCCGCACCTGGATGCGATGCAAGGCCTCGGCCAATGCCTCCAGCACACCACCCCAGTCCGGCGAAAACTCCGCCAATGCGGCGATCACTTCCATCAGTCGAGCGCCCTGCCCGTCGGCAAGCGCCTCAAGCATCGCCCCGACCTGGGTCCGGTCGACAGTTCCCAGCATCGTGCGCACCACATCCTCGCGCAGCGCGCCACCGGCGTAGGCAATGGCTTGGTCCAGCAGCGACAGACCGTCGCGCAAGCTGCCGTCGGCGGACTTGGCGAGCTGGACGATCGCCGTGGCATCGGCGTCGATCTGCTCGGCGGCCAGGATGCGGGTCATCTGCCCCTGGATCTGCTCCTCGTCCAGGCGCTTGAGGTTGAACTGCAGGCAGCGCGACAACACGGGGACCGGCAGCTTCTGCGGGTCGGTGGTGGCGAGCAGGAACTTCACGTGTTCCGGCGGTTCCTCAAGGGTCTTCAGCAGCGCATTGAACGCGGCCTTGGACAGCATGTGCACTTCGTCGATCAGGTAGACCTTGTACTTGCCGCGCGAGGGCATGTACTGCGCGTTCTCGATCACCTCGCGGACATCGTCCACGCCGGTGTTGGAGGCCGCGTCGATCTCCAGCAGGTCGATGTAACGGCCCGCATCGATGTCCAGGCAGGCCGCGCACTGGCCACAGGGGTCGGCGCTGGTGCCCTGCTCGCAATTCAGCGATTTGGCGAAGATGCGCGCGATCGTGGTCTTGCCCACGCCCCGGGTGCCGGTGAACAGGAAGGCATGGTGGACGCGCCCGCTGTCCAGGGCATTGCTGAGCGCGCGAACCACGTGCTCCTGGCCCACCAGCTCGGCGAAACGCTTGGGGCGCCACTTGCGGGCTAGTACGAGATAGGACATCGGGACGCCGTCTTGATCTGAACCGATATTGTGCCACGGCCACCGCCCACGGCCGTGGCCGATGCTGTCCGGCCTTGTGGCTTGGCATTTCGGAGGCTAGAATCTGCGCCCCTGCGGTGACTTGCCACAGGGCACGGAGAGGTGTCCGAGTGGTTGAAGGAGCACGCCTGGAAAGTGTGTAAGCGTCTAAACCGCGCTTCGGGGGTTCGAATCCCCCTCTCTCCGCCAGATTCGTTTAAACAAGCCGCGCCTTGGGCGCGGCTTCGTCTCTATGGTGGCCCCGTCGGCCCCTCGCGACGCTAGGTCGAAAATCCCGCCAGGGCCGGAAGGCAGCAACGGTATCGATCGACGCGGGCGCCGAGGTCAGCCGGCGGGGCCACCGCCTTTCGGGCGGTGGGGCTTGCCCACTTCGCGGGCTCGCCCCCAAAGTTTGCGCAGCAAACTTTGGGCCCCTGCTCCAACCTGCCTATCCCCGCGGCTTCGCCGCGCCCCCTGAACAAAGGGGGCGTGACCCATCCCGCTGCGCGGGCCGCGCCCCCACGGTTGCGCTTCGCAAAACCGCGGGCCCCAACTCCGACCTTGCCTATCCCCGCGGCTTCGCCGCGCCCCTTAACAAAGGAGGCTCTACACCAGAGGCGATATCGCTCCTTGTGGGAGCGGCTTCAGCCGCGACCGCGATCAGTGAGGGTCAATGACATCACCTGTGCTGGAAGATCTTCAACGGCCTTCACTCCACCGGATGCAGCCATCCCGCGTCGCCTTCGGCGTAGCGTTCGCGCTTCCAGATCGGAACGCGCGCTTTCACCTCGTCGATGACGTAGCGGCACGCGTCGAAGGCGGCGCCGCGGTGCGCGGCCGTTACGCCGACCCACACGGCGAGGTCACCGATCGCCAGTTCGCCGATGCGGTGCACGCAGCGCACGTCGACCACCTCGAAACGCTCGCGCGCCTCGGCCACCACGCGCGCGCCCTCGGTTTCGGCCAGCGCCGCATAGGCCTCGTAGAAAAGCCCGGTCACTGCGCGACCGTCGTGGTGATCGCGCACCCATCCTTCGAAGCTGGCATAAGCGCCCGCGTGCGCATCTGCCAACGGTGCGCGCAACGCGGGCACATCCAATGGCTCAGCCTGCAGTTGGAAGCCGGCGATCGACTTTGCCTCGACCATCGATCAGCCTCCCGATACCGGCGGAATGAACACCACTTCGGTGCCGGACCGCAGGGGCTGCGCCCAGTCGGCGAACACGCCATCCACCGCCACCCGCAACTGCGCACGAGGCCAGTGCAGGTCGTGACGAACTGAGAGCTCCTCGTACAAGCCAGCAAGGTCGGCTGCGGCGGACGCCACCGTTTCCTGGTCGCGGCCGGCGCGTTCGCGCAGGCTCGCGAAGTACAGCACGTTCAACGACACCGTCATGGCTGCTGCCCGATGTCGCGACGGCCGCCGCGCTTGCCCAGCAGGCGCGTCGGCCCGATCGTCATCCGATGCGACAATGCCTTGCACATGTCATAGATCGTCAGCGCGGCCACGCTGGCGCCGGTCAGCGCTTCCATCTCCACCCCGGTGCGATGCGTGCTGCGCACGGTGCATTCGATGCGCAGCACCTGCTCCGATGCCCAGTCGATCACGATCCGGCAGCCATCGATCGGCAACGGATGACAAAACGGAATCA
>Ga0160436_1000544_pt1 | contig 13820 bp, 14 predicted proteins | sample HID1973M_E0MG_FD_108264 | JGI IMG/M metagenome (GOLD analysis project Ga0160436, IMG submission 108264) | Enriched mosquito-associated microbial communities from UW Madison campus, WI, USA - HID1973M_E0 MG | ecosystem: Host-associated > Arthropoda: Insects > Digestive system > Unclassified ...
ATGGCCGCGCGCCATGACGAAGGCACCATCAGCTACCGCATGGACGACAGCAAGTTCCCCGGCGATTACGGCCGCATGGTGCGCGACACCAATGCCCTGGTCGGCTCGCATATTGCGGTCAAGATGAAGTTGGTCGAGATCACCCAGCGCTACGCCCTGGGCGATCTGTCGGTGGACATGGATCGTCTGCCCGGCGAGAAGGCCGCGCTGACCGCCGCCATGGATGCGACCAAGACCAGCCTGTCGGCCATCAATGCCGAAATCAAGCGTCTGGCCAGTGCCGCCGCCGCCGGCGATTTCAGCCAGCGTGGCGATCTGGATCGCTACCAGTACGACTTCCGCGACATGGTGGCCGGCTTGAACGGCCTGATGGAAACCACCGACGAGAACCTGTCGGAAGTCTCCAACCTGTTGCAGGCCATTGCCCGCGGCGATCTGACCGTGCGCATGCAGGGTGATTTCCACGGCGTGTTTGCCGCCATGCGCGACGACGCCAACGCCACCGTGGCCCAGCTGACCGACATCGTGGGCAGCATTCAGCAGGCCTCCACGGCGATCAATTCGGCGGCCGGCGAGATTGCCTCGGGCAATGCGGATCTGTCGCGCCGTACCGAGCAGCAGGCCGCCAACCTGGAAGAAACCGCCGCGTCGATGGAGGAATTGACCTCCACCGTGCGCCAGAACGCCGAGTCGGCGCGCCAGGCCAATCAATTGGCTATTGGTGCCGCCAGCGTGGCGTCCACCGGCGGCCAAGTGGTCGGCCAGGTGGTCACCACCATGCGCGAGATCGAAGGTTCCTCGCGCAAGATTGGCGAGATCATTTCGGTCATCGACGGCATCTCGTTCCAGACCAACATCCTGGCGCTCAACGCCGCGGTGGAAGCCGCCCGTGCCGGTGAGCAGGGTCGCGGTTTCGCAGTGGTCGCTTCGGAAGTACGCACCCTGGCCCAGCGTTCGGCGCAGGCGGCCAAGGAGATCAAGGGCTTGATCGAAGCCTCGGTGGATCGCGTGGCCGATGGCTCGCGCCTGGTCAACCAGGCCGGCACCACGATGGGCGAGATCGTCTCGTCCGTGCAGCGGGTGACCGACATCATGGCCGAGATTTCCGCAGCCTCCCAGGAACAGTCGGCCGGCATCGAGCAGGTCAACCAGACCATCACCCAGATGGACGAAACCACCCAGCAGAACGCCGCGCTGGTGGAAGAAGCATCTGCCGCCGCCCGCTCGATGGAAGAGCAGGCACAGGGTCTGGCCGATGCCGTGTCGGTGTTCCAGATCGATGCGGTCGCCGCGCCGGCTGCCGCCGTGAGCCGCGACAGCGCCAAGAGCAAGGCCAAGCCGGCCGCCGCTGCTTCGGCCAGCAAGCCGACGCTGCGCAACAGCCCGTCTGCCATTGTCGAAGCCGCATTGGCCGCTGAAGGAGACGACTGGCAGGAGTTCTGATCTGCCAGTGCAAGACCGTGTGGCACGGGCGTCGGCGACGACGCCCGTTGCCGGGATCACCGTAATCTCTTCGAGTTCGCAATGTCCGTCCTGTCCCGCCCACGCGATGCCCATGCCGCCCCCACCGCGGTTGATCACGACGAAGTCCGCCGTCCCGGCGGGCGCGAGTTCGAATTTGGTGATCGCGATTTCCGCCGCGTCTGCGACCTGATCCACGAGCGCGCCGGCATCGCCCTGGCCGATGGCAAGCGCGACATGGTCTACGGCCGCTTGTCGCGCCGGCTGCGCGCGCTGGGGCTGCGTAGCTTCAAGGACTATCTGGATCTGCTGGAACGCGAAGGCGGCGATGAGTGGCAGGCCTTCACCAATGCGCTGACCACCAACCTGACCGCGTTCTTCCGCGAGCCGCACCACTTCGAGCGCCTGCGTACGGAGTTGGAACAACGCCGCGATCGCGTCAATCGCGATGACGGCCCGATCGCGCTGTGGTCCTGTGCGGCATCCACCGGTGAGGAGCCCTACTCCATGGCCATCACCGCCTGCGAGGCCTTCGGCACGCTGACTCCGCCGGTGCGCATCCTGGCCACCGACGTCGACACCCAGGTGTTGGCAACGGCCGGCCGCGGTGTGTATCCGCTGGAGCGCGTCAACGGCATCGATATCGCCCTGCGCCGCCGCTACTTCCAGCGCGGCACCGGTCAGCATGAAGGTTTCTGCCGGGTCAATCCGGCGCTGCGCCAGCTGATCGAGTTCCGCCCGCTCAACCTGTTGGCGCCGCGCTACGACGTCGGTGGTCCGTACACCGCGTTGTTCTGCCGCAACGTGATGATCTACTTTGACAAGCCCACCCAGCGCGGCATCCTGTCGCGACTGGTGCCGCACCTGGCCGATGACGGCATGCTCTACACCGGTCACTCGGAAAACTACCTGCACGCGGCCGACATCATCCAGCCCTGCGGCCGCACCCTGTATCGCCGGACCCGGAGCAGCAAATGAGTTCCGCCGCCGCGTTGGCATTCGCCGAAGGCAGCGTCCTGCGCTACCACGATGCGCGTTTCCAGACGCCTGCGGCCAAGTTGCTGCCCACCCAGTACATGGTGGCCGACGACGACACCGCCCTGGTCACCCTGCTCGGTTCCTGCGTCTGCGCCTGCATCCGTGATCCGCTGCTCAAGGTCGGCGGCATGAACCACTTCCTGTTGCCCGACGGCAACGTCGGCGACGGTGCGCCTGCGCGCTACGGCAGCTTCGCCATGGAACTGCTGATCAATGATCTGCTCAAGCGCGGCGCGGCGCGCAACCGCCTGGAGGCCAAGGTCTTCGGCGGCGCCAATGTTTTGAAGGGTTTCACCAGCAATCCGGTGGGAACCCGCAATGCCGAATTCGTCCTGGCCTACCTGCAGGCCGAGCGCATTCCGGTATTGGCTGAAGACCTGCGCGGGATCCATCCGCGCAAGGTCTGGTTCTTCCCCGCCACTGGCCGGGTCGTGGTGCAGCGCTTGCCGCATGCCCACGACGCCGAGGTGGTGGCTGCTGAAACCGCTGCCCGCGCGCGACTGTCGCGCACCCCTGTCAGTGGTGGTGTGGAGTTGTTCTGATGAGTACGAAGTTGCGTGTGTTGATCGTCGACGACTCCGCGGTCGTGCGGCAGATGTTGACCGAGATCCTGGACAGCGATCCCGGCATTGAAGTGGTCGGCGTGGCCACCGATCCGCTGATTGCGCGCGACAAGATCAAGCGCCTGAATCCGGACGTGATCACCCTGGACGTGGAAATGCCGCGCATGGACGGCTTGGCGTTCCTGGAAAACCTGATGCGGCTGCGGCCGTTGCCGGTGGTGATGATCTCCTCGCTGACCGAGCGCGGCGCCGACACCACCTTGCAGGCGCTGGCGCTGGGCGCGGTGGATTTCATCTCCAAGCCAAAGCTCGATGTCGCCCGCGGCCTGGAAGCCTACGCCGAAGAAATCATCGCCAAGGTCAAGGCGGCCGCGCGCGCGCAGGTACGCCCGCTGGCGCGCACGGCCTCGCCCAAGCACAGCGCCGATGCGGTGGTGGCGGCGGCTCCGGTCAGCCGGGCGCTGCGCTTCCACACCACCGACCGCCTGATCGCCATCGGCGCCTCTGCGGGCGGCACCGAGGCCTTGCGGGTGGTGCTGGAGCAGATGCCGGCCGACGCGCCGGCCATCGTGATGACCCAGCACATCCCGGCCGGCTTCAGCCGCGCGTTTGCCGAGCGCCTGGACCGCCATTCGGCCATGGCTGTGCGCGAAGCCAGCGATGGCGAAGCGATTCTGCCCGGCCACGCCTATCTGCCGCCGGGCGGCCAGCACATGCGGGTGATTCGCGACGGTGCGCGCTGGCGTTGCCGGATTGATGACGGTCCGGCGGTCAACCGGCACAAGCCAGCGGTGGACGTGCTGTTCCGTTCGGTCGCGCACAGCGCCGGCGACAACGCCATCGGCGTGATTCTGACCGGCATGGGCGATGACGGCGCCCGCGGCTTGCTGGAGATAGCCCAAGCCGGCGCGCCCACCTTTGTCCAGGACGAAGCCAGCAGCGTGGTCTGGGGCATGCCCGGCGCCGCGGTCAAGCTGGGCGCGGCCAAAGACATGGTGCCGCTGGATCAGGTCGCTGGGCGTCTGATGCAACTGGTCGCGCAACGCTGACTGCAGCCACGGCAACACGCTGATCACGCCGCTGTCGGGGTAGCCCCTACGACCATCGGCGAAAGCGCCGCGCTGCTTGTTTCTCGGGCTTTTTGAATGAACCGATTGCCCAGTTCACCCACATCCACGCTAAAGACAGACCCGGTATCGCCGATATCCATACCGTGATTCAGCAGAGAGCACCCATGTACTACCGCATTCTGGTTCGCCTTGCCGCCCCCCTGATCCTGACCCTGGTGTTCCCTTTGTCGGTCGCCTTGGAATGGCCCGCGCCGATTCGTTGGGCGTTCCTGTGCACGATGACCCTGGCCTGGCTGTTGTTTGCCGCGCTGGAAGTCTGGCACGCGCACAAGCCCAGCCCGGAACAGACCAGCATCCTGCGCGAACAGGACACCCTGCTGAACGAACTGCGCCGCTTCGTGGCCAATGAAATCGACGGCTCGCGCAGCGAGATTGAGCGCGCCCGCGGCCTGATTCGCGAAGCGGTGAGTGGCCTGGGTGAGAGCTTCGACTCGATGATGCGCAAGTCGCGCGAGCAGAGCCAGGCGGTGTCGCGCATCGTTGACCGCGCCGGTGACGGCGACCGCGGCGGCGTCGACGTGGCCCGATTCGCCCAGCACGCCAGCCAGCGCATGGAGCAGCTGGTGGAAGCGCTGGAACAGGTCAGCGGCCAGAGCACGACCACCGTCCACCACATCGACGAGATGGCCCAGCACCTGGACGGCATCTTCTCGCTGCTGGAAGACGTCAAGTCAATTGCCGACCAGACCAACTTGCTGGCCTTGAACGCGGCCATTGAAGCGGCCCGTGCCGGCGAAGCCGGTCGCGGCTTCGCCGTGGTGGCCGACGAGGTGCGCAACCTGTCCGAACGCTCCACCGCCTTCAACGAACAAATCCGAAAGCTGGCGCACAGCTCCAAGGACGCCATCGCCAAGGTCCGCGAAACGGTCTCGCACATGGCCTCGCGCGATTTGGACCGCTCGCGTGAAGCGCGCGGTGAAGCCGCCAACATGCTGCACCAGGTGGCCGCCATCAACGCTTCGCTGGGCGACGGCATGCGCGAGATTTCCTCCTGCGGCCAGGCCATTGACCTCAACGTGGCCGAAGCCGTGCGCGCCCTGCAGTTTGAAGACATCGCCACCCAGTCACTGGGCAGCGCCAACACCCACCTGGATCGTCTGACCGCAATCAACCGCGAAGCCATCGCCCTGCAGGAACTGCTGCACAAGAGCGGCGGCCCGATGGATCAGGAACTGCTGTCGGCCCTGCGCCATCTGGGCAACCGCCTGCGCGACCAGAGCCGCGAGTGGGAACGTCCGCCGCACAAGCCGGTGGCGCAGCAGACCATGGGCGCTGGCACGGTCGAGTTGTTCTAAGCCTGCTCTACGAGTTTCGAATCAAGAACGCCGGGGTTTGCGCAGGGATGCGCGCCCCGGCGTTTTTGTTGCGCCAGCTTCGGGCCTGAAGGCCCTCCTACCGGGTTGGCGGGCAATGGCATACTTCGGCGCATGACTTTTCCCGCCTTGCCCCGATGACAGCTTCCGACGCTGCCCCGCTCCCTGATCCGGCCGCGTTGCGCGAGCTGCTCGCGCGCCAGGAAGCCGTGCGCCATCAGGTTGCCCGCGCCCTGCACAACGAGATTGGCCAGGCGGTCTCGGCCATCAAGATGTCGGCGCATCTGGCCGCCGACGAAGACGATGCCACGCAGCGTAAAGAAGACCTGGGCGAGATCGTGCGCATTGCCGATGACACCGTCGCCCGCTTGCGCGAGTTGTACAGCGTGCTGCGGCCGCCGCAGTTGGAGGCGCTGGGCCTGCAGGCTTCCCTGCGTGGGGAGGCCGAGTCCTGGCAGTCGCGCTGGGGCGTGGACGCGGTGATCGAGGTGACGCTGGCCGAGGACGAGCGCACGGCGCCGGCCATCGAGTTGGCCGCCTTCCGGAGCGTGCAGGACGTACTGGCAGCGCAGACTGTGCTGACCCGGCTGAGCATCTCGGCGACGCGTAGCGATGACGCCCTGCTATTGCGGATTGAACACGACGGCGCGGCACCCGACCACGCCACCCTCGCCTTGCTGCAAGCACGCGCCCGCGCTTACGGCGGCGACGTTGAGCTTGTGCAAGCGGCCGCCGGCGCCGTGCAGGTACACATCCACCTGCCGTGGCAGGGAGCGCCGGCATGATGTCAGCCTTCGGCAACAACCCCACGCCGATTGCCCGCCTCGGCGGTCAGGATCCCACGCTGCAAGCGATGGTGGCCGAAGCGGTCAACGGCGGCACGCCGCTGATGCTGTTGCACGTGGACATCGATCACTTCCGCTCGATCAACGAGAACATGGGCGCCGATGTCGGCGACCAGGCGTTGGCGCAGCTGGGCCGGCGTCTGATCGAACAGCTCGGCGAGCAGGCGCGCGTGTGGCGACACGGCAGCGACGAATTCATCGTGGCGATGCCGCGCCATCCGGGCGGTCCCAGCCCCGACGATTTCGGCGCGCAGCTGCGCGACCACGTCGAGCTGCCGATGACCGTGCTGCCGTACACCCTGTTCCTGACCCCGACCATTGGCCTGGCGCTGTGCCCGGAAGATGCCAGCACCGCCAGCGGCCTGCTCAGCTGCGCCGAGACCGCAGTCGGCCAAGCCAAGCACGAAGGCCTGAACCTGGTGCGCCGCTACACCCGCGACGCTGCCGTCAGCATCCGCAGCGACAGCATCATTGCCCGGCAGATCGTCAACGCCATTGCCAACAACGAATTCCGTCTGTACTACCAGCCGCAGATCAACGCCCACGACGGCCGCGTAATCGGCATGGAAGCGCTGCTGCGTTGGCATTCGCCGGCGCTGGGCATGCTGGTGCCGGAGCGCTTCATGCACGTGGCCGAGAAACTCGGCGTGATTGTGCAGATTGGCGACTGGGTGTTGCGCAACGCCTTCCGCCAGGCCCGCATCTGGCGCGACTGGGGCTTCGATGATTTCGAAATCGCGGTCAACGTGTCGACCTTGCAGCTGCTGCGTCCGGACTTCGTCATGGAAGTGCTGGAGGCCATGCAGGATGCCGGCATTCCGCAGCAGATGGTGGTGCTGGAAGTGCGCCAGAACGCGCTGGCCAAGGATACCCACCTGGTTCATCGCACCCTGGCCAGCCTGCACCGCGAAGGCGTGCGCCTGACCCTGGACGATTTCGGCATGGGCGATTCCAATCTGGATTCGCTGGTGCGCTTTTCGGTCGACAAGATCAAGATTGATCGCAGCTTCGTCAAAGGCGTGCCCAACAGCGCGCGCGAGGTGGCCATCACCTGCGCCATCGTCGCCATGGGCCATCAGTTGGGCATGAAGGTGATCGCCCACGGCGTGGAAACCGATATCCAGCTGGGCTTCCTGCGCCGCAATCATTGCGACATGTTCCAGGGCCATCTGTTTGGCGAGCCTATGTCGGCCGAGGATGCCGGCTCGGTGCTGCGCCGCCGTTACCTGCGCGCCGATGCGTTTGCCGCGACCAAGCCGGATCGCACGCTACTGCTGCTGGATGACGAGGAAAACATCCTGCGCTCGCTGGTGCGTTTGTTCCGTCGCGATGGCTATCGGATCCTGGCCGCCAGCAGCGTCAACGACGCCTTCGAACTGCTGGCCACCAATGATGTGCAGGTGATCCTGTCGGATCAGCGCATGTCGGACATGAGCGGTACCGAGTTCCTCGGCCGCGTGCGCGTGCTCTATCCCGATACCGTGCGCCTGGTGCTGTCGGGCTATACCGATCTTGCCACGGTGACCGAGGCGATCAACCGCGGCGAGATCTACCGCTTCCTGACCAAGCCGTGGAATGACGACGACCTGCGCGAACATATCCGCCAGGCGTTCACCACTTACGAGATGCCGCACCGCTGAGACTTCGTTCTGCCCCCACCCCAACCCTCCCCCGTAAACGGAGGAGGGGGTAAAGTCACGCGTCTTTCGCTGGCTGCCGTACCGGCAGGCTGATGCGGAACACCGAGCCCTCGCCCATTACGCTGCTCACTTCGATGCGGCCGTTGTGCTTCTTCATGATGCCGTAGGAAATCGACAGGCCCAGGCCGGTGCCGCTGCCGACCGGCTTGGTGGTGAAGAACGGATCGAAGATGTTCTGCAGGATGTTTTCCGGAATGCCGCTGCCGCTGTCGGCAATCTCAATCCAGACTTCTTCTCCGCTCAGGCCGGTGCTGACGGTGATGCTGCCGCGCTCTTCAATCGCGTGGCCGGCATTGAGCAGGATGTTCATGAACACCTGGTTGAGCTCGGACGGCAGGCATTGCACCAGCGGCAGCTTGCCGTAGTGCTTTTCCAGCGTGATCTTGTACTTGAGCTCATTCCAGATGATGTTGATGGTGGAGTCCAGGCCGTGGTGCAGATCGGCCAACTTCCACGAGTCATCACGCCCGGAGTACGAAAAGTCCTTGAGGCTGCGCACGATCTGGGTGACCCGCTCGATGCCTTCGCGCGATTCCGACATCAGCTGCGGCAAATCGCTGGAGATGAAATCGATGTCGAAGCGCGAGCGCATGTCGTCGATTTCCGGCAGCAGCGCCTTGGGATCCGGCGCGCGCAGCGCGCGCTCGTACATTTCAATCAGGGCGAACAGGCTGTGCAGGTATTCCTGCAGCGAGCCCAGGTTGGAGTGCACGTAGCCGATGGGGTTGTTGATCTCATGCGCCACGCCGGCGGCGAGCTGGCCGATCGAGGCCATCTTTTCTGACTGCACCAGCTGTTCCTGGGTGCCGGCCAGGCGGATCAGGGTTTGCCGCAGCTGGGCATGGCGGCGCTGCAGTTCCTGCTGGCGCGCGTGGCCTTCGCTGATGTCGTGGAAGAGTGCGAGCAGATAGCCTTCGTCCGCGGCCGCATGATGATGGTACACGCGCAGTTGCAGGATGCGGCCATCTTCAAAGGCCAGTTCACCGCTCCAGCGGCCAGTGGTGCGCGCGGCGCGGCGGGCTTCGGCCGGCACCAGCGCCAGTAGCGCGTGCAGGGCGGCGGTTTCGTTGGCGACCTTGATCAGGGCCAGCGCCGAGGCGTTGGCGTGCAGCGGGCGATCGTCGCCGCGACACAACAGCACGCCGTCATCCATCAGCTCACTGAGGGCCTGGATGTCGACAAAGGAAGGGGTATCGCCGCTGCCGCGGATGGCGCTGGGTGAACTCACGGGGAACAGCCTGGATCCGGTCGCGTTCTACAGGCTTGCCAGTATCGGGATGCGCCCTAGATGGAGCAAGCGCCGTCCAGCATTTGTAGGAGGGACTTCAGTCCCGACCGGATCTGGCAGTCGGGACTGAAGTCCCTCCCACAGAATCACACCACGCCTAAAGGGCGGCTGCGGGTGATGGTGTCGGTCTGGCCCTGGGCGTCGTAGGCGCCGCTGCTTTCGCTGCGACCCAGGTGGCGCAGGGCCCAATTGACTTCGCGGCGACGACGGGACAGCAGCGCGCCGTTGGCCTGGTTGGCTTCGGACAGCTCGCGCAGGCGGGCGTCGAAGGACGCCTCGGCGCCCGGCGCCTTGGCTTCCAGCTGGCGCAAGGTGGCCAGTTTGTCCTGGGTGGAACGCATCAGCGCCTCGACGTCGTGGTCGAGGATGGCGCGGCGCTCTTCGGTCAGCGCCGCGCTCAGCTGGTCGAGCAGGTCGTCCATGCGCGCGGGCATCAGCCGAGCTGGCGTTCCAGGCTCAGCATGCCGTCGGCAATGGCTTCGGCGTTGACCTTGTAGGTGCCGGCCTGGAGCGCGTCGCGCACGCTCTGCACGCGCGCGGTGTCCACCGCCGAGGCAGAGCTCAGCTCGCGCTGCAGGGCTTGCAGGCTGGTGGCCTCGCCGGTCAGCTTGAGGCTGTCGCCACCGGCGCTGGCTTCGACGGGACGCGAACGTTCGGCGCCGGATGCCGCGACCTTGCCACCGATGGGTCCGGTGCTGCGGATGGCAGCAGGCACGTTGCCTTCGATTTTCTGGCTCATTTCGGTCTACCTGTAGCGGGTTCAAAAGGGTTATCGGCCGTCACGGCAAGAACTTTAGTGACGGATTGCACAAATTTTCACTGGCACGACAGCACGGACCAATCCCTTGCACGTTCGGTATCGGCCGCCCTGGCAAGGACTTTAGCGGCGCGACGAATTTTTTTTCAGCGGCTGATCCAGACGTCGCCGCCCGGACCCACCACGCCTTGTACAACGCGGCGCGAGGAGGAGTTTTCCACGCTGACCCGATCATTCTCGCCGGCATCGGCCAGGGCCTTGCCGGTTACCCGTACCTCGACCCCGCCGCGACGCGAGACCAGGGCCACGGTGTCGCCACGGCGGATCAAGCGCGCAGCCACCAGATCATTGGACGTCAGCACCGCGCCCGGGCTCAGCATGCGCCGTGCCACCTGCCCCACCGCCTGGGCCGGGTCGCTGAGCGCGGCGCCATTGATGCGGGCGGTGTCGCGCGTTTCTGCGGCGAAGGCGTCGGCAGTGATCGGCTGGCCGGGAGCGATGCCACGGCTGAGCACCAGCACGGTCTGGCTGCGCCGCACCTTGACCGGCACGAACAAGCGCCAGCCCTGCGGGCAGCTCACTTCCACCGAGCCGCTGTTCTGCACGCTGGCTTCCAGCGGACTGGCGCATTGCGGCATACGCAGGTTGGCATCGAGCGTGGCCTGCGCCTGCCCGGCCGAGGCCACCGCACCTTCAGCCGCCTTGCGGATGCTGTCCACGGATTGGAAGCCGCTGGCCTGCACGGCCAGGGAGGCCAGCAGCAAGGCGGGCATTACTAGGAGTCGGCGCATGGCGAGGCTCGGCTGGATCATCGCGGCTGAGCGTGCAAGCTCCGTGCCGAAGTGGATCTTTGCCCCTTCCCCCGCTTGCGGGGGAAGGTTGGGATGGGGGCAGAACGAAGTCGGGATCCGAAACAACCGGTCTTCGTCCCGCCCCCACCCCAGCCCTCCCCCGTAAACGGGGGAGGGAGCCGAACGCGCAGAACCTCGTGACTAAAGCACGGGCTGGGCGCGCCGATATGTCTGCATGACCCAGGATCTGCTCAACCGTATCGACCAGCGCACGCGTCTGGCCGGCCACAATCGCTTGGCCCTGCTGCTGTTCCGGCTGGGTGGGCGCCAGCTTTTTGGCGTCAATGTCTTCAAGGTGCAGGAAGTGTTGCGGCGGCCGCCGTTGTTCCAACTGCCGGGTCTGCCGGGTGAGTTCGCCGGTGCGGCCGACGTGCGTGGGCGCTCGATTCCGGTGCTCGACCTGGGCCTGAGCATCCGCCACCCCGAGCGCGATCCGGATCCCAAGAACGCACCCAACTACCTGGTGGTGACCGAGTTCAACCGCTCGGTGCAGGGCTTCCTGGTCAGCGATGTCGAGCGCATCGTCAACATCGCGGTGGAAGACATCCACCCGCCGCCGGAACTGGGCGCCGAAGCCAGCTATCTCACGGCGGTCACGCGTTTCCAGGGCGAATTGATCCAGGTGATCGACGTGGAAAGCGTGCTGGCCGACATCTCCAATGCGCGCATGGACGCCCCGCTCGCCCCCGAGATGGCCCTGCCCGCCGACGCCCCGCCGCTGCAGGTGCTGGTGGTGGACGACTCACGCGTGGCGCGCTCGCAGATCCGCAGCGTGCTCGACCAGTTGGGGGTCAGCGCTACCCTGCTCTCGGACGGCAAGCAGGCGCTGGAACACCTCTTGCAGATTCACGCCAGCGGCGAGAATCCGTCGGACCGCTACGCCATGGTCATCTCCGACATCGAAATGCCGGCGATGGACGGCTACACCCTGACGACGGAAATCCGTCGCCACCCCGGCCTGTCCGGCCTGTACGTGTTGCTGCACACCTCGCTGTCCGGCGTTTTCAACAACGCCATGGTCGAGCGCGTCGGCGCCAACGCCTTCGTCGCCAAGTACAGCCCGCACGAACTGGCCGACTACGTCCTCAACCGCCTCCGCCACGTGGTCGCCGCCAAGGCCGCCTAAGGCCAAGTCGGCATAAGGGCTGGGCCTGTTTGTATGGGCTGGGCCTGTGTATGGGCTGGGCCTGTGTATGGGCTGGGCCGGTGTATGGGCTGGGCCGGTGTATGGGCTGGGCCGGCTTTTGTAGGAGGGGCTTTAGCCCCGAAGCAGGACCGCCGTCCGCCGCGCAAGAACCGCAATTGCAATCAACCTCTCAATTCCAGCATTGCCAGCTTCGGGGCTGAAGCCCCTCCTACAGAAAAGCCCCTCCTACAGAAAAGCCCCTCCTACAGAAAAGCCCCGCGTCACAGAGAAGCCTGGCGCTGGTCTGGCGTCAGGGAATGGTTTGGCACATAGCTTGCACCTGCCCAGGCAACGGTCCCACCGGAGCCTGCGATGTCCAACAACCCGATTGCCAACTACTTCGGCGTGCACGCCGCGGCGCTGCCGCTGCGCGAGCAGCGCATGCAGCTCATCGCCAGCAACCTGAGCAATGCCGACACGCCCGGGTACAAGGCCAAGGACCTGGAGTTCTCGGCCGCGCTGCAGAACGCCGCCGCCGCCGCGCAGGGCCCGCTGCAGACCAGCGATGCTCGCCATAGCAATGGCCTGAACCTGGCCGCACAGATTTATGACCGCGCCGGCGTGCAGCCCAGCCTGGACGGCAACACCGTCGATGCCGACACCGAACGCGCCGCCTACGGCCGTGCGGCGCTGGAATACCGCGCCTCGCTGAGCTTTATCGAATCCAAGGTGCGCACCATGCTCACCGCGATCACGGGGCAATAAGCCATGAGCAACCTGCCTATCTTTGATGTCGCCGGCTCGGCGCTGCAGGCGCAGTCCGTGCGTTTGAACACCATCGCCAGCAACCTGTCCAACGCCGACTCCATCGCCTCCTCGCCGGAGGCCGTGTACAAGCCGATTGAACCGATCTTCCAGGCCAAGCCGCTCAATGCCGACGGCTCGCTCACCTCGGTGCAGGTCAAGGAAATCACCCAGAGCGACGCGCCGCCCATCAAGCGTTACGAGCCCGGCCACCCGATGGCCGACAAGGACGGCTACGTCTATGCGCCCGATGTGGACCCGGTGGCGCAGATGGTCAATCTGATTTCCGCCTCGCGTGGCTACCAGGCCGGCGTGGAAGTGTTGAACACCGCCAAGGAATTGGCCCTGGCCACCTTGACGATGGGTCGCTGACGCGCCCGCCTCTCTTACTGATCGAGCCCACCCATGACCACCGTCAACGGCGACCCCTTCGCTTCCATCAACAACAGCTCCGTCGGCACCGCAGCGACCAAGAAGAAGGACACGCTGGGGCAAGCCGAGTTCATGAAGCTGATGACCGAGCAGCTCAAGCACCAGGACCCGCTCAAGCCGCAATCCAATGCCGAATTCATTGGCCAGATGGCGCAGATGTCAACCGTGCAGGGCATTGCCGACCTCAACACCACCATGACCGGCTTCACCAGCGCGCTCACCGGCGATCAGGTGCTCAAGGGCGCCTCGCTGGTCGGCCACGATGTGCTGGTGCCGTCGGAGAAAATCGCCATCGGCGCCACCGGTGGCGCTTCCGGCATCGTGATGGCGCCCAGCGCCGGCAAGGTCAAGTTCGAAATCAGCGATGACAGCGGCGTCGTAGTCGACACCATTGAAATCGACGCGTCCAAGGGCGAAGCCGCGTTCCAGTGGGATGGCCTGAAAGCCAACGGCGATCGCGCTACCGCCGGTGCGTACTCCATCAAGGCCGTGCACACCGACAGCAGCGGCAA
>Ga0160436_1000545_pt1 | contig 13818 bp, 9 predicted proteins | sample HID1973M_E0MG_FD_108264 | JGI IMG/M metagenome (GOLD analysis project Ga0160436, IMG submission 108264) | Enriched mosquito-associated microbial communities from UW Madison campus, WI, USA - HID1973M_E0 MG | ecosystem: Host-associated > Arthropoda: Insects > Digestive system > Unclassified ...
TATGGCGATGCCCCTGAAACCCGCGCCAAGATGACCCAGGTGATCGAAGGCGCGCTGGATACTGAGCACCTCAAGGAAATTCTCCGGCGCAACGCTCTGGTCGAGCAGCACATGAGCCTCGACCAGCTCTATGCGGTCAAAGAGGAAATGGAAAAAGCCGAGGCGCGTAAGCTACAGCCGTATTTCATTCGTGCCTTTTTCAATGAAGCCTTCGCCAGCGTTGGTGGCGAGTTGCGTACTCGTGAACCGGCGCGCTTCGAGATTCGCCACGTCCCGGCCGCCCTCCGCGAGCGTGACCGCGTGATTGGCGAAAACCGCACTCCGGTGTTGCGTCAGTACGAGCGCATCTGCTTTGAAAAACAGCATGTACGGCTGCAAGGAAAGCAAATGGCCGATTTGATCCATCCAGGTCATCCGCTCATGCAGGCCCTGACCGACCTCATCCTCTCTGCTCATCGCAGCAAGCTCAAACAGGGTGCAGTTCTGGTTGACCCCAATGACGACGGCATTACGCCGAAAGTACTGTTCATGCTTGACCACTGTGTGCGCGAAAGTGCCAGCCAGACCAGCGCAGAGCCGAAAGTGGTGTCGCGTCGACTACAATTCGTCGAGATCGACCCGCAGGGCAACAGCATCAATTCAGGCTGGGCACCGCATCTGGATTTGCTGCCGATCCAGCCTGTCGAGCTGTCACTGGTTCAGGACGTTCTCAATGCTCCCTGGATTGAGCAAAATCTGGAGAACCTAGCCCTGCAACATGCCTCTCAACATCTGGTACCTGAGCACTACGGCGAAGTGAAGGCCCGTGTGCAGCGCCAGAGCGAAAAGGTGCTGGCCGCTGTGCATGAGCGCTTGGTCAAGGAAATCAACTACTGGTCGGAACGCTACATCAAACTCAGTGACGAAGTGGCAGCAGGCAAGCAGCCGCGCATGCAGCCTGAAAATGCCCGCCGTCGCTATGAAGAACTCACCGCTCGACTGGAGCAGCGAACGCGTGAGTTGCAAGCCATGCAGCAGATCAGCTCATCCACTCCAGTGGTGATGGGGGGCGCATTGGTGATTCCTGCAGGTCTGCTGGCTCAGCGCCGTGGTGACAGCTCGTTCTGCGCTGATGCGGCTGCTCGCTCGCGTGTCGAGTGGGCTGCCATGCACGCAGTCATCGCTGCCGAACAAGCACTGGGCCACACCATCAAAGACGTATCCGCTGAGAAGTGCGGCTGGGATATCACTGCCCGCCCGCCTGTGTCAGCCAACGGAAGTATTCGTGACGACCGCCACATTGAGGTCAAAGGCCGAGTCAAAGGCTCGACCACCGTCACCGTTACCAAGAACGAAATTTTCTCCAGCTTCAACCAGGGCGAGAAGTTCATTCTTGCTGTTGTATTGGTGGATGGCGATCAGGTGGATGGCCCGCACTACATCAAGCATCCATTCAAGACGGAGCCTGAGTTCGGCGTGGCCAGCGTCAACTATGACTTGCAAGAGCTGCTGGCTCGTGCAGTCAAACCGGAGGAGAGCCTGTGAAGCTCGATAAGCTGCGTCTGAAGAATTACCGCGGTTTTGAACAGTTCGATATCGAATTTCACAAGAAGCTGACAGTGCTGATTGCACCTAATGGGGGTGGTAAAACAACGATTCTGGATGCGGCAAGGGTAGCGCTCTGGCCCTTCGTCAAAGGTTTCGATTTAGGAAGCCAGACAGGAAAATCAGCCACCATACAAACTGATGATGTGCGCCTGGCCTTGATGACTGAAAATAATATGGAGCCGCAAACGCCGAGCTGCGTAGAAGCCTGGGGTGATTGGTCTAAGACCGAGTTCAAAAAGCACTGGATACAGCAGCGACTCCGTATGAAAAAGGGCACTAATACTAAAGGTGATACTGCAGTAAAGAAGATGACGGAATATGGCCGGTCGTTGGAAAACCTGGTGCGTGCTGATCAACCTGTGACCTTGCCACTGGTGACCTACTTGGGTACCTCACGGCTGTGGTTTGAAGGCCGTTTCTCATCCGTCGCTGCCGAAACTACGCTCGATAAGAGTGAATACTCCCGCACCTCCGGCTATCTCAATTGCATGTCTTACACCTCCAGCTTCAAGGCATTTACGGCCTGGTATGGCTGGGTGTACCGCAGCTACCGCGAGTTACAACTGATAGCGCTGGAGAAAAAAACTGAACTGTCTGAAACCGGACGTCGGTTCGAGCAGACCATTCACGTCATCAAAACCGCCATCAACACTTTGGTAACGGCGGCAACCGGTTGGCACGATCTTGAATATAGCGCCAGCCACCAACAACAACTGGTTATGTATCACTCCCAGCATGGCGTCTTGCCGGTTGAAATACTCAGCGATGGCCTACGAAATGCAATCGCCATGGTGGCGGACCTCGCTTTCCGTGCCTACAAGCTGAACCCGCATTTGGGCGCGAATGCTCCATTGGAGACACCTGGTGTTGCTTTGATTGACGAAGTGGACATGTTCCTGCATCCACAATGGCAGCAAACGATAGTCGGATCATTGCAGGCAGCCTTTCCCGAGCTGCAATTCATCGTCACCACTCATAGTCCGCAGGTGCTCAGTACAGTCAGGCGCGAAAATATCCGCGTCATTGGCCCTGACGCGGGTGGCCAGATGATTGCGGCTCAGCCATTGGCTATGACCTATGGCGAGCCTAGCGGCGATGTGCTGCAGAGTGTGATGCAGGTTGATCCGCAGCCACCAGTTGAGGAAAAAGCTAGCCTGCAACGCCTGACTGAAATGGTCGATCAGGGCCTGTACGACGACCCCGACGCCATTCGGCTCATGCAGGAATTGGTCGGTGCTTTGGGTGAACAACACCCGCAACTACAGCGGTTGCAACGCAGTATCCAGCGTCAGAAGGTACTGAAGGGATGAGAGCCATCAGGAAACTGGGTGATGGTGGTTTTCACCTGCAAAAGTCGCATGCCAACCCGCCGCAAACGCATGAAGCTGCCACCAGCCGCTGGAAGAGCTTTGGTCATAAACCAGAGGTTATGGAGCTCCTACTATCCGAACAGTATCGGCTGTGTTGCTACAGCGAGCTGCGTTCCGACCAGCAAGGCTTGAGTTATCACATCGAGCATGTGGAGAACAAAGGCCAGCAACCGCACCGTACCTTTGATTACACCAATCTTGCTGCTAGTGCTCTGGCTAGTGACAGTGATCTACCAGCGTTAAAAGCTCTAGGTGCGGAAGTATTTGGAGGTCATGCGCCCGGCAAGCGGCAAAGCGTCGATATGCAGCGCTTCGTCTCATGCCATCAAGCGGATTGCTCGCGCTTTTTCGCTTACCTGTCCGATGGTCGAGTCGTGCCTGCACAGGGGTTGCAAGCTGAAGACCAGGCGCGTGCGGCATACACCATCGACCTGCTCAACCTGAACAGCTCTTACCTTGTGCCCCTTCGTCGTAAATGGTGGGCAGAGTTGGAAGTGCTCTTCGACGAACACATCACTAATGACATGAGCCTACATTGCCTGGCAGGTGTCGATCTATTGCCCCGAACTCAAACGCTTAGCCCTTTTTTCAGCCTGACGCGCCAGTTCTTTGGCCGTATTGCCGAAGATGTTATCCGCCAGGAAGCCCCGGAACTGTTATGACTGTTATCAAAACCCCGAAAAAACTTATCGAAGTCGCCCTGCCGCTGGACGCCATCAACGTCGCGGCGGCGCGGGAGAAGTCCATTCGTCATGGCCACCCCAGCACCTTGCACCTGTGGTGGGCACGGCGGCCTTTGGCGGCGGCGCGTGCGGTAATCTTTGCGCAGATGGTCAATGACCCTGGCTATGAGCGCCACCTAGGTCGTGGGGTGAACAAGGAAAAGGCTGCCGCTGAGCGCGAGCGGTTGTTCAAGATTATCGAAGATCTGGTGCTGTGGGAAAATACCAACAACGAAGAGGTACTGGAGCGGGCTCGGGCGGAGATCAGAAGAAGCTGGCGTGAAACATGCGAACTCAACAAGAGCCATCCGCAGGCCGCCGAGCTGTTCAACCCGGAAAAACTGCCTGGCTTCCATGATCCGTTCGCTGGCGGTGGCGCACTGCCGTTGGAGGCTCAGCGTCTGGGGCTGGAGAGCTATGCATCCGACCTCAATCCTGTAGCGGTGACCATTAACAAGGCAATGATTGAAATTCCTCCCAAGTTCTCAAAGTGTGCACCCGTCGGACCGGAAATTTCCGGCGACAAAGGAAGCAAGAAAAAAGCGACTCGTGATGCCTTTGAGGATTGGTCGAGAGCCAAGGGGCTAGCCGAGGATGTACGCCGCTATGGTGCTTGGATGCGCGCAGAAGCGCAGAAACGCATTGGTGACTTGTACCCGCCTATCGAAGTGACCGCCGAAATGGTCGTTGAGCGCCCCGATCTCAAGCGCTATCTGGGGGAAAAACTTACGGTAATTGCTTGGTTGTGGGCGCGAACCGTACGCAGTCCCAACCCGGCGTTCAGTCATGTCGAGGTGCCGCTGGCCTCTACTTTCATTCTGTCTAGTAAGGCGAGTAATGAGACTTATGTCGAGCCGGTAATCGAGAGCGATAGCTATCATTTCACCGTCAGAGTAGGTACACCGCCAGTGTCAGCCAAAGGCGGTACGACTGCAGGTAAGCGCAGCGCCTTTGTCTGCCTACTCTCTGGTGTGCCAGTGGATTACAACTACATCCGTGCAGAGGGTAAAGCTGGGCGTATGGGGCAGCGGCTGATGGCGATAGTCGCCGAAGGCACTCGTGGCCGCGTTTACCTGTCGCCGAATCAGGCACAGATTGAAGTGGCCCAGTCTGTCACGGCGGAATGGGCGCCGGAAATGGATTTACCCAATAACCCACGTGACTTCAAAACGCCAAACTACGGTTTGGGGAAGTTCAGAGACCTATTCACGCCTAGGCAACTGGTAGCGTTGACCACATTCTCCGATTTGGCACAGGAGGCAGTAGCCCGTGTGCGAGAGGATGCATTGGCGGCCGGTATGGCCGCTGATGTTATTGGTCTGGATCAGGGAGGCCGCGGTGCTACGGCGTATGCAGAGGCAGTGGGAGTTTATCTGGGGCTTGCCGCAGACAGGATGACAGACTCCCACTCATCGTTGGTGTCTTGGACTAATCAACGTGAAACGTTGAGGAACACATTTGGTAGACAAGCACTGCCAATGGTCTGGGACTTTGCGGAGGCAAATCCATTCTCAGATTCAACAGGAAACTTTACTGGCTCCTTGGCTTGGGTCGAGAAAGCCATTGATAGTTTTCCTGCTAGCCCAGTCGGTTTTGTTAAGCAGTTTGATGCGCAGTCTCAAAAAATCAGCCGTGACAAGGTGATCTCTACTGATCCTCCTTACTACGACAATATCGGCTATGCTGATCTGTCCGATTTTTTCTACGTTTGGCTGCGTAAAACGCTGCGACCTATTTTTCCAGATCTTTATGCCACTCTGGCTGTGCCTAAGGCTGAGGAGTTGGTTGCCACGCCTTATCGGCATGGTAACAAAGACAAAGCAGAAGCCTTCTTCCTAGATGGCATGACCGCCGCTATGCACAATTTGGCCGAGCAAGCCCATCCCGGCTTTCCAGTCACGATTTACTACGCTTTCAAGCAGGCTGAGACTAAAGGTGAGGCTGGTACCCATAGCACTGGTTGGGAAACCTTCCTAGCTGCAGTGCTTCGGGCCGGCTTTGCTCTGAGTGGTACTTGGCCAATGCGTACAGAGCGCGAGGGGCGTACGATTAGCGCGGGTACAAATACCTTGGCCTCCAGCATTGTACTGGTCTGCCGCAAACGCGCTGCCGAAGCGCCGACTATCTCCCGTCGCGAATTTATCCGCGAGCTTAACGCCACTCTGCCGGAGGCCCTGGTGGACATGACCCGTGGCGGGGTTAACTCACCTGTAGCACCGGTGGATTTGTCGCAAGCCATTATTGGCCCCGGCATGGAAGTGTTCAGTAAGTACAGTGCAGTGCTGGAAGCCGATGGTACGGCGATGAGCGTGCGCAGTGCACTGCAACTGATTAACCGCTTCCTCGGAGAAGATGACTTCGATCATGATACCCAGTTCTGCCTGGCCTGGTTCGAGCAGCACGGGTGGGGTGGCGGCAAGTACGGCGATGCTGATGTACTGGCACGTGCTAAAGGCACCAGTGTTGGCGGCCTGACCGACGCTGGAGTGGTGGAAAGTGGTGGCGGTGATTTTCGTCTTCTCAAATGGGCCGAGATGCCCCGTGACTGGTCGCCAGAAGACGACAACCGTGTGCCTGTCTGGGAAGCCCTGCATCAACTAATCCGTGCCCTCAACCAGGACGGTGAAATTGCTGCCGGTGCCTTGTTGGCACGTATGCCCGACAAGACCGCTGGCCTTACTGCGCTGACCTACCGTCTTTACACTCTTTGCGAACGTCAAGGCTGGGCTGAAGAAGCTCGCGCCTACAACGAGCTGCAAGGCGCCTGGAGCGGTATCGAGCAAGCTAGCCAGGAAATCGGTCATATTGGAAGCCAGAGCACCTTGGAGCTTTGATCTCAAGTAGCTGACCTGCACGTTATCAAACATCAATTACACAGCAGGCCATCAGGCGTGTCTGTGAGCATGCAAGCAGCAGAGTGCTGCCTTATGCCTCTGTTGTAACTGGAGATAAGGAATGAGTCTGAAACCCTGGCGACTGATCGCTGAACCCCATGAAGACGTGCGTACTGGCAACTTCGTGCAGGCGGAGTTCGCCGCTGACATTACCCGCGTGCATACCGGAACGGCTGCCGCCGAGTACCAGGATCCGCGTCTATTCTTCCAGCGCACCTTCATCACTGAGGGCATGCGCCTTCTGCTGGATTCAGTGGTCAAGCGTCTGTCTGGCAAGGGCGGCGACCCTGTGATCCAGCTGCAAACAGCATTCGGCGGCGGCAAAACGCACACCATGCTGGCGGTCTATCACCTAGCCCAGGGCAAGGTGCAAGCAAGTGAGATGGCTGGTATTGGCGATATTCTCAACAAGGCAGGAGTAACCGAGCTGGTACCGGCACGAATTGCGGTTCTGGATGGTATCAATGCTTCTCCAAACCAACCTGTTACCCGTGGCTCCAGCAGTATTCATACACTGTGGGGCGAGCTGGCCTGGCAGTTGGGTGGGGATAATGGCTATGCGCTGGTGGCTGAGGCCGACCATTCCGGTACGTCGCCGGGCAAAGAGGTTCTGGAGAAACTGCTAAAGCAGTACGCACCATGCGTGATTTTGGTTGACGAGCTGGTGGCCTACATTCGCCAGTTCGAGGAAGGAGTATCGCTCACAGGTGGCACTTTCGACTCCAATCTCAGCTTTGTGCAGGCTCTTACCGAAGCGCTCAAGGCAGTGCCTACGGCTGTCATGCTAGCGTCCTTGCCGGAGTCGGAGAAGGAAGCCGGCAGTCAGCGGGGCATGCGTGCTCTGGAGTCACTGTCACATTACTTCGGCCGTGTGCAGGCGCTGTGGAGACCGGTGGCTACCGAGGAAGCCTTCGAGATCGTGCGGCGCCGGCTGTTCAATCGTATCAATGATCAGCTGGCGGCGGAGCAGGTGTGCCGCCAGTTTGCCGATTTTTACACCTCCCACGGCGCCGACTTTCCTGCCGAAACCCAGCAGAGTCATTATTACGAGCGTTTGAAGCAGGCCTATCCGATTCACCCCGAGGTGTTTGATCGCCTGTATGACGATTGGTCGAGTCTGGAAAATTTCCAGCGCACTCGTGGCGTGCTCAAGATGATGGCCAAGATCATCTACAGCCTGTGGCAAGACGGCAACAACGACCCACTGATCATGGCCGGCAGCCTGCCGTTCGGTGATACCAACACGCGTAACGAATTCACCTATTACTTGCCGGCTGGCTGGGATCCGGTGGTGGATCGGGATATCGATGGCCCGCGTGCGGAAACTGTCGAGGTCGAAAATCAAGATGCACGCCTTGGTGCTGTGCAGGCCTGTCGGCGTACGGCGCGTACCATCTTCCTGGGTAGTGCACCGACTACTGCAAACCAGATGGTACGGGGAATCGAGCTGGAGCGGGTTCTGCTGGGTAGTGCGCAGCCAGAACAGCAGATTGGGCTGTACAAGGATGCCTTGCGTCGCCTCACCGACAAGCTGCATTACCTGAACACTGGCAACAATCACTTTTGGTTTGATACTCGACCGAACCTGCGCCGCGAGATGGAAGAGCGTAAGAAACGCTTCAAAGACCGTGAGGATGTATTCCCGGCGATCCGTCAACGCTTGAGCAACATTGGAGGCTGTTTTGGTGGTGTGCATGTGTTCACCAATAGCGCGGATGTGCCGGATGATTGGGCCTTGCGCTTGGTGATACTGGCGCCCGATGCCGCCTACAGCAAGAGCGGGCAGAGCCAGGCTATAGCCAAGGCTACAGAGATTCTCAAGCATCGTGGCGAGCAGTCGCGGCAAAAGCAGAATCGTCTGATTTTCCTGGCGGCAGACGCCGACAATGTAAGCCGCTTGAAGGATCACGTGCGTTCAGTGTTGGCTTGGGAGTCCATCGTCAGTGATTACAAAGACAATCGCATCACTCTCGACAACCTAATGGGCAATAACGCGTCGGCAAGTCTGGAGCAGGCGCGGGACACGCTGAATCGCATGCTGCGCGAGACCTGGAAGTGGCTGCTGGCGCCGGTACAACATGCCGGTAACCTGACTGAGATCGCTTGGGAGCCGTATCCGATCAATCCTGGTGCGACCAATCTGTCGCAAGAAATCGAGCGCGTACTCAAGGACAACGAGTTGCTGATTACCGAGTGGGCACCGATTCACCTGGCCAACATGCTCAAACGCTGGTTCTGGAAGGATGGTGTGGCGGAGGTGGGGGCGCAGGATGTGTGGCTGAAGACCTGTTGCTATCTGTATCTGCCACGTCTGCGTGATGATCAGGTGTTCTCTCGCACTCTGAATCAGGGTGTGCAGAGCCAGGACTTCTTTGCGGTAGCCCAGGGCAAGGATGGCGAGCGTTATCCGGGCTTTGTGTTCGGCAAGGCGACATCGGTGATTCTGGATGGCTCCTGCCTGTTGATCGAGCCGGGAGCGGCCACTGCCTATGCCGAGGCTTTGCGAGCCAAGGAAGCGGTAGTGATGCAACCTCAGCCGCAAGGCTCATCTGGCGATGTGATTCAGGATGTCCCGACGGTTGCGGAAGATGGCTCCACTTTCGGCATCGACGGAGACGGTCAGGTAACGACTCAGGGAGGCGCACAGCCTGCCAAATCGCTAGCGACTCAGTTCTATGCCAGTGCGGAGCTGGATCCGGTCAAAGCTAAGATGCAGTTCGCCACCTTGGTCGATGAGGTTATTCAGCAGTTCACGGCCAAGCATGGTGTGAACGTGACCATATCTATCGACATTCAAGCCAACAGTGGCAGTGGTTTTGATGATTCATTGCAGCGCTCAGTGAAGGAAAACTGCAATGTGCTCAAGGTGAAAACCTACGAGTTCGAGTAGGTCGTCCCTGGGGGACGTGGGCGTCGTGATGGGCGCCCATTTCGCTGTCTACAGCCAGTGCCCTGGTATTTCAATCCCGTAGTTCTTTGCCATGGTTTGCAGCGTGGCGATGATCTCTGCATGCCTGGTCTGATCAGCAGCCTGCCAGCTAGCACGACGCTCCAGAAGAGTCTTCAGCTCGCCCAGGTTGTACATGCCCAGTCGATGGAAATTGCCCCAGTTGGGGATTCCGAACAGGTTGTAGATGACCACTGTAGCGTCTCGCTCGCTGGCCAGGCGCTTGTTACCGATCAGCTTTTCGGCGGCTGCTTCGGCTTCGTCACGGTCGTCGTATGTGTTGAGGAGTTTCATAGCTAATGTGAGGTTCCTCTGAAAAGTTGGGCAGCCTACCTCAGCATCCGTCTCTTTCCAAATGCCCGTGCCACTTGGACACAGTGACTTCTAATTTGAGGACAAGACACGGGGTTAGTAAGCGCAAAAAAACAGCAGCACCTCAATGGATTCCGTCTAACAAGCCAATGTAGGCTTGTTAGACGGAATCCATAAATGCTCTTTGCAGTGTCCATCCGGTAAGCATCAATAATGTTACAAATAACCTCGCTCAGCCAGCGATACGCAGCCTTCATACCCCACTACGATATGATCCAATATCCGAGTGCCGACCATGTTGAGGGCATTCTTGAGGGTTGTGGTCAGCGTGCGATCTGCTTGGCTGGGCTCCGGGTCTCCAGAAGGATGGTTATGAACCAGGATCACGGCTGCTGCATTGTGCTCCAGCGCGATCTTGACCACTTCCCGTGGGTACACGCTGGCACCTTCCAGAGTGCCTCTGAATAGCTCTCTGAAGCCAATAACCCGGTGCTTGGAATCGAGCAGCAGCAAAGCAAAGACTTCACATTCGTGGTACTGCAGTAGTGTTTGCAGGTGGCTGAAGACCTGCTTGGGCTCAGTCAGTGCCCGGCCTTTAGACAGACGACTCATTGCCAGTTGTTGAGCCATCTGCAGGATGTCTGCTTCGGTGACCGGTGATTCCATGACATAGGTGCCGGATGCCTCTCCAGCCCGGAGTTTGTGATATTTCATGACGGTCTTCCTGTGCGAATGCGGGGGATGAGGCGCGCGGTTACTGGACGCTGGGTCTAGCGTGCCGGCTGGCTTGGGATTCCAGCTTTTGGGCCAGTGATGTTTTTGCAGGTGTTGCCGGTTGGGGGCCTTCGTGGCTGTGCACGGCCTCAGTGGCGGGAAAGAATTCCTCGACGATGACGCCGGTATCTTCCTCACTGTCTTCAAATGCACCGTTGTTAAAACCCTGACGGGCCGCCTGATCCAAGGCTGTTTGGTCAAAGCCCGAGGCCTGCCGGGTTTCATCCAAGCGCTTGGCTTCCAGCAAGGCGTCTTCCATGCTCAGACCACGGCGTACCGTGATGTCCACGTAGAAGATCGGTGTACCGTGGCTCTGCCGAGTGGACTTTCCACGCAGACGCAGCTCCAGCGGCAGACAGGCCAGGCGATTGCCGGAGATTGCGCTGAAGTACTGCAGACGTGCCGCCAGGGTGCGGATGCTGTTAAAACCGGTGGTACGAAAGACAAAACTGCCCAGCGGATCGTCATCGCCAACCACCACGTTCAGTCGTCCGTAAGGCTTGCAGGTATTGCCTTGAGCCAGGGAACAGCCATCGGGTGAAGGACAGGGCAACGATTGGATGCCGTCCTTGGTCAAACGCTTGCAGGTCTCACCATTGCCGATGCACAACGGCCTGCCGGTAGTACGGTCGAACAGACTATAGTCAGCGCGAAAGTTCAGATCCGGCTCGTTGAACAGCAAACGGATTGGAATACTGCGCAGCTTGGCGTCTTGACCATTGCGCAGTTCTTCATTGAGCGGGTGCAGCAACCAGCCTTCACGGCTCTGTACCTGCGAGGTGATGGTGAACTGATCATCTTTCTCCGGCAGACGTTTGCCGTTTTTCTCGACGATCTTGCCGATGGAAATACGCCCGAGTACCGGAGGGGTGATAGCTAAGCCTTTGAGCATGGTAGTTCTCCTGTATCTGAAATAAAAACGCCACCGAGTCCGCGCGAGCGGCCAGGGTGGCGTTGGAGAGAAAGGGCATGAGAGTAAGGGAAGAACGAACGAGTGTTCAGGCCAGCAGAAAACGCCGACTGCCGGTTTTGGTGGTCGAGTAGCGCACTTGCAGATAGGGCTTTTCTTTCAGCAGACGGGGGATATCCAGGGCGACGCTGTCTTTGGCTTTCTTCCAAGTGATGTAGCCGGTTACGAAGGTTGCCCGACTGGCATCGCCCATGGCCTGTTGCAACGTTTGCTTGAGTTGAGCTTCCTGCTTCTCCTGCAGAGCAATCGATTCGCGCACGTTCTGCAGTTCGGTAAAGGTCGTACAGAGCAGCGTGTCCTGGCTGAAGTCCAGGCTTTGCCCACTGTCCTGTGGATACAGACAGCGCAAAGCCTGCTCCGCCGAGGCAGATCCGTCTGCCGGCGGCGGGGTATCACTGACGACGTAATCCCAGAACAGCCGCTCCAGGTCGATCAGCCGAGCAATCAGTGACTCGTCGCGTTCGATGCGATGGATTTCCAGGTGCTGGCCACCGAGCAGTACCGCCACATCAGCGGCCTGCTTGCCGGTGACGGCGAGCTGGTGCATGACTTGCAACTGCACATACTCGGGCACACTCTCCTTCCAGAGGCGTGCGCCGTTTATGCCGGCGGTTTTGCATTCGAGAATCTGCACTTCTGACGCGCCGATCACCTCACGGTCGATATTGGCCAGCATCCAGGTTAGTTTGGGATCAGGATGCTGCAGCACCGCATTGACGCGGCGGACCCGGTGACCGCTACGCCGGGTGTAATGCGCCGCCACGATAGGCTCTAAAATGTTGCCCCAGTAAGCCGGGCTTTCCTCGTCTTGCGGATCGAGCTTGGGTAGTGATTCATCACGCCCGGTTTTCTCCATCCACAGTTCTAGCTGGGACTTGTACGGGTTAAGCCCGACGGCAGCGGCCGCATCCGAGCTGCCGATACCTTGTTTGCGTACTGCCAGCCAGTCCTCGCGCGGCAGTTGTTTGGTCCCCACCAGGCGTAAGGCAGGACGGGCTTTGCTGCTGGGGTGTTGCAGAGTTTGCGTGCCCATAATGTGTTCCTGTGCGGCATAAAAAACGCCCGGCCAGCAGAAGCTGACCAGGCGTTTTAATAGTTGAGTAGGTAAATGGAACTAGGCAGCGAGTTGCAGTGCTGCCTGCAGGGCGCGTTGTTTGATGACGGCTCCTTGGCCAAACCAAGCCGAGTCCATGCGGTATTCGGTACTACGGGCGCGCCGCTCATGATCAACGTACTCGGTCACAGCATTGAGCAATCCCCAGGCGGTTCCTTGAGCCGACACCAGAGTGGCGCCACGCCCCTGACCTTCATACAGGCTCTGCACCTTGCGCAGCGCCCGTTCGTTAGGAAGTACTGCTGGTAGTGGGCTGTTCGGACTGGCATCACACAATACGTTCATGAAAAACCCCAAGGCCTCATGCCATTGAACCTTGCGTTCAGACAGCATGCGCATACGGTGAATGAAGTCGTCCCACTGGGAGACGGCGATGCCCAACTGCTTTTTCACTGCCTGCGGATCAAAGCGGGTGTTGTGCGGCACTTTGATCGCCCGGGTCGTTCCATCAAGAGCGATGGTCAAGGTGTTATTGCAGACCACCCGAACGGTAGTTGGCGTAGCGGTAGTGGCCAGGGTGCCGTCACAGGAAGTGGCCAGCAGCAGGTATCCATTGACCTGATCGTTGCCTTTCAAAGCGGTGGATTGGCCAGTACGGGCCAATGCCCAGAACTTACGACCACCTTTCAATACCCCAGCTGTTTCCAGCTCGTAGCCGGAGACCTCGGTCAGGTCGCGATAAAACTCTAGGACTTCACGCGGTTGTACGATTTGGTAGCGGTTGGATACGACCGAGAGTGGTGCCTTGGTATCGGAACGATAGAGTACCTTCTGTTCAGGGAAGGTATGAATACTTCCCAGATGCCCGATGGCATCCGCCTTGAAGTGCACCGGGCTGTCTTGAATCTTCCAGTCCATGCCTGCTTCGCGTTGCCAGACTTCGAGCGGTTGTTGGGGCGACAGGCGACTGCCCAGGCCATGCCAGGGCGTTGCGCCAACGTAAGCCATTTGTTCAACGAGGTGAGCCATGGGAATGATTCCTTGCGAATGAAATGGAAAAGAGCGTCGTTTCATCAACAAGCGACGCCTGTTCACAACGGCTTAACGCTGGACGCTGAAGCTGTAACCACAATGCAGGCACTGGTAGTTGTTCAGCACCTTGTCATCCATCTGTGCGCCCAGCGTGGA
>Ga0160436_1000547_pt1 | contig 13800 bp, 10 predicted proteins | sample HID1973M_E0MG_FD_108264 | JGI IMG/M metagenome (GOLD analysis project Ga0160436, IMG submission 108264) | Enriched mosquito-associated microbial communities from UW Madison campus, WI, USA - HID1973M_E0 MG | ecosystem: Host-associated > Arthropoda: Insects > Digestive system > Unclassified ...
ATTGGTCGCCGCGAAGCCCCAGGCGCCCTCGGCGATCACCCGCACGCCGACGCCGCAGGATTCGGCATTGACCACGTTCTCCACCTGCGCTTCGCGGGTGACCACGAACTGGCGCAGGTAGCGCCCCACCCGCACGTCGCAATAGCTCGCGCCGCCGCTGCGCGCGGTGCTCAGCGCGGTATCGGCCAGGCGGCGGTTGCGGGCGGCATCGGCCGGCGCGAGCAATTGCTCGGCGGCGATCAGACGGGTAGAAGGCAACAGCAGTCCGCCCGCGCCGATCGCGGACAACTGCAGGAAGGTGCGACGATCCACGCGGACATTCTCCGGAACGGGGCGCGTGCGATTCCTTCCGCGCTGCGCAAACCCCGAGCGTGGCCGTTGCCTGGAAATCGGGTCAAGTGACTTGGGTCATGGTCCGGGTGACCGGGTGCGCATCGAGCCATGCGGTCCCTGTGGGAAGGCTTCGGCCAAGCTCTTGTCGGAGGGGCTTCAGCCCCGACAGGACTACGGGCGCAGGCGATGTTGCAGGCACCGACGATCACGGTCGCGGCTGAAGCCGCTCCTACAGTGCACCGCCAAGCATCGGGAATCGCTGTAGACGCGACTTGCCTGTCCATCCGTCGATGCGGCCAAGCGCTTGTGGGAGGGGCTTCAGCCCCGACAGGACTACGGGCGCAGGCGATGTTGCAGGCACCGACGATCACGGTCGCGGCTGAAGCCGCTCCCACAGTGACCGCCAAGCATCGGGAATCGCTGTAGATGCGACTTGCTTGTCCATCCGCCGATGCGGCCAAGCGCTTGTGGGAGGGGCTTCAGCCCTGACAGAGGTACGAGCTCGTGCCAGGTTCCCGCACGGCCGACGGCATCGGTCGCCGTCAGCAGGATCGTGACGAAGAGGCCAAACAGGAACGGCAACGGCGTCGTCGTAAGCGCCCGCCATACGAAGGTGATCGCGTACGCCACCGCGAAGACGGCCATCGTGCGTCGCCGTGTCGGCAACAGGCGCTCGTGCGACAACGAGGCGATCCAGGTCCGATATCGCGTTCCGACGAAGTCCCGCTCCGGTGGCTTGCTCACCCCCGCAACGCCTCAAGCAACACTTTCGCCACCGACGCGGGCGGTCGCCGCAGTAGCGTGCCATTGACCTGCAGCATCGTGTTGCCGCCCGGCGGCGCGGCACCTATCCGCACGCCGCGGGCCTCGGCGCGCTGCGACCAGGCGTGGCTGTCGACGCCGTCCGGCAGGTTCAGCGCGACGCTGCTGGTGCCCTCGGGCAGCGGCTGCACCCGCAGGCGCCCATCGGCGCGCAGCAGCGCGAACAAGGCCTCGGCGGCCTGCCAGGCGCGCGCGTACTGCGCCTCGTAGTCGTCCAGATATGACAGCGCCGGCGCGGCCAGCGGCCACGCATGCGGCAGCCCGCCGCCGAACATCCGGCGCTGTGCGCGCAGCGGTTCGATCAACGCCGACTCGCCCGCCAGGATCGCGCCGGATGCCGCGTTGAAATGCTTCCACAGCGACACGTAGACCGTATCGAACAGCGCCGCGTATTCGCGCACCCCATGGCCGGTGTGCTGCGGCAGGTTGAACAGCCGCGCGCCGTCCAGGTGCAGGCCGATCCCTTGCTCGCGCGCGTACCCGCACAGCGCGCGCACGTCCTCCCAAGGCACGTAGCGGTGGCCGAGCCGCCGCACCGGGCTCTCAAGCGAAATCGCGCCGACCCGCAGCGGCACGCGGCCATCGGCGGCGCGTTCGACTTCGGCGCGCACCGCCTCCATCGGCAGCGTTGCCGAGGACGAACGCAACGGCACCAGGTTCAGCCCGCTCAGCTGCGTGGCGCCGTCGCCGCTGTCGTTGTAGAGGTGGCTGTCGGCCTGCACCAGCACGCGGCGGTGTTCGCCGGCCAGCGCGCGCACCGCCAGGTGGTTGGCCAGCGTGCCGGTCGGCAGGTACAGCGCTGCCGGCTTGCCGAGCTTGCGTGCGAAGGCCTCCTCCAGCCGGGTGATGTCGCCGCCTTCGCTGTAGTAGTCGCCTTCGAAACCCGGCGCGCGGGCGAGCTGCAGCAACTGTTGCGCGTACTCGGCCGGTTGCAGGCCCAGTCCGTCGCTGCGCAGGTCGACGCGGTCCGATGCGAGCGCGGCAGCGGCCGCGGTGGCCGGCGCGAGTGCGCCCAGCAGCGGCAGGCCCGTGGCGATGCCGCCGGAAAGGAGGAAACCGCGTCGGTCCATGCACATCCCTGTGGTCTGCGCCGCCCACCCCGGGCGCCGTCTCGGCCGAGCATAACCGCGTGCTTCGCTCAGCCGAAGAACTCGCCCGGGGTCAGGCCGAAGTGGCGACGGAACATGCGGGTGAATGCACTCGGGTTCTCGTAGCCGACCGCCGCGGCGACATCGATCACCTTGTCGCCGCTGGCGAGCTGCTCCAGCGCACGCAGCAGGCGCGCCTGCTGCCGCCAGCGCGCGAAGCTCATGCCGAGTTCGGCGCGGCACAGCCGCTGCACGGTGCGCGCGTCCACGCCCAGCGCCTCGCCCCAGGCCTGCAAGGTGGCGTTGTCGTCGGGATGGGTCTCGAAGTGGCGGGCGATGCGGCGCAGCCGCGGGTCCACCGGTTCGGGCAGATGCAGCGGCAGCACCGGCAGGGTGCGCAGTTCGTCCAGCAGCAGGCGCATCAAATGGCCGTCTCGCGAGTCGACGTCATACGGCTGCAGCACCTGCACGGCGCTGGCGATCAGCTCGCGCAGCAACGGATCGATGCGCACGGTCGCGGCAGCCCGCGCGGGCAAGTGCGCGACCGCCTCCGGGCGCAGATACAGGCTGCGCATATGCACCTCGCCGATGCAGCGCACGCTGTGTTCCCAGCCGGCCGGCATCCACACGGCACGGGTGCTGGGCACGACCCAGCGGCCCTGTTCGGCGGTCACCACCATCAGGCCGCGTACGGCGTGGATCAGCTGGTGCTTGCGGTGTCGGTGCGGCGGGACCAGCCGGCCGGCCGGGTAGTCCACGGCGCGGCAGAACACGTCCGAGGGACTGTCGTCGATTTCGTCCAGATGCGCCGGCCGGGAAGGCCAGGGCGGAATGTCCGTTTCAGCATGGTGCATGACCGGATCGCGCGAGAACGACAAGGAAAGGCAGCCTACCATGCGCTCCTCCCGCGCCCCGTACGGATGGTCATGTCCAGCACCGCCCCCATCGTCCCCGTCATCGCCGAATCGCCGGCCGCCGCCGTTTCGGCCGCCGCGTCCAGACCGCGCCCCGTCGTCACCGGCGTGCTGGCTGCGATCACCTCGTCGCACTTGATCAACGACATGATGCAGTCGCTGATCCTGGCCATCTATCCGATCCTCAAGGGCCAGTTCCAGCTCAGCTTCGCCCAGATCGGCCTGATCACCCTCACCTACCAGCTGACTGCGTCGCTGTTCCAGCCGTTGATCGGCCTGCGCACCGATCGCCGGCCGGCGCCGTATTCGCTGCCGATGGGCATGGGCGCCACGCTGTGCGGCCTGCTGCTGCTGGCCTATGCACCGAACTACGCGACCGTGCTGATGGCTGCCGCCCTGGTCGGCATCGGCTCGGCGATCTTCCACCCCGAATCCTCGCGCATCGCGCGGCTGGCCTCGGGCGGGCGCCACGGCCTGGCGCAATCGGTGTTCCAGGTCGGCGGCAACACCGGCACCGCGATCGGCCCACTGATCGCCGCCGCGGTGATCGTGCCCTACGGCCAGCATTCGGTGGCGTGGTTCGCCGCCGCCGCGCTGTTGGGCATGGTGCTGCTGACCTACGTCGGCCGCTGGTACGCGCTGCACCTGAGCGTGGCACCCGTGGTCGCGCGCAAGGCCAGCACGGCCGAAACGGCGCTGCCCAAGCGCACGGTGGCCTGGGTGATCGGCATCCTGCTGGTGCTGATCTTCTCCAAGTATTTCTATATCGCCGGGCTGAGCAGCTATTACACGTTCTATCTGATCCACAAGTTCGGCGTGTCGGTGCAGAGCGCGCAGCTGCACCTGTTCGGTTTCCTGCTGGCGTCGGCGGCGGGCACCTTGATCGGCGGGCCGGTCGGCGATCGCATTGGCCGCAAGCCGGTGATCTGGGCCTCGATCCTGGGCGTGGCGCCGTTCGCGCTGGCGCTGCCGCATGTCGGCCTGGCCGCGACCACGGCGCTGACGTTGGTGATCGGCTTCGTGCTGTCCTCCGCGTTCTCGGCGATCCTGGTCTATGCGCAGGAACTGATGCCGCACCGCATCGGCACCGTGTCGGGCCTGTTCTTCGGCTTCGCCTTCGGCATGGGCGGGCTGGGCGCGGCGGTGCTCGGCGTACTCGCCGACCGCACCAGCATCGAGTACGTGTACCTGCTGATCTCGTTCCTGCCGCTGCTGGGCATGGTCGCGGCCTTCCTGCCGGCGCGGCGCGGTTGACGGCTCGCGAGTCCCTTCTCCCACTGGTGGGACATCAGCCCCCGTCTTGGGAGAAGAAGGTGCCCCGAAGGGGCGGGTGAGGGGGCTTCTCGCGCAGAGCACCCTCACCCCTACCCCTCTCCCGCAAGCGGGAGAGGGGATACTTCGGGCAGATCCCGCGATGCCTGAATTCTCCCTTCTCCCGCTAGCGGGAGAAGGTGCCCCGAAGGGGCGGATGAGGGGCGAACAAAGATCAAGCCCCCTTCAGCCCGCCCCCGCTTTTGCGCATAGTGGCCACTTTCGGACACGAGAGCAGCCCATGCGTCGCTGGATCGCCGTTCTTCCCCTGTTGTCCCTGCTCGGCGGTGTCGCGGCGGCAACGTCCGAGCCGCCGGTCACCGTGCTCAGCGCGCATCGCATCTACACCTCGGACGCGCAGCAGCCGGCGGTCGAATCCGTGGCCTGGGATGCGAGCGGGCGCATCGTTGCCGTCGGCACGGCCGCGGCGTTGAAACAGCGCTATCCGCACGGCGAACGTATCGAGCTGCCGCAGGCCACGGTCCTGCCCGGCCTGATCGACGCGCATGGCCATGTCATGGGCCTGGGCTGGTCGCTGCTGCAGGCCAACCTGGTCGGCACGCACGACAAGCAGGAGGTGCTGACACGGCTGCAGGCGTTCGAAAAGACGCTGGCGCCCGGCGCATGGCTGACCGGCAGCGGCTGGGACCAGAACGATTGGCCCGACAAGGCCTTCCCGACCGCCGCCGATCTCGATGCCGCGTTTCCCGATCGTCCGGTCTGGCTGGAGCGCGTCGACGGCCATGCCGGCTGGGCGAACTCGGCGGCGCTGAAGCTGGCCGCGGCCAAGCAGCCGAAGCTGGCCTCCGCCGACTGGCAGCCGCAGGGCGGCCGCATCGAACGCATTGCCGGCAAACCCAGCGGCGTGCTCGTCGATGGCGCGATGCCACTGGTCATCGCAGTGATGCCGGCGCCGGACCAGGCCACGCGCGAGCGCGCGCTCACCCTGGCGCTGGACGCGGCGGTCAGCAACGGCCTGACCGGCGTGCACGACATGGGCACCTCGCGCGAGGACCTGGCGCTGATGCGCAAGTTCGCCGACGAAGGCCGCTTGCCGTTGCGCATCGACACCTATGCCGATGGCGACGGCAACGCGCTGGCCGACCTGTGTCAAAACGGCCTGTACACGCATCCCGGCGGCCGGCTGGAGATGCGCGGCGTCAAGCTCTACGTGGATGGCGCGCTCGGCAGCCGCGGTGCGGCATTGCTGGAGGACTACAGCGACGACCACGGCAACCACGGCCTGTTCGTCACCGAGCCGGCGGCCTATCGGCAAGCGGTGGTCAAGGCGAAGGGTTGCGGCGTGCAGGTGGCCACGCATGCCATCGGCGATCGTGGCAACCGGCTGGTGCTGGACACCTACGAACAGGTGCTGGGCAAGGACCGCGGCAGCGATCATCGCTGGCGCGTCGAGCATGCGCAGATCCTCGCCCCCGACGACCTCCCGCGTTTCGCGCAGCTGGGCGTGATCGCCTCCATGCAGCCGACCCATGCGACCTCGGACATGCCGTGGGCGCAGGACCGCCTCGGTGCGCAGCGCATCCTCGGTGCCTACGCCTGGCAGAAGCTGCTGCATAGCGGTGCCCGGCTGGCGCTGGGGTCGGATTTTCCGGTGGAATCGCCTGATCCGCGCCTCGGCCTGTATGCCGCGGTCACCCGCCAGGATCGCGCGGGCCAGCCCCCCGGCGGTTGGTTGCCCGACCAGAAGCTGAGCCTGGCTGAAGCCTTGCGCGGTTTCACGGCGGAGGCGGCCTACGCCGGTTTCGACGAGAAAAAGGTGGGCCAGCTCAAGCCGGACTTGCGCGCGGACTTCGTGGTGCTGGCCAAGGACCCCTTCGCCATCGCCGAGTCTGAGCTGGACGACCTGCCGATCGAGTCGACATGGGTGGATGGCAAGGCGGTGTACGAGCACCGCGATTGATGGGTGGGGGGCTTCAACCCGGACAGGTCTGCAAGCACAGGCGATGTTCCCGCGACCGATGGACCGCGGTCGCGGCTGAAGCCGCTCCCACAGTGTGCAAGCCAGCATCCGGAAGCCGTTGTAGGAGCGGCTTCAGCCGCGCCCCCTTCGATCCATCCGCCCGCGATGTGACCCGGCACTTTGTGGGAGGGGCTTCAGCCCCGACAAAGGTGCGAGCACAGGCGATGTTCCCGCGACGGATGGACCGCGGTCGCGGCTGAAGCCGCTCCCACAGTGTGCAAGCCAGCATCCGGAAGCCGCTCCTACATCGCGCAACCCGGCATCCGACGCCGCATCCTCACTCCGCCACGTAATCCGCGATATCCAACTGCTCCCAGGGCGGCACCGGGCCCAGCCGCTCGATCAGGTGGTCGACGAAGGCGCGCACGCGCGGCGGTTGCTGGCTGCGCACGGGCGTCACCGCACTGATCTGCGAGGCCGGCGGCGACCATTCCGGCAGCAGCACCTTCAACCGGCCGGCACGCAGGTCTTCGGCCACGTGCCACAGCGAATGCAGTGCCACGCCCTGCCCGGCCAGCGCGGCGTCGCGCAGCAGTTCGCCGAAGTTGCTTTCGAAGCGGCTCTCCATGCGCACGCGCAGCAGGCCGCCCTCGGGCGTGGTCAGGGACCACAGGTCCTGCCGGCCATCGCGGCCGACCAACAGGATGCCCGGATGCGCGGCCAGTTCGTCGGGATCGCGCGGGACGCCATGCCGTCGCAAATAGTCCGGCGAGGCCACCAACACCCGCCGATTGCTGGCGATGCGGCGCGCGACCAGGCGGGAGTCGTCCAACGGGCCGATCCGGATCGCCAGGTCGAACCCGTCCTTGACCAGGTCGACCAGATCGTCGCTCAAGTGCGTGCTTACCCGTACCCGCGGGTGCCGGGCCTGGAAGTCCGCCAGCAGCGGTGAGACGTATTGCAGGCCGAACGACGCCGACAGCGTCATCCGCAGCGTGCCGGCCACGGTCTGCGCGCTTTCGCGCAAGCCGTCCGCCAATGCCTCCAGGTCCTGCACCAGCACCCGGCCGCGCTCGGCCAGGGCCTGGCCCTCGGCGGTGGGATGCAGCCGGCGCGTGGTCCGGTGCAGCAGGCGCACCCCCAGCTCGCGCTCCAGCCGGCGCAGGCGCTGGCTGGCCACCGCCACCGACAGGTCCAGGCTGCGCGCGGCCGCAGTGATCGAACCCTGGTCGAGCACGCGCAGGAACAGGGCGATATCGCCAAGCCGGTCCATCGATTCTCAACGAAACATTGAAGATGATTCAGCATAACAGGGGTTTCCCAGGCAAACCGGCGGGCGCAGTCTGGGCGCCTTCCTTCCGGAGCCGGCCATGACTGCTTCCCTGCCCTCGCCCGCGGTTTCCACCGCTCGCACCCCCGCGGCGTTGTACGCGCTGACCGTCGGTGCCTTCGGCATCGGCACCACCGAGTTCGTGATCATGGGCCTGCTGCAGCAGGTCGCCGCCGATCTGCACGTGTCCATTCCCGTCGCCGGCCTGCTGATCAGCGGCTACGCACTGGGCGTGTTCGTCGGCGCGCCGGTGTTGACCCTGCTGAGCGCGCGGTTGCCGCGCAAGGCCGTGCTGGTCGGCCTGATGATCGTGTTCACCCTCGGCAACCTGGCCTGCGCGCTGGCGCCGGACTACGCCACCCTGATGGTCGCGCGCGTGCTGACCTCGCTGGCGCACGGCACCTTCTTCGGCGTCGGCGCGGTCGTCGCCACCTCGCTGGTGCCGGTCGAGCGTCGTGCCTCGGCGATCTCGTTGATGTTTGCCGGCCTGACCGTGGCCACTTTGCTCGGCGTGCCGGCCGGCGCCTGGCTGGGCCTGCAGCTGGGCTGGCGCGCGACGTTCTGGGCGGTGGCGGCGATCGGCGTGCTGGCCGCGCTGGCGGTGGCGCTGTGGGTGCCGGGGGCGGTGCGCGGCGGCGAGCCTTCGCCATGGCGGCAGGAAGTCGCCGTGCTGGCCCGGCCACAGGTGCTGTTGGCACTGCTGATGACCGTGGTCGGCTTCGCCGGGGTATTTGCGGTGTTCACCTACATCCAGCCGCTGCTGGTGGAGATCACCGGTTTCAGCCAGGCCGCGGTCTCGCCGGTGCTGCTGGTGTTTGGCGGCGGCATGATCGTCGGCAACCTGCTCGGCGGCCGCCTGGCCGATCGGCATCCGGTGCCTGCGCTGCTCGGCACGCTCGCGGCGCTCGCCGTGGTGCTGGCGAGCATGGGCCTGGCGCTGCGCTCGCCGACCGCCATGGTGGTGTACGCCGGCCTGCTCGGCGTGACCGCCTTCGCCACCGTGGCGCCCTTGCAGCTGCGCGTGCTCGAACAGGCACGCGGCAGCGGCCAGAACCTCGCTTCCAGTCTCAACATCGCCGCGTTCAACCTCGGCAACGCGCTCGGCGCCTGGCTCGGCGGCGTGGTGGTCGCCAGCCGCTTCGGGCTGCCGGCCACGCCGTGGGTGGCCGCGACCATTACTGTCATCGGTCTGGGCGTGGCGCTGTGGAGCGTCCGCCTCGAACGCCAAACCCCCCGCGGGCTGTCGGCCTGCACCCAGGAATCGTAGGGAGAACACCATGGAAACCCGACTGCTCGGTCGTTCCGGCTTCAAAGTCCCCGTGCTCGGCTTCGGCGCCGGCACCTTCGGCGGCAAGGGGCCGCTGTTCTCGGCCTGGGGCAATGCCGGCGTGGAGGAAGCGCGCGGCATGATCGACGTCGCACTCGAAGCCGGCGTCAATCTGTTTGATACCGCCGACGTGTACTCCGACGGCGCCTCCGAGGAAATCCTCGGCGCGGCGCTGCAGGGGCGACGCGACCAGGTGATCCTCTCCACCAAGACCGGCCTGCGCCTGGGCGAGGGACCCAACGACGCCGGCGCCTCGCGCTGGCGCCTGTTGCGCGCAGTCGACGCCTCGCTGAAGCGCCTGCGCACCGACTACATCGACCTGCTGCAGCTGCACGCCTTCGACGCGCTCACCCCGCTGGAAGAGACCCTGTCCACGCTGGACGACCTGGTGCGGGCCGGCAAGGTGCGTTATCTCGGCGCGTCCAACTATGCCGGCTGGCAGCTGATGAAGGCGCTGTCGATCAGCGATGCGCACGGCTGGAGCCGCTTCGTCGCCAACCAGGCCTATTACTCGCTGGCCGGCCGCGACTATGAGTGGGAGCTGATGCCGCTGGGCCTGGATCAGGGCGTGGGCGCGGTGGTCTGGAGCCCGCTCGGCTGGGGCCGGCTGACCGGCAAGCTGCGCCGCGGCCAGCCGCTGCCCGAGAACAGCCGCCTGCACGAGACCGCCTCGGTCGGACCGGCCATCGACGACGAGCGCCTGTTCGACATCGTCGACGTGCTCGATGCGATCGCCGAAGAAACCGGACGCACGGTGCCGCAGGTGGCGATCAACTGGCTGCTCACCCGCCCCACCGTCAGCACGGTGCTGATCGGCGCGCGCGATCAGGCGCAGTTGAAGCAGAACCTGGGCGCCGTCGGCTGGCAGCTGGCGCCGGAGCAGATCGCCCGCCTAGACGCGGCCAGCGCGGTGCCGGCGCCCTACCCCTATTACCCCTACTGGCGGGGCCAGTTCTCCGAGCGCGCGCCGGTGGCGGTGGCGACCTGAGGGCGCAAAGCCAAAATTAGCTCATTAATCGTTACATGAAATTCCATAGCAGCTGGTAGATTTCACATAAGCCATTGATTTTTAGGCATGGTTGGAAGAGGATCGCCAAATAATCGTAAGCGGAATCGTTACATGGCTCCCGACCGATCCGCGATCGCTGAACGCCTGCTCGACCTGCTCCGCAGCCGCGGCCGTCTGCCGGCCGCGGAACTGCAACAGACGCTGGGCGTGAGCCGGCCCTCGCTCGGCCGCGCACTGGTGGCCGAGCCTTCGATCATCCGCCTCGGCAAGGCACGGGCCACCCAATACGCCCTGCGGCGGGATGTCCGGGGCGAGTCGCAGTGGCCGCTGTACCGGATGACGCCCTCTGCACGCATCGAGCACGTCGGAAGGCTGGTGGCGCTGGATCGTGGGGAATTCGCGTTGGAATCGGACGACAGGCGAGCTTCGCTGATGCATCCGCCGTTCGAGCGCGGCATCTATCCGGACGTGCCCTGGTACCTCGACGATCTGCGGCCGAATGGGTTCCTGGGGCGGACCTATGCGCACCGGGTTTCATCCGAACTACGCCTGCCTGCCGATCTGAAGGTCTGGAATGCCGAGCATGTCATCGTGGCGCTGCTGCACGGCGGATCGACCCAGGTAGGCGATCTGATCCTGGGCGATGTGGCGATGGAACGCGCGTTGCGCGAATTGCAGGCGCCAACCGACCGGGTCGCCGCCGCCGAACGGGCATCGCGTTATCCGGCGCTGGCCGCCGACGTGATGCGCGGCGAGCCGCCAGGCTCCTCGCCGGGTGGCGAGCAGGCCAAGTTCACGGCCACGGTCGAGGGCGAAGACGGACTGCATCCGGTCATCGTGAAGTTCAGTGCCGGCGAAGACAGTGCCGCAGCCCGTCGCTGGGCCACGCTGCTGCGTTGCGAGGCGTTGGCCGCCAACGTGTTGTCCGGGCGCGGCATCCCGACCGCGCAGACCCATCTTCTGGAAAGCAACGGGCAGGTATTCCTGGAGTCGCGCCGCTTCGACCGGACGCCGGTACTGGGGCGCCGTGGCTTCGTCTCCCTCGCGGCGATCGATGCGGCGTTCTATGCAGAGGCAAGCATCGCGTGGTGGCGCTTTGCCGATCTGCTTGCGCGCGATGGGTGGCTGCACCCGGACGATGCGCTCGTGCTGCGGCGGGTGGCGTGGTTCGGCGCGTTGATCGCCAACACCGACATGCATCTGGGCAACTTCGGTCTGGTCCTGACCGATGCACTCCCGTTACGTGCCGCTCCCGTCTACGACATGCTGCCAATGTCGTTGCGACCCACCTCGCAAGGCGTGGTGGTGGCCCGCGACTATGCCGTCCCGGTGCCGGTGGCCGGGCAATACGACCACTGGCATTGGGCGGCACAGGCCGCGTTGGAATTCTGGCAACAGGTGCAAAGCACCGCCGGGATCGAGCCGGAAGTGCAACGGTTCGCGCATCGTGCCGAATGCGATATCCGGCAGATGGCTGAGCGCTTCTGAAGCACCTGGGCGTTGTGACAGGGACTTCAGGCCTGACGTATCTGCGAGCATGGGCGACCGCGCCGCGACCGATGACTCACGGTCGCGGCTGAAGCCGCTCCTACAGTCGCGACCCCTCACCCCTCGTCGAACGCCAGGTGGTACTTCACCGCTTCGGTCACTTCGTTCTTCGAGCCCAGGAACACCGGCACGCGCTGGTGCAGGCCGTCCGGCTGGATGCCCAGGATCGGCGTGCGGCCGGTGCTCGCCGCGCCGCCGGCCTGTTCGACCAGCATGCCCATCGGGTTGGCCTCGTACATCAGGCGCAGCTTGCCGGCCTTGTTCGGATCCTTGCGGTCCCACGGATAGATGAAGATGCCGCCGCGGGTCAGGATGCGATGCACGTCGGCCACCATGCTGGCGATCCAGCGCATGTTGAAATCCTTCTTTCGCGGCCCGTCCTTGCCGGCCAGCAGATCGGCCACATACGCCTGCATCGGAGCTTCCCAATGGCGCTGGTTGGACATATTGATCGCGAATTCCTGGGTGTCCTCGGGCACACGCATGTCGGCCTGGGTCAGCAGGAACGAGCCTTCCTCGCGTTCCAGTGTGAACGCATGCGTGCCGTGGCCCAGCGTCAGCACCAGCATCGTGCTCGGCCCGTAGATGCAGTAGCCGGCGGCCACCTGCTCGCGACCCGGCTGCAGGAAGTGCTCATCGCCCGGCTTGTCCACGCCTGGCGCGCAACGCAGCACCGAGAAGATCGTGCCGACCGAGACATTCACGTCGATGTTGGAGCTGCCGTCCAGCGGATCGAACAACAGCAGGAAATTGCCGCTGGGATACTGATCCGGCACCGGCGTGCTGTGCTCCATCTCCTCCGACGCACACGCGGCCAGGTGACCACCCCAGGCATTGGCTTCCAGCAGGATGTCATTGCTGAGCACATCCAGTTTCTTCTGTGCCTCGCCCTGCACGTTGCCGGTGCCCGCATCGCCGAGCACGCCACCGAGTGCGCCCTTGCTCACGGCAATCGAGATGCGCTTGCACGCGCGCGAAACAATGGTGATGAGCTGGCGCAGCTCCGGGCCGATGCGGCCGGCCTGCTGTTCTTCGATCAGGAAACGGGTCAGCGAGGTACGCGACATAAAGCGGACAACCCTGCGTAGGAAGTGAACACGCATTGTCGCATTGCAGCCGCACGCGATGACATGCGCGTGTCTTGTTGGAATCGATTCCGCGTCATCGATACGACAGCGACGCCGCCATGGCGAGCGCTGTCATCGCGCAAAAAAAAGGCCGACGCAGAACCGTCGGCCTTTCGATGCGAAGTGCGCGAACTCAGCCCTTCGCCACCGTAGCCACCGCATTGGCCACGTAATCCAGGTTCTTCTGGCTCAGCGCGGCCACGCAGATGCGGCCGGTGCCGACGGCGTAGATCGCGAACTCGTCGCGCAAACGATCCACCTGTGCCTTGCTCAGGCCCGAGTACGAGAACATGCCGGCCTGGCGCTCGATGAAGGCGAATTCCGGTGCGCCGAGCTCGGCGAGCTTGGCGACCAGGCCTGCGCGCAGGGCGTGGATGCGCTCGCGCATCTCGGTCAGTTCGGTTTCCCAGGTCTGGCGCAGGTCCGGGCTGTTGAGCACGCCGGCGACCAGCGCCGCGCCGTGCGTCGACGGGCTGGAGTAGATCGTGCGGATGATGCGCTTGACCTGCGACTGCACCGCCTTGGCCTGGGTCGCATCGGCCGATACCACGGTCAGTGCGCCGACGCGCTCGCCGTACAGCGAGAACGACTTGGAGTACGAGCTGGCGACGACAAAGTCCATGTCCATGCCGGCCAGCAGGCGGACCGCATAAGCGTCTTCGTCGATGCCCTTGTCAAAGCCCTGGTAGGCGATGTCGACGAACGGGAACAGGCCGCGTTCCTTCAGCAGCTCAGCGACGGTGCGCCACTGCTCCTGGCTCAGGTCGGCGCCGGTGGGGTTGTGGCAGCAGGCGTGCAGCAGCACCACGGTGCCGCGAGCGAGTTGGCGCAGGTCGGCCAGCATGCCTTCGAAGTTCAGGCCGTGGCTGGCGGCGTCGAAATAGGTGTAGTCGACGACCTCGAAACCGGCGGCGCTGAAGACTGCGCGGTGGTTTTCCCAGCTCGGGTTGCTGATCGCGATCGTGCGGGTGGACAGCAGCTTGATCAGCAGGTCCGCGCCCACGCGCAGCGCACCGCTGCCGCCGATGGTCTGCGAGGTGCTGACGCGGCCGGCGTCCAGCAGCGGCGAA
>Ga0160436_1000548_pt1 | contig 13795 bp, 11 predicted proteins | sample HID1973M_E0MG_FD_108264 | JGI IMG/M metagenome (GOLD analysis project Ga0160436, IMG submission 108264) | Enriched mosquito-associated microbial communities from UW Madison campus, WI, USA - HID1973M_E0 MG | ecosystem: Host-associated > Arthropoda: Insects > Digestive system > Unclassified ...
GCAGGCCGATGTGCCAGCGCATGGCGTGCGGGTGTTCTTGTTCGAAGGCGAGCTGCGCCGCAAGGACACCCAGGAACGCCTGCAAGCGCTGATGCAGCGCAAGTCGCCGTTCAACGAATAGGCTGCGGTTCCGCCCACACGCTATGCGGATCGCCGTGCAATGCGCGGCGAGCGCTGGCCCGTGCCAGTAGCGCGAAGCCGAACGCCAGCGCCAGCGCCGTGGCATCGATGCCGAACAACACCCACTGGCCCTGCGCTGCGCTGGTCCACCACCACCAACCGGTGGCGGCGCCATGCGCAATTGGCACGGCGGCGGTGGCAAGCGCAGCGGCCCACAGCAACTCGCGCGCGGCCTTGGCAACCGGTCGAATCACCGCCCACAGTGCGCACGCGGCCCAGCTCAGGAAGCACACCCACTGGATGCCGGCATCCACGTTCCAGCCGTGCGCCACCGCGAACCCTTCCAACAAGGTCGCCGCTACGAACGCCAGCGAGATTGCCACGCACACACCGATGCAGATGCCGACCGTCGCCTTGGCCATGCCGACCTGCGCGCGCCCCTGCTGCACTTGCCTGCGCTTGCGGCGCGATTCGATCCACAGCAGGTTGCCGGAGTAGAACAGGAACGCGCCGCCCACGCCGAGCACGAAGTACAACCAACGCACCCAGACATTGCCGTACTCGCCAAAGTGCAAGGCGTAGGCCGAAGCCAGCGTGCCGTGGTTGGCATCGCGTGTGCCCGGCAGTTGCGTGGCGAGCAGCTCACCGGTGTGGGCATTCAAGGCCACTGAGCCCAGCGGCCCCAGTGATCGCGGCGACTCACCGGTAATCTCCACGGTGGCATTACGATCACCGGCGTGCACCAGCTTGAGATAGGCCGGTTCGAATTCGCTGAGGCCCTGCTCGCGCGCAACGTCCTGCGCTCGCGCCTGCCAATGCGCGAGCGTTCCCATTGCAGCGGGAGTACCTGCGGGCTGGGTCGGCGGCGCCGTATCCATGGCCGGGCCGATCGCTTCCATGACCTTGCCGTCGTAGATCAGCGGATTCAGCGCCACGGCCGCCACCATCACCAGACAGAGCATGGCGCCGGTGATCGCGAACATCAGATGCATGGGCAGGCTGAGCACGCCGATCACGTTGTGCGCGTCTTGCCAGAAGCGCTTGAGGTTGCGGCCCGGGCGCAGGGCGAACAAATCCTTGAGCAGACTGGGCAGATGGATCAGCAGGCCCGACAGCAGCGCCACGCCGTATAGCAGGCTGACGACGCCCATCAGGTAGGTGCCGGCCACCGGAATGCCCAGCGAGAAATGCAGCGCGTTGACCAGCTCGGACAGACCGGCTTGCGGCGGCTTGTCGCTGCCCTGCAGGTTGTCGAGCGTGGCGTAATGCCAGACCGCTTTTTCATCCGGCCAGTAGATCACCGGCTGCGGTGATTCAGCGCCGGGGAACAGCATGCCCACCCACTGCCGCGAAGCGGGATGGCGTTTGAGCGTTTCATCGAGCAGGCGCTGCGCGTCGTCGATGCTGCCTTCCGCCTGGCTGGCCGCCTGCGGCGCCTGCCACAGCATCAGCTCGTGATGGAACACGGTGATGGCGCCGGCATAGAACGCCACGAACAAGGCAAAGCCGGCGACCAGGCCGACCCAGGTATGCACGCTGGTGAAGGTGCGCAGCGTGGTGGATTCAATCTTCATCGCGGCTCCTCACGCCACCCACTGCAGGCTGCGCAGCAGCCAGAGCAGTGCGAACGATGCGGCCGCAAGACTGCCCATCCACAACCAGGCGCGCTTGCCATCGGTGAACAGGAAACTGCCGGTGGCCGCGAGCATCCACGCCGGAAAGAAGGCCAAGGCACTGCCCACCAACGTGGATTGCCATGGCCCCGGCCATGCCCATGCGATCAAGCCAACCACGCCGGCCGCCAGGAAGAAGCCGGCAACAATGCCGGCCAGCGCACGCGCCCACATTCAGTGTCGCCCTCGCGCATGCGCAGGGCCTAGCCAGTAGGCCAGATACGGCGATGCCACCAGACCCAGCATCCAGCTCGCCAGCATCACGCTGATGCCGGCGCCGGTGCCCAGCACAAGGATCCAGCTCGCCAGCGACACCGCCGCCAGCATCAGTCCCAGCGGATTGCCCGCACGCCAACGACGTGCTTCGCCGCGGCTATGCGGCGAAGCACGATACAGGGCGAACGCAGACAGCCAGGCCGTCGCGGTCGCGAACAAGGTCAACAACGGAGGCATGGCGTCGGCTAGCTCCAGGTGGAGGGGATTACCAGGCGAAGCGCGCCGTCGCGGTCACTGTGCGCGGGTAGCCGTAATAGCACCAGGCCGCGCTGTTGCAGGCGCTGATGTATTCCTTGTCGCCCAGGTTCTGCGCGTTCACCTGGAAGCGCCAGTTGCCATAGTCGTAATGCACCGACGCATCAAACAGGGTGTACGACGGGGTCTGCCACAGGTTGTAGGCATCGCCGTAGTGATCACCTGTGTAGCGCACACCTGCGCCAAAGCCCAGGCCGGCCAGCGCGCCGGTGGTCTGGGTGTAGTCGCCGCCCAGCGAGGCCGAATGCTTGGGCTGCAGCGGAATTTCCTTGCCCTGCGCCAGCGGATCCAGCGACTTGGTCACTTCCGAATCCAGGTAGGCATAGGCGCCGTAGATGCTCAGACCCTGGCCAACATTCCAGCGACCTTCCAACTCGGCGCCGCGCACCTTGGTTTCGCCGACCTGGAAGGTGTACAGGGTGTTGTTGGGATCGACAACGGGATTGTTCTGCTGCGTCAGCTCGTACACCGCGAGGGTGGCCAGCACCTTGCCGTTGGCGGGCTGGAACTTCAGGCCGGCTTCGATCTGCTCGCCCGTGGTGGGATCGAATGCGCGGCCCTGCGCATCGGTGCCGACGGTGGGCTGGAACGACTGCGAGTAACCGATGTACGGCGCCAGACCGTTGTCGAACAGATAGTTCACGCCGACGCGGCCGGACAACTCCTCATCGCTCTGATGGCGACGGCCGGCGGCATTGCGAGTGTCCGTGCCGACAAAGTCCTGGCGCGCACCAAAGGTCACCACCCACTTGTCGATCTTGATCTGATCCTGCGCATACAGACCCACCTGGCGCTGGGTCTGGATGGTCTTGTCTTGCGGACGCAGGTTGGGACGCAAGTTGGGCATGCTGCCGTAGACCGGATTGAACACATCCAGCGTGGTGGCGCCGCCGAAATCGAAGTTGGTGAAGTAGGTGTTTTCGTAGCGGCGGAAATCGATGCCGGCCAACACGCTGTGCTGCAGGCGACCGCTGCTGAAGTTCCACTGCAGATTGTTGTCGATGCCGAGGTTCTTTTCTTCTTCGCTGGTCGACCACAGGTAGCGATACAGCGTGCGCTGATCGGCGAGCAGGCCGAATGCACCCACCACCACGTTCGGATCAATCTCGCTCTGACCCACGCGCACGCTCTGGTTGAACGAGGTGCCGCCGCCAAAGTCGTGGTGGAAGTCGTAGCCGATCGACTTCATCGTCTTGTCGTAGTCATTGGCATTCGGCTCGCCGGTGTACAGGTCGGCGCGAATCTTGCCGTTGGGATTGGGGCGCAGCGTGCCGTCAATCGGCAGGAAGCCGGCGCCGGCCTTGGTGTCGGCCTTCTGGTAGCGCGCCAACACGGTGAGCTCGTTGGCGTCGTCCGGCTTCCAGGTCAGCGCCGGCGCGAAGTAGTAGCGATCATCGTGGATGAAGTTGACCGGGCTGTCGCTGTTGCGGGCCAGGCCGGTCAGGCGATACAGCAGCGTGCCGCTGTCATTTAGCTTGCCGCTGAAATCAAACGCCAGCTGGCGCAGATCGTCATCGCCAACCGTGGCTTGCACTTCGCGCAGCGTTTCTTCGGTCGGGCGCTTGCTGACATAGTTGACCATGCCGCCCGGCGGCATTGCGCCGTAGTTGACCGAGGCCGGTCCCTTCAACACTTCCACCTGCTCCAGGCCGTAGGGCTCGATGCGGGTGATGCCGGTGCCGGAACCCTCGGACAGCGCCAGACCATCCAGATAACGCGCCGGTCCAAAGCCGCGCACCAGCATCCAGTCACTGCGGGTATCGAAGCCGTAGCCGCCACCCTGCGCGCCGGCCGTGTACCACACCGCCTGCTCGACGCCGGTGATGCCGCGATCACTCATCTGCCGGCTGGTCACCACCGAGACCGACTGCGGGATTTCGCGAATCGGCGTGTCGGTCTTGGTGGCGGTGCCGCTGCTGCGCGCGATCGGCGCCAACACCTGCACGGCGTCGAGGTTCTTGGCGTCATCGGCCGGGCCTTCCGCCGCGTGGACACTGGAGACGAACAGCGAAGCCGCAAGCGCGGCATGCACGGCAAGGAACAGGGGACGGGCAGCAGGGCGGCGTCCGGAAGCGAGGAGCGACATGGCAATGGCCTTGAGTAGGAAAAGTTGACGACAAAACCCGGGGATTTCGCCGTGCGAACCGGCCGATGCGGCCGGCTCTCAAATAAGAACGATTCCTATCTTAGACGTGCATGCCTGTTCAGGCAATGCACAATGACGCGTCCAGGCGTCGCAGGGGATCGCTTGCCATGCTTGGATTTCGCAGGGAACGCCTGTAGCCGGATGATTCGCGATGCAGGGGGGCGGGAGCGGACACCGCCAGGGTAATCAGGCCCTGGGCACTGCGAGACAGGTGCCGGTCGAGGCTCGCAATCGCCAGGCAAGCCTGGCCGCGTCGGCCACTACTCGGATCAACCCGCGCCAGTGGAGCCGCGCAAGGTCAGCTTGACCGGGATGGTGCGGCTCTCGACTGGCTCGCCATCGATCAACTGCAGCAGGCTCTGCACCAGGATCTGCCCAGCCAGCTTGGTGTCCTGCTGCACGGTGGACAGGCCCGGATTGACGAATGCCGCCAGCGGAATGTCATCGAAGCCGGCCACCGCCACATCCTCCGGCACTCGCCTGCCCTGCTCGTGCAGCGCTTTCATCGCGCCAATGGCGATCAGATCACTGGCCGCAAAAATGGCGTTGAAACGCACCTTGCGCCGCAGCAGTTCTTGCACCGCCTCGTAGCCGGATTGCTCGCTGGTCACCGCATCCACCTGCAGCGACGGCTGCGCCGGACTGCCCGCCTGCTGCAGCGCCTGCGCGTAGCCGCGATAGCGCTCGAAGAACTCGGGATAGTGATTGGAAGCGTGCCCCAGGAAGGCAATGTCGCGTCGCCCCTGCGCAATCAAATGCCCGGTGATGTCCTGACCGCCCTGAAAATTGTCGCAGCCAATTGAAATGCCCGGCTGTCCCGGCAACACCGCGCCCCAGCGCACGAAATGCGTGCCCTGCTGCACCAGTTGCTCCAAGCGCGACTGCGCTTCCAGGTAGTCGCCATAGCCGAGCAGGATCAAGCCATCGGCCTTGTTGCTGTCTTCGTAGTCGGCTTGCCAGTTGGTGGAAAGCTGCTGGAAGGAAATCAGCAGGTCGTAGGACTGCAGCGCGCAGGCGCGGGTGATCGAACCCAGCATCGACAGGAAGAACGGGTTGATCTGCGAATCATCCGGGGTCGGATCTTCGAAGAACAGCAAGGCGATCGTGCCCGAATGCTGGCGCCGCAGGTTGGAGGCGTTCTTGTCGACCTTGTAGTTGAGCTGCGCGGCAATGGCCTGGATGCGCCGGCGCGTCTCTTCATTGACCATCGGGCTGCCACGCAAGGCACGCGACACCGTCGGCTGCGAGACGCCGGCCAGGTGCGCGATATCCAGCGAAGTGGCCTTGCCTTTGATCGGTGCGGTCACGGCAACCGTGGCGAAGAAGAAGGAAGCCCGATCATGCCACGTGGCCGGGCACGTGGCGGCGCGTCATTGGCGCGGAAGCGTTTTCAGCCTTGGGCAGCGGCGGCGGCGCCTAGGCGGGCCACGCCATGTAGTTGCACGCCTTCGGCATCGCGAATGCTGACGGCCACGTCCACGCCGTGGCGGACGCTCTCGGTGACCGTACAGAAGTTCTCGAACTGGGCCAGGATGCGCTCCAGCGAACTGTGCGCCGCAGCGGCTTCGGCCAGTTGGATATCCACCTGCACATACCCCACCCGCAGTCGCCCCTGTTCGTTGCGTACCAGCTCGGTGGTGGCGGTGGTGACCAATGGGCCCGGCTGGTTCTTGAACTTGCGCAGGGCGAACAACAGGCTGGCCGACAGGCAATTGGCGATCGCGGTGGTCAGCATCAGGCTGGGACTGGGTCCCAGACCCTGCCCCAGCGGTTCGCTTTCGTCGGTCATCAGATCCGCAATCGCCGTGCCATCGAAATGCACACGGAACTGAAAATCCTGTTCCTGATGCAGGGTGACGGTCAGGGTCGGATTGTCGGACATGGCTCAGACCTTCAGGGGCTGGAGTGGACGCTCGCCGTGCTGGTGGCCGTCACCCCGCCACTCCCGCCGCAATCGGCGGTAAGCAGTCGCGACTGGTGCAGCCACTGTTGATCCGGATAGTAAGCGAAGACAAACGAGCCGCCACGAATCGTATCAATCAGCGGCTTGGCCACCGAAGGACGCACGGCCGGGCATCCCAAGCTTCGGCCGAGCCGGCCTTGCTGGCGGATCAAGACTTCACTGACGTACGGTGCGCCGTGCATGACGATGGCGCGTGAGCGCGCCTGATCATTGAAGCCCGGCTCCAATCCTTCCAGGCGCAGCGAGTAGCCGTTGTTGCCCACGTAGGTTTCCTGCGTGCGGAACGCACCCAGGCTGGACATGTAGCTGCCATTGCGATTGGAGAACTTGCTGGCCAGGTTCTCACCGGTATTGCGGCCATGCGCCACCCATTCTTCAAACAGCAGGCGCGACTGCGCCAGATCGAAGACCCACAGACGCGGTTGGGTGGAAGGGCGCGAGTAATCGATCACGCTCAGTGTCGGCGGCAGATGATCGCCGCGACGCAGGCTGCACGACAGCGCCTGCGTAGCCAGGCCCAATACTTTGCGATCCAGCTTGGGCGCGGTGCGCGCCAAACGCTCCACCAGGCTGGACTCGGGCTGAGTTTGCGCGCGAAGGGAGGGAGCAAAGGTGGCCACGGAGGCCAGGACAACGGGGATGAACGAACGACGTACTAAGGACATGGCACGGAACGGCAGTGGCAGGGGCTGCGGGTGCCATTCCGCTGGCGTTCGCGGATAGGAGGATGGGGCCTTACGGCGCGGATTCCAAGACCGGCTCGGTTGCGCGTTCGGTTGTGGTTCCGCGAACGCCGGGCAAATCCGAGATCAATACGGTGGTGCCGGGCTGGAGTATGGAGTAGAGGCGGCGCGAAAAGGCCTCTGGCACCCAGTAGGCGCTGCCCAGCTGCGCCAGCGAGGGCATCTCCACGCCCTCCTCGCCCAGTACGCGGTGCGCCACCCAGCGATGCTGGCGCTGGCCGTTGTCGAGGAAGCTGGGGATGTCTTCCATCTCGGTGGTCATCACCAGCAACACGCTGCCGTGCAGGGTCACGTCGTTGACCTTTTGCAGTGGCGCCGAACCAATCAGCACGCCATTGCGCAGGACCGAGACGCGATTGTCGTACAGGCTGACCAGGATGCTCAGCGGCCCGTCCTTCGGCGCCGCCTCGTCCCAGTACACCTCGAATTCTTCAAAGTCGCGCGCATGCGCCTGCCCGGTCTGCGTCACCGGCGCCAGCACCGCCGGATGCACCACGCTCGCCGGTGAGGCCTTGGCATTGGCCACCACCACCGTGTCGCCATGCTGGGTGATTGCAAACAGCTTCTCGGCGAACGCCTGCGGCAGCCGCACGCAACCATGCGAGGCCGGATAGCCCGGCAGGCTGCCGCCGTGCAAGGCGATGCCGTCCCAGGTCAGCCGCTGCATGTACGGCATCGGCGCGTTGTTGTAGAGGTTGGAGCGGTGATCCTTGTTCTTCTGCAGGATCGTGAACACACCGGTGGGCGTGTCCTTGCCCGGCTTGCCGGAGCTGATCGTGGAAACGCCTATGGCCATGCCATTGCGATAGGCATAGGCGCGTTGCTCGTCCAGGCTCACCACCAACACCACCGGTCCGGCAGGCGCCACTTCCGGCGCCCAGATGTACTGGCCAGGCTTCAAGTCGCGCACGTCCACCGCGGCGATCGCGCGCTGCGGCTGCGTTGGTGATTGCGCCAGAGAAGTAGCGGCCGCCGTCAGGGCAGCCAACGCCAACGCCAGCACTGGCAGGGGTCCGAGCTTCATCGGCTCAGGATAACGCGAGCAAACGCTCCCGCAAGGCCGGGTACTCAGCCGCCATCGGTTCGGCATGCGCCGGCCGCGCCAGCAGGTCGGCCAAGGCCGGCGGCACCGCCACGGGGCCGCCCACTAGCGGCTCGACGATGCTCTCGAACTTGGCCGGATGGGCCGTGGCGGCCACCGCCCAGTCGCCACCCTCGCCTTGATTGCGCAGGCCCTGCAGCACATGCACGGCGGTGCCGGTATGTGGGCAGAACACTTCGCCATGCTCGGCATGGCGCTGCGCGATGGTCGCGCGGATAGCCGCATCGTCCACGCTGATCGCGGTGAACGCTGCGCGCAGCCCCTGATCGTCATCGCGATACAGCCAACGCAAGCGTTCAAAGTTGCTCGGCGCGCCCACATCCATCGCATTGGCGATCGTGGCCACGCTGGCACGCGGTGCGTAGTCGCCACCGGCGAAGTACTGCGGCAGCACATCGTTGGCATTGGTGGCCAGCACGATGCGGCCAATCGGCGATCCAAGTTCGCGCGCCAGAATCGCCGCCATCGCATTGCCCAGGTTGCCGGTGGGAATCACGAAGTTCAGCGGCTGTCCCGTGCGCGCATGATGCTGCCCGGCAGCATGCACGTAATAGCTCATCTGCGGCAGCAGACGGCCCAGGCTGATGCTGTTGGCCGAACTCAGCGGCACCTGCTCTTGCAGGGCTTCATCGTTGAGCGCGCGCTTGACCATGGCCTGGCAATCGTCGAAGGAACCGGCCACGCGCAGGGCGCTGATGTTGTCGCCAAAGCAACCCAACTGATGCGCCTGTCGCGGCGATACGCGGCCATCCGGATACAGCACCACCACGCGCAGGCCGGGCTGCTGGTGGAAGGCCGCTGCCACGGCAGCGCCGGTATCACCCGAGGTCGCCACCAGGATGGTCAGCGGCTTGTCACTGTCGCGGCGCAGGCGGGTCAGACATGCCGCCAGGAAGCGCGCGCCCACATCCTTGAACGCCGCAGTCGGCCCATGAAAAAGTTCCAGCACGTAATCGCCGGGCGTGGCCAGCGGCAACAGTGGCACCGGGAAGTCGAAGGCTTCGCGACAGATGGCCTGCAGATCCGCCGCCAATGGGTCGCCCGCAAAGAACGGCTGCAAGGCATGGCTGGCCGATGCGGCCAAATCCGCTCCCGCCGTCAGCGCGCGACGCGGCGGCAGGACTTCGGGCACGTACAAACCGCCATCGGGGGCCAGCCCGGCGGCGATAGCCTGGCTCAGCGTGGCGGCGGGCGCTGCATGACGCGTGGAAATGAAGTTCATCGGAATACTGGACTCAAGAAGATGGAAGTTGACGGCGTCAGTCGTAGCGACGAGGCATCACGCCCCTGCCCGCGCGCGCTACAACAGCCGCGCCGCAGCCGCGGCAATCGGCGACACCCACGCCTGGCTCTCAAAGCCTGCCTCGGTAAATGCCGCCTGGATCGCCGGCGCCGCCAAGGCGGCCTGCTCACGCGATTCGAACCAGGCGAACACGCTCGGCCCGGCGCCAGAAATGCTGGCGCCCATCGCACCGGCCGCCAGAGCCGCCTGCTTGGCCTGGGCGAAGCCGACAATCAGCGGTGCGCGTCGCGGCTCCACCAACACGTCACGCAGGCCGGCGCGGACCAGTTCCGCATCGCCGGCATGACAACCGGCAAGCACCAATGCCAGATTGGCGCTCTGGGCCACAAACTCCGACAACGCGTAGTTGCCAACCAAGGCCGCACGCGCGCGCCGCGTCTCCAGCACGGCTTCCGGATGCACCAGCACACTGTGCCAGGCCGCCGGCACCGGAATCGGCACCAAGCGATCCGCCGTGGACAGCACCAAGCCGCCCAGCAGCATCGGCCCCAGGTTGTCGCCATGCTTGCCACCGCTGGCCACCGCTTCGCCGACCAGCGCATGCGGATACAGCTCGACCGCAGTCAACGGTTGCGGCAGCAGCGCATTGGCCGCCACCAGCGCGGCCACGCAGGACGCCGCCGAGCCACCCATGCCCGAGCCCAGGGCGATGCCCTTGTCGATCTCGATCTCAAAACCGAACGTCAGCTGCAGTGCCTCGCGCAGGGAGATCAATGCGGCGCCCGCCGTGTTGCCCGGCGCGTCCAATGGCAGATCCACCGTGGTGCCCCGGATCGCCGCAATCCGTACCTCCGATGCATCGATGCGACGCACCGTCACCGTATCGCCGACGCCTTCGATCACGTGACCGAGGATGTCGAACCCGACCCCGACATTGCCGACCGAGGCCGGTGCAAACGCACGTGCTTCCACCCTTGCTGCTTCCGTCACAACTTGGCTCCCTGGCCTGCCGCCACCCGCAACAGATCCGCGAACACACCGGCCGCGGTCACTTCCGGGCCAGCGCCCGGTCCTTGCACGATCAACGGATTGTCGCAGTAGCGGCGGGTGCGGAACTGCACGATGTTGTCGGTCAGGCGCAGGTTGGCAAAGGCATGCGCCTGCGGCAAGGCCACCAGGCCCACGCTGGCGCGGCCTTCGCCGTCCAGACGCGCCACGTAGCGCAGCACCTGGCCGGCGGCGCGTGCAGCCGCCAAGCGCTCGGCAAAGCCGGCGTCCACTTCTTCCAGACGGCCGAGGAAATCGTCAACGCTGGCGCCGCGCAAGGACTCCGGCACCAGGCTTTCCACCTGCACGTCTTCCAGTGCCAGCGTGCGGCCAGCTTCGCGCGCCAGGATCACCAGCTTGCGCGCCACATCGGTGCCAGACAGATCGTCGCGCGGATCCGGTTCGGTGTAACCCAGACCGCGCGCTTCAGTGACCAGTTGCGAGAACGGCACGCTGCCGTCGTAGCGATTGAACAACCAGGCCAGAGTGCCGGACAGGATGCCCTCCACCGAGACCACGGCATCGCCGGTGTCGAGCAGATCGCGCAGGGTCGAGATCACCGGCAGGCCCGCGCCCACCGTCGCCTCGTAGCGGAAGCGCGCACCGCTGCCCGACGCGGCCTCGTGGATATCGCGATAGCGATCCCAGCCGCCCGCGCCGGCCTGCTTGTTGGGCGTAACCACATGGATGCCCGCCGCCAGCCAGTCCGCGTAACGATCCGCCACCTCGGCACTGGCACTGCAATCCACGATCACCGCGTGCGGCAGATGCGCCGAAAGCAAGTGCGCGGTGAACGCATCCAGATCGGCAGCCCGCCCGTTCTGGGCGAAACGATCGCGCCAGTCATCGCCAATGCCGCGCTCATCCAGCAGCATCGTGCGGCTGGAGGCAATCGCGCGCAGGCGCAGATCCAGGTTGACCTTGCCCAGCAACTGCGGCTGAGCCGCACGCAGCTGATCGATCAAAGTGGCGCCGACGTTGCCCGGCCCGATCACACCCACCGAAAAGGTCTGCGGCGACAACCAGAATCCAGCGTGCGCGGCGCGCAGCGCCTTGGTGGCATCGGCGCCGCCAATGGCCACCGAGATGTTGCGCTCGGACGAACCCTGCGCAATGGCCAGGATGTTGACCCGCGCGCGCCCCAGCGATTCAAACAAACGCGCCGCCACGCCGGGCTGGCCGGCCATGCCATCGCCCACCGCTGCCAGCACGCTGACCCCGTCGGTGCGCTGCACGCGCTGCACCTGGCCAATGGTCAACTCATGCGCAAAGGCATTGAGCAGCGCGGCTTGCGCACGCTGCGCCTCCACACTCTTGACCACGCAGCAGATCGAATGCTCCGAGGAGCCCTGCGAAATCATCACCACCGACACGCGCGCATCGCGCAGCGCGGCGAACACGCGTTCGGCCGTACCCGGCACACCGATCAGGCCGGTGCCTTCCAGATTGATGATGGCCAGATCCGGGCTCAGGGTCAGGCCCTTGACCGGACCGCTGCTGTCACGCTCGGCGGTGATGCGCGTACCCGGATGCTCGGGGTGGAAGGTGTTGCGGATGATGATTGGCAGGCCGCGCTCAATCGCTGGCGACATGGTCTGCGGGTGCACCACCTTGGCGCCGAAGTAAGCCAGCTCGCAGGCCTCGTCATAGCTCAAGGCGCTCAGCTGCACGGCTTCGGGCACCACGCGCGGGTCCGCCGAGAGCACGCCGTCGACATCGGTCCAGATATGCAGTTCGTCGGCGTTGAACAGCGCGGCGAAGATCGCGCCGCTGTAGTCACTGCCATTGCGGCCCAGCGTGGTGATGCGGCCACTGCGGTCGCGGGCGACGAAGCCCGTCACCACCACCCGCTGTTGCTGATTGGCCTTGCGCCAGTCGGCCAGGCGCTGCGCGCTCTGCAGCCAGTCCACATCCACGCCCAGATCGCCGCGATCGACGATCAAGATGTCGCGTGCGTCCAGCACCGCGCAGTCTTCGCCACCGGCGGCCAGGTAGTCGCCCAGCAGGCGTGCGGAAAACACCTCGCCCATGCCCTGCACGCGGTCCAGCACTTCGCGCGGCAATTCGCCAATCACCGCGAGCGCGGCCAGCACTTCGGCCAGTTGCTCAAAACGCTGATCCATCCACTCCAGGGTGGGGCCGGCATTCTCGGCCAGCAGCGACACCGCCGCGCCGCGATGGCGGGCGCGCAGCTCATGCCAGCGTTCGCGCCACTCGGCCTGGTTGGCCGCGGCCATTTCGGCCAGCGAAATCAGCGCATCGGTCACGCCCTTCATCGCCGAGACGACGGTGACCTGCTGGGTTTCCTCGCGCGCCAGCAGCAACTGGGCGACATGGCGGTAGCGATCGGCATCGGCGACCGAGGTGCCGCCGAATTTATGCACGACGGTACGCGAAAGCGCTGCCGGGGCTTGCGCGGGTAGGACTGCAGCATTGCTGGACATCGACGAAGCCTCGTTGAGGCCCGTTACGCAAATCAGGACTTTGGGTTCCCCCGCATCCTGATTCGGGTGCGGGGCCGTGGTTTGCGAATTACGCGAACACAACCAGCCGCACCCTGCTAATGGGGGTGGTAATGGTCGTGGTGGTAGTGGCGCCAGTCGCGATATCCGTGATGCCACGGCGCTGCGCAGGCCCAGTGGCCTGGGCGAACGTGGTCAGTACGGGAGCGAGAGTGCGCATCGCCGTAGAGGACACGATGACTCGGTGGGCTGTCAAGTGCTGCGCTGCGACATCGCAAAAGTTGCATTGGCAACTGAGCGCACCGACATCGCGTCGGCTGCGCAAATGCAGGAAAAAATGGCGGCCCCGGCGCGATTCGAACGCACGACCTTCCCCTTAGGAGGGGGACGCTCTATCCAGCTGAGCTACGGGGCCACGAGGCGGCATTCTCGCATGATCATCCGCGCGCAGGCTTTGCCGGTGACCGCCGCAACGGAGAACGGATGCTTCGTCGATGTGCCCGGCCGCCTGCGTCGAATCCACACCCAAGCCACGCAAGCGACTGTCCACGTTGATGCTGCCGCTACGCGATGCGCATCCGCAAAAGTCCAGTAATTCCGGGCACTTGCAGCAATCTGACAGCAGCGCCTGGGGGCTCGCTCTGTTAAACTCACGCTTCCCGCGCGCACCTCGTCGTCGCGCCTTCATCCGAATTCCCTGGAGCTCCGCATGCCCACCGACATCCTCAAGGCGCTTGGCCTTGGCAAGACCAATTCCGGCACCTA
>Ga0160436_1000552_pt1 | contig 13705 bp, 12 predicted proteins | sample HID1973M_E0MG_FD_108264 | JGI IMG/M metagenome (GOLD analysis project Ga0160436, IMG submission 108264) | Enriched mosquito-associated microbial communities from UW Madison campus, WI, USA - HID1973M_E0 MG | ecosystem: Host-associated > Arthropoda: Insects > Digestive system > Unclassified ...
ATCCGCTTGTCCGCGAGCGAGCGGGAGAGCCGGAGCTCCATGTTCCCGGTGCCCTTGAACTCCTCGAAGATGATCTCGTCCATCTTCGAGCCGGTCTCGACGAGCGCCGAGCCGAGGATCGTCAGCGAGCCGCCGTTCTCGATGTTGCGCGCCGCACCGAAGAACTTCTTGGGCGGGTAGAGCGCCGCAGCGTCCACACCACCGGACAGGATGCGGCCCGACGCCGGCGCGGCCAGGTTGTAGGCGCGCGACAGGCGGGTGATCGAGTCGAGCAGCACGACGACGTCCTGGCCGAGCTCCACGAGGCGCTTGGCACGCTCGATGGCGAGCTCCGCGACGATCGTGTGGTCGGACGCGGGGCGGTCGAACGTCGAGGCGATGACCTCGCCCTTGACCGTCCGCTGCATGTCGGTGACCTCTTCGGGGCGCTCGTCGACGAGGACCACCATGATGTGGACCTCGGGGTTGTTGACCGCGATCGCCTTGGCGATGGCCTGCAGGATGAGCGTCTTGCCGGCCTTCGGAGGCGCGACGATGAGGCCGCGCTGGCCCTTGCCGATCGGGGCGATCAGGTCGACGATGCGGGTCGAGAGCTTCTCGGGCGTCGTCTCGAGGCGCAGGCGCTCGTTCGGGTAGATCGGGGTGAGCTTGCCGAAGTCGACGCGGTTGGCGGCCTCGTCGACGGTCTGGCCGTTGACGGAGTCGATCTTGACGATCGCGTTGTACTTCTGGCGCCCGCTCTGCTGGTCGCCGTCACGCGGCTGGCGGATGGCGCCGACCACCGCGTCGCCCTTGCGCAGGTTGTACTTCTTCACCTGTCCGAGGGAGACGTAGACATCGCTCGGCCCGGGAAGGTAGCCGGTCGTGCGCACGAAGGCGTAGTTGTCGAGCACATCGAGGATGCCGGCGATCGGGATGAGCACGTCGTCGTCGGAGATCTCGGGCTCGAGGTCGTCGACGGCGCCGCCGCGGCCCCCGCGCTTGCGGTCACGGTAACGGCCACGGCCACGGCCTTCGGCGTCGGCGGCCTGCTGGCCGGCCTGGCTCTGCTGGCCGCTCTCGGACTCGGCCTCGGCGGAAGCGGCCTGCTGGCCGTTCTGGCCGTTCTGACCATTCGAGGTCTGACCGTTCTGGTTCTGGCCGCCCTGGGCCTGGCCCTGTCCGCGGCCGCCACGGCGGTTGCGGTTGCGGCGGCTGGGCTGCGCGCCCTCTGCCTCCGCCTCGGACTCGGCCGCCTCGGCGTCTGCCGCGGGAATGAGCTTGTCGAGCTCGAGGCCGAGCTCCGCCTGGGCGGCGTGCTGGGCCGCGCTGCGGCGCGGCTGCTCGGCCGGCGTCTCGATGGTCGGCAGCGCGGCCGCGATCGCGGCGGCGTCGGCGGTGGCCGCACTCGCGCGGCGCGAGCCGCGACGGGTGGGCGCCGCGGGCGCCTCGGCGACGGGCTCGGCAGGGGCCTCGATCGGCGCTGCGTCCTCGGCGGGCGCAGCATCGGCGGGCGCAGCCTCCGCGGCTGCCTCCTCGACGGGAGCCTGCTCCACGGGAGCCTCCTCGGCGAGAGCGGTCTCCGCGGTTCCGGCGGCCTCGGCGGCGGGAGCGTCGACCTCAGTGGTCTCGGGGGCTCCGCCGTCGGCGTCGGTGAGTTCGGAAAGAGAGTTCACAAGGTCTCCTTTTCGCATCTGGGACACGCCCACGAGTCCGTACTGGGCGGCCAGAGCCTGGAGCTCCGGAAGCCGCAGTCGGCTCAGTGCAGCGCGGTCCCCCACGATGGTGGCGGGGGTGGTGGCGTCGTTCACGACTGAATCGTCCTTTCGACCCGGGCACAGAACTTCCCGGGTGGGGGGCATCGCCGGTTGCGGCTCGGGTTGCATGAAGATGCGTGAGAACGCAGTAGGCGATTGCCGGTGGAATGCACCCTCGCGCCGGGTTAAGCCGCGGCGTCGTCCGAGTGCAGCACCACTGTAGCACCGCGGAAGTCGACAGCCAGCATCAGGCACTCCCAGGGCGACACGGCGTGTTCGGCGACGAGCTCGGCGGCGCGCAGGCGCTGGGACGGATCGCTCCCCAGCACCAGGATCGACGGGCCGGCGCCCGAGACGACCGCAGCGAGGTCGTTCGCACGCAGCACCTGGATCAGCGCATCCGTCTCGGGCATCGCGCTCGCCCGGTAGCTCTGGTGCAGTTTGTCTTCCGTGGCGGCGAGCAGCAGCTCGGGGCTCTGCACGAGCGCCGCGATGAGCAAAGCGGAGCGCGAGACGTTGAAGATCGCATCTTCGTGCGGCACCGACTGCGGCTGCAGGCTGCGGGCGAGGGCCGTCGACATGGTGCGCTCGGGGACGGCCACGAGCGGGCTCACCCCGCGGTGCACGATCAGCTTCTTGAACCGCGGGCCGTCGGGCGTCATCCAGGTGATCGTGAGACCGCCGAAGAGCGCGGGTGCGACGTTGTCGGGGTGGCCCTCGAGTTCGGTCGCGAGCTTCAGCAGCAGGTCCGCGTCGAACTCGACGACGCCCTCGAGCAGCCCCTTGGCGGCCATGATGCCCGAGACGATCGCGGCGCCGGACGAGCCCATGCCACGTCCGTGCGGGATGGTGTTCTCGGCGACCAGCGAGAGGCCGGGCAGCTCCTGGCCGACGGCCGCGAAGGTGTGCGCGATCGAGCGCACCACGAGGTTGGTCTCGTCGGTGGGCACCTCGCCCTCGCCGACCCCGCGCACCTCGACGAACGCACCGGGTTCGGCTCGCGCCGTGACCTTCAGCTCGTCGTACACCGCAAGGGCCATGCCGAGCGTGTCGAAACCGGGCCCCAGGTTCGCGGTCGTCGCCGGCACGCGCACGGTGACGCTGCGACCGACGAGGCTCATGCAGTCGCTCCGCTGAGCCCCAGGACCTCGGCGATCTCGGTGACGTCCACTCCGACGCTGGTGGGCGTCACGTCGGACCCGTCTGCCGCGCGAAGCGCCCACTGCGGGTCCTTCAGGCCGTGCCCGGTCACCGTCAGCACGATCGTGGCGCCCTTCGGCACCGCTCCCGCCTCGGCACGCTCCAGCAGCCCGGCGACGCTCGCGGCGGACGCCGGCTCGACGAACACCCCGACCTCGCTGGAGAGGATGCGGTGGGCTTCGAGGATCTTCGCGTCGCTGATGGCGCCGAAATAGCCGTCGGTCTCATCCCGCGCGGTGAGCGCGAGCTCCCAGGACGCGGGGTTGCCGATGCGGATCGCGCTCGCGATGGTCTCGGGGTCGCGAACGATCTCGCCGCGGACGAGCGGCGCGCTGCCCTCGGCCTGGAAGCCGAACATCCGCGGGCGCTTCGTGGTGGCGCCCCGCTCGGCCTCTTCCTTGTACCCGCGGGTGTAGGCGGTGTAGTTGCCTGCGTTGCCGACCGGGATGAAGTGGAAGTCGGGCGCATCGCCGAGCACCTCGACGACCTCGAAGGCCGCCGTCTTCTGGCCCTCGATGCGGTCGTTGTTGACCGAGTTCACCAGATGCACCGGGTAGTTGGCGGCGAGGTCTCGCGCGATGTCGAGACAGTCGTCGAAGTTGCCCCGCACCTGCAGGAGCTCGGCACCGTGGGCGATCGCCTGCGCGAGCTTGCCCATCGCGATCTTGCCCTCGGGCACGAGTACCGCCGCCGTGATGCCGGCGTGGGTCGCGTACGCGGCGGCGGATGCCGAGGTGTTGCCGGTGGACGCGCAGATGATGGCCTTCGCGCCCTGCTCGAGCGCCTTCGAGACCGCCATCGTCATGCCGCGGTCCTTGAAGGATCCGGTGGGGTTCATCCCCTCGAACTTGACCCAGACCGTCGCCCCCGTGCGCGCCGACAGCGCGGGCGCGGGGATGAGCGGCGTGCCGCCCTCACCGAGGGTGATGATGGGCGTCGCATCGGAGACGTCGAGGCGGTCTGCGTACTCGCGCAGGACGCCGCGCCACTGGTGTGCCATGAATTCCCTACAATCCTTCGACTCGGAGCACGCTGTCGATCCGTTCGACGACAGGGCTGCTTGCGAGTGCCGCGACCGTTGCCGAGAGGGCTGACTCGGTCGACTGGTGCGTGCCGATGACCAGCGTAGCGCCGGAGGACTCCTCCACCGGACCGCCCGCGGCGGCGGCCGGGATGCTCTGCTGCACCGCCTCGACCGACACCCCGTGCTCGCTGAAGAGGGTCGCGATCTGAGCGAGCACCCCCGGGCGATCGAGCACGCTGAGCGTGATCTGGTAGCGGGTGACGACGGCGCTCATCGGCAGGATCGGCAGGTCGGCGTGCGTCGACTCCGCGACCCCCGGGCCGCCGACGACGTGACGACGGGCCGCGGAGACGAGGTCGCCGAGCACGGCGGATGCCGTCTGCACCCCGCCGGCCCCCGCCCCGTAGAACATCAGGCTGCCCGCGGCCTCCGCCTGCACGAACACGGCGTTGTTGGCCCCGTGGACGGCGGCGAGCGGGTGGTTCGCGGGAACGAGCGCCGGATGGACGCGCGCGCTCACGCCGTCTTCGCCCGTCACGGGGTCGACGAGACGCTCGCACACGGCGAGCAGCTTCACGACGAATCCGCTTCTCTGCGCGGCGACGACCTGCTCGCGCGTGATCCCGGTGATGCCCTCGCGGTGCACGGCCTCGACCGGGACGATCGTGTGGAAGGCGAGGCTCGCGAGGATGGCCGCCTTCTGGGCGGCGTCGAAGCCCTCGATGTCCGCGGTCGGGTCGGCCTCGGCGTAGCCGAGCTCCGTCGCGACCGCGAGCGCCTCCTCCAGGGTGCCGCCCTCGCGGTCCATGCGGTCGAGGATGTAATTGGTGGTGCCGTTGACGATGCCGAGGATGCGCTGCACCCGGTCGCCCGCGAGGCTGTCGCGCAGCGGCCGGATGATCGGGATCGCCCCGCCCACCGCCGCCTCGTAGTAGAGCTGGGCGCCCACCTGCTCGGCCACCGCGAACAGCTCGGGGCCGTGGGTGGCGAGCAGCGCCTTGTTGGCGGTGATGACGTCGGCGCCCGAGGTGAGGGCGAGTTCGATGTACTCGCGGGCGGGCTGGATGCCGCCCATGAGCTCGATGACGACATCCGCTCCGAGGATGAGCGAGCGGGCGTCGGTCGTGAAGAGTTCGCGCGGCAGCTCGGCGGTGCGGGGGGCGTCGAGGTCGCGCACGGCGATGCCGACCACCTCGAGACCGGCGCCGACACGGCCGGCGAGCTCGGCGCCGTGCTCGATCAGGAGCGAGGCGACCTGAGCCCCCACCGAGCCTGCGCCGAGGATGGCGATGCGGATGTTGCGGTATTCGATCATGTGAGGTCCGAGCGGTGGGTGGGGTGGGCGTCGAATTCCTCGGCGCCGCTGGAGTAGCCGGAGTCCCGGCGCAGGAGGTCGTATTCGGTCTCGCGCCGGACGAGCACGCGGCTGTGGCCGTCGCTGACGGCGACGACCGCCGGGCGGCCGAGGTAGTTGTAGTTGCTCGAGAGCGACCAGCAGTAGGCACCCGTCGCGGGCACGGCGAGCAGGTCGCCCGGGCGCACGTCGCCGGGCAGGTAGTCGTTCTGCACGACGATGTCGCCCGATTCGCAGTGCTTGCCGGCCACCCGCACGAGCGCGGGCTCCGCATCCGAGACGCGGTTGGCGATGCGCACGGTGTAGTCGGCCTTGTAGAGGGCGGTGCGCAGGTTGTCGCTCATGCCCCCGTCGACGCTCACGTAGCGGCGCACAGCCGCCTCGGCGACGCGCACGTCTTTCACCGTGCCGACCTCGTAGAGGGTGAGGCCCGCGGGTCCGATGATGGACCGGCCCGGTTCGATGGCGATCGCGGGGACCGGGATGCCGAGCCGCTCGCACTCCCCCGCGACGACCTTCGCGAGCTCGCCCGCGATGGTCTCGATCGGTGCGACCTCGTCGATGCTCGTGTAGGCGATGCCGAAGCCGCCGCCGAGGTTCAGCTCGGGCACCTCGCCGCCGGCGAGCAGCCGCGCGTGCACCTCGAGGAGACGGCGGGCCGCCTCGGCGAACCCCGCGGACTCGAAGATCTGCGAGCCGATGTGCGAGTGCAGGCCGAGGAACCGAAGCCCGGGACGGGCACGGATCGCAGCCACGGCCGATTCCGCATCGGCGAGCGGGATGCCGAACTTCTGGTCTTCGCGCGCCGTCGCCAGGTACTCGTGGGTGGAGGCGTGCACGCCGCTGTTGATTCGCAGCCGCACGCCCTGGTGGCGCCCGTGACGCTCGGCGGCATCCGCGACACGGTCGATCTCGACGACGCTGTCCAGAACGATCGCGCCCACCCCGACCTCGACCGCATGGTCGATCTCGGCGAGGCTCTTGTTGTTGCCGTGGAATCCGAGCCGACGCGGGTCGATGCCGGCGGCGAGGGCGACCGCGAGCTCTCCCCCGCTGCAGACGTCGAGGTTGAGCCCCGCGTCGATCATCCATCTGGCCACCTCGATGCTGAGGAACGCCTTGCCCGCGTAGTAGACGGTCGTCGGCGAGCCGAACGGGCCGAAGGCCGACGAGAAGGCGTCGCGGATGCCGCGGGCGCGTGCGCGGGCGTCGTCTTCGTCGATGACGTAGAGGGGGGTGCCGTACGCGGCATGCAGTGCCGGCGCGGCCACGCCTGCGATGCGGAGCGCGCCGGAATCCGCGCGGTCGGTGTTGCGCGACCAGACGGCGGGCGCGAGCCCGTTCGCATCTGCCGGCTCGACGAGCCAGTCGGGTGCGAGGAGGTTGGCTGCCACGATGACCTCACGGTGTCGTCGGAACGAAGAGAGTGAGGCGAGCGAACCCGGATTGGTCCCTGAAGCCGGAACGATTCTATCCGGCGCCCGCATCATGTTTCGCGCATACGACCGCGATCACCCGGATGCGGCGGCTCGCCTCCACATCGACCGGAGGGTGAGCGGGTACCCGACCCCGACGGCCAGCGCGATGACCAGGGCGATCAGGATCCCGAGCCAGGGCAGCGGCGGGTAGAACAGGACCGGCGAGATGACGGCGCCGAGCGCCCCGCCGATCGCGGCCGACCGTTGCTCGCGACGCAGCGCCCGCGGCGGCCGGCCGGCGATGGCGAGGCCGAGGACGGCTCCCAGGATGGGCGGGATCGCCATGCCGAGGCCGATGAAGGCGGCCGCGGGGATGAGGTCGGCGAAGAGCCCGCCGTCGCCCCCGGCAGCGCTCGTGCCCACGATCGCGAGGATCGCGGCGAGGAGGACGCCTCCGACGGCCGAGATCCAGGTCAACCGCCAGACGATCCCGCGCAGCCGCGGTGCGTCGTCGGACGGGTCGGTCACGCCGGGCAGCTGCCGCGGGTCGTGAACCCGCCGCCGTCGAGCGCCTGCCCCGATCCGTCGAACTCGATGCGCAGCACGTCGCCGACGACCTCGACGGTGGTCATCGTGAGCGCCGCGGGCAGCTGGTCGGCGATGCACACGGTCTGCTGCTGCAGCACGGTGCCCGCGAGACCGCCCCAGATCGGGTCGGAGGCGAGCGCGGACGCCTCGATCGTGGCGTCGCCGATCCGGGCGCTCGTCGGGGTGAAGGCGAGGGCGCCGTCGACGGCCGCCGGCGTGAGGCCGAGCCCGAGCGGGAGCGTGAGGCCGAGGAGCGACACGCTTCCGTTCGCGACGACCTCGGGCTCCTCGAGCGTCACCGAGTCGATCGGCACCCCGCTCAGGCTTCCCGAGATCGCGCCGAGCGCCTCCCCCGCCACGTCGTAACGCACGGTGAGGCTGCGGGTGGGGGCCGTCAGGTCGAACGGGATGCCCTCCGCGGTGAGGGTGAGGTCGCCCGCGAGCGGACCGACGGCGTAGCCCTCGACCTGCACGTCGACATGCTCGAGCGAGCCCGAGACGAGCTGGATCAGCACGGGACCGCCGCCGATGCTCACGTCGACAGGAGTCCCCGCGGGGACGTCGAGCACGTCCGCCGCCTGGTCGGCGATCAGCCCCTCGGCGAAACCGCGTGCGAGCGCGTCCACGGCGACGAGTGCGACGACGACGAGCACCAGGAATCCACCGAGCACCCACGGCCACACGCGGCGCTTGCGACGCGGGAGGGCGTCCGGTGCGGGATGCGCGCTCACCGTCACATCCGATCCGGGGCCGAGACGCCGAGCAGCGCGAGCCCGTTGCGCAGCACCTGGCCGGTCGCGTCGTTCAGGGCGAGCCGCGTGCGGTGCACGTCGCCGATCGGGTCGTCTCCCTGCGGGATCACGCGGCACGCGTCGTACCAGCGGTGATACGAGCCGGCGAGGTCTTCGAGGTAGCGCGCGATGCGATGGGGCTCGCGGAACTCCGCGGCCTGGAGGGAGATGCGCGGCAGCTCGGCGAGCGCACCGAGCAGGACGCTCTCGGTCTCGTGCGCCAGCAGGGACGGGTCGAAGACCGAGCGGTCGACCCCTGCCGCCTCGGCGTTGCGGGCGACCGCGCGGGTGCGCGCGTGGGCGTACTGCACGTAGAAGACGGGGTTGTCGTTGGTGCGCTTGGCCAGCAGGTCGAGGTCGATGTCGACCTGCGAGTCGATCGAGCTGCGCACGAGGGCGTAGCGCGCCGCATCGACGCCGACCGCGTCGACCAGGTCTTCCATGGTGACGACCGTGCCCGCGCGCTTCGACATCCGCACGGGCTCGCCGCCCTGCATGAGGTTGACGAGCTGCCCGATGAGGATCTCGAGGTTCACGTAGGGCACGTCGCCGAACGCGGCCGTCATCGCCATGAGGCGCTTCACGTATCCGTGGTGGTCGGCGCCGAGCATGATGAGGCACCGGTCGAACCCGCGCTCGCGCTTGTCGAGGTAGTAGGCCAGGTCGCCGGAGATGTAGGCCGGCTCGCCGTCTGACTTGATGACCACGCGGTCCTTGTCGTCGCCGAACTCGGTGGTGCGGAGCCAAGTGGCGCCGTCGGCCTCGTAGATGTGCCCCAGCTCGCGCAGTCGCGCGACCGCGCGCTCGACGGCGCCGGAGTCGTGGAGCGAGTTCTCGTGGAAGTACACGTCGAAGTCGACACCGAACTCGTGCAGGCTCGCCTTGATCTCACCGAACATCTGGGTGACGCCGAGCTCGCGGAAGACCTCCTGCTGCTCCTCGCGCGTCAACGCGTCGAGGTCGCCCGGGTAGTCGGATTCGACGCGCGCCGCGATGTCGAGGATGTAGCTGCCGCCGTAGCCGTCCTCGGGGGCCGCTTCACCACGGTGCGCCGCGACGAGGCTGCGCGCGAACCGGTCGATCTGGGCGCCGTGATCGTTGAAGTAGTACTCGCGCGTCACCGACCCGCCCTGTGCCTCGAACAGGCGGGCGAGGCTGTCGCCGACTGCGGCCCAGCGCGTGCCGCCGATGTGGATGGGGCCGGTGGGGTTCGCCGACACGAACTCGAGATTGATGCGCTCTCCGGAATACAGGGAACCCGTGCCGTACGACTCCCCCGCCTCGAGGATGTGGTGGGCGAGCACGCCCGCGGCAGCCGCATCGAGCGTGATGTTGATGAAGCCGGGACCCGCGACGTCGGCGGATGCGATGCCGTCGACGGCGACGAGCGCGGTGACGAGCTGCTCGGCGAACTCGCGCGAAGGCACGCCCAGCCGCTTGCCGAGCTTCAGCGCCGCGTTGGAGGCCCAGTCGCCGTGGTCCCGGTTGCGAGGGCGCTCGAGGGTGACGTCGTCTGGCGCGATGGTCTCGGGATCGGCCCCGCGCCCGGCTGCCGCCCGGCGCACGAGGTCGAGCAGGACGGCGGCGAGTTCGGCGGGATTCACGAGGGTCGATCCTACCTGGCCGGTCGTGCACGGATCGGGCGGCGGTCGGGTGACAATGGTGCCATGCCGCGTCGCTCCCCTGCCCTCGTGCTCTCCGCCGCAACCGCTCTCGCGGTCGCGGTGCTGCTCGCCGGATGCACGACCCCCGATCCCGCTCCGACGACGGCGCCTCCCACCCCGGGCGACACCGGGAGTCCGACGCCGGAGCCGAGCGAGACCCCTGCGGCGCCCACCCCGACGCCCGTCGACATCCCGTGCGATTCGCTCGTGACCGCGCAGGCGATGTACGACTTCAACCCGAACTTCAGCCTCATCGACTCGTGGACGCCCGCCGCCGGCAGCCCCGCCGCGGATGCGGTGGATGCCGAGGGCGTCGCCTGCAGGTGGCAGAACGACACGAGCGGCGAGGTCATCGACGTGTCGGTCGCGTCATTCGACCCCGCGACGCTCGAAACGCTCGCCAACGACGCCTACACGAACAGCACCATGGTGCCGACCTACGGGGTCGACGAGGCCTACTTCGCGGTCACCGGCTCCGTCGGCGAGGCGATCGTGTTCGACGGCCCCTACTGGATCGTGGTGAGCTCGAGCTACTTCCTCGAGCCCGGAGACGCCGAGCCGATCGTCGCATCCGTGCTCGCCGGCCTCTAGCCGCCTCAGCCGAGCTCGACGAGCACGTCGGGGTCGTCCGAGAACTCCTCGTCGGCCCGCGCATCGACCGACATGGCGAGCAGCTGCACGTCGGCCAGGGTGTTGGTCTCGAAGGCCGTGTCGGTCGCATCGCGCCCCGTCGCCATCCGGATCATTCCCGCTCGGGGCGCCAGGCGCGTCGAGTCGACCACCACCCAGCGGTCCTCGATGAGCGCCTCGACGACCGCATGCAGGTCCATCGGGTCGAGCTGGGGCGCGTAGACCGACACGAGCCTCGCCGGGACGTCGAGCGCCCGCAGCATGGCGGCCGTCAGATGGGCGTAGTCGCGGCAGACCCCCGCGCCGAGTTCGAGCGTCTCGACGGCGCCTCCCGTCGGCGAGGTCGCATCCGGGCGGTACGCGAGGCGGTCATGCACCCAGTCGGCGACGGCGCGGAGCAGCCCCGCACCCTCGAGGCCCGGGAAGGTGTCGCGCGCGAACGGCGTGAGGGTGTCGGACTGCACGTAGCGGCTGGGACGCAGATACACGATCGCATCGAGCGGGTCGACGCCCTGCGGCGCCGCACGGCCGATCACCGTCGCCGCATAGTCGACCTGCAGGATGCCGGGGCCGGTGTCGAAGAGCGAGAGCCGCGTGCCGTGCGCCTCCTGCACCGGCCGGGGCTGCACCGCGACACCGTCGAGCGACACGCGCATGGTCTCCACCGTGGTGGGCACCCCCTCGGCGACGGCCAGCGCGAACACGAACGCCGTGGGGTCGACGACCTCGAAAGTCAGGCTCGTCCGAACCTCCCGCCGAAGCGTCACAGGGCGTCTGCGGGGGCGGGGGCGGCGGGTTCCATGCTGCTAACCTAGGTCAGTCCCGCCCTTGTAGCTCAGTGGATAGAGCGCTTCCCTCCGGAGGAAGAAGTCGCACGTTCGAATCGTGTCAAGGGCACCGAATATCGCGGATTCCGCATCCGCACCCAACCTTTCCGCCCAGGCGCTCGTCTGATCAGGTAGAGGGGAGGACGCTGTGGCACGCACCACCGGCTGGGAGCTGGTCGTCGCCGAGCTCGTCGCGGAGCGCGGCGACGCACTGCTGCGTTACGCACGACTCCTGAGCGGCAGCGCGGACGACGCCGCCGACCTCGTACAGGACGCCCTCGTGCGCACCTTCGGGCGCCTCCGCAACGGATTCACCGTCGAGAGCGCCGAAGCGTACGTGCGCCGGGCGATCCTCAACGCCTCCCTCGACAGGGGTCGACGGGTGAGCCTCTGGCGTAAGGTCGCCCCCGCTCAGTACGAGCCCGACGAGATGCCTCCGGCGGACGGACTCGTCGACCTGCGCCTCGACGTCCACGAGGAGCTGCAGAAGCTGACCCCGCGCGAACGTGCCTGTCTCGTGCTGCGCTACTACGACGATCTGAAGGTCGACGACATCGCGACGACCCTCGGCATCAGCTCCGGCGCCGTCAAGCGGTACCTGAGCGACGGGCTCGCCAAGATGGCGATCGCCCTCGCCGACGACGGAACGGCCGCGGGCCGTCTCGGCCCCGGAGGCGCCCGACCGGGCACCGGCACGACGCCGCTGCGCACGAGCTCCCTCCGACCCGACACGAAGGAGGGCGACCGTGCCCACCGAAGCTGAACTGCGCGACATGCTGCACGGCGAAGATGCCGAGCCGGGGGCGCTCAACACGGCCCGCATCATCCGGAAGGCGAAGGCCCGCCGTCGGCCCAAGCAGCTGGCCGCCGGAATCGCCGGAGGCGTCGCGGCAGCCGGGGCGCTCGCCTTCGTACTGCCGGCGGCCCTCGGGCTGGGCGGATCGGGCCTGTCGACGGCGGGAGGGTCGGCCGCCGATCAGGCCGATGCCGGTGACGGCGCGTCGATCCTGAAGGAAGCGGACGCTCCGGAATCGTCCGCCTCGCTCTCCGGCTCGGCGGCGACGCTCAACCTTTGCGGTGCCGCGCTCGCGACCCTTCCCCCCGATCCCGACGGCCTGGAGTTGACGGTCGCGCCGATCGGCACGCCGTCCGTGGGCGGCTGGATCGAGGCGACCGTGATCCTCACCAACCACGGGACGGCCGCGTTCACCGGCACGGCGGTCGACGGGGCGGTGGTGACCCTGTCGGGCGGCGGCGCCGTTCTCTGGCACAGCAACGGCCCGAGTGCCGATTTCGAGTCGGCGCTCGACCTCGACCCCGGAGAGTCCGTGTCGTACAGGACCGGATTCGAACCGGTCGCCTGCTCGGCGGAGGACGACGCCTCCTCGACCGGGTTCCGGTCGGGGCTGCCTCCCGTCGCATCCGGACCCTACGAGCTCTCGGCGGCGATCGACATCGCGCCCGACGGTGCACCGACCCGGGTGGTCGGCGGACCGCCCACCTCGATCGCACTGCAATGACGTCGCCCGGCGAATAGGATTCCGACATCGCGCGAACCCCGCGCCGGAACCCGGAGACCGCATGGCAGCCTACGTCGTCGTCCCGCAGTGGCAGGGCTCCCCGTCGAGCCGGGCCATGCGTCTCGCAGACGGCGCCGCCGCCATCCTCGCCGACCTCCCCCGCGCCGCGACCCAGGAGGTCGCAGTGCCGCTGGAGGCGGGCGACGAACAGGGCACCGGCATCTCCCGCTTCGGCTCGCTGCAACTGGTGCGCGAGCGCCTCGGAGACGCGCTCGGCGACCTCGACGAGCCGGCCATCGTCATCGGCGGTGACTGCGCCGTCTCGTCCGCCGCCGTCGCGCACGTCGCCGGAGACGACCTCGCCCTCGTCTGGTTCGACGCGCATCCCGACCTGAACACGCCGACCTCGTCGCCATCCGGCGCCTTCGCGGGGATGGTGCTCGCCTCGCTCGTGGAGGACGGCGTCGTCGACCCGTCGCGGGTGCTGCTCGCGGGTGCGCGCGAATGGGACCCGGCGGAGGAGGACTTCGCCGCCGAGAAGGGCGTCGCCTCGATCGACGTGAGCGGCATCTCGGATGCCGAGGGGTTCGCCGAAGCGGTCGCTGCGACCGGAGCCTCCCGGGTGTACGTGCACATCGACCTCGACGTGCTGGACCCCGCGGAGTTCGGAGGCCTGCTCGAGCCGATCCCCTTCGGCGTGGATGCGGCGTCGCTCGTGGCGACGGTTCGTGCGCTCGTCACGCGCATCCCTCTCGCCGGCGCCACCATCGCCTCCTTCGCGCCCGAGAACGCGGACCGCGCCGTCGACGATCTGCCCACCATCCTGCGACTCATCGGCGCCCTGCGCTCCTGAGTCGTCCGTCGAGCCGCGACAGCGCTCGACCGGCGCGGGTGGCCACGCCTACGCTCGGAGCATGAGCGCGCGCGAAGTCGACGTCATCGTGATCGGAGCA
>Ga0160436_1000553_pt1 | contig 13698 bp, 13 predicted proteins | sample HID1973M_E0MG_FD_108264 | JGI IMG/M metagenome (GOLD analysis project Ga0160436, IMG submission 108264) | Enriched mosquito-associated microbial communities from UW Madison campus, WI, USA - HID1973M_E0 MG | ecosystem: Host-associated > Arthropoda: Insects > Digestive system > Unclassified ...
AGCAGCGCGCCGAATGGCTTCCGAAGCTCTCGTCCGGCGAGCTGATCGGCGCATTCGGCCTCACCGAGCCGCTGTCGGGATCCGACTCCGCCCAGGGCCTCCGCACCATCGCGACCCGCGACGGCGACGAGTGGGTCATCTCCGGACAGAAGCGCTGGATCGGCAACGCCACCTTCAGCGACATCGTGGTGATCTGGGCGAAGGATGCCGCCGACGGCCAGGTCAAGGGCTTCATCGTGCCCACCTCGGCGCCCGGCTACTCCGCCACCAAGATCGAACGCAAGCAGGCTCTCCGCATCGTGCAGAACGCCGACATCACGCTCGACCAGGTGCGCGTGCCCGAGTCGCTGCGGCTGCAGAACGCGAACTCCTTCCGCGACACGGCCGCGGTGCTGCGCCTCACCCGCGCCGAGGTGGCATGGGCCGCCGTCGGGGTCGCGGTGGGCGCCTACGAGGCGGCACTGAACTACGCGAACGAGCGCGTGCAGTTCGGCAAGCCCATCGCATCCCACCAGCTCATCCAGCAGCACCTGTCGAACATGATGGGCAACATCACCGCCTCGATCGCGATGTGCACGCGCGTCTCGCAGATGCTCGACGAAGGCACCCAGAGGGACGAGCACGCCGCGCTCGCGAAGGCCTTCGCCACGAGCCGCATGCGCGAGACCGTCGCGTGGGCCCGCGAGTCGATGGGCGGCAACGGCATCGTTCTCGACTACGACGCGGCACGGTTCATGGCCGACGCGGAAGCCCTGTACTCCTACGAGGGCACGCGCGAGATGAACACCCTCATCGTGGGCCGCGCGCTCACCGGCAAGGCCGCATTCGTCTGAACCTGCTTCGCAGATAGCCTGATCCCATGAGGGCAGCGAGCAACTACCAGCGCGCCCTCGCGGTGCTCTGCTTCGGGGTGCTCGCGGCGGGCGACTTCTGGCGCTACCTGCTCAGCTGGTGGGGGTGGGGCGCCCTCGCCGTACTCGTCGTCGCGCTGGCGATCGTCGAGCTCGTACGGATGCGAGTCGATGTGCGGCACCTGCCGCTGACCCTCTTCGCGTTTCTCGGTTTCGCTGCGATCTCGATCATCTGGTCGGCCTATCCGGGGGCTTCGGCCCTCGGTGTGCTGCTGACCCTCGCGACGACCGCCGTCGCCACCTTCCTCGCGACCTGCTTCACCTGGGAGGAAGTGCTCGAGACCTTCAGCGACACGCTGCGCTGGATCCTCGGGCTCTCGCTGCTGTTCGAGTTCATCGTCGCCGCCTTCGTCCGCCGGCCGGTACTTCCGTTCTGGGTCGACTACAGCCATCTCGAGAAGATCCCGGCCGCGTTCTACTGGTCGCGCAACCTGCTCTTCGACGGCGGCCGCATCCAGGGCATCGTCGGCAACGCCAACCTCCTCGGCATGCTCGCACTCCTCGGCCTCATCGTCTTCGTGCTGCGCCTGCTCGCGCGCAAGGGTTCCCCCGCATGGGCCTGGTTCTGGATCGCGGTCGCCGTGGCGACCTTCGCTCTCACCCGCTCCTCGACGGTCATCGTCGCGGCGGTCGTCGTGGTGCTGGTCGCTGTCTTCCTCTGGGAGGTGCGGCGAACCACCGGGCCTGCTCGGATCGCCGTGTTCGCGACAGGCGCGGTGCTCGCCGCCGGTGTCGTCACGGCCGCCTTCATCGCCCGGGAGGCTCTGCTCGGCCTGCTCGGCAAGTCCCCAGACCTCACCAATCGGCTCGACATCTGGCAGACCGTCGGCGAGCTGGCGGCGCAGCGGCCCGCAGCCGGGTGGGGCTGGGTCGGCTATTGGGTGCCCTGGGTGCACCCCTTCGACGACCTCATCGTCATCAAGGGTGTGACCTACCTCCAGGCTCACAACGCCTGGTTGGACGTCTTCCTCCAGCTCGGCGCCATCGGTGTGACCCTGTTCGCCCTGTTCGTCATCGGCGCGCTCATCCGCAGCTGGGGCATGGCGGCCGAGATCGGACGCATCCGCTCATCTCCCGGCGAACTGCGCTGGCCGCTGACGGCCGCACCGCTCCTCCTGCTCGTCGCGCTGCTCGTGCAGAGCCTGGCCGAGAGCCGCCTGCTCATCGAGATCGGATTCGCCCTGCTCGTCGTCATCGCGATCAAGAGCGGATGGCGCGACGACGAGGCGGCGACGAGGCCCGGCGGATGACGATGCCACCCGATCGCGCCGCGGTCGGAAACGCGTTCCTCGGCCTGCTCCGCAGCCCGAGATTCTCCTCCGCGCTGGCCATCGCGGGCGTGGGTGCTGCCTCGCTGAGCTATGTCCTGATCCGCCTGACGGGCTGGCCCGGCTACCTCGCCGTCCTGGCGACCCTCGTCGTCCTCATGACGGTCGTGCTGATGAGCCGTCGACACGAGCTCGAAGGCGGCATCCCGCCCATCTCCCTGCTGATCTTCATCGGCTGGGCCGCGATCTCGGTCATCTGGAGCGAGTACCAGTGGGTGACACTCGGCGGCGTCTCGTACCTCGCGGCGTACGCGTTCGTCGGCGTGTTCATCGCGTACACCCGCGACACGATCCAGATCGTGCGCACCTGGGGCGACGTGCTGCGCGTGGTGCTGGGCGCGTCCCTCGCCCTCGAGGTCTTCTCCGGCATCCTGATCGACACGGCCATCCCCTTTCTCGGGATCCAGGGGCGGATCGCAGAACTGGGTCCGATCTCGGGACTCCTGCAGACACGCAACCATCTGGGGCTGCTTGCACTCGTGGGGGCCATCAGCTTCGCGACCGAGCTTCGAACGAGGAGCGTCCGCCCGCTCGTGGGCGTCATCTCGCTCGTCGGTGCCGGCGCGGTGATCATGCTCACCCAGTCGCCGATCATCATCGGCACCGCGGGGGTCGTGGCGATCGCCGCCCTCGTTCTCTACGGCATCCGCCGGGTGCGGCCCGACCGCCGCCAGACATGGCAGTTCGTGATCCTCGGTGTGACGGTCGCCCTGATCGTGATCGCGTGGGTCTTCCGCAGCGTCCTCGTGACCGTCTTCAACGCGCAAGGCGCCCTCGACTACCGCCTGCACCTCTGGCAGAAGATCGTGGCGCTGCTGCCGGGCAACACCATCGAGGGCTGGGGCTGGACGGGCAGGTGGCACCCGGATGTCGCCCCCTATCTGGCGCTGACGGTCGGCAACAACCGCCCCGCCTCGTCGGCACTGAATGCCTACCTCGACGTGCTGTTCCAGCTGGGCATCGTCGGCATGGTGGTCTTCGTCGGCATGCTCGGCCTCGCGTTCACGCGCTCGTGGCTGCTCGCCGGTCGCCGCCGCAGCGTCATCTACGCGTGGCCTGCGCTCGTGCTCGTCGCGCTGCTGCTGGTGTCGCTCGCGGAGAGCTCGATCCTCGTCGAGTTCGGATGGCTGACTTTCGTCGTGTGCTGCGTCACCGCATCCCGCGAGTTGAGTTGGCGTTCGGCGTTGAGCACTCCCCCGAAACCGGAACCGCTCGAACACGAGCCGAGCTGAGGAGTCGAGGGCGCCTCCCCGCACGCGAATAGTCTGGTCCCGTGCGGAACGACGACAACCTGGAGGCATCGCCCGCCCCGCCCCTCGACGATTCCCGCACCGGGCGCCGACTCTCGTACGACCTGCTCCGCTTGATCTGCATCCTCGGTGTCGTGGCGATCCACACGTTCGGGCTTGTGGCGGTGAACCCCGCCGTGCAGGGCACTCCTGCGTGGCTCCCGGCCGCGATCCTGAGCAACGGCTTCGTGTGGGTGGTTCCAGTGTTCGTGATGCTCTCCGGCGCCCTCACATTGACGGCCCGCGCCCATCGGGGCGGCCCCGGGGCGTTCCTCCGGCGGCGATCCCTGCGCATCATCCCCGCACTGGTGGTCTGGCCCCTCGTCTACCTCGGCATCATGGTCCTCGTGTTCGGCGAGCGCTACTCCCCCGTCGAGCTGGTCACGGCGATCGTCGATGGCTCGATCTATCCGCACCTCTACTTCTTGTACCTCATCGCCGGGCTGTCCTTCGTCGCGCCGGTGCTCGCCCCGTTCCTGCGCGAGGGCGATGCGCGTCGTGCCCTCGTCCTCGGCGTCGTGGTGACCACTTTCACGGTGGTCGTCTTCATCGTTCCCGGCGTACTGGCCCTTCGCGGAGTCGAGCGCGACATCCCGCTGGGAATCCTCACCTACTGGCTGCCCTACGTCGGCTACTTCGTGCTGGGCTACGCGCTGTCGGTCGCCAGGGTGCCGCGCGCCGTCGTCATCGGCGCGGGCATCGTCGGCCTCCTGGCGTGGTTGCTCGTCCTCTTCCAGGCTTCCGCCGACACCCCCGTGCTCGACGCTTTCCTGCGCCCCGACTACCTCGGAGCGGGCGTCGCGGTGTTATCGGCGGCGACCTTCGTCGTCGGCGTGCGGCTACTCGATCGAGTCAGGATCGGCGGTCGAGCGGTCGGCGTGATCGGGATGCTCGCGGACGCCGCCTTCGGCGTCTACCTGGTGCACCTCATCGTCCTCCTGCTGCCGTACTTCCTCCTCCCGGGTTTCCGGGATCACACCAGCTTCGCGCAGTCGGTCCTCGCGTATGTCGTCATCCTCGCGATCTCGTTCCCTCTCGTGATACTCGCGCGCCGGGTGCCCGTCCTTCGACAGGTCTTCTAGCCCGAGGAACAGCAGCTCCGTGCGCGAACCCCCTCCGAGATGGTGGATGGGCGAGAGCCGATACGATAGTCGGCGGACCATTCGGTCCACTCGAATTCCTGGAGCGCACGTGACCTCACCCGCCTTCGTCCACGAGACGGCGGATGTCTCTCCCGACGCCGTCGTTGGGGCCGGGTCGAAGATCTGGCACTACGCGCAGGTGCGCGAAGACGCGCACCTGGGCGAGAACGTCATCGTGGGGCGAGGTGCCTACATCGGCACGGGCGTCGAAGTCGGCGACAACTGCAAGGTCCAGAACTACGCCCTCGTGTACGAACCCGCGCGACTCGCCAACGGCGTGTTCATCGGCCCCGCGGTCGTGCTCACGAACGACCATTTCCCGCGGGCGATCAATCCGGACGGCTCGCAGAAGGCGGCATCCGACTGGGAGGCGGTCGGCGTCGACATCGCGGAGGGGGCCTCGATCGGCGCGCACGCGACCTGTGTCGCGCCAGCCCGGATCGGGCGCTGGGCGCTCGTCGGCTCGGGTGCGGTCGTCATCCGCGACGTCCCGGACTTCGCGATCGTCGTCGGGAGTCCCGCACGCCGGGTCGGCTGGGCCGGCAAGTCGGGCAGACCGCTCGAGTCCGCAGGAGACGGCGTCTGGCGCTGCCCCGTCGACGGTTCCTGCTACCGGGAGACCGACGAGAACACCCTCATCGAGATGGAGACAACACCGTGATTCCCGCAGCGCGCCCCGAGATCGGCGTCGAAGAGGCCGACGCGGCGCACCGCGTCATCATGAGCGGGATGCTCGCCCAGGGCCCCGAGGTGGCCGGATTCGAGCAGGAGTTCGCCGACCAGGTTGTGCCCGGCACGCACGCGGTTGCCGTCAACTCGGGCACCTCCGCCCTTCACATGGCGTTCGTCGCCGCCGGGATCGGCCCGGGTGACGAGGTCATCGTGCCGTCGTTCAGCTTCGCAGCGACAGCGAACGCGGTCGGCCTCGCGGGCGCGACCCCCGTCTTCGTCGACATCGAACCCGACACCTTCAACGCCTCGCCCGCCGCGATCGAGGCGGCGATCACGCCCCGCACCAGGGCCGTCATGCCCGTGCACCTCTACGGTCACCCGGCCGACCTTCCTGCGATCGCCGCGATCGCGGAACGCCACGGCATCCTGCTCTTCGAAGACGCCGCGCAGGCGCACGCTGCAGCAGTCGACGGCCGCCCCGTCGGCACCTGGGGCGTCGCCTCCTCGTTCTCGTTCTATCCGACGAAGAACATGACCAGCGGCGAGGGCGGCATCGTCACCACCAAAGACGACGCGCTCGCCCGCGCGATCCGTGTGCTGCGCAACCAGGGTATGGAGCGCCGCTACGAGAACGAAGTCATCGGCTTCAACACCCGGATGACCGACATCCACGCCGCGATCGGCCGGGTCCAGCTGACGAAACTCGCAGGCTGGACCGCGAAACGCCAGCAGAACGCCGCCTTCCTGAGCGCCAACCTCGACGGTGTGGTCGTACCTCCCGTGCGCGAGAACGCCACCCACGTCTGGCACCAGTACACGATCCGCGTGGTCGACCAGGATCGCGACGCGTTCGCCGCCGAGCTCTCGGCCCGCGGCGTCGGCAGCGGGGTCTACTACCCCACCCCCATCCACCGACTGCCCTCGTTCGGGATCGAACTCGACCTTCCGGAGACGGAACGCGCGGCCGTCGAAGTGCTCTCGCTCCCGGTGTACCCGAGCCTCACCGATGACGAGCTCGCAACGATCGTCGAGACGGTCAACGCCGTCGCCCGGGCGGGTGCCTGATGACGCTCCGCGCCGGGCTGCTCGGGCTCGGGGTGATGGGGACCAACCACGCTCGCATCCTCTCGCGCCTCGACGGGGTCGAACTGGTCGGAGTCTTCGATCCCGGTGCGAATGTGCCCGACCAGGTCTTCGATCGGCCGGTCTATCGGGATCTGGATCAGTTCCTCGACCACGGTCTCGACTACGCGGTCGTCGCAGCGCCCACCACATTCCACCTCGAGATGGCGACGCGCCTGGCCGAGGCCGGCATCCACGCCCTCATCGAGAAGCCGGTCGCCTCGACGGCCGAGGAGTCTCGGACCCTCCGCGACCTGTTCGAGGCCAAGGGACTCATCGGGGGCGTCGGCCACATCGAGCGATACAACCCCGCACTCCAGGCGGCCCGCGACCGGATCGCCGACGGTCTGCTGGGCGACATCTACCAGATCGCCACCCGACGCCAGGGCCCGTTCCCGGGTCGCATCGCCGACGTGGGAGTCATCAAGGACCTGGCGTCGCACGACATCGACCTCACGGCGTGGGTCGCACAGCAGGAGTTCGTATCGGTCAACGCGAGGACGGCGCACCGCAGCGGCCGTCCCCACGAGGACATGGTGCTGGCCATCGGCACGCTCAGCGGGGGGACGATCACCTCGCACGTCGTCAACTGGTTGACCCCGTTCAAGGAGCGCACGACGATCATCACCGGCGAGAAGGGTGTGCTCGTCGCCGACACCCTGACCGCCGACCTGAGCTACTTCGAGAACGGCCGCATCCAGGTCTCGTGGGATCCCGGCGAGTTCCGTGGCGTCTCCGAGGGGGACATGACGCGCTTCGCGCTCGACCGCAAAGAGCCGCTCCTCGCCGAGCACGAGGCGTTCCGTGACTCCGTCGTCGCAGGCGCGCCCCAGGGCATCGTCACGCTCGCTGAAGGCACGCGCGTCGTGGAAGTCGCTGAGCGGCTGGTCCTCGACGGGCTGGAGAGCAAGCTCGTCTGAAGGCGCGGCTCGGGCGAGCCTTCAGCTCTTCCGGAAGAGCCACCACGTGACGTCGTCGAATCCGTCAGCTGCAGAAAGCTTGCCGGATTCGACGAGTGACAGGGTCGGTCCTTGTTCGAGGAAGAGCCGGCCGTAGTCCCGGCGGAACAAGGCACCTTCGTAGCCCCGATACGGAACCTCCTCGGATTCCTCCGCGAAGTACTCTCCGGTGAGGATCCAGTCGCCGCTCACCCGGATCATCTCCGAGATGACATCGCGAACCGACTCTTCGGGCTGGTGGATGAGCACCCCCATGCTGAACACGAGGTCGAAGTAGTCGTCACGGAAGGGGAGCGCCTTCGCGGAGCCGAGGAAACCGTTCACCTGCGGGAACGACGCACGCAGGTAGGTGAGGGCCTTGAGATTCACGTCGACCCCGTAGACCGAACCAGCCGGAAGCTCGGGAGCGATGAACCGCAGGTTGCCACCCACGTTGCATCCGACCTCGAGAACGCTCTGCGGCGAGACCCGCTCGAGCATCGCCGACCAGAACGGAGCGCGGGCGTCATAGGCGCCGAGGTTGCGCTCGACGTAGTCGTCTCCGAACTCGCCGCCCCACAGATTCTCAAGACGTTCGACGTTCGCGTCGGCTACCATGCATCGCTCCTGTCGCTGGGGGGACCCTGCAAGCCTAGTCGATCACCTCGTGCTCGAATCGTTGGAGGTCAGGCCGCCGCGCCAGCAGCTCGACCACGTCGAGCTGCCCGAATCCGGGCGTGTCGTCGTACAGTTCGGCGTAGACGCGTCGCGCGAAATCGAGGTCCTCGGGATAGTCGACGGTCCACCTCAGCGCTGACCGATCCTCCGACTGCACGACCCCGTGGAGCCGGAACTGGTCGGGACGGCGATAGACGCCCATGGTGACATGCTCCCGCTCATCGAGGTCGGGCCGAAGCGCGGCAACCCGGCGGAGCGCATCGGCGCGCACGACCTCGACATCGAGGCCGCGCGGGTACGTCCTCGGCATCGTGTTGCTGGAATAGTCGGCACCGTGCGATAGGTGCTCGGCGACGACCCGATCGATGACCTCGGGGTCGGTGAGCGCGTTGTCTCCCGTAAGCCGCACGACGTCCTCTGGCCCGAACTCCTCGACGACGGCGAGAAACCGAGAAAGAACGTCGTTCAGGTCTCCCCGGCGGACGAGGAATCCCTCAGCCGCGACCACCTCGGCGAGAGGATCGTCGCTCGGATCGGTCGAAGTGGCCACGACGATCGCGTCGAGGCTCTGCGCACGGGAGATGCGCTCGAGCGCTCGCAGGATGAGCGGCCGCCCGAGGATCGGCTCGAGCACCTTGCCCGGGAGCCTGCTCGAACTCATCCGGGCCTGGAGGATCGCAAGCGGCATCCCGCCAGCCTAGCTGCGCGGCGTCTCTAGACTTGGCAGATGGTCAAGGTGCGAGCGGCCGTCGAGGGCGACAGCCACGCGCTCTGGGAGTGGCGAAACGACCCCCGAACGCGCGCGAACTCCCTCGCGAGCACCGAGGTGGCACTCGAGGACCACTCCGCCTGGTTCGCGAGATCGCTGATGTCTTCGACCCGACGCATCTTCATCGGGGTCGACCCCGATCTCGGCCGAATCGGCATGGTGCGGTTCGACCGGGACGGCGCGCGGTCGACCGTGAGCATCAACCTCGCGCCCCACGCTCGGGGGCGCGGACTCTCGGCACCACTCCTCGATCTGGCCATCGGGGCCTACGTCGCCCAGGATCCGGAGGTGTCCACGCTGGTCGCCGAGGTCAAGGACGGGAATGTCGCGAGTCTCCGCCTCTTCGCATCGGCCGGATTCACCCCGCGCGCGGTGGACGACGGGATCTGGACCTACCTGCGCGAGGTCTAGTCGAGCAGTTCCCAACTGAGAGGCGTGCCCGGGGCGGCGTCGGCGGCGAATCGTCTGCCGAGCGCTCGGTCGAAGTCAGCAGGCGGCAGCCCCCCCGATGGCCGCACCGAGCGGACGTTCTCCGACGTCACCGGATCGCCCGCTTTCACCGGAAGAGCCACATAGAGAGACGGTCTGAGCCGCAAGGATTCGCTCTCAGCGGCCGTCGCCCACACATCCGCCGAGCCCAGGGCACGGGCCGCCGCGTCGGACGCTTCGACGAGCTGACGCAGCTCGTCGGGTTCCAGCGAGAACGCCGAGTCGACACCTCCGTCGGAACGACGCAGCGTGACGTGCTTCTCGATCACCGTCGCGCCGAGCGCGACCGCCGCGACCGACACGCCGATCCCCATCGTGTGGTCGGAGAGGCCGACTTTCGTTCCGAAGAGCTCGCGCAGCCTCGGCATCTTGAGGAGGTTCGCGTCATCCGGGGAGGCCGGGTAGTTGCTCGTGCACGCCAGCAGGGTGAGATCCACTCCGCCGCCCTCGCGCACCGCGTCGACGGCCGCGGAGACCTCCTCCAACGTGGCCGTCCCGATCGAGACGATCACGGGCTTCCCGGTCGACGCGATCTTCCGAAGCAGCGGCAGATCGACGATTTCGAGGGAGGCGTTCTTGTACATCGGGACGTCGAGGGACTCGAGGAAGTCGACCGCCGTCTCGTCGAAGGGCGTCGAGAAGGCCACGATTCCGAGATCGCGAGCGAGTTCGAAGATCGGCTCATGCCATTCCCACGGGGTGTAGGCCTCCGAATAGAGCTCGTACAGGGTGCGGTCACCCCACAGCGGATGACCGGGACTCACGCGGAAGGCCGGAGTGTCGACATCGAGGGTGATCGTGTCGGCGGTGTACGTCTGGAGCTTGACCGCCTGCGCGCCCGAGTCCGCAACGGCTCTCACGATGTCGAGCGCTCGCGTGAGCGAGCCGTTGTGGTTCCCCGACATCTCGGCGATGATCATCGGCGACGTCATCGCAGTACCTCCCGCACAGCGTCGATGACACGATCCTGATCGTCCGGGGCGAGGTCCGCATACATGGGGAGAGAGATCTCCTCGCGGTAGTACTGCTCGGCGACAGGGCATTGGCCCTTCAGGTACCCGAGGTCCTCGAACGCCGGATGCCAGTAGACGGGCAGGTAGTTCACCTGCACGAGGATTCCGCGCGCGCGCAACCCTTCGACGGCTGCCCGTCGGCGATCCGCCGGCACTCGCACCGGGAAAAGGTGCCACATGGGGTCGACGTACTCCCGCTTCGTCGGGAGACGAAGCCCATCCACATCGGACAGCCCCGCGATGTAGCGGTCGAAGATCGCAGCACGTCGCGCCTTGAAATCGGCGATGCGGGCGAGCTGGCTCTCACCGAGCGCGCAGAGCACGTCGGGAAGCCGGTAGTTGAGGCTCGCCCGGTGGATCTCCTGATGCCACGGACCCTCATCCGGGTAGCGCAGCTCCTGCGGGTCTCTCACCAGCCCGTGCCGGCCGAATCGGCGCGCACGCTCGACGACGGCGGCATCCGGTGACACGACGGCACCGCCCTCTGCGCTCGTGAGGTTCTTGGTGGGAAAGAAAGAGAACGTCGTCACATCCGCGACCGACCCGACCGGCTCGCCGCGGTAGGTGGACGCGATCGAGTGCGCGGCATCCTCGAGAAGGTGGCCGCCTCGGGCACGGGTCGCTTTCAGCAGTTCATCGAGATCGGCGGGGTGTCCGGCGTAGTCGACGGCCGCCACCACCTTGGTGCGTGACGTCATCGCCGCTTCCGCAGCGCCGGGATCGAGATTGCCTGTGTCTTCCTGGACATCCGCGAAGACGACGGTGGCTCCCAGAGCCATCGCGGTGACCGCTGTCGCCGCGAACGTGAGCGGAGTCGTCACTACTTCGTCGCCCTCGCCGACGCCGAGTGCCGCATAGGCACAGTGGAGGGCGGCGGTACCGTTCGAGACGACCGCAGCATCCGAGGTACCTGCCACCCGCGAGATCGCTCGCTCGAAGGATGCGACCGCGGGACCGGTCGTCAGCCAATCGCCTCGCAGTACCTTGACGACCGCCTCGATGTCGGACTCATCGATCGACTGGCGCCCGTAAGGGATGGGCATCAATCGATCGTCTCGAGCATGCGCTCGATATCGGCTGCGCTCAGCCAGAGGTCGTTGGTGTCGGACCGGAAGGAGAAGCCGTCGGGCACCGGCACCCCGCCCTCGGGGGCGTGCCATCCGCTCCATCCGGCGACCGTCGGGAGGACCACGTAGCGATCGCCGATGCGCACCGTTCGCCTGCTGTCGTCCTCGGAGATCATCTCCTCGTGGAGCTTCTCGCCCGGTCGGATGCCGATCTCGTGCGTCTTCGCTCCCGGAGCCACGGCTTCGACGAGGTCGAGGATGCGCATGCTCGGGATCCGGGGCACGTACAGCTCACCGCCGACCATCAGGTCGAAGGAGTCGACGACGAACTGAACCGCCTGGGGCAGCGTGATCCAGAAGCGCGTCATGCGGCTGTCCGTCACGGGCAGGGACGCGTTCTCAGCGGCCAGCTTCCGGAAGAAGGGGATCACCGAGCCGCGGCTTCCCATGACGTTGCCGTAGCGCACGACCGAGAACCGGGTGTCGTATCCGGACGCGTAGTGGTTCGCCGTCTGGAACAGCTTGTCGGCAGCCAACTTGGTCGCACCGTAGAGGTTGAGCGGGCTCGACGCCTTGTCGGTCGAGAGCGCGACCACCTTCTTGACGCCCGAGTCGATCGCGGCCTCGATGACGTTCTGCGACCCGATGACGTTCGTCTGGACGAACTCGAACGGGTTGTACTCGGCGGTGTCGACCTGCTTCAACGCGGCGGCGTGGACGACGTAGTCGACTCCGTGCATCGCGCGCTTGAGGCGGTGCTGGTCGCGGATGTCGCCGATGAACCAGCGGAGCCGCTCGTCGTTTCCGAACAGCTGCCTCGCCTCGTACTGCTTGAGTTCGTCGCGCGAGAAGACGACGATCCGGCTCGGCCCGAGGTTGTCGAGCGCGTGCCGCATGAAGGCCTTGCCGAATGAGCCCGTTCCACCCGTGATGAGAATGGACGATCCTTCTAGGATGCTGATGGTGAACCTCCGGCGCGAATTGGGCTGCTAAGAGTTTACCCATGCGAATCGTGCTGCGCGCCGACGCGGGTGCCGCCCGGGGAACGGGCCACATCATGCGATGCCTCACCCTCGGGGAGGCGCTGACGAGGCGCGGGCATTCGGTCGAGCTCGTCGGTCATGTCTCGGGCGCCCCGTGGCTCAGCGCCTACCTCGCGGCCCGCGACATGCCGATTCACGACGTGCCCGTCGACAGCTTCGATCCCGGACTCATCTCGCGCCTCAGGCCCGATCGGGTCGTCGTGGACTCCTATTGGATCCCGGCACCGGCGATCTCGGCGATCGACGCCATCGCGCCGGTCATCGCGATCGTGGATCACGACACTCGCGGCATCCGGGCCAGTTGGTATCTGGACCACAACCTCGGTTCCGAGGACCGGCCGTGGCCCGAAGAGGTGGTCCCCCGGATGCTCGCCGGCAGCCGGTACGCCCTCGTGCGTTCCGAGATCACCGCGCAACGGCGGGTGGAAGGCTGGGTGCTGCCGCCCCGGCCCTCGGTCGTCGCCTTCATGGGCGGCACCGACCCCTTCCGGACCATGTCCGGGGTGGCCGCCAGCCTGGCGACGCGGCTTCCGGAACTCGACTTCACGGCCATCACGACGGCCGACCAGGTGCCCGACGTCGCGAGCGCGATCCGCACCATGAGCAACGCGCGCGTGCTCCCCCCGACCGCCGAGCTGCCCGCTCTGCTGGGACGCGCCGACGTCATCATCTCGGCGGCGGGAACGAGCGCCTGGGATGTCCTCACCATGGGGCGGCCGTGCGTTCTGGTCGGAGTCGTCGACAATCAGAGCGAATCGCTCGCCCTCGCACTCGCGCGGGGGCTCGCACTCGGTCTCGACTCCACCCGTGACGACATCAGCGGCGTCGGAGAGGAGCTCTCACGCCTCCTCGCCGACGAGCCGCTGCGCAAGCGGCTCGTGACGACGGCGAGTGCCCGGTTCGACGGCGAGGGCGCCCGACGCGTCAGCGAACGCCTCGAGCAGGCCCCGCCGGTCTGAACGGCAGGCCGCGTCACCGCGCGACGGTGATCGTTCCCTTCTGGAACACCTGGCTGCAAGACGATGCGGTACAGGTCTGCTCGGCGACGGGCCACCCGTACGGCCCGGCCACACCACCGGAAGCCCCATGAGCATCCCGGATCGCATCCTTCAAAGTGAACGTGCCCGCGGAACTCGACTCCACCAACCCGAACTGGAACGCCACCTGAACCCCGCCACCATTCGGCGAGGACGACGGCACCACGACCGAACCCGTCAACGGATTGCCGAGCGGTCCA
>Ga0160436_1000560_pt1 | contig 13532 bp, 14 predicted proteins | sample HID1973M_E0MG_FD_108264 | JGI IMG/M metagenome (GOLD analysis project Ga0160436, IMG submission 108264) | Enriched mosquito-associated microbial communities from UW Madison campus, WI, USA - HID1973M_E0 MG | ecosystem: Host-associated > Arthropoda: Insects > Digestive system > Unclassified ...
GCCTGCGCGGCTTCCTGCAACTGCCGGCCGGCCTCGGTCAGACGCAGACCGCGGCCTTCGCGTACGAACAAGGCCACGCCCAGATCCTCTTCCAGCAGGCGCAGCTGACGGCTGACCGCACCATGGGTGACGTGCAGCTCGCGCCCGGCCGCGCCCAGATTGCCCAGGCGGGCCACGGCCTCGAAGGCGCGCAGGGCATTCAGGGGTGGGAGATTTCCTACCATGTCCTGTGAGTTTATCTGACAGAAACTTCAGAAAACATCGATATTGGCCGAACAACCTGTGCGCTAAGCTATCGGCTCGTTCCTAGCGCCGCCCGCCCTCCGCCATGTCCAGCACCCTCCGCGACCCCGGCTTAGCCGGCATCACCGACTTCCACGCCTTTCCGGATGCGCAGGGGCGCTTTGGCCGCTACGGCGGTCGCTTCGTGGCCGAGACCTTGATTGGGCCATTGACTGAGCTGGCGGCGGCTTACGACGAGGCGCGCCAGGATCCGGCCTTCATCGCCGCCTTCGATCACGACCTCAAGCATTACGTGGGCCGCCCCAGCCCAATCTACGAAGCCACGCGGCTCTCGCGCGAGGTTGGCGGCGCGCGCATCCTGCTCAAGCGCGAAGACCTGAACCACACCGGCGCGCACAAGATCAACAACACCATCGGCCAGGCCCTGCTGGCCAGCCGCATGGGCAAGCCGCGCATCATCGCCGAGACCGGCGCCGGCCAGCACGGCGTGGCCAGCGCCACCGTCGCCGCCCGGCTGGGCCTGGAATGCGTGGTCTACATGGGCGCCACCGACATCGAGCGACAGAAGATCAACGTCTATCGGATGAAGCTGCTCGGCGCCACGGTGGTGCCGGTGACCTCCGGCTCGGCCACGCTCAAGGACGCACTCAACGAGGCCATGCGCGACTGGGTCACCAACGTGCACGACACCTTCTACATCATCGGCACCGTGGCCGGCCCGGACCCGTACCCGCGCATGGTCCGCGACTTCAACGCCATCGTCGGCCGCGAGGCGAGGGCGCAGATGCTGGAAGACTACGGTCGCCTGCCGGACGTCATCACCGCCTGCGTGGGCGGCGGCAGCAACGCCATCGGCCTGTTCCATGCCTTCCTCAACGACCCGCAGGTGCGGATCGTCGGCGCCGAGGCCGCTGGCGACGGCATCGAGACCGGCCACCATGCCGCCTCGATTGCGGCGGGCCGGCCCGGCGTGCTGCACGGCAACCGTACTTACGTGCTGTGCGATGACGACGGCCAGATCATCGAGACCCACTCGATTTCCGCCGGCCTGGACTATCCCGGCGTCGGCCCGGAGCACGCCTTCCTGGCCGACAGCGGCCGCGCCAGCTACGTGGGCGTGACCGATGAGGAAGCCCTGGCCGCATTCCACCAGTTGGCCCGAACCGAGGGTATCCTTGCCGCGCTCGAGTCCAGCCACGCCGTGGCCCAGGCCATCAAGCTCGCCCGGGACCTGCCGCGCGATGCCCTGGTCCTGTGCAACCTGTCCGGACGAGGCGACAAGGATGTGCATACCATCGCCGCGCGCGAGAACCTCAATTTCTAAGGCAGTGCAATGACCGATCAGAACACCCCGCAAGAACCGGCCCAGGCGCAGGGCGAGACCAAGCTCGACCCGGCTTTCTTCACCTGCGTCAACGAATACCTGGAACTGACCAACAAGCAGTCCAAGACCCAGGGCCTGAAGCGCATCAGCGTGGCCTCGCTGTACGCCGCCGCACGCTTCAACTCGCACGTCTACCTGTCCTTTGAAGGCGACGCCGCCGGCTCGCGCAAGGACTTCCTGGACTACATGACCAACATGTACCGCCGCATGCTCAACGAGCATCTGGATGCGCTGGGCGCCGAGCGTGGCGTCAATGTGGGCGAGTCCGAACTGGCCGCCGAGTACGAGGCATTCCGCGCACAGGCTGGCAACGCCGGCGAAGAAGACAAGTCGGCATGAGTCGCTTCGATCAGCGCTTTGCGCAACTGCGCGCCAGCGGACGCAAGGCGCTGATCCCGTTCATCACCGCGGGCGATCCTTCCCTGGAAGCCACCGTCCCGGTGATGCACGCCCTGGTGGAAGCCGGCGCCGATGTGATTGAACTGGGCGTGCCGTTTTCCGATCCCATGGCCGACGGCCCCGCTATCCAGCGCAGTTCCGAACGCGCGCTGGCACGTGGCGCCGGCCTGCGTTACGTGTTGCAGGTGGTGGCGCAATTCCGCCAGAGCGATGCCACCACGCCAGTGGTGCTGATGGGCTATCTCAACCCCGTGGAAATCCATGGCACCGAGCGCTTCGCGCAGGAAGCGACCAGCGCCGGTGTGGACGGTGTGCTGCTGGTGGATCTGCCGCCGGAAGAAGCCGGCGAGACCCGCGAGATTTTCAATCGTCATGGCCTGGCGCTGATCGCGTTGGCCGCGCCGACCACCTCGGAAGAACGCCTGGCCATGCTCTGCGATACGGCCCAGGGTTATCTCTATTACGTCAGTTTTGCCGGCGTCACTGGTGCTTCGGATCGCCTGGACCCGGCTGCGGCCGGCGAGCGCCTGCGCACCATCCGTGCGCGTGCGCAGGCACCGGTGGCAGCAGGTTTTGGCATCAAGGACGCGGCCAGCGCCCGCGCCATGTCGGTGGATGCCGACGGCGTCGTGGTCGGCAGCGCGCTGGTGACCACGCTGGCCGATGCCAGCGCGGCGGCCGAGGCCGCCCAACGTGCCTCCGGTTTCCTCGCGCCACTGCGGCAAGCCCTCGACGCCGCCTGAGCATCCGCTCCGAGCATGCCGCCTGCGTCCCCATACGCAGGCCCACGGGGACAGGCGGAGCGGCCTGCTAAACTGGCCCATCGGCCCATCCGCGGGGATGGGCCTCTGAATGGGATAGTCGAAAACGCATGAGCTGGCTCAGCAAATTGATGCCGTCGGGCATCCGTACCGAGGGCGGTGGCGCCAAAAGCAAACGCAGCGTGCCCGAGGGCCTGTGGGAAAAGTGCGACCGTTGCGGCGCCGTCCTGTACCGGCCGGAGCTGGAAGAAAACCTGGAGGTCTGCCCCAAGTGCAACCACCACATGCCGATTCGCGCACGTGCGCGCCTGGCCGCCCTGTTTGACCCGGGCAGCACCCAGGAAATCGGCGCCGAGCTGGGCCCGGTCGACGTGCTCAAGTTCAAGGATCAGAAAAAGTACGTGGACCGCATCAAGGCCGCGCAGAAGAGCACCGGCGAGCGTGATGCGCTGGTGACCCTGCAGGGCCAGATGAAGGGCCGCGACCTGGTCGCCAGCGCCTTCGACTTCGCCTACATGGGCGGCTCGATGGGCTCGGTGGTCGGTGAGCGTTTCTCGCTGGGCGCCGAACGCGCGCTGGCGATCGGCTCGCCGTTCGTGTGCTTCTCCGCCAGCGGCGGCGCGCGCATGCAGGAAAGCCTGTTCTCGCTGATGCAGATGGCCAAGACCTCGGCCGCGCTGGGTCGCCTGCGCGAAGCCGGCCTGCCATACATCTCGGTGCTGACCCACCCCACCACCGGTGGCGTGTCGGCCTCGTTCGCCATGCTGGGCGACATCAACATCGCCGAGCCGGAAGCGCTGATCGGTTTCGCCGGCCCGCGCGTGATCGAGCAGACCGTGCGCGAGACCCTGCCGGAAGGCTTCCAGCGTTCGGAGTTCCTGCTCGAGCATGGCGCCATCGATCAGATTTGCGACCGTCGCGAAATGCGTGACCGGCTCTCGGACCTGCTCGCGTTGATGATGGGTCAGTCCAAACCCGTGGACAGCCTGGAAGTCACTTCATGACCCGTAAGTATTTCGGCACCGATGGCATCCGCGGCCGCGTAGGCCAGAGCCCGATCTCGGCTGATTTCGTGCTGCGCCTGGGCAATGCCCTGGGCCGCGTGCTGGCGCAGGAAGAAGGGCGCCGCCCGACCGTGGTGATTGGCAAGGACACCCGCATCTCCGGCTACATGTTCGAAGCCGCGCTGGAAGCCGGCCTGGTCGCCGCTGGCGCCGACGTCCAGCTGATGGGCCCGATGCCGACACCGGCCGTGGCCTTCCTGACCCGCACGCTGGGCGCCGATGCCGGCATCGTGATCAGCGCCTCGCACAATCCGCACTACGACAACGGCATCAAGTTCTTCTCGGCCGAAGGCGAAAAGCTCGACGACGCCACCGAGGCGGCGATTGAAGCGGCGCTGGACGGTGAGTTCGTCACCGTCGATTCCGAGCGCCTGGGCAAGGCCATCCGCAGTCGCGACGTGGTCGGCCGCTACATCGAATTCTGCAAGGCCAGCGTGCCGCGCGGCTTTGACCTGCGCGGGCTCAAGATCGTGCTGGACTGCGCGCACGGCGCCACCTACCACATCGCGCCGCTGCTGTTCCGCGAACTGGGCGCCGACGTGGTGGCCATCGGCGCCGAGCCCAATGGCGTCAACATCAACGCCGGCGTGGGCTCGATGCATATCGACAACCTGGCCAACAAGGTGCGCGAGACCGGCGCCGATCTCGGCATCGCCTTCGATGGCGACGGCGACCGCGTGCTGATGGCCGACGACCAGGGCAATGCGGTCGACGGCGACGACCTGCTGTATGTGTTGGCCAACGCCTGGCAGGCCAGCGGCCGCTTGAAGGGCGCGGTAATCGGCACGCTGATGACCAACTACGGCCTGGAACGCGCGCTGGCCAAGCTCGAGATTCCGTTCCTGCGGGTCAAGGTCGGCGATCGTTACGTCCACCAGGGCCTGGTGGAAGGCGGCGGCGTGCTGGGCGGCGAAACGTCCGGCCACCTGCTGTGCCTGGATCGCGCCACCACCGGCGATGCCATCGTCAGCGCCCTGCAGGTGCTGGAAGCGCTCAAGCAGCAGGGCATCTCGCTGCGCCAGGCGCTGTCGGGCCTGGCCAAGGTGCCGCAGAAGACCGTCAACGTGAAGCTCAACAACGGCGCGCGTCCGACCGAAGCCGCCAGCGTGCAGGCTGCGCTGGCGCAGGCGCAGGCGGCCGTATCCGGTCGTGGCCGCGCCTTCCTGCGGCCATCCGGCACCGAGCCGGTGGTGCGCGTGACCGTGGAAGCCGACGACGATGCGCTGATGCAGAGCACCCTCGACACCCTGGCTGACGCCGTGCGCAGCGCCGCTGCGCATTGACGTCCCTCGATGAAAACCGGGCGTGGGCGGTCTGCCATGACCGACCCGCGCCCAATCTGTTGGAGCAAGACATGAGTTCGCGTATTCCCACCCTCGACATCACCCGCTTCGATACCGACCGCGAGGCCTTTGTTGCCGAACTTGGCGCGGCCTATCGCGAGTGGGGCTTTGCCGGCATCCGCAACCACGGCATCGCCCAGGCCGACATCGATGCGGCCTACGATGCATTCAAGCGCTTCTTCGCGCTGCCGGAAGAAATCAAGCGCAAGTACCACGTGCCGGGCGGCGGTGGCGCACGCGGCTACACCCCATTTGGCGTGGAAACCGCCAAGGACTCCAAGCATTTTGATTTGAAAGAGTTCTGGCACATCGGTCGCGAGATTCCGGACGACTCGGCCTACCGTCAGTTCATGCCGCCGAATCTGTGGCCGGACGAAGTGCCGGGCTTCCACGCGCATGGTTACGGCCTGTACCAGGCGCTGGATCAGCTGGGCGCGCGTGTGCTGGCGGCGTTGGCCCTGCATATCGGCCTGCCGGAAGACTACTTCCGCGACAAGACCAACTTCGGCAATTCGATTCTGCGACCGATCCACTATCCGCCGATCACTGCCGACGACATCCCCAACGTGCGTGCCGGCGCGCACGAAGACATCAACCTGATCACCTTGCTGGTGGGCGCGAGCGCCGCCGGCCTGGAAGTGCGTTCGCAACAGGGCGAGTGGGTGCCGTTCACTTCAGATGCCGACACCATCGTGGTCAACATCGGCGACATGCTGCAGCGCCTGACCAACCATGTGTATCCGTCGACAACCCATCGCGTGGTCAATCCGCCGGGCGAGCAGGCGCGCCAGCCGCGCTATTCGGTGCCATTCTTCCTGCACCCCAATCCGGATTTCCTGATCGACGTGCTGCCCTCGACGATCAGCGCCGACAACCCGTCGCGTTATCCCGAGCCGATCACCGCCCAGGGCTACCTCGAAGAGCGCCTGCGCGAGATCAAACTCAAATAGACCCACTGTAGGAGGGGCTTGAGCCCCGACAAAAAGGCCCGCAAAGCGGGCCTTTTTGCTGTCTCAGTCCCCGAGCCTTCCATCGACCCAAGCCCATCAAGCTCGCCGAATCTTCGAAGAATTCCTCCGCATCAACCCCAACCGCGCGTGATCCGACAAATGTCGGGTGACCCCGTGCAGCAAGCGGTAGCGCCAACCGGGCACCACCACCACACGGTTGCCTTCCACCCCATCCACCCCCGCGCGCGCCACCGCATCGGCCTGCAGCCACAAGCTGCGCGGCAGATGCGACATCATTTCGCGCGTGCCGGTGACGTCGTGGAATTCGGAATAGGTAAAGCCCGGGCACAGCGCGCAGACCTTGAGCCCGCGATCCGCGTTTTCCTGCGCCAGTGATTCGCTGAACTTGATCAGGTAGGCCTTGGCGGCCGCGTACAGCGTCTGCCCGTTCGAGCCGGGGGCGAGCCCGGCGAACGAGGCCACATTGAGGATGCGGCCATTGGGGAACGAGCGCAGCGACGGCAGCAGGCGCCAGGTCAATTCCGAGACCGCGTGGATCATCACCTGCAGGAAATCGGCATGCGCCTGCCAGGGCTGGCTGGTGTAGCGGCCAATGACCCCGTAGCCGGCATTGTTGACCAGGATGCGTACGCGCAGGCCGCGTGCCTCGATGGCCTCGCACAGTTGCGCGGGCGCATCGGGCGCAGCCAGATCCGCAGCGATGATCTCCACCGGCACCTGCGCACGCAGCTCGTCCGCCAGCGCTTGCAGGCGATCCTCGCGGCGTGCGGTCAGGATCAAAGGCACCCCGCGACGCGCGTATTCGCGCGCGATTTCCGCGCCAATGCCGCTGGAGGCGCCGGTGATCAATGCGTATCCATCGGAAGGCGAGGGCATGCGGATTCCTGACGTTGGGTCGGGCGAGTGTCCGGTTGCAGGCTTGCGCATGCAAGCGCTTGGGCTATCCTTGCCGGCCGACTGGACAGGAAATGGTCTTATGCGTCGCAAGATCGTGGCTGGCAACTGGAAGCTGCATGGTGATCGCAAGTTCGCGTATGCCTTGATGGACGAGATCGCCGCCGGCCTGCCACTGGGCGATGTGCGCATCCTGATCCTTCCGCCCTTGCCCTACCTGGGCGAACTCACCGAAGACTACGCACCGCAGGGAATGTTGCTGGGCGCACAGGATGTGAGCAGCAACGAGAAGGGCGCCTATACCGGTGAAGTCTCTGCTTCGATGCTTGCCGACGTTGGCGCCACGCATGGCCTGGTCGGTCACTCCGAACGCCGCCAGTACCACCAGGAAAGCAACGAGCTGGTGGCGCGCAAGTTCTTGGCCGCGCACAACGCCGGCCTGACCCCGGTGCTGTGCGTGGGCGAAACCCTGGAGCAGCGTGAGGCCGGGGAGAGCGAATCGGTAGTCGGCGCGCAGCTGACCGCCGTGCTGGAGCTGGTTGGCGTGGCTGCCTTCGCCCGCGCCGTGCTGGCCTATGAGCCGGTCTGGGCGATTGGCACGGGGCGCACCGCCAGCCCCGAGCAGGCCCAGGCCATGCATGCCTTCCTGCGTGGCGTTGTGGCCAGCCACGATGCTAGAATCGCCGATTCGCTGCCCATCCTGTACGGGGGCAGCGTCAAGCCCGACAACGCCACGGAACTGTTTTCGCAGCCCGATGTCGATGGAGGGCTGGTAGGTGGCGCGTCGTTGGTGGCGCGCGATTTTCTCGCCATCGCGCAAGCGGCGGCAGCGCGGGGCTGACCCGCGGCCCGGCCGGGCCGGGTCTTCAAACTGTTTCGGGACGATTTCCAGATGATGCTGATCCTCAATGTGGTCTATGTGCTGATCGCCATCGCGATCATCGCGCTGGTGCTGATGCAGCGCGGTTCGGGTGCGCAGGCCGGTTCCGGCTTTGGCGCCGGTGCTTCGGGCACGGTGTTCGGCGCGCGCGGCGCGTCCAACTTCCTGTCCAAGAGCACCAAGTGGCTGGCCATTGCCTTCTTTGGCATCACGCTGTTCATGGCCTGGCATGCCGCGCATCGCGCCACGCCGACCCAACAGCAGTTGCCCAGCCTGATGAGCGAAGTCGCCACGCCGGGCGCTGCCGCGCCGGCCGCGGGCGAACTGCCGGCCCAGACCTCGACCGTTCCCAGCGTTCCGCTGACCCAGCCGGCGCCGGTCGCCGCACCGGCGGCCACGCCGGCCGCTGGCGCGACTGCGCAGCCGACTGAACAGGCTCCGTCGCCGCCGGTGGAAACTCCGGCCAAGCCGGCGCCGCAGGACGACTGATCTCCGGCTACAATGTCGGCCCGCGAGCAACGCTCTCGCGGCAAGCTTCAAAGCCCAGGTGGCGGAATTGGTAGACGCACTACCTTGAGGTGGTAGCGGCGAAAGCTGTAGGGGTTCGAGTCCCCTCTTGGGCACCATATTGGCTGGCGGACGCGACATCGCGTTGACTGCCCGCTACGCAATCAAGACAAGCCCGCGTCAGCGGGCTTTTCTTTTGCGCCACAACGGCGCGAACGTGAGTAAATCGTTTACGAGCCCATTCATCGAACGGTACAATCCCGCCGATTCATTTACCGCCCAGGTACGAGTGACGGAAGGGGCGGGACCTCCGCCAACCGCGCGTACCACGCGGCTCCCCCAGCGGCATGCAATTGCCCCGCGCCATAGACACGCCCAGCGTGCCGACGGTGCAGGGCAGGTAGGACAAGAAGAGAATCGCGAGTGATCGCCAACTATCTGCCGACCCTGTTGTTCCTCCTCGTCGCCACCGGCATTGGCGTCGCGCTGATTGTGGTGGGACGTCTCATTGGTCCGCGTCGCCCGGACGCGCAAAAGCTCTCGCCTTACGAGTGCGGCTTCGAAGCATTCGAAGATGCGCGCATGAAGTTCGACGTGCGCTATTACCTGATTGCCATCCAGTTCATCGTGTTTGACCTGGAAATCATCTTCATCGTCCCGTGGACCCTGGTCTTCCAGGAGCTCGGCGCGCGCGCACTGGTCACCATGGGCCTGTTCGTGGGCATGCTGTTCCTCGGCTTTATTTACGTTTGGAAGAAGGGAGCGCTCGAATGGGAGTGATCCAAACCCTCGATCGCCTGATGACCAACCCGATCCCGGAAGGGCGGGTGGACGACATCCTGCGGCCTGAAGGCGACAACCCGCTGCTGGAAAAGGGTTATGTGACCACCAGCGTCGATGCGCTGATGAATTGGGCGCGCACTGGCTCGATGTGGCCGATGACCTTTGGTCTGGCCTGCTGCGCGGTGGAGATGATGCACGCCGGCGCTTCGCGCCTGGATCTGGACCGCTACGGCGTGGTGTTCCGCCCGTCGCCGCGCCAGTCCGACGTGATGATCGTGGCCGGCACCCTGGTCAACAAGATGGCCCCGGCGCTGCGCAAGGTCTACGACCAGATGCCCGAGCCCAAGTGGGTGATCTCGATGGGCAGCTGCGCCAATGGCGGCGGCTACTACCACTACTCCTACTCGGTGGTGCGCGGTTGCGACCGCATCGTGCCCGTCGACGTCTACGTGCCGGGCTGCCCGCCCACGGCCGAGGCGCTGGTGTACGGCATTCTGCAGTTGCAGAAGAAGATCTGGCGCACGCAGACCATCGCGCGCTGATCCTCCGTCCCGCAGCGCGGCTTCATCGCGCTGCGGCTGTGGCTTCCCCCGTTTCCTTTTTCGAGAGCACGCTACGCCCCATGGCCGAGCAAGCTGCAAACTTCACCGACCAACTGCGCGCGCGTTTCGCCGACGCGGTGGTCACCGTGGCCGAGCCACGCGGCGAAGTGACCCTGGAGGTGCCGTCGGCCTCCTGGCACGACGCCTGCCGCGCGTTGCGCGACGAGTTCGGCTTTGAACAGGCCGTGGACGTCTGCGGCGTCGACTACCTGGGCTACGGCAGCGTCGAGTGGGACACCTCCGACGTTTCCTCCGAAGGCTTCAGCCGCGGCGTGGAGGGCTTTGGCCCCGGTCGCTTCAACTGGGAGCAGCGTCCGCGTGGCGCCGGCCCGGAGCACCGCTTCGCTGTGGTCGTGCACCTGCTGTCATATCAGCACAACCGTCGCCTGCGCGTGCGCTGCTATGCACCCAACGACGAGCTGCCGGTGGTGCGCTCGCTGACCGACCTGTGGATTGGCGTGAACTGGTTTGAGCGCGAAGCCTTTGACCTGTACGGCATCGTCTTCGAAGGCCATCCGGATCTGCGCCGCATCCTGACCGACTACGGTTTTGTCGGCCATCCGTTCCGCAAGGACTTCCCGCTGATTGGCAACGTGGAAGTGCGCTACGACGAAGAAAAGAAGCGCGTGATCTACGAACCGGTCACCTCGGTCGAGCCGCGCGTGGGCGTGCCGCGTGTCATCCGTGACGACGCCCGCTACCAGACCGCCGCCGGCGAGCAGGCCGCGCGCGAGGGCAACAAATGAGCACCGTCCAGCAATCGCACGAAGCATTTGCGAGCAATCCTGCCGAAGCCCGTCAGGAAATCCGCAACTACACCCTCAACTTCGGTCCCCAGCATCCGGCCGCGCACGGCGTGCTGCGCCTGATCCTGGAAATGGACGGCGAGACCGTGATGCGCGCCGATCCGCATGTCGGCCTGCTGCATCGTGGCACCGAGAAGCTCGCCGAGTCCAAGCCGTTCAACCAGTCGATTGGCTACATGGATCGCCTGGACTACGTGTCGATGATGTGCAACGAGCACGCCTACGTGCGCGGCATCGAGAACCTGATGGGGATCGAAGCGCCTGAGCGCGCGCAGTACATCCGCACCATGTTCGACGAGATCACCCGCATCCTGAACCACCTGATGTGGATTGGCTCCAACGCACTCGATCTGGGCGCGATGGCGGTGATGCTGTACGCCTTCCGCGAGCGCGAAGAGTTGATGGACTGCTACGAAGCGGTCAGCGGCGCGCGCATGCACGCCACTTACTACCGTCCGGGCGGCGTCTACCGCGATCTGCCGGATCGCATGCCCAAGTACAAGGAATCGCCCTGGCGCAAGGGCCAGGCGCTCAAGCGCATCAATGGCGCGCGCGAAGGCTCGCTGCTCGACTTCCTGGAAGACTTCACCCGCGAATTCCCCAAGCGTGTCGATGAGTACGAAACCCTGCTCACCGACAATCGCATCTGGAAGCAGCGCACCGTCGGCATCGGCGTGGTCTCGCCGGAAGACGCGCGCGCCTGGGGCATGACCGGCGCCATGCTGCGCGGTTCGGGCATCGCCTGGGATCTGCGCAAGAAGCAGCCCTACGCCAAGTACGCCGAAGTGGATTTCGACATCCCGGTCGGCGTCAACGGTGACTGCTACGACCGCTATCTGGTGCGCGTGGAAGAAATGCGCCAGTCCAACCGCATCGTCGCCCAGTGCGTGCAGTGGTTGAAGGCCAATCCAGGCCCGGTCATGGTCAAGAACTTCAAGGTCGCCCCGCCTAGCCGCGAGGAAATGAAAGACGACATGGAAGCCTTGATCCACCACTTCAAACTTTTCAGCGAAGGCTATTGCGTGCCGGCCGGCGAAACCTATTCGGCAGTGGAAGCGCCGAAGGGCGAGTTCGGCGTGTACCTGGTGTCTGACGGCGCCAACAAGCCGTTCCGGGTCAAGCTGCGCGCGCCGGGCTTCGCCCATCTTTCGTCCATGGACGCCATCGTCCGCGGACACATGCTGCCGGACGTCGTGGCGATGATTGGTACTTACGATTTGGTATTTGGTGAGGTGGACCGATGAGGGCCACAGGTAATTTTGTAGCGGCGCAGAACGTCGATCCGCTGGTGGCGTTGAGCGACAAGACGCGCGCGCACATCGATCATTGGCTGACCAAGTTCCCGCCGGAGCGCAAGCGTTCGGCGGTGCTGCAGGGTCTGCATGCGGCGCAGGAGCAGAACAACGGCTGGCTCAGCGACGAGCTGATCTCGGCCGTGGCCAAGTACCTGGACCTGCCGCCGGTGTGGGCCTACGAGGTCGCCAGCTTCTATTCGATGTTCGAGACAGAGAAGGTCGGCCGCAACAATGTCGCCTTCTGCACCAACATCAGCTGCTGGCTCAACGGCGCCGAAGATCTGGTCAAGCACGCCGAGAAGAAGCTCGGCTGCAAGCTCGGTGAATCCACCGCCGACGGCCGCGTCTACCTCAAGCGCGAAGAAGAGTGCGTGGCCGCCTGCTGCGGCGCGCCCGTGGTGGTCATCAACGGCCATTACCACGAGAAGCTGACCCCGACGCAGGTCGACGAACTGCTGGACGGGCTGGAGTAAGCCATGGCACATCATTCCCATACCTCGGAAGGCTATGGTCCGGTCGGCCCCGCGCCGAAGGAACACCAGGTCGTCTACACCACGCTGCATTTCGACAAGCCCTGGTCCTACGAGAACTATCTCAAGACCGGCGGCTACAGCGCGCTGCGCAAGATCATCGAAGAGAAGATCCCGCCGGCCGATGTGGTCGAGATGGTCAAGCAGTCCGGCCTGCGCGGCCGTGGCGGCGCGGGCTTCCCGACCGGCCTGAAGTGGAGCTTCATGCCCAAGGGCGACATGCAGAAGTACATCCTCTGCAACTCCGACGAATCCGAGCCGGGCACCGCCAAGGATCGCGACATCCTGCGCTTCAACCCGCATGCGGTGATTGAAGGCATGGCGATCGCCTGCTACGCCACCGGTTCCACCGTGGGCTACAACTACCTGCGCGGCGAGTTCCACCACGAGCCGTTCGAGCACCTGGAAGAAGCCACCGCCGAGGCCTACAAGCACGGCTGGCTGGGCAAGGACATCCTGGGCTCCGGCATCAATATCGACATCTACAACGCGCTCGGCGCCGGCGCCTATATCTGCGGCGAAGAAACCGCGCTGATGGAATCGCTGGAAGGCAAGAAGGGCCAGCCGCGCTTCAAGCCGCCGTTCCCGGCCAACTTTGGCCTGTACGGCAAGCCGACCACGATCAACAACACCGAGACCTATGCCTCGGTGCCGGCGATCATCCGCAACGGCGCCGAGTGGTTCCTCAACCTGGGCAAGCCGAACAACGGCGGCCCGAAGATCTTCTCGGTCTCCGGCCATGTCGCACGTCCGGGCAATTACGAGATCCGCCTGGGCACGCCGTTCGCCGAACTGCTGGAAATGGCCGGCGGCATCCGCAATGGCCACAAGATCAAGGCGGTAATTCCGGGTGGGTCCTCGATGCCGGTGCTGCCGGGCGAAGTGATGATGGGTCTGACCATGGACTACGACAGCATCCAGAAGGCCGGCTCCGGCCTGGGTTCGGGTGCGGTGGTGGTGATGGACGAGACCACCTGCATGGTTCGCGCCTGCCAGCGCATCGCGCGCTTCTACTTCAAGGAAAGCTGTGGCCAGTGCACCCCGTGCCGCGAAGGCACCGGCTGGATGTA
>Ga0160436_1000563_pt1 | contig 13510 bp, 7 predicted proteins | sample HID1973M_E0MG_FD_108264 | JGI IMG/M metagenome (GOLD analysis project Ga0160436, IMG submission 108264) | Enriched mosquito-associated microbial communities from UW Madison campus, WI, USA - HID1973M_E0 MG | ecosystem: Host-associated > Arthropoda: Insects > Digestive system > Unclassified ...
AGCACCTGCTTCACCGCCTCGCTGCGGAACTCCTCCGTGTACTGCCTGCTGCTACTCATAGATACCTCGGTCATTGCCATGAAGTATGGCCCCTAGGTGTCTACAAAAACCTGGCCGGTCCACGCACTCGCGGGCCCACGCCACTATCGTGTTTCCATGGAACTTCTTGCCGTTTCCGGTCGCTTGCGCCGGCGGCGGCCTCACGCAGGAGGCCCATGATCTGCTCTTCGGCAAAACGACTCAAAACGGCAGTGCTACGATCAACTGCGGAGCGCCCGGCCGTCACCTGACCTCGGAACATACAGATGAGAAAGCTGAACCAGAGTCGTCGCAATCTCCTCAAAGTGGCCTCGATCAGCGCCGCCGCCCTGCTGGTCGGTACTGCCGCGACTATCGCGCAACCGGCCCCCGTGCCGGCCCGAGCAGCGAAGGCGAAACGAGCTTCCGCGCTCCTGGTGAAGGTGGACTCGCTTGATCCGAAAATGGACCCGGTAAAGGGCTCGGTGATAGTCGAAGCCAAGCTCGGCGAGCCATTGAGTCTGTTGGAGACAACGTTGGCCCAGGCAAACCTTGTCCGCATTACCCGGGATGACGCGCACAGTACCGATGAGCTTGAGTTCTACACGGTCGCCGTGCTGGACTTGGAAGGGCGAGAACTGACCACCTCAAATATGGATGAGGGCTCATCCGCCATCTTTACTGGACAGCAACTCGCGATTTCCTTTCGGGTCCTCTCGTAGATCGAGCAGCTGCGTTCGGGGAAGCCGCCGTAGTTGCGAGGTGAATGACACGCTTCGGCGCCCCGCTTTCTCCGGCCACCCCTGCTTTTTCGGTGAGCCGTGGCATGCGCCGGCAGCCCCCACAGCGCAGGTCGCCCGATCAGCAGCCAGCAGGCCTTGGATCGCCGAACCACCGACGTGCCGCCTGGGCGGCGTCCTCCTCGACGGAATCCTTCCCTCCCACCCAGGCAACAACGCCGTCGGGACGCACCAGCAGCGCATCCAGCCCGAGACAATCCTTGGCGCTGCTTGCGACGTATGCAACTCGCCCTTGCCAGTGGCTTGCGAGCTCCCGCCATGGAGCGCGCGCGTCGAAGTCCAGCCACAGGCCATTGCCCTGCCGGAGCAACTCGCCGACTTTCGCGCCGCTGGCCAGTTCGAAGTCGGGAACACTTCGGCCTATCAATGGATGGATGCCCCCCAGATCGTAGCGAAGACAAACGCCCCACACGCGCTCGGCAAAATAGGTGGCGCCATCGCGGGTAGCGACGAGGTCACGGATGACGGCCTCGAGTGCACGCGAACTCGGGCTCGGCCGCATGAGCGCCACCTGGGCACGCGACCAGTCCAGCACCTGAGCGCCCACTGGATGGCGTTCGTCCAGATAGCTGTCCAGCAGTCCCGCCGCCGGGTTTCCCCGAATCGTCGCGGCAAGCTTCCAGCCGAGGTTCATCGCATCGCCAATCCCCAGATTGAGCCCCTGGCCGCCCAAGGGCGAATGGATGTGCGCAGCATCGCCAGCCAGCAGGACCCGAGCCTTGCGGTACGTGGTTGCCTGACAGGCGCGGTCCGTCCAGGTCGTGGCGAGCCGCAAGGCGGTCAATGTGACGTCCGTCCCCGACACCCGCCGCAGCACCGCCTGGACATGGTCGAGCGTCATTGGCTGGGCACGATGGCAGGCGCCGCCGTCGAAATCGACCATCGCAACCGTTCCCGGGCGGGCATAGGTGTACATCCCCATGGGCGTATAGGTGCGGCCCGTCTGGAGTGCGTCCTGATCCGCGATCTCGACCTGGAGAGAATAGCCAGTGAACTCGGGATCGGTGCCGACGAACTCGAAGCCCCCCGCCTTGCGGACCGTGCTGCGGCCACCATCGCAGCCGATGAGCCAGCCGGCGCGGACGCTCGCATCCTTGGTGCGCAGGATGACTTCTTCGTCCGTTTGCGTGAATTCCTCGACGGAAACGCCCCGTCGGATCTCAGCACCCAGGGCGCTCGCCCGAGTCGCGAGAACAGCTTCGAGCGACGCCATCTCTACCATCAAGCTGGTGCCTGCCGGGCTCGGCAGCCGGTATGACCACCTGGCAGCGTCGATCTGATCGGGAAAGAACGGTATGCCGGCGAAATGGCCCGCCGGGCGCCGGGGGGCCTGCAACCAGTGCGCCGCCGCGCGGGTAACGCCAGAGACATCGTTCGCACGTTGCGCCACGGTGACGGCGTCCAGCAGGCCGCGGCGATACAGCGCCTCGAGGGTGGGCGCGGACAGGCCTCGCATGCCGAACGGCAGGCGCTTCAAGGCTGAATGCCCATCCTCGGCTTGCTCCAGCACGACCACCGACAGGCCGAAGAGACTGAGCTCGCAGGCGAGAAACAGGCCTACGGGACCTGCGCCGGCAATAACAACGTCATAGGAATTCGGAAGGGAGCTACGCATGAACTTCTCCAGTGTCGATAGTCGACCGGAGCGTTCCTCGGCTTCGAGTACCCCACGGACGAATGAAAGGACGCCCCTGGCATCCGTTATTCGTCGTGGGGATCTCGAGCGCGAAGCCAAAGACCAGAGCTTTCGTTACCGAAAGGACTTGGGCTTACCAGACCAAGCCTGCCTTTTCCGACAGGAAAAAGTTAGCACAACCCTCGTACAGCGTCACTGCGGCTGGACCGGCCGCCGGCGCGGGCAGCCCATCATGCTGTCCGCGCCGGATCCGCTACTTGGCGGGGCGATGCGCCGGATCCGCAACCTCCGTGCCCAACAGCTCCACTTCCGCCAGGGAGAATTTCCGGTCGTCGCTCGCTGCCGTGATGACCAGCCGGTAATGACGATAGCTGCCCGGCGCATCCAGGCGGAACGGCCGGGTATAGCGCGCCCACTCGAAAGCCTCGCCGTCACGCCGGTCCAGCTGGTTCCACGTCGTGCCGTCGTTGGAGCCCTCAAGCACCCAGGCAGTCGGATGACCGCCCGTGCCGCCGGAGGTGAGCGTGTAGAAACGCACGGGAGCGGCAGGCGTGCGGTCGAAGGTCCAGCTTATCGACACCGGCGTCGGCGCCTGGAAAACCGCTTCGGTGAGCGAACTGTTGTCGAACAGCACGTCAACGCCGGTGTTGACTGCGCTGGTCGTGGCGGCGCCACGGCCGGGCGCGGTGAAGTCGGCGATGGCGGCGGGCTGCTTGTCGCCCATGGTCAACGACGGCGGCAATGCCTTCACGTCGCTGCCCCAGGCGGCAGGACGCGGTGACATCGTGAATTCGATCTGCGCGCCATCGGCCAACAGGCGATGCGGGATGACCGTGCGGTCCCAGGGCTGGCCGTTGACCTTCACGCCGGCCACGTAGATGTTCTCCGGGCTGTTGTCCGGCGCGCTGACCACCAGCGTCCTTCCATTCTCCAGATGCACGGTGGCGCGGGTGAACAGCGGCGAGCCGATCGCGAGGTACTCGCTTCCCATCTGCAACGGGTACAGGCCCAGCGCCGAGAGGATCCACCAGGCCGAGGATTCGCCATTGTCCTCGTCGCCGGGATAGCCCTGGCCGATCTCCGAGCCGACGTACATCCGTGCCAGGGTTTCGCGGACGATCTCCTGGGTACGCCACGGCTTCCCGGCATACAGGTACATCCACGGCACGTGGTGCGCGACCTGGTTGGAGAAGCCCCATTGGCCCATGCGGATGTCGCGCGCCTCCACCATCTCGTGGATCACGCCGCCGTAGGAGCCGGGGAAGCCGGCGGTTTCGGGCGTGGCGAAGTACTCGTCCAGCTTGCGTGCCAAGCCGTCGCGACCGCCATACAGATTGGCCAGGCCCTGGCCGTCATGCGGGGCCAGGAAGGCGAAGCCCCAGCCGTTGGTTTCGGTGTAGTCGTGGTCATGGCCCCAGACGCGCGGATCATAGTCACCGGCCTTGGTGTTCCAGGTGCCATCGGCCTTGCGACCCTGGAAGAAGCCGATCGCCGGGTCGAACATATGCACGTAGTTCAACGCGCGGCTGAGGTAGTACTCGCTCTCCTCGCGCAGGCGCTTGCGCGGCAGGACCGGGGTCGGCGCTTCGGCCATCGTGGCCAGCATGTTGCCGATGCCGAAGTCATTGATGTAGCCCTCCAGCGCCCAGGAGACGCCCTCCCCCACCGAACTCGGCGTATAGCCGATGAAGGGCGCCACCGCCATGCCCTTGCGGCCCACATGCTCGTCAGGCGGCAGCACCGCGGCATTCTTGATCGCCGCCGCATAGACCCCGGCCGCGTCGAGACCGGGCACGCCCTTCACGAACGCATCGGCGAATGCCGCATCCGAGCTCGTTCCGGTCATCAGGTTCGCGTAGCCGGGGGAAGACCAGCGCGGCACCCAGCCGCTGTCCCGGTACTGCTGGATGAAGCCGTCGATCATCGCCCCGGCCTGGCTCGGTGCGAGCAGCGACTGTGCCGCCCAGACCGTGCGGTAGGTGTCCCAGAAGCCGTTGTTGACGTAGAGCTTGCCGTCGGCGATCGCCGCGCCGGTCTGGGTAGCGGTGGTGCCGGCCGGAATGTCCCTGCTCGCCGAGGACTGAACCGCATGCCGCCACACGGGCGCGTCATTGCTGCCGAAATTCTCGTGCGTCGCGTTGGGATACAGGAACAGGCGGTACAGGTTGGAGTACAGCGTGGTCAGCTGGTCCTGCGTCGCACCCTCCACTTCGATCACGCCGAGCTTCTTGTCCCAGGCCTGCTGCGCACGCTCGCGCACGTCATCGAAGCTGTCGCCTTCGCCGATCTCCAGGGCCAGGTTGCGCCGGGCCTGCTCGACGCTGACCAGCGAGGTGGCGATCCGCATGGTGACGGTACGCGCCTTGCCGGCATCGAAGCGGAAGTAACCGGCGACATTGCGCCTGGGCGTCGCCCCCTTCGGGCCATCGGTGGCGACCAGCTTGCTGCTGGAGGTGACCGGGCGGTCGAACCGGGCGTAGACGAACATGCGGGTCGCACCGTTGGAAAGCCCGCTGCGCACATCGGTATAGCCGGTGAGTTCTCCGGTTCCGGGCGACAGCGACAACCCGCCACGATCGTCGACGTTGTCGAACACCAGGCTGGCATCGTCGCCAGGAAAGCTGAAACGCATCATGGCCGCGCGATCGGTCGGCGCGATCTCGGCCACGATGCCGTTGTCGAAACGCACGCGGTAATGGTGCGGGTGCGCGACCTCGTTCTCGTGCCGGAAGGTCAATGCCCGCTCGGCGCGGTTCACCGGCGGCACGCCGCGTGCCAGCGACGGCATGACCTGGAAGGTCTGCCGGTCGCCCATCCACGGACTGGTCTCATGCGTCAGCGCCAGCGCTTCCAGTCGCGGGCGATTGACGGCGTCGTTGCCCCTTGCATACTCATAGAACCAGCTCAGCGAACCTGCATTGGTCACCGGCGCCCAGAAGTTGAAGCCATGCGGCATCGCGGTGGCGGGAATGTTGTTGCCGCGCGAGAAGCTGCCGCTGGAGTGGGTGCCGCGGGTGGTCAGCACATGTTCGCTGGGACGGCTGTCCGTCGCTGCCTGCGGTTCATCGGCGATGCGGATGTCGTCCACCCAGCCGCCGAAATCCGTCGGCCCGGACGGTGCCTGGTACGCCATCACGATCTGCCTGATCCGCTTGCCTGCGGCCACCGCGCCGATGCGCGACTCCTTGCGGTTCCACTGCCCGGTATACAGCGTCTTGGACTCGCCCTGTCCGCGCGGCGACAACCCGAAGCCATGCTGGTCGCGTGCCCCCAGGTCCGACAGGCGGGTGCCGTCGTCGAACACCAGGTCGATGGCGACCCAGGTACTGGGATAGGCCAGCTCGCCTTCAACGAAGCGCGGGAACACCAGGTACGACAGCGCGGTCGCGGACGTCACCGGGATATCGACGTCGAACAGCACCTGGCGGCCTTCGCCGCCGCCGGCGGGCACCTTCCCACCGTATGCCAGCGAGCGCACGCCGGTGAATCCCACGTGGGGACGTGCCGTATAGGCATCGTCGGGACCATCGGACAGGCGCAGCGCCAGGTCCACCTGCCCGGAACGCTCGCCCCGCGCCAGCAGCGGCTGCGGGTCCGACTGCTCGAAGGACGTATGGAACTGCCCTGTCGCCGTCGCCGAAGGTCCCGCTGCGTCGGGCCGCGGCGAAGCCATGGCGCTCGCCAGTACGAGGAGGCCGGCGCCGGCCGCGGCAATCCGGCCCAGCCGGAAAGGTAGCATCGAGATCATAGGATCATCCATCCAGGCAGATAACGGGCTCAACGCAGGACGTTGAGCACCTCGTGGCACGCACCCATGGTGTGGTAGTCGGTCTTTCCGGCCGGGCTCTTCTCGTCGTCGTACTTGCGGTTGTTCACGTCCAGGATGCGGAACCACGCGCCATGGGTGTGATCCACCATGTGCTGCCATGAGTACGCCCACAGACGCTCATACCAGCCCCAGTACGCCGGGTCGCCGGTGCGATGCGCGAGCAGCGCCGCGGCGGCGAGCGATTCGGCCTGGACCCAGAAGTACTTGTCGTCGTCGCAGACGTAGGCCGCACCCTCGACCCGGGCGTTGCCGCGGGCCGCATCGCGCAGGCCTTCGAATGCGAACCCGTAGACCATGCCGCCGTGCCGCGCATCCCAGGCGTTCTCCAGGGCGACATCGAACAGGTGGCGCGCGGTGGGCACCAGCCAGTCGGCATCGACATGGCGATCCAGGATCAGCAGCAGCTTGGCCCACTCGGTCTGGTGGCCTGGCTGGAAGCCCCAGGGACGGAACAGGTGCTTCGGGTCGTCCAGGTGGTAGGTCCAGTCGATGTTCCAGCCGGCGTCGTAGTGCTCCCAGACCAGCCCGCCCGCCTGCGCGGCGTGGCGCCGGGTCATCGCATCGGCCAGGGCCAGCGCACGATCGAGGTAGCGTTGTTCCCCGCTGGCTTCGAAAGCGGCCAGCATCGCCTCGCACATGTGCATGTTGGCGTTCTGGCCGCGGTAGCCGCTGAAGTTCCAGGCAGCGTCGGCTTCATCGCGGTACAGGCCGTGCTGCGGTTCCCAGTAGCGCGCCTCGAGCAGCGCCCAGGTTTCGTCCATCCACCCGCGTGCTTCCTCGAATCCTGCCTTGAGGCCACAGGAGTACGCCAGCAGGACGAAGGCCACGCCGTAGCAGTGGTTGGTGGCATCTTCGACCTGCCCATCGCGCAGCGTCCACGCATAGCCACCCGTCTGCGGATTGCGATGCACCTGGCGCAGGTAGTCGAGCCCATGGCGCGCCGCGGCGAGGTACTGCGCGCGCAATGCGGCGTCCTCGCCGAACTCGCGCGCCGCCATCACGTAGTTGAAGACGAAACGCGTACTGCTGACGAGGTGGCGATGGCCCCGGTCGTAGACGGTGCCGTCGTCCTTGAAGTAATGGAAGAAGCCGCCGTCCGGATCGATGCAGCGCGGATGGTAGAACGCCATCGTCTCGGCGATGTGCGCGCGCAGGAACGCCGGGGAGCGGAAATCGGGCAGGCTATCAGGCGACATCTGGATATTGCTCCTTGAGTAGTTGCTGTACGTCGTCGAGCCCGGGCATCGCTGCGAACGCACCATTCCGGGTCACGGCGATCGCTCCCACCGCCGCGGCGAAGCGCAGCGCGCCTTCCACCGCGGCGCGACGACCAACGAATCCGGCCAGGTGTGCGGCATCTACGCCGGTCTGGACGAGGTGGAACAGGAGGCCACCGACGAACGCGTCGCCCGCGGCGGTGGTGTCGATCGCCCTGACCCGGGGGCTGCGCAGCTCGCCCTCCCCTTCCCTCGCGTACCAGCGGATCGGGCCGGCGCCATCGGTGACTACCACCCAACGCACGGCGCCTTGCAGCAGCCGCTCCAGCACGGCGCGCTCGTCGCTGCCCTCGGCGAGGTATTCAAGTTCGTTGCGGGCGAGCTTGACCACGTCCGCCTGGACCAGCGCATGCCACAGCAGCGGGCGCGGATCCACGCCCGGTGGCCACAGCATCGGACGCAGGTTGAGGTCCATGCTGACCAGCACGCCGGCGTTTCGCGCCAGCTGCATGCCATGCAGTGTCGCGCTGGCCGCGGGCTCCCCGGTCAGGCTGTTGGAGCAGACGTGGAACGCACCGGCGCCGGCAAAGCAGGCCGCCTGGAAGTCCTCCGCGCGGAACAGCAGGTCGGCGGCCGGCGGACGATAGAAGCTGAAGCTGCGCTCGCCCTCGTGGTCGAGGGCGACGAACGCCAGCGCGGTGCGGGCGACGTCGGTACGTACGGCGTGGTCGGTGCCGACGCCGGCCGCCTGCAGGCTGTCGAGCAGGAAGTCGCCGAACATGTCCGTGCCAAGCGCGCCGACGAACTGTGCCGGCGCGCCGAGCCGGGCTGCGGCGACGGCGACGTTGGCTGGCGCACCGCCGGCATGCTGGACGAAGGTACGCGGGGTATCCGGCGTGGCAACGGGCTGGGCGAAGAAGTCGATCAGGGCTTCGCCGAAACAGACGATCGTGCGCATGTAGGCCTCAGCCCTCGCTGGCAATGGCGATCCGCTTCCGGGCGGGCGGCGCCTTCCTGGAGCAGGTGCGGTGGTTGGCGGCGAAGGCGGTGCCGGCGGGACTGTTGGTTCGGAAGACGGTGCTCACGGGACGCTGGATACCTGCTGGTCTGGCGCCACGACGGCGCAGGGATGGGAGAGGTGGAGACGGATCAGGCGGGTCACGACGACTGCAGCTCCCCGCAGCTGCCGCGGACCACCAGCTGCACCGGCGCGATCGCGCGGCGCGGCGGTGCATCGGGATCGCGCACGCGCTCAAGCAGCATCTCGGCGGCCATGCGGCCACAGGCACGCGGCTTCACGGCCAGGGTGGTGAGCGGCGGCGTGGACAGCGCCGCCTCGCTGATGTCATCGAAACCGGTGATCGCAAAGTCGATGCCCGGCCGCACGCCGCGCGCGCGCAGCCCGAGCATCAGGCCGAAGGCGACGTTGTCGTTGTAGCAGACGGCCGCGGTGGTGCCTGGCGCCAGCTCGAACAGGGCGGCAGTGCGCGCGGCCGCGTCGACGCGGGTAGGACTGGACTCGACCAGCCAACCCGGCTCCGGCTCGATACCGACGCCACGCATCGCTTCCAGGTAGCCCTCACGGCGCTGCCGGCACGAACTCGAGTCGGGATGCCCACCGAAGAACGCGATCCGGCGGTGGCCGAGTGCATGCAGGTGTTCGGTGGCGCGGCGTGCGCCGTGCTGGTTGTCGAGCGCGAGGAAGTCCCAGTCATGGCCGGGCAGCTCGCGGTTGAACACCAGCACCGGCAGCCGCGTACCAAGCACGCGCTGCACGGCGGCGGCATCACTGTGTTCGGCCGGCGACAGGATGATGCCGGCCGGCGCATGCTCGACCAGCGACTCGAGCACGGCCTGCTGCCGCCGCGCCGATTCGGCCGTGCTGCCCAGCAGGGTCACGTAGCGTCCCGCGCCCAGCGCTTCGTCGACGCCAGCGGCGAATTCGGCGAAGAACGGGTTGGAAAGATCATTGATGACCAGCGCGACCGAAGACGAAGTGCGTCGCCGCAGGTTCGCCGCGGCGCGGTTGTAGACGTACCGCTGGCGCTTGAGTTCAGCCTCGACGCGGGCACGGGTATCGGCATTGACGAGCGGACTGCCGCGCAGCACCAGCGAAACGGTCGCGCGCGAGACGCCGCAGGCCAGGGCGATGTCGGTGACGGTGACCGCACCACGGCCGGATTTCGTCCTGGTCTTGGGCTTGTCGGTATCCATACGGTTCTCCTCGATGCGGATCTTGGGCCGCGTCGGATTATTGCCCATGTGGATCGATTCAAGTTGCCAGCATCCGGCCACATCGCGGCACCCGTCGCATCAGCCGCCGGCAGCTGCTGGCGACGGGCACGCCGGCGCCGGACGCGTGGAGGCAGCCGTGCCCCAGTCCGCCGGCTGGCTGCCGAGCGCGAAGCGCAGTTCGCCGCCCTGGCGCAACTGCGACCAGTCCAGCCAGACCTTGTCATGGGCGTGGTTGTCGAAATCCACGCCGGTGACGTACTGCACGCCACGACCGTCGGCGCCCGGCGCGTCGATGCGCAGCTGGCGACCGCCGCCCAGGTCCAGCTCGACGCGCTCGAAGCGCGGCGGGTGCAACAGCACCTGGCCGCTGCCGGGCATTCCCGGATACAGGCCGATCGCACTGAACAGGTACCAGGCCGACATGGTGCCCAGGTCATCGTTGCCGGTGACGCCGTTCGGTCGATTGACGAACAGCGTCTGTGCGGCGCGCACGACGACGGCGGTGCGCGCCGGATCGCCGAGCAGCGTGTACATCCACGGCACGTGCATCGTCGGCTCGTTGTTGGGATTGAAGCGGTACTGGCCGTAGTACGCGTACGGGCCGGCGACCCACGCCGCGCGCGCGCCCTGCGGATCCTTGCGCAGTTCATCGATGGCGAAGAACCTGTCCAGGCGTTCGAGGGTGCGCTCGCGCCCGCCCATCGCCTCGGCCAGGCCCACCGGGTCCTGCGGCACCAGCCACTGGTACTGCCAGGCGGTCCCTTCGTGGAAACCGTAATGCGAGCGCGGGCTGTAGCTGCCGCCCGGCGGCGTGAACCAGCTTCCGTCCTCCAGGCGCGGCCGCGGGAAACCGGTGAAGCCACTCTCCTCTTCCTTCAGCGAGGCATCCCAGACGTTGCGCCAGTTGCCGCCGCGACGGCGCAGCTCCGCCGCATCGGCGGCATGGCCCAGGCCATCGGCCATCTTCGCCAGCGCGCAGTCGGCCAGCGCGTACTCGAAAGTGGCAGAACCGCCGTGGTGGGGGTCGACATCCATGCCCTTGGACGGGAACGCGCGGTCGAACTGGACGAAGCCGTTGGCGAGGTAGCTCGGATTGCCGCTGCGGCCGGCGTGCCGCGAGTTCATCGGCGGTACTTCCCAGGCATTCTGGCGCAGCGCGGCCCACGCTTCGGCCTCGTGGCCTTCCAGCGCGCCGTAACGCCACAGGTCGACCAGGAACGGCGTGACCGGATCGCCGGTCATCACGTTGGTCTCGAAATTCGCGTAGCCCCAGCGCGGCAGCCAACCGCCCTGCTCATGGATCGCCAGCACCGAGCGGGCGATGTCGCGCGCGCGTTCCGGACGCAGCATGGCCAGCAGCTGGTTCTGCGATCGGTAGGTGTCCCAGAGCGAGAAATACTCGTAGTAGGTCCAGCCATCGGCGCGATGGACCTGGTCGTCGTAACCGCGGTAGCGACCGTCGGCATCGCTGCCGGTCATCGGCTGCAGCAGGGCGTGGTAAAGCGCGGTATAGAACACGGCGCGATCATCTTCGCCGCCCCCCTTGATGCGCACCGAGGCCAGCTCGCGGCGCCAGGCATCCTGCGCGGCCGAGCGCATCGCGTCGAAGCCGAGCAGCCTGCCGTTGCGCATGCCATCGGCGCGCAGGTTGGTCCGCGCGCCCTCGGCATCGACATGCGAGATCGCGCTCACCGCGGTCACCGCGCGTCCCTTGCCCTTGCCGCCGGCCAGGTCGAAGGTCAACCAGGCGCCATTCCCGGGCTCGTTCTCGCCCTCCATGCTGGCGCGCGAGCCAGGCGTGCCGCCGGCCTGGCCCCAGGTGCCGAACGCCGTGAACGGGCGGTCGAACTCGATCCGGAACCAGGTCGTGTACTGGTGGCCACCGCAGAAGCTCTGCGTCGTGATCTTGCCTTCGACCGCATGGTCGCCGACGACCTCGATGCGGCTGCCGATCACCCGGTGCTTCGCATTGGCCTGGCTGACATTGACCAGCACATGGCCCTGCGTCGCGTCGGCCGGGAAGGTATAGCGCTCGGCCGCCGCACGGGTCAGCGCCGTGGTCTCGACGTCGATGCCGCCATAGTCGACCAGGTGCACCCGGTAGTAACCGGCCTGTCCGGCCTCGCCTTCATGGTTGTAACGGGAGCCATAGCGGTCGTGGTCGAAGTGCTCGCGCCGGGTCGTGTCGAAATCACCGCCCGGGCCGATCGTGCCGGTGACCGGCAGGGTCGAGACCTGGCCGCCCTGCTCCCAGCAACCGGCGCCGGAGATGAAGGAGTGGCCGAACCCCAGGATCTTCGGATCGTCATAGCGCCAGCCCGAGTAGTGCTTGCCGGTCGGCGAGACCTGGATCAGGCCGAACGGCGCCGAGGCACCGGGAAACGTGTTCCCGTCGTCCTTGCTGCCGATGAAGGTGTTGACCGTCCTGGCCAGGTCCTCGGCCGGCGCGCCCGTTGCCAACGGGGGCAGCATCAACGCGGCCACCGCCGCGAACACGCGCAGGGATCCATTCAATCGGGTCGACAGCAGGCTATGGGGCACGGCGCACTCCTGGTTCGGCGGGTCGCGGCGGCTGGGTTCCGCGGCCCCGGGGCGAAGACTGGCGTCGGGACGCCCGGCCGGTCCGGTGGCGGGATCTTTAAAACGATCCAAATTCGCTCCCCGTAACCCGCGCAACGCCCCGACCACTCCAGTCGGCGATTCGACTAGATCGATCTAAATAACCATACATCGACCGCGCCCGCATTCTGCACTGCAGCAGAAATGGTCCCCCGCCCGGCCTTCGACCGACGGGGCCGGGGTAGCTGCCCGGTAGCGCTGCTGCGCAGCAGCATGCGGTCCGGAGAGACTCGTGCTACAAATTTTTTACGCCGACCTAGATCGATCCAAATTCCGCACGGGGGGAAGCCGTGACAGGAGAAGACGCATCCGGCGCTCCTGGGCACATCTAGGGCCCATTTTTGGCGCGAATTTTAGATCGTTTTAAATCCGCAACGTTCAATCGAGAGAGGGGTTGAATCTGATGTCACGCACACACAACCGCAGTTCCTTGTCCGCCGCCATCGCGATCGCCCTGGGAGCGGCGGCGGCGTTGCCGCTGGCCGCCTTCGCGCAGGACGCGACCCAGCAGCCCACGCAGCAGGCGGCGCAGCCCGCCGCCACGCCCACCGACCTCGATGCGGTTACCGTGGTCGGATATCGCTATGCGATCGAGAAGAGCCTGGACCAGAAGCGCAACGCCAACGCCATCATCGAAGTGGTCAACGCCGAAGACATCGGCAAGTTCCCCGACAAGAACGTCGCCGATGCGCTGCAGCGCGTGCCGGGCGTGATCGTCACCCGCGACGGCGGCGAAGGTAAGAACGTCAGCGTCCGCGGCCTGTCCCCGGAACTGACGTTGACCGAGTTGAACGGCAACTACATCGCCTCGGCCGAATCCAACGGCGACCCGACCCGCTCGTTCAACTACACGCTGCTGCCGTCGAACATGCTGTCCAGCGCCGAGCTGTTCAAGTCGCCGGAAGCGCGCATCGACGAAGGTGGCGTAGGCGGCACCGTGATCCTGCACACGCGCCGTCCGCTCGAGATGGAAGCCAACACCGGGTTCGTCTCCGCCGAAGGCACCTGGGCCGATACCACCAACACCACCGATGGCCAGTTCGCCGGCTCGTACTCCTGGCACGACAAGGAAGACCGCTTCGGCGTGTTCGTCGGCTACACCCAGCAGAAGCGCACCATCCGCACGCTGGGCGCCAGCACCGAAAGCTGGCAGTGG
>Ga0160436_1000566_pt1 | contig 13483 bp, 17 predicted proteins | sample HID1973M_E0MG_FD_108264 | JGI IMG/M metagenome (GOLD analysis project Ga0160436, IMG submission 108264) | Enriched mosquito-associated microbial communities from UW Madison campus, WI, USA - HID1973M_E0 MG | ecosystem: Host-associated > Arthropoda: Insects > Digestive system > Unclassified ...
CAGTTGCCCTCCGAGTTCGCATCGATTCCGCCTGACAGCCCCAAGAGCGGCGTACTGGCATCGATCCCCGGCACGCCCGAATCGAAGGAAGCGCTGATCGCCAACAGCATCCCGCAGACCGCCACGGTGAACCGCAAGCAGGCCAGCCTGACCGTGCAGTACGACGGCGCGCCGCAGTTCAAGGCCATCGAAGGTACCTCGTTGCAGTACGCCTGGAATACGCCGGTGCCGGTGATCCGGGTGGCGGCCGACAGCTATTACGCGGTGGACAAGGGCGTGTGGTTCAGCGCGCAGGCGGCGACCGGGCCGTGGGCGGTCGCGGCGAGCGTGCCGGCGGCCATCTATGCGATCCCGACCAGTTCGCCACTGCACTACGTCACCTACGTGCGCGTGTACGGTGGCCAGGGCGACGAGGTCTATGTCGGGTATACGCCGGGTTATTACGGCACGGTGGTCAGCGACGATGTGGTCGTGTACGGCACCGGCTACGCCTGCACGCCGTGGGTGGGAAACCAGTGGTACGGCTGCCCGGCGACCTATGGCATGGGCGTGTACTTCGGCTGGAACCCGTGGGTGGGTTGGACCTTCGGGTGGGGCTGGGGCTGGTACGACGGCTGGTACGGCCCGTATGACCCCTGGTGGGGCCCCTGGGGCGGACCGGCGTATCCCTGGGGCTATTGGGGTGGCGGCGCCGCGGCCTGGAATGTCTACGGCCACTGGGGCAATGCCGCGGTGCGCGGCACGGCCGCGGCGTGGGCCGACCCGTGGACCGGCAACGTCGGCCGGGGCGCGCGCGGCGGCTACTACAACCCGGCCACCGGTGGGCGCGGCGTCGGCCGCGCCGGCATCAACACCAACGCCTACACCGGCGTCACCACGGCCGGCGCGCAAGGGCTGCGCTACAACCCGCAGACCGGCCGGGTGGTAGCGGGCGAGCGCGGCGCGGTGGTGGATCCGAACACCGGACGCGCGGCGGCCGGCGGCGATCGCACGACGGTCAATACCCGCACCGGCCGAGTGACCGAAAGTGCCGGCGCGGCGGGCGTGGGGCCGAATGGGGCGGCGGGTGCCGGCGCGTTCGATACGCAGGGGCCCCGGGGTGGCGATGCTCGCGGCGCGGGAGGGTTCCACTACAACGCCGACACCGGCACGCTGCATCACGGTGGCGTGGTGGACGTCAACGACAACTACTACGCCGGCCACGATGGCAACGTCTACCACTACGACAATGGCCAGTGGAACGAAGTCACCCGCCCGCGCGAGGACGGTGGCGCGGCAACGCGGCCGAACGACGCGGCCGGACTGGATCGCGACCGCTTCGCGCGCGAACGTGGCGACCAGCGCATTTCCGGGCAGACGCAGCGCCCGGTGCAACGCCCCGCGGGTGGATTCCAGCGGCCGGTCGGCGGTTTCCGGCCAGGTCTGGGTGCGCGGCCGATGGGGGGCTTCCGTCGCCGCTGATCCGTGAAGGCAATGGATCGCGCAGCGCCATCGCGCTGCGCGATGGCCGCTTCGTCAGGCGCGCCGGCTCAGTGTGCTCGCTTAGTCGCGCTCGCTCAGTCGCGATCGGGCGCGCCCAGCGGAAAGTAGGAGCGGAACGGCCGTGCCTCATCGACCGCGCGCGCGAACGAGGGACGCGCCAACAGGCGCTGCCGGTAAGTCTGCAGGTGCTTCCATCGCGAATCGATGCGGTGCGTCCAGTCGGCGTAGAACAGGAACGGCGCGGCCGCGCAGTCGGCCAGGCTGAAGTGCGGTCCCACCGCCCACTGGCGCTGTTCCATCCATGCATCCAGCCAGGCGTATGCGGTGTCGAGCATGCTCCGCGCCTCGACGACGCCATACGCATCGCGCGCCTCGGCGGGCCGTATCGCGTCGAACACGATCTTCTGCTGTGGGGTGGAAACGTAGTTGTCGAATATCCGGTCGAGCATGCGGACCTGCCAGGCCAGTTCCGGATCCTCGGGGATCATTGCGGTCGCGCCCGGATAGTGCAATTGCAGATATTCGATGATCGTGGTCGCTTCCATGACGGTCCGCTCACCGTCGCGCAGCAGCGGGAAGCGCCGCATCGGCCAATGGCGCGCCAGCTCGTCGCTTGCCTGCGCCTCTTCGAGCGAGCGGTATTCGAAGGCAGTGCCGTGCTCGTAGAGAGCCACCAGGACTTTCTGGCAGTAGGACGAGAAGGGATGGGCAAACAGCTCAAGCTCGGACATGGAAGTTTCCTCGGGGCCTGCCATGACGACGCACCAGGGCGCCGCGGATCGACACTCACGCCGCTTGCGCGAACGGTTCACGTCGGCCCGACGCCCATCCCATTAATTTGCCCAACCTGAAGGCCGTTGGGCCTCCAAAGCATCAGGGCGCAGGCCCGGGAGAAGACATGATCAAGTGGGCGATTATCTTTGCAATCATCGGCATCATCGCCGGCGTGCTGGGGTTCGGCGGTCTGGCCGGCGCCTCGATGGGCATCGCCAAGTTCCTGTTCTGGGCCGGCATCATCATCGCGGTGATCCTGTTCGTGATCGGCATGGCCGTCGCCAAGAAAGTGACCTGAATCGCTCATCCGCACGCGGCCGGTGCGGTGGAAGCGTTTGACCCGCGCTGTCCCATGGACATCCGCGTGGGTGACGTCATCTTCACGAAAGCGGCCCTAGGCTTGCCCGAAGTGCGGGAGGGGCAGCCCAGTGGAAGTAATGGTGGCAAACGAACCGCTGGCGGGCCATCCGCTGGCGGGGGACCTCAAAGACGAAGCAAGGCAAATGGCGCTGCTGATCCGCAGCGTCAACGATTACGCCATCTACATGCTCGATCCCGAGGGCTACGTGCGCACCTGGAACCCGGGCGGCGAGCGGATCAAGGGCTATACCGAGCAGGAAATCGTCGGCGACCATTACTCGCGCTTCTTCACTCCCGAGGACGTGCTGCGCCGTTCGCCGTGGAATGCCCTGCAGACCGCGCGCGAGCAGGGCAAGTTCGAAGGCGAGGGCTGGCGGGTGCGCAAGGATGGATCGCGCTTCTGGGCCAGCGTGGTCATCGACCCGATCTGGTACGAAGGGAAGTTGATCGGATTCGCCAAGGTCACCCGCGACGTCACCGAGCGCTACCAGGCCCAGTTGCGCTTGCAGGAAGCGCAGGTCGCGCTGGTGCAGTCGCAGAAGATGGAGGCGGTGGGCAAGCTGACCCTGGGCCTGGCGCATGACTTCAACAACCTGCTCGCGGTGGTGGTCAACTGCCTGGAGCTGATCGACATGCGCCCCGATGCCGATGCGCGGACCCATGACCTCGTGTCGGTCGCGCAGCGTGCGGTGGATCGCGGCACGCTGCTGACGCGGCAACTGCTGGCCTTCGGCCGCGGCCAGGCGATGGTGACCGACCGTTACCCGGCCAACGTATTGCTGGAGCGATCGTTGGAGCTGTATCGGCGTGCATGCGGCGAAAAGCTGCCCTTCCGGGTGGAGATCGACAGCGGGCTGGGCGAGGTCGAAGTGGACGCCAGCCAACTGGAGGCGGCGGTCCTGAACCTCATCGTCAATGCACGAGACGCCTGCCGCGATGGGGGAGGCGAGGTATGCCTGCGTACCTCGCAATGGCATGGCCGCTCGCCCTACGCGCCCGAGCAGCCACTACGCGACTACCTCCGCATCGAGGTGATCGACAGCGGGCCCGGCATGGCCGCCGATGTCGTCGAACGTGCCTTCGAACCTTTTTTCACCACCAAGGCGGTGGGCCAGGGCAGCGGCCTGGGACTGAGCCAGGTGTTCGGTTTTGCGGCGCAGTCCGACGGGTTTGCGATACTGGCCAGTGAACCGGGCAAGGGCTGCAACGTGGCCATCTGCCTACCCCTATTGGAGGCGTACGCAGATGTCGGCTGATCCCGTGGTGCTGATGGTCGAGGACAACGAGAGTTTGCGCGAGCTGATGCGCGACGCATTGCCCGACTTCGGCTTCCGGGTGGTCACCGCCGACGATGGCTGCCAGGCACTGGCGATGCTGGAAAGCGGCGTGCGCTTCGACTTCATCTTCAGCGACGTGAGCATGCCCAACGGGGTGTCCGGGATCGAGTTGGCCGGGCACAGTGCACGCTTGCTGCCGGACGCGCAGGTCATCCTGGCCTCCGGCTATGCGCGCGCGCAGTTGCCGCCGCTGCCGGACAACGTCACCTTCCTGCCCAAGCCCTATCGGTTGCCGCAGTTGATCGATGTGCTGCAACGCACGCGTTTACGGGTGACCTGAGCGCTCGCTCAAGTCACGGGAGTGGCGTGCAGGGCGAGGTTGAGCTGGTCGATCGTCTCGATCCAGTCTGCGTCTTCGATACGTTCGTCGCGCAGCAGCTGTGCCTGCGCCGGCGTCCAGAACGGTGCCTCTTCCAAGCGCATGCCGCCCGGCAGTGGGCCGTGGCTGGCGATGAACTGGCGGATGCTGGCTTCGTCCGCGGGCAGGCCCAGTTGTTCGAACAGTTCGGAGAAGGGATGCACGCTCTTGTCCATGGAGATTCCTGTAATTGCGGGTAGGGGCAGCCCGTGGGCGCTGGCTGAATGCTAAAGCTTGCCGGGTCGCCATGGCGTGGACGTTCATGCTTGCAGGACAGCGCCGGTGCCACCATTTCTGCCATGTCGGATACAGGACAGGAGGTGCTCCCATGGCGACCGGATGGGCGGGTGACGGTGCGGTCCAGGACCAGATCGATGCGACCGTCGATGATGCCGTCAAGCGTGCGCGTAGCCAGCTGGGGCAGGGCCCGGGCCTGCTGAATTGCGAAGAGTGCGATGCGCCGATACCGCTGGCGCGGCGACGTGCGGTGCCGGGTGTGCGCCTGTGCGTGGCCTGCCAACAGGCACACGACGAGGAGGCGGCCGGCGGCGCCAGCGGCTATAACCGCCGCGGCAGCAAGGACAGCCAGCTCCGCTGACGCATAGGGGCGGGCGCTCTACCCGGAAGCGCGAAGTCTCAGCCGGCGTGGAAACCATCGCCGTCGCGGCGGCGACGGGTGGTGCGCTGGAAGAACAGGCTGTTGGGAATCTGCAGCACGCTGTCTTCGCCGGCTTCCTGCAGCGTGGTGTAGATCAGATTGATGTCGATGACCTTGCCCTTGAGCCCGGGCTTCTCGCCGTTCTCCAGTAGCTCGATGTGGTCATGCAGGCGAAAAGGCCGCGTGGTGACGATCAGGAACGTGCAGAAGATGTTCGACAGCACGCTCCAGGCGGCGAAGAACGCGACCGCGCCCACCGCAGCGAAGCCGGTGAAGGCCGTCCACAGCGTCACGCTGGATACGCCCAGCCGGCCCAGCACCAGCAGCAAGGCCGCGGTCCAGATCACGAACGCACCTACGCGTCGGACCGCAAGTGCTATCTCGAGCGGCAGGCGATGGCGTGATTGCAGCCGTTTCACCAACTGGCGCAAGGTCATCCGCAGTAGCCAGGCGGCTGCCAGGATCAACACGATCTCCAGCAGCGGAACCACGACGTCGAGCAGCCGCGGGTTCGCTTGCGGGAGCAGGTTGCGGATCATCGACAGCGTTGAGGGAGACGACATTGCAACATCCGGCATCAGGGCCCTCGCATTCTAACGGGGGCGCTTGCGCGGCTCGAATGCTGCGTGCCCGGTCGTGCTGGCAGACGCTTTCGACGCCGCGGATCAGCGACTCATTGCGCGGGCAGCTCCACGCCCAGATCGTCGATCCAATCGTGCAGGCGCGGCACGAACTCCTCCGCGCAGACCCGCAGCCCGTCGTCATCGCCGCGCAGGCACCACTGCCAATGCTCACCGCTCGCGCTGACTTCCAGCACGTGGCCGGGCAGCGGCAGCGCGCAATTGCCACCACAGAACAACAGCAGCAGGCCGAGCAGGGAAGACATCGGGACATCCTTCTCGAATCATGGGCGTGCGCCATCCGGCGCCGTAACAGGGAGTTGGATGCAGGCGCGGCCCGGAAGGTTTAAAGGGGAGTGGGCACGGGCTTGCTGTAGGAGCGGCTTCAGCCACGACTGCTGGATGCGGCGGTCGCGGCTGAAGCCGCTCCTACAGAAAGGACCCTCTCGAAGTCGCGATTGGGCAGATGCCGGTAGCAATCGGGAGCCAGGCTTTTCTCCTCCCAGCCTCCCCGCGCGCCTGGATCCAAGTCCAGAAAGCGAGGCGCCTTGCGCCGCCCCCCTTCCCATCAGGGCGCTGCCGGCACCGTAAGCCGACAGAGGCTGCCGCCAAACCCACGCCCGCCCCCCAATAACCCCCAACCCGCAAGCCGCAGAATCTCGGCCCCCCGCAAGCGGGGAAGAACCAGGACTCCACCGCCGCCCCACGCGGCTTTAAACCTTTCGCTGGCTCCCTGCATCCAAGCGCTATGCTCGACATCAACGTGTCCATTGCCCGCCCCGGCCCGGCCGCCTCCGGCCCCGACGATGAAACGCTCGCCCGTGCGGCGGCGGGCGGCGACGTGCGTGCCTACGAATCGATCTACCGTCGCCACTCGCCGCGGCTGTATGCGGTGGTCTGGCGCCTGTGCGGCGGCCAGGCCGCCCGCGCCGACGATGTGTTGCAGGAGACCTTCATCAAGGCCTGGCGCGCGTTGCCGCAGTTCCGGTTCGAAAGCGCACTGGGCACCTGGCTGCATCGCCTGGCGGTGAACACCGCGCTGATGGAACTGCGCAGTGCCGGCGAACAGGCGGGCGACGATGACGAGGCGGTGCTGGCCAGGCTGCCTGGCCGCGACAGCTGCCAGGCCAGCAGGATCGACCTGGAACGCGCGCTGGAAACCTTGCCACCCCGCGCCCGCGCCGTGCTCGTGCTGCACGACATCGAAGGCTGGAAACACCAGGAAATCGCCGAAGAACTGCGCATGGCGGTCGGCAGCTCGAAGGCACAACTGCATCGTGCGCGCGGATTGCTGCGCGCGCGGCTGGGAGAACACGCATGACGAACGAACACGCTTTCGACGAAACCCTGGCCGCCCGCCTGCGCGAGTTGCCGACGCAACGCACGCCGCCCGAGGCCGTGTGGACCGCGATCGCCGCCGACATCGCCGCACCCGCCGCCGACCCGATCACGGCCGCTGCGCCGGTGGTCGCGCTGTCGTCGCGGCAGCGGCCGCGCTGGCGCGCACCTCTGGCTTGGGCAATGGCCGCCTCGGTGGCGTTGCTGGCGGTGCTGCTGATGCCGCGGCAAGCGCCGACGCCGGACCCGGTCGCGGTGACGTCCGCGCCTCCCTCCACGGCGGTCCTGGTCCATCAGGCGGACGCGATGGCGGGCGAATACCGGCAGGCGATCGCATCGCTGCCCACCACCGAGGTGCCGGCCGACCTGCGCCCGGCGCTGCACGAGCTCGATGCGAGTGCAGCGGCGATCCGCGTCGCCCTGGGCCAACAACCCGATGCCGAGTTCCTTCTGAACCAGCTGCGCCGCACCTATGCCAAGCGGCTGGAATTGACCCGGATGGCCGCGCTCGAAACGCCGGCCCCCACCACCACTTGAATGCCACTGGAGCCGCCATGAAACCCGTCCTGCTAGCTGTTTCCCTGTTTGCCTTCGCCTCCCCGGCGCTGGCGCAAAGCAGCGTCAACGAACGCCATACCCTGGCCAGCGGCGGCCGCGTCGAGCTCGACAATCTCGCCGGCGAGATCCGCGTGCGCGCCGCCACCGGCAATGAAGTCACCCTCACCGGCACCCTGGGCGAAGGGCAGCGCCTGGAAGTGGAGAAGAGCGCCGACCGCTTGGAACTGCGCGTGGTCTATCCGCAGCGTTCAGGCCACTCGGAAGGCGCGCGGCTGGAATTGCGCGTGCCGCGCGGCGCGTTGCTGGAGACCGAAGCGGTCAGTGCCCGGGTGGATATCGCCGAGGTCGACCTGGAGCGCCTGGAGGCGCAGACCGTCAGCGGCTCGCTCAGCGTTTCAGGCCGCGCGAAGGAGGCGCAACTGTCCACGGTCAGCGGCAGTCTGGAGACCCGGCTGGCGACCCAGCGGCTACGCGCCAATACGGTCAGCGGCCGGCTCAGCATCGGTGAAGGCGCTGCCGGCGATCTGGGGCTGGAGTCGATCTCCGGCGGATTGAGCCTCAAGGCCGGCGCGTTGTCGCGCCTGCATGCGGAAACCGTGTCCGGTTCGCAGGACATCGCGGTGGGTGCGCTGGCGGCGGGCGGCAATATCGGTCTGGAGACGGTCAGCGGCAGCATCTCGCTGCGCCTGCCGGTGGACGTGTCGGCACGTCTGCGCGTGGAGACCTTCAGCGGCGACATCGAATCCGATGCCGGCCAGGTGCAGCGGCCGGAATATGGGCCGGGTCGTAACCTCGAAACCCGCCTGGGCGCCGGCAACGGTGATGTGACGGTGGATTCGCACTCCGGCTCGGTGCGGGTGCGGCGCGGCGGCTGAGCCGCCGCGCTGATGGCGACTGGGCGAGTGCTCAGTCGTCGTTGTCGTTGGCCGGCCGGCCCGGACGGAAAAAGGTCGGCAGCACTTCGATGCGCCCGCCCGACTTGCGGAACGCGGCGATGTCGGCGGCGATCCGCTCGCGGTTCAATGGCTGCGACTTGCCATCGGCGCGGGCGACGGTCGGCTGGACTTTCTGCTTGCTGGTGCGTGGCATGGAACGGGTCTCCTGGGGAAGGGAGGGCCGCCGGCCTGAGGCGACGGCAAGGACGCGCGTCCGCCGATGGAGTGCGTGAAGCATTCCCGCCAGCGCGAGGCCGGCAAGGAAAGGGGGCGGAATGACGCGTGGAGGACGCCCTGGGGCGTCGGCGGCACAGGGCGCCGCGCCCGACATGATAGGCGCGTGAGCGTAGATCTTTGTTAACAGACGAAACTGAATACGCGCCAGCCCTTGTAGGAGCGGCTGCAGCCGCGACCGAGGGATCCCGCAGTCGCGGCTGAAGCAGCTGCCGCCACGGGGGACGGCCGGCCCCGGCACCCGCAGCTCAGGCCCGCTCGACTTCGCCGATGCGGCCCAGGTAGTCCAGCTTGCCGATTGCCACGCCGCGCTGGCGCAGGATCGCGTAGGCGGTGCTGATGTGGAAAAAGAAATTCGGCAGCGCGAATTCGGTGATGTAGCGGGCGTTGTCGAAATGCGCCTGCAATTCGCCGAACTTGAGGGTGATACGGCGGTCGGCGTCCATGGTTTCAGCCGGGATCGACTGCAGGTAGTCGATGGTCGCCTGGATGCGCGCCTGCAAGGCCTCGAACGTCGTCTCGTTGTCTTCCATGGCCGGCGCCGGCAGGTCCGACAGGCGCTTGGCCGAAAGTTTGGCGGTGTCGCTGGCGCGCTGTACCTGCGCCGACAGCGGCAACATGTCTTCGACCAGCCGCGCCTGGATCAGCTCCGAGGGATCGAGCCCCTGTGCCTGGGCATGTGCGCGGCCTTTCTCCAGCAGATGGGAAAGCTGGCGCAAGCCATGCACGAGCACGGGGATCGTGGCCTGGTGGTAGGACAACGTCATGACGGCATTCCTCTGGGAAAGCGGCGAGCATAGCCGCGCCGCCAGGCCACCTGCGGCCGCACCCGTGGATCGGTGCAGGACGCAGTGTTGCGCGTGGCTCAGGCCGCGGCCAGGGCCAGCCCCTGCACCACGCCAAAAGAAGGATCGCCGTGGACCAGGCGCGCGCCGGGGAAGCACGCCATCACGCGCTCGCGCACATAGCCGGCGCGCGACATGCCACCGGTCAGGAACACCACCGGCGGCACGTGGCCGATGTCCTGCACCACCTGCTGCAACAGCTGCTGCAGTTCGTCGAGATAGGCCGTGGCGGCCTGCACCAGCGCTTCGGCGGCGACGTCGGTGTGCAACCCGTTCTCGATGAAGTCCAGCGACTCGGCGTGCAGCGGCGCATCGCTGAGCGCGATCTTGCTGCGTTCCACCGCGCGGTAGAGGCGGGCCGTGTTGCCGGTGTCCTGCAGGGCGCGCAAACGGTCCTCGTAGGGCGCGGGCACGTTCTCGTAGCGATGCTGGCGGAAGTCGCGCTGGCGCGGCAGGTCCTGCACCATCGCCGCCTCCACGTAGTGATGCGCGGGCACCCGGGTCACGCCACGGCCGAACAACGGCATGAAGGCGGCCAGGCTCAACGCCAGGTCGATGTCGGTGCCGCCACGCGGCACACCCCAGGCGCGATGCACCTGCGGCGTGTCGTCGCCGCCGACGCTGGCGTGGGCGATGTCCGTGGTGCCGCCGCCGATGTCGACGATCACCGCTTCGTGGCGCTGCGTGCTGCCGGCATGGTGATGCATCGCCGCAGCCGCCGGCTCTTCCAGGAAATCGACTTCATCGAAGCCGGCGTCGATTGCCGCGCTGCGCAGGATCTCCAGCGCCTGGTCGTTGCCGGCCTCGCCGATGGAACTGCGGAAACGCACCGGACGGCCGAGCAGGGCGCAGCGCACGTTGTGGCCGTACTGCCGCGACGCGGTGAGGCGGATGTGCTCGAGGATGTGGGTGGCGATGCCGGTGATGGTCTGGCGCGCCCGCGGATGCAGGTTGTAGCCAAGCATCGACTTCGGGCTCTGTACGAGGTTGCCTTCGTTTTCCAGGAAATAGGCTTCCAGGGCTTCGTCGCCGTAGAGAGCGTTCTGCAGCAGTGCCGCCGAGCTCAACGGCTCGCGCATCGCCTGTTCCATCCACTGCCGGCGTACCGCGCGCACCGCATCGCGGCGCAACGCGCCGGCCTCGCGCGGCCTTCCGGCCGCCAGGGCATCGCGGCGGCCCGATTCGATCAACTGCTCGACCTCGTGCGCCATCGCCGGGGTCAATTCGAAATCGGCCGGGTCGCGCATCACTTCCGGGAAATAGACGGTCGTGCGGAACTGCTGTGCCTGCCCGAAGCTGACCGGCACGACGCGGCCGTCGATCACCGCCGCGGCGGCGGAGTTGCTGGTGCCGAAGTCGATGCCGAGGCGCATGCGCGAAATCCGTACGGGAACGCGGGCCGGCCGCGGGGGCGCGCATTCTACAGGCTGGCGCACCCCCGGGCGGCGGCGTCGCGTTCAGGCGGACCGGTTTAGGGGCGCGGATAGACCGCCCGCACCCCGCAGCGTGCCGCCGCCAGCGACGAGCGCCCAGGCCGGCCGAACATCGGGTGGCCGGTCGCGCGGTCGGGCCGGTCGCGCTCGATCACCAGTTGGTCGCCGGGGTTGCCGCAAATGATCCCCAGGTCCATGCCGGACTCGAAGCCAATCGAGGATGCGCCATCGAGCATCGTGCAGCTGCTGTTCAATTCGACGCGGTAGTAGCGGTTGCCGCCGCTATGGCGTGGCGATACCTCGACGATCACGCCGCGCGGATCCTCGCTCCAGCTGCGCAGGTAGCGAGGCGCGAAGCAGTAATTCGTCGTGCCACGGAAGCCCTGTTGGCCCGGCCGCTTCGCGCCGTGTACTTCGACCGGCGCCAGGGTCGCCACGCCGTTGCGGTCGGCGCCGCGCGCCAGGCCGGCAAACGTCGCCGCATCAATGGCCTGCGCGCCGGTGATGCCGCAGTCGCGCCCGGCCCCGCGCGCGAACTCCGGTGGCGCGCCGCAGATCCAGCCCTCGCGGCCCCACAACGAACTCTGCGCGTCCGCTTCCAGGCCGGGGCAATCCGTGGCCAGCCGCAGGCGGTAGTAGCGATGGTCGGTGGTGGCGATGGCAAGCGTGCGCGGATCGGGCTGGCGCATCTCGGCGACCTGGCGCGCGTCCAGGCAGGTCGGTGCCGGGGGCGCGCGCGCGACAGCCGCGCCATCGGCGGCGCCGGAATTGCCGACAGTGACCGACAGGCAGCACAACAACACTACGGACAGACCTGGGCGCATGTTCCACTCCTTCCCTGGATTGCGGTCGCAGCGCGGCAATCGTGGCCAGAGTCTAGCGCGCCGGTGGCCGTTCCGAAGCGATCAGTCCTGGTCCGCCGCGCGTTCCATCGCCGCTCGTCGCTCGCGCCACACTTCTGGCGTTTGCGGTTTGATGAAAAGCGCGGTGAGCTCGGGATGCTCGCAGCGTGCGGCGGCCTCGATGCGGCTCACGCAGGCTTCGATCTGAGGCGTGCTGCGGTTGTCCTCAAACTCGGCGCTGAGCGCGGCCACGACCTGGTTGGGTCCCATCTGCATGGTCAGCACGCCGTTGGCCGCGCGCACGTCGGGGTCGCGGGCGGAAAGTGCCAGCAGCGATTCGGCCACGTGCGCGTGCGCAGGCTCGCCGATCAACAAGCCCTTGGTCTCGCGGGCCAGCAGGAAGGCAGTCACCGCGAGCACCGCGGCGATGCCGATCGAGGCGACGCCATCCAGCTCGGGCATCTCCAGCCACTGCGCGCCGAGCAACCCGGCCAGCGCGATCAGCAAGCCGAGCAGGGCAGCACTGTCTTCCAGCAACACGGTGAACGTCGACGGGTCTTTACTTTGGCGGAACGCGGCGAAGTAGCCGAGCCGGCCCTTGCGACGGCGGAACTCACGCAATGCCACGCACCAGGATGTGCCCTCGAACAGCAGCGAAATCCCCAGCACCGCATAGGCGATGGCGTGGCTGCGCGCCGGCTCAGGATGGCGCAGGTGCACGATACCCTCGTACAGCGAGATGCCCGCGCCCATCGCGAACACCAGCAGCGCGACGATGAAACTCCAGAAATACAGCTCGCGCCCGTAGCCGAACGGATGGGTGGGCGTGGGCGGTCGCGCGGCACGGCGCAATCCATGCAACAGCAGCAGCTCGTTGATCGTGTCCACCAGCGAATGCACGCCCTCGCTGAGCATTGCCGAGCTGCCGGTGATGCTGGCGGCGACGAATTTGGCCACGGCGATGCCGAGGTTGCCGACGAGCGCGACGTAGACCACGAGGCGGGAACCGCTCGGTGCGCTCACGTTGGACTCCATTGGCCGCGATGTGGCGATGATCGTGGCGCGTGCGTGGCTGCGGCGTGATCAGCGGGTGTCGGCACGCGCGGGTCCGGTGGAGGACCGGCGGTTACAATGGCGGCCCGCTATAGATTGCAGTGATTCCCATGACCGCCGTTCCCGTCTGCCCGCAATGCTCCCTCGAAAACACCTATGTCGATGGTGCGCTGTTCGTCTGCGCCGATTGCGGCCACGAGTGGTCGGCGGGCGACACGCCGGTGGTCGCGATGGTGGTGCGCGACTGCAATGGCAACGTGCTGGCGGCGGGCGACACCGTCACCGTGATCAAGGACCTGAAGGTCAAGGGCTCTTCGATCCCGCTCAAGCAAGGTACGGTGATCCGCAACATCCGGTTGATCGAGGACGATGCGGAGAACATCGAAGGCCACTCGGACAAGATCAAGGGTTTGGTGCTGAAGACGATTTATTTGCGGAAGGCTTGATGACGCGGCGCGGCCCAAATCGGAGACATGCTTTTCAGATTTGCTCCTCTGGCCCGAGCTCGCGCGCGAGCGCAGTCTCGACTTGCAGTCAAGGAAGGATGGAACTGGCTTGCGAATAACTTTGTACTTTCTACGCCAGCAATGACGAAAGTTGCAATGCTTCAACTTTCGAGATGGGCTCGGGAATAAACGAGGTGGCGGCGTTCTTCC
>Ga0160436_1000567_pt1 | contig 13466 bp, 9 predicted proteins | sample HID1973M_E0MG_FD_108264 | JGI IMG/M metagenome (GOLD analysis project Ga0160436, IMG submission 108264) | Enriched mosquito-associated microbial communities from UW Madison campus, WI, USA - HID1973M_E0 MG | ecosystem: Host-associated > Arthropoda: Insects > Digestive system > Unclassified ...
TCGCGGGTGACCACGAACTGGCGCAGGTAGCGTCCCACCCGCACGTCGCAATAGCTCGCGCCGCCGCTGCGCGCGGTGCTCAGCGCGGTATCGGCCAGGCGGCGGTTGCGGGCGGCATCGGCCGGCGCGAGCAGCTGCTCGGCGGCGATCAGGCGGGTAGAAGGCAACAGCAGTCCGCCCGCGCCGATCGCGGACAGCTGCAGGAAGGTGCGACGATCCACGCTTACATTCTCCGGAACGGGGCGCGTGCGATTCCTTCCGCGCTGCGCAAACCCCGAGCGTGGCCGTTGCGTGGAAATCGGGTCAAGTGACTTGGGTCATGGTCCGGGTGATTGGGTACGCATAGCCGCTGTGGGAGGGGCTTCAGCCCCGACCGAAGTGCGCGCTCAGGCGATGTCCCCGCGGCGGGAAGTCCGTGGTCGCGGCTGAAGCCGCTCCTACAGTGCACATCCAGGTATGTGGCGTAGTTGTAGGAGCGGCTTCAGCCGCGACCACTGCGACTTCATCCCCGCAACGCCTCAAGCAACACTTTCGCCACCGACGCGGGCGATCGCCGCAGTAGCGTGGCATTGACCTGCAGCGTCGTGTTGCCGCCCGGCGGCGCGGCACCTACCCGCACGCCGCGCACCTCGGCGCGCTGCGACCAGGCGTGGCTGTCGACGCCGTCCGGCAGGTTCAGCGCGACGCTGCTGGTGCCTTCGGGCAGCGGCTGCACCCGCAGGCGTCCGTCGGCGCGCAGCAGCGCGAACAACGCCTCGGCGGCCTGCCAGGCGCGTGCGTACTGCGCTTCGTAGTCGTCCAGATATGACAGCGCCGGCGCGGCCAGTGGCCAGGCGTGCGGCAGCCCCCCGCCGAACATCCGGCGCTGTGCGCGCAGCGGTTCGATCAACGCCGATTCGCCGGCGAGGATCGCGCCGGACGCCGCATTGAAGTGCTTCCACAGCGACACATAGACCGTGTCGAACAGGGCCGCGTATTCGCGCACGCCATGGCCGGTGTGCTGCGGCAGGTTGAACAGCCGCGCGCCGTCCAGGTGCAGGCCGATGCCCTGCTCGCGCGCATACCCGCACAGCGCGCGCACGTCGTCCCATGGCACGTAGCGATGGCCGAGCCGCCGCACCGGGCTTTCCAGCGAGATCGCGCCGACCCGCAACGGTACGCGGCCATCGGCGGCGCGCTCGACCTCGGCGCGCACCGCGTCCATCGGCAGCGCCGCCGACGGCGAAGCCAGCGGCACCAGGTTGAGCCCGCTCAGCTGCGTGGCGCAGTCGCCGCTGTCGTTGTAGAGGTGGCTGTCGGCCTGCACCAGCACGCGGCGGTGTTCGCCGGCCAGCGCGCGCACCGCCAGGTGGTTGGCGAGCGTGCCGGTCGGCAGGTACAGCGCCGCCGGCTTGCCGAGTGTGTGTGCGAAGGCCTCCTCCAGCCGGGTGATGTCGCCGCCCTCGCTGTAGTAGTCGCCTTCGAAGCCGGGCGCGCGGGCGAGTTGCAGCAGCTGCTGCGCGTACTCGGCCGGTTGCAGGCCCAGCCCGTCGCTGCGCAGGTCGACGCGATCGGGCGCGGCCACCGCGGCGGCGGCACTGGCCGGCGTCAGCGCGCCCAGCAGCGGCAGGCCGCTGGCGAGGCCGCCGGAAACGAGGAAACCGCGTCGGTCCATGCACATCCTTGTGGTCTGCGCGGCCCACCCCGGGCGGCGCCTCGGCCGAGCATAACCGCGTGCTGCGCTCAGCCGAAGAACTCGCCCGGGGTCAGCCCGAAGTGGCGGCGGAACATGCGGGTGAACGCACTCGGATTCTCGTAGCCGACCGCCGCGGCCACGTCGATCACCTTGTCGCCGCTGGCCAGTTGCTCCAGCGCGCGCAACAGCCGCGCCTGCTGCCGCCAGCGCGCAAAGCTCATGCCGAGCTCGGCGCGGCACAGCCGCTGCACGGTGCGCGCGTCCACGCCCAGCGCCTGGCCCCAGGCCTGCAGCGTGGCGCTGTCGTCGGGGTGGGTCTCGAAATGGCGGGCAATCCGGCGCAGGCGCGGGTCCGCCGGTTCGGGCAGGTGCAGCGGCAGCACCGGCAGGGTGCGCAGCTCGTCCAGCAGCAGGCGCATCAAATGGCCATCGCGCGAATCGGCGGCGTACGGCTGCGGCACCTGCACGGCACTGGCGATCAGTTCGCGTAGCAGTGGATCGATGCGCACCGTCGCGGCGGCCCGCGCGGGCAAGTGCGCGACCGCTTCCGGGCGCAGGTACAGGCTGCGCATGTGCACCTCGCCGATGCAACGCACGCTGTGTTCCCAGCCGGCCGGCATCCACACTGCGCGGGTGCTGGGCACGACCCAGCGGCCTTGTTCGGCGGTGACCACCATCAGGCCACGCACGGCGTGGATCAGCTGGTGCTTGCGGTGCCGGTGCGGCGGGACCAGCCGGCCGTCCGGGTAGTCGACGGCGCGGCAGAACACGTCTGAGGGACTGTCGTCGATTTCGTCCAGGTGCGCCGGCCGCGTCGGCCAGGGCGGGATGTCCGTTTCTGCATGGGGCATGACCGGATCGCGCGAGAACGACAAGGGCGGCCAGCCTAACATGCGCTTCTCCCGCGTCCCGTACGGATGGTCATGTCCAGCACCGCCCCCCTCGTTCCTGTCATCGCCGAAGCGCCGGCCGCCGCCGTATCCGTGTCGGCCGCCGCGACCAAATCGCGCCCGGTCGTCACCGGCGTGCTGGCCGCGATCACCTCTTCGCACCTGATCAACGACATGATGCAGTCGCTGATCCTGGCCATCTATCCGATCCTCAAGGGCCAGTTCCAGCTCAGCTTTGCCCAGATCGGCCTGATCACCCTCACCTACCAGCTCACCGCGTCGCTGTTCCAGCCGCTGATCGGCCTGCGCACCGATCGTCGGCCGGCACCGTATTCGCTGCCGATGGGCATGGGCGCCACGCTGTGCGGCCTGCTGTTGCTGGCCTATGCGCCGAACTACGCGACCGTGCTGATGGCCGCTGCGCTGGTCGGCATCGGCTCGGCGATCTTCCACCCCGAGTCCTCGCGCATCGCGCGGTTGGCCTCGGGCGGGCGGCATGGACTGGCGCAGTCGGTGTTCCAGGTCGGCGGCAACACCGGCACCGCGATCGGCCCGCTGATCGCCGCGGCGGTGATCGTGCCCTACGGCCAGCATTCGGTGGCCTGGTTCGCCGCCGCCGCGCTGCTGGGCATGGTGCTGCTGACCTATGTCGGGCGCTGGTACGCGCTGCACCTGAGCGCGGCGCCGCTGGCCGCGCGCAAGGCCAGTACCCACGAGGCCGCGCTGCCCAAGCGCACGGTGGCCTGGGTGATCGGCATCCTGCTGGTGCTGATCTTCTCCAAGTATTTCTACATCGCCGGCCTGAGCAGCTATTACACGTTCTATCTGATCCACAAGTTCGGCGTGTCGGTGCAGAGCGCGCAGCTGCACTTGTTCGGGTTCCTGCTGGCGTCGGCCGCGGGCACCTTGATTGGCGGGCCGGTCGGCGACCGCATCGGCCGCAAGCCGGTGATCTGGGCATCGATCCTCGGCGTGGCGCCGTTCGCGCTGGCGCTGCCGCACGTCGGCCTGGCCGCGACCACGGCGCTGACCCTGGTGATCGGCTTCGTGCTGTCCTCGGCGTTCTCGGCGATCCTGGTGTATGCGCAGGAACTGATGCCGCACCGCATCGGCACCGTTTCCGGCCTGTTCTTCGGTTTCGCCTTCGGCATGGGCGGGCTGGGCGCGGCGGTGCTCGGCGTGCTCGCCGACCGTACCAGCATCGAGCATGTCTATCTGCTGATCTCGTTCCTGCCGTTGTTGGGAATGGTGGCGGCGTTCTTGCCGTCGCGGCGGGGCTGACGGCTCGCGCAATTCCCTTCTCCCACTGGTGGGGACATCGGCCCCCGTCTTGGGGGAAGGTGCCCTGAAGGGGCGGATGGGGGGCTTCTCGCGCAGAGCGCCCTCACCCCTACCCCTCTCCCGCAAGCGGGAGAGGGGATGCTTCGGGCAGATCCCACGATGCTTGAAGTCTCCCTTCTCCCGCTAACGGGAGAAGGTGCCCCGAAGGGGCGGATGAGGGGGGCTTCTCGCGCAGAGCGCCCTCACCCCTACCCCTCTCCCGCAAGCGGGAGAGGGGATACTTCGGGCAGATCCCACGATGCTTGAAGTCTCCCTTCTCCCGCTAGCGGGAGAAGGTGCCCCGAAGGGGCGGATGAGGGGGGCTTCTCGCGCAGAGCACCCTCACCCCTACCCCTCTCCCACAGGTGAGAGATGGATGCTTCGGACAGATCGCGCGATGCCTGAAGTCTCCCTTCTCCCGCTAGCGGGAGAAGGTGCCCCGAAGGGGCGGATGAGGGCGAACAAAGATCAAGCCCCTTCAGCCCGCCCGCGCTTTTGCGCATAGTGGCCACTTTCGGACACGAGAGCCGCCCATGCGTCGCTGGACCGTCGTTCTTCCCATGCTGTCCCTACTCGGCGGTGTCGCGGCGGCAACGGCCGCGCCGCAGGTCACGGTGCTGAGCGCGCATCGCATCTACACCTCGGATGCGCAGCAACCGGCGGTGGAGTCCGTGGCCTGGGACGCGAGCGGGCGCATCGTCGCCGTCGGCACCGCCGCGCAGTTGCGGCAACGCTATCCGCAGGGCACACGCATCGAGCTGCCGCAGGCCACCGTCCTGCCCGGCCTGATCGACGCGCACGGCCATGTCATGGGCCTGGGCTGGTCGCTGCTGCAGGCCAACCTGGTCGGCACGCATGACAAGCAGGACGTGCTGGCGCGATTGCAGGCGTTCGAAAAGACCCTGGCGCCCGGCGCGTGGCTGACCGGCAGTGGCTGGGACCAGAACGATTGGCCGGACAAAGCCTTTCCCACCGCCGCCGACCTCGATGCCGCCTTCCCCGATCGGCCGGTCTGGCTCGAGCGCGTCGACGGCCATGCCGGCTGGGCGAATTCCGCCGCCCTGAAGCTGGCCGCGGCGAAGCAGCCGAAATTGGCATCGGCCGACTGGCAGCCGCAGGGCGGGCGCATCGAACGCAGCGCTGGCCAGCCCAGCGGCGTACTCGTCGACGGCGCGATGGCGCTGGTCACCGCGGTGATGCCCGCGCCGGACCAGGCCGCCCGGGAGAAAGCGTTGGGGCTGGCGTTGCAGGCGGCGGTCAGCAACGGCCTGACCGGCGTGCACGACATGGGCACCTCGCGCGAGGACCTGGCGCTGATGCGCCAGTTCGCCGACGAAGGCCGCTTGCCGTTGCGCATCGACACCTATGCCGACGGCGACGGCAACGCGCTGGCCGACCTGTGCGAACACGGGCTGTATACGCATCCCGGCGGCCGGCTGGAGATGCGCGGCGTCAAGCTCTACGTGGACGGTGCGCTCGGCAGCCGCGGCGCGGCGTTGCTGGAGGACTACAGCGACGACCACGGCAACCACGGCCTGTTCGTTACCGAGCCGGCCGCCTATCGCCAGGCGGTGGTCAAGGCCAAGGGTTGCGGCGTGCAGGTCGCGACGCACGCCATCGGCGATCGCGGCAACCGGCTGGTGCTGGATACCTACGCACAAGTGCTGGGCAAGGACCGCGGCAGCGATCACCGCTGGCGCGTCGAGCATGCGCAGATCCTCGCCCAGCAAGACATCCCGCGTTTCGCGCAGCTGGGGGTGATCGCCTCGATGCAGCCGACCCATGCGACCTCGGACATGCCGTGGGCGCAGGACCGCCTGGGCGCGCAGCGCATCCTCGGTGCCTATGCCTGGCAGAAGCTGCTGCACAGCGGCGCCAGATTGGCCCTGGGCTCGGATTTCCCGGTGGAATCGCCTGATCCGCGGCTGGGCCTGTATGCCGCGGTCACCCGCCAGGACCGTGCCGGCCAACCTCCCGGCGGCTGGCTGCCCGACCAGAAACTGAGCCTGGCCGAGGCATTGCGCGGCTTCACCGCCGACGCGGCCTATGCCGGTTTCGATGAAAACAAGGTCGGCCAGCTCAAGCCCGGCCTGCGCGCGGATTTCGTGGTGCTGGCGGAGGATCCGTTCGCTATCACCGAATCGCAATTGGACGATCTGCCGATCCAGTCGACCTGGGTGGATGGCAAGGCGGTGTACGAGCATCGCGATTGATCTTTGGGAGGGCTTCGGCCCCGACAGAGGTGCGAGCGCGGGCGATGTTCGTGTGGCCGACGTGCCGCGATCGCGGCCGAAGCCGCTCCTACAGGGCGGCGTCCAGCGGCCTGAGCCGATTTCTCACTCCGCTGCGTAATCCATGACGTCCAACTGCTCCCACGGCGGCACCGGGCCCAGCCGCTCGATCAGGTGGTCGACGAAGGCGCGCACGCGCGGTGGTTGCTGGCTGCGCACGGGGGTCACCGCGCTGATCTGCGAGGCCGGCGGCGACCATTCCGGCAGCAATACCTTCAACCGCCCGGCGCGCAGGTCTTCGGCCACGTGCCACAGCGAGTGCAGTGCGATGCCCTGCCCGGCCAGCGCGGCGTCGCGCAGCAGCTCGCCGAAGTTGCTCTCGAAGCGGCTTTCCATCCGCACGCGCAGCAAGCCGCCGTCCGGCGTGGTCAACGTCCACAGGTCCTGCCGGCCATCGCGGCCGACCAGCAGGATGCCCGGGTGCGCGGCCAGCGCGTCGGGATGGCGCGGCACGCCCTGTCGCTGCAAATAAGCCGGCGAGGCCACCAACACCCGCCGATTGCTGGCGATGCGGCGCGCCACCAGGCGCGAGTCGTCGAGCGGGCCGATCCGGATCGCCAGGTCGAAGCCATCCTTGACCAGGTCGACCAGGTCGTCGCTGAGATGCGTGCTGACCCGCACCCGCGGGTGGCGGGCCTGGAAGTCCGCCAGCAGCGGCGAGACGTATTGCAGGCCGAACGACGCCGACAGCGTCATCCGCAGGGTGCCGGCCACGCTTTGCGCGCTTTCGCGCAGCCCGTCGGCCAGCGCTTCCAGGTCCTGCACCAGCACCCGCCCGCGCTCGGCCAGCGCCTGGCCTTCGGCGGTGGGATGCAGCCGTCGCGTGGTCCGGTGCAGCAGGCGCACGCCCAGCTCGCGCTCGAGCCGGCGCAGGCGCTGGCTGGCCACCGCCACCGACAGATCCAGGCTGCGCGCGGCCGCGGTGATCGAGCCCTGGTCGAGCACGCGCAGGAACAAGGCGATATCGCCCAGGCGGTCCATCGATTCTCAACGAAATATTGAAGATGATTCAGCATAACAGGGGTTTCTGAGCCAAACCGGCCGGCGCAGGCTGGGCGTCTTCCTTCCGGAGCCGGCCATGACCGCGTCCCTGCCCTCGTCCGCGGCCACCCCCGCTCGTACCCCCGCCGCGCTATACGCATTGACCGTCGGCGCCTTCGGCATCGGCACCACCGAATTCGTGATCATGGGCCTGCTGCAGCAGGTCGCCGCCGATCTGCACGTGTCCATCCCCGCCGCCGGCCTGCTGATCAGCGGCTACGCGCTCGGCGTGTTCGTCGGCGCGCCGGTGTTGACCCTGTTGAGCGCGCGACTGCCGCGCAAGGCGGTACTGGTCGGCCTGATGATCGTGTTCACCCTCGGCAACCTGGCCTGCGCGCTGGCGCCGGACTACGCCACCTTGATGGCGGCGCGCGTGCTGACCTCGCTGGCGCACGGCACCTTCTTCGGCGTCGGCGCGGTGGTCGCCACCTCGCTGGTGCCGGTCGAACGCCGCGCCTCGGCGATCTCGCTGATGTTCGCCGGGCTCACCGTGGCCACCCTGCTCGGCGTGCCGGCCGGCGCCTGGCTCGGCCTGCAGTTGGGCTGGCGCGCGACCTTCTGGGCGGTGGCGGCGATCGGCGTGCTGGCCGCGCTGGCGGTGGCGCTGTGGGTGCCGGCCGCGGTGCGTGGCGGCGAGCCCTCGCCATGGCGGCAGGAAGTGGCCGTGCTGGCGCGGCCGCAGGTCTTGCTCGCCTTGCTGATGACCGTGGTCGGGTTTGCAGGCGTGTTCGCGGTGTTCACCTATATCCAGCCGCTGCTGGTCGGGATCACCGGTTTCAGCCAGGCCGCGGTGTCGCCGGTGCTGTTGGTGTTCGGCGCCGGCATGATCGTCGGCAACCTGCTCGGCGGCCGCCTGGCCGACCGGCATCCGGTGCCGGCCCTGCTCGGCACGCTCGCGGCGCTGGCCGTGGTGCTGGCCAGCATGGGCCTGGCGCTGCGCTCGCCCACGGCCATGGTGGTGTATGCCGGCCTGCTCGGCGTGGCCGCCTTCGCCACCGTCGCGCCCTTGCAACTGCGCGTGCTCGAACAGGCGCGCGGCAGCGGCCAGAACCTTGCGTCCAGCCTCAACATCGCCGCGTTCAACCTCGGCAATGCGCTTGGCGCCTGGCTCGGCGGCGTGGTGGTCGCCAGCCGCTTCGGGCTGCCGGCGACGCCGTGGGTCGCCGCGGCCATCACGGTCATCGGCCTGGGGGTGGCGCTGTGGAGCGTCCGCCTCGAACGCCAAACCCTCCTCCGCGGGCTGTCGGCCTGCCCCCAGGAATCGTAAGGAGAACCTCATGGAAACCCGACTGCTCGGCCGCTCCGGCTTCAAAGTCCCCGTGCTCGGCTTCGGCGCCGGCACCTTCGGTGGCAAGGGGCCGCTGTTCTCGGCCTGGGGCAACGCCGGCGTGGAAGAAGCGCGCGGCATGATCGACGTTGCACTCGAAGCAGGCGTCAACCTGTTCGATACCGCCGACGTGTATTCCGACGGCGCCTCGGAGGAAATCCTCGGTGCCGCCCTGCAGGGCCGTCGCGACCAGGCGATCCTCTCCACCAAGACCGGCCTGCGCCTGGGCGAGGGGCCCAACGACGCCGGCGCCTCGCGCTGGCGGCTGCTGCGCGCGGTCGACGCCTCGCTCAAGCGCCTGCGCACCGACTACATCGACCTGCTGCAGCTGCACGCCTTCGACGCCCTCACCCCGCTGGAGGAAACCCTGTCCACGCTGGACGACCTGGTGCGCGCCGGCAAGGTGCGTTACCTCGGCGCCTCCAACTACGCGGGCTGGCAGCTGATGAAGGCCTTGTCGATCAGCGATGCGCACGGCTGGAGCCGCTTCGTCGCCAACCAGGCCTATTACTCGCTGGCCGGCCGCGACTACGAGTGGGAGCTGATGCCGCTGGGCCTGGACCAGGGCGTGGGCGCGGTGGTCTGGAGCCCGCTCGGCTGGGGCCGGCTGACCGGCAGGCTGCGCCGCGGCCAGCCGCTGCCGGAAGGCAGCCGCCTGCACGAGACCGCTTCGGTCGGCCCGGCCATCGACGACGCGCGCCTGTTCGACATCGTCGACGTGCTCGACGCGATCGCCGCGGAAACCGGCCGCAGCGTGCCGCAGGTGGCGATCAACTGGCTGCTCAGCCGCCCCACCGTCAGCACGGTGCTGATCGGTGCGCGCGACCAGGCACAGCTCAAGCAGAACCTCGGTGCCGTCGGCTGGCAGCTGGCGCCGGAGCAGATCGCCCGCCTGGACGCGGCCAGCGCGGTGCCGGCGCCCTACCCTTACTACCCCTACTGGCGCGGCCAGTTCTCCGAGCGTGCGCCGGTGGCAGTGGCGAGTTGAGGCCGTGGTGCAAAATTGGTTCAAGAATCGTTACATTGATTTCCGTGTAAGACCCATGTGATCCAGTTAACTAATTGATTTTTAGCAATGATTGCGGGAGTATCGCCAGACAATCGTAAGAATAATCGTTACATGGATCCCGACCAAGCCTCGATTGCCGAACGCCTGCTCGACATCCTCCGCAGTCGCGGCCGCCTGCCGGCGGCGGAGGTGCAACAGACCCTGGGCGTCAGCCGGCCCTCACTGGGCCGCGCGCTGGTGGCCGAGCCTTCGATCATCCGCCTCGGCAAGGCGCGGGCCACCCAATACGCCCTGCGGCGGGATATCCGCGGCGAGTCGCAGTGGCCGCTGTACCGGATGACAGCCTCGGCACGCGTCGAGCACGTCGGCAGGCTGGTCGCGCTCGATCGTGGTGAATTCGCCTTGGAAACGGACCATAAGCGGGCCTCGCTGATGCATCCGCCCTTCGAGCGCGGCCTCTATCCCGACGTGCCCTGGTTCCTCGACGATCTGCGGCCGAACGGTTTCCTGGGACGGACCTACGCGCATCGAGTTTCATCCGAACTGCGCGTGCCCGCCGACCTGAAGGTCTGGAATGCTGAGCACGTCATCGTGGCGTTGCTGCACGGCGGCTCGACCCAGGTTGGCGATCTGATCCTGGGCGACCTGGCCATGGAACGCGCGCTGCGCGAGTTGCAGGCGCCCACCGACCGGGTTGCCGCCGCCGAGCGGGCATCGCGTTATCCGGCGTTGGCGGCCGAGGCGATGCGCGGGGAGCCGCCGGGCTCTTCACCGGGTGGCGAGCAGGCCAAGTTCACGGCCACGGTCGAGGGCGAAGACGGGCTGCATCCGGTCATCGTGAAGTTCAGTGCCGGCGAAGACAGTGCCGCCGCCCGCCGCTGGGCCACCCTGCTGCGCTGCGAGGCATTGGCGGCCAATGTGTTGGCCGGCCGTGGCATCCCGGCCGCCCAGACCCATCTCCTGGAAAGCAACGAGCAGGTATTCCTGGAGTCGCGCCGCTTCGACCGGACGCCGGTACTGGGGCGGCGCGGCTTCGTCTCGCTCGCGGCGATCGATGCGGCGTTCTATGCAGAGGCCAGCATCGCGTGGTGGCGCTTTGCCGATCTGCTTGAGCGTGATGGATGGCTGCACGGCGACGATGCGCTCGCGTTGCGCCGGGTGGCGTGGTTCGGCGCGTTGATCGCCAACACCGACATGCACCTGGGCAACTTCGGCCTGGTCCTGACCGACACGCTCCCGCTACGTGCCGCTCCGGTCTACGACATGCTGCCGATGTCGTTGCGACCCACCTCGCAAGGCGTGGTGGTGGCCCGTGACTATGCCGTCCCGGTGCCGGTGGCCGGGCAGTACGACCACTGGCATTGGGCGGCCCAGGCCGCGTTGGTATTCTGGCAACAGGTGCAAGGCACCGCCGGAATCGAACCGGAAGTGCAACTGTTTGCGAATCGCGCCGAACGCGATATCCGGCAGATGGCCGAGCGCTTCTGAAGCAGGCCGCGTGTCGTGGCAGGGCTTCGGCCGCATGATTTACGGTCGCGGCTGAAGCCGCTCCTACAGTGTGCAACCAAGCCGCTGGAGCAGTTGTAGGAGCGGCTTCAGCCGCGACCCCTCACGCCTCGTCGAACGCCAGGTGGTACTTCACCGCCTCGGTCACTTCGTTCTTCGAGCCCAGGAATACCGGCACGCGCTGGTGCAGGCCATCCGGCTGGATGCCGAGGATCGGCGTGCGGCCGGTGCTCGCCGCACCGCCGGCCTGCTCGACCAGCATGCCCATCGGGTTGGCCTCGTACATTAGCCGCAGCTTGCCAGCCTTGCCCGGGTCCTTGCGGTCCCACGGATAGATGAAGATACCGCCGCGGGTCAGGATGCGATGCACGTCGGCGACCATGCTGGCGATCCAGCGCATGTTGAAGTCCTTCTTGCGCGGGCCTTCCTTGCCGGCCAACAGATCACCGACATAAGCCTGCATCGGCGCTTCCCAGTGGCGCTGGTTGGATATGTTGATCGCGAACTCCTGGGTGTCCTCCGGAATGCGCATGTCGGCCTGGGTCAGCAGGAACGAGCCTTCCTCGCGCTCCAGTGTGAACGCGTGTGTGCCGTGGCCCAGCGTCAGCACCAGCATCGTGCTCGGCCCGTAGATGCAGTAGCCGGCGGCGACCTGTTCGCGGCCCGGCTGCAGGAAATGTTCGTCGCCCGGTTTGTCCACGCCCGGCGCGCAACGCAGCACCGAGAAGATCGTGCCGACCGAGACGTTGACGTCGATGTTGGAGCTGCCGTCGAGCGGATCGAACAGCAGCAGGAAATTGCCGCTGGGGTATTGGTCCGGCACCGGCGTGCTGTGCTCCATTTCCTCCGATGCGCACGCGGCCAGATGGCCACCCCAGGCGTTGGCTTCGAGCAGGATGTCGTTGCTGAGCACGTCCAGCTTCTTCTGTGCTTCGCCCTGCACATTGCCGGTGCCGGCATCGCCGAGCACGCCGCCGAGCGCGCCCTTGCTGACGGCAATCGAGATGCGCTTGCACGCGCGCGAAACAATGGTGATGAGCTGGCGCAGCTCCGGGCCGATGCGGCCGGCTTGTTGTTCTTCGATCAGGAAACGGGTCAGCGAGGTACGCGACATAAAGCGGACAACCCTGCGTAGGAAGTGAACACGCATTGTCGCATCGCGGCGCGATGCGAAGACACCGGCCTGTCCGTTTGGAATCGATTCCGCGTCATCGAGATGACAGCGGCATCCGTTCGAGGCGCGCCGGAAAGATCTTCACTGTAGGAGCGGCTTCAGCCGCGACCGCGGGAGGTCGGCGGTCGCGGCTGAAGCCGCTCCTACAAAGGCGAGCGACATCAGTCTCCGGCGAAGAGCCCCTTTAAGGGGGGCAGCCGCGGGGGATAGGAGCCCCGAAGTCGGGGCCCGCGGTTCTGCGCGGATAAAAAAAGCCGGCGGAGAACGCCGGCTGTTCAATGCGAAGCGCGGGAGGTTCAGGTTTTTGCCACCGTCGCCACCGCATTGGCCACGTAGTCCAGGTTCTTCTGGCTCAGCGCGGCCACGCAGATGCGGCCGGTGCCGACCGCGTAGATCGCGAACTCGTCGCGCAAACGATCCACCTGTGCCTTGCTCAACCCAGAATACGAGAACATGCCGGCCTGGCGCTCGATGAACGCGAACTCCGGCGCGCCGAGTTCGGCGAGCTTGGCGACCAGGCCTGCGCGCAGCGCGTGGATGCGCTCGCGCATTTCGGTCAGTTCGGTTTCCCAGGTCTGGCGCAGGTCCGGGCTGTTGAGCACGCCGGCGACCAACGCCGCGCCATGCGTCGACGGGCTGGAGTAGATCGTGCGGATGATGCGCTTGACCTGCGACTGCACGGCCTTGGCCTGGATGGCATCGGCCGACACCACGGTCAGCGCGCCGACGCGCTCGCCATACAGCGAGAACGACTTGGAGTACGAACTGGCGACCACGAAATCCATGTCCATGCCGGCCAGCAGGCGGATCGCGTAGGCGTCTTCGTCGATGCCCTTGTCGAAGCCCTGGTAGGCGATATCGATGAACGGGAACAGGTCGCGTTCCTTCAGCAGCTCGGCAACGCTGCGCCACTGTTCGTGGCTCAGGTCCGCGCCGGTCGGGTTGTGGCAGCAGGCGTGCAGCAGCACCACGGTGCCCGGGGCGAGCTGGCGCAGGTCGGCCAGCATGCCTTCGAAGTTCAGGCCATGCGTGGCGGCATCGAAATAGGTGTAGTCGACGACCTCGAAACCGGCGGCGCCGAACACCGCGCGGTGGTTTTCCCAGCTCGGATTGCTGATCGCGATCGTGCGGGTGGACAGCAGCTTGATCAGCAGGTCCGCGCCCACGCGCAGCGCACCGCTGCCGCCGATGGTCTGCGAGGTGCTGACGCGGCCGGCGTCCAGCAGCGGCGAA
>Ga0160436_1000573_pt1 | contig 13348 bp, 12 predicted proteins | sample HID1973M_E0MG_FD_108264 | JGI IMG/M metagenome (GOLD analysis project Ga0160436, IMG submission 108264) | Enriched mosquito-associated microbial communities from UW Madison campus, WI, USA - HID1973M_E0 MG | ecosystem: Host-associated > Arthropoda: Insects > Digestive system > Unclassified ...
ATGCCGCAGTCCGAACCGGCCGCCGACAGGAAGCGCTCGGCCGCCTTCAGGTTCTGGGTGAAGATCGACGACGACAGGCCTTGCGGCACGCCGTTCTGCATGTCGATCGCCTCGTCCAGCGTGGTGTACTTCATGACGTAGAGGATCGGCGCGAAGGTCTCGTGCTGCACGACTTCGTCGCTGTTCTTCAGCCCGGTCACGATCGCCGGCAGCACGAAGTTGCCGGGACGGTCCAGCGCAGTGCCGCCGGTCTCGACCTTGCCACCGCTGGCCTTGGCCTTCTCGATCGAGGCCAGGAACTGTTCGACGGCGCCGCGGCTGTTGAGCGGGCCCATCAGATTGGCGGCGTCGGTGGGGTCGCCGATCTTGCCTTCGACCTGCTTGTACGCCTTGACCAGCGTGGCCAGCACGTCGTCATGGATCGATTCGTGCACGATCAGCCGGCGCGTGGTGGTGCAGCGCTGGCCGGCAGTGCCGACCGCACCAAACACGATGCCGGGCACTGCCAGTTTCAGGTCGGCGGTTTCGTCCAGGATGATCGCGTTGTTGCCGCCCAGCTCGAGCAGGCAGCGGCCCAGCCGGCGCGCGACCTTCTCGGCGACGGTGCGGCCGACCTGGGTCGAACCGGTGAAGCTGATCAACGCCACGCGCTTGTCGTCGACCATGCGCTCGGACAGCTCGGTGCCGGCGTCGTTGATCAGGAAGAAGATGTCGGGGAAGCCGGCTTCGGCCAGCGCCTCGTTGCAGATTCTCATCGTGGCGACCGCGGTCAGCGGCGTCTTGTTGGACGGCTTCCACAGGCATACGTCGCCGCAGATCGCCGCCAGGAAGGCATTCCACGCCCACACCGCGACCGGGAAGTTGAACGCGCTGATGATGCCGACCAGGCCGAGCGGCTGGTACTGCTCGTACATGCGGTGGCCAGGGCGCTCCGAATGCATCGTGTAGCCGTACAGCATGCGGCTCTGGCCGACCGCGAAGTCGGCGATGTCGATCATCTCCTGCACTTCGCCGTCGCCTTCGGGCTTGCTCTTGCCCATTTCCAGCGCGACCAGCGAGCCCAGCGCGTCCTTGTTCCTGCGCAGCGCCTCGCCGCACAGCCGGACCGCCTCGCCGCGTCGCGGCGCCGGCACGCTGCGCCAGGCCTTGAAGGCTTCCTGGGCGCGCGCGATCACTCGCTCGTAATCCTCGGCCGTGGTGGCCTGGACCTCGGCGATGACCTCGTTGGTGGTCGGGTTGAGCGGCTTGAGGACACCGGCACCGGTCTCCTGCGACCAGACACCGCCGCCGAGGTACGTACCGGGGTTGGTGGCGGACAGGGCAAGCGGCTTGAGCAGGGCAGCGGACATGGAATCTCCAGGGAAGCGGACTGCGACAGGCGCCGCGGGGAGCGGGGGGATGCGGCGCGGGAAAGACCGAGGATTTTAGCAGAGCGCCGGCATTGGCCTTGCTGCGCTGCGTTTCGCCACCGCAGGGCGGCTTGGCAAGCCGGGGCTTCATGCGACAATGCGCGCACGGCCCCGTAGCTCAGCTGGATAGAGCGTCCCCCTCCTAAGGGGAAGGTCGCCCGTTCGAATCGGGCCGGGGTCACCACCGTCGACTGTCATTGCGTCGACGGGAGGGAGGCAGGTTCAGCCGAGGGCGCCAAGCCGACTCGAAGATTCCGTCGGATCAGGGATACATCCCCGGGCTGCACAACAAACGCGCCGATTCGCCGCGCGCCGTCGTTTACCGGGACATCTGCGCCTGCGGCTCACGGCGACTGCGTGCGGCGTCCGACGAGGCGCGCCCCAATTGCCGCGCATACCCCGTCAGTATCTCGACGATGCGCGCGTGCTGGTCCGGGAACCCGGTCAGCAACTCTCCGTGCGCGCGGCTGAAGGCCACATCGAATGTCGCCTGGTCACTTGCGCCGGCTGCACGCAGCAACGCCCAGGCTCGGGCATAGGCGGCTTCGATGGGCGTTTCCTTGCTCATCCGATCACTCTACCCAGCCTCGTCTCACCGTTTGAGACTGGCGCCTCGGAACTGGCGCAGAAGCGCGGCGCCCGAACGACCGGGACTTCCAGCCCATGCCTGGGCGCTCCGGGTCGGGCACGCTCGACGCCTCACACTGGCGAGGCGCAGTCATGTCGAAGTCGGGTCTGAAGTCGCGGTGGCTGTGCGGTCTGTTCGTCATGCTGGCCTTGCCGGCAGCCGCCCAGGACATCGCCATCGTGGGCGCGCGGGTTTATCGCGACCCGCAGGCCGCGCCTCTCGACAATGCCACCGTACTGGTGCGCGACGGGCGCATCGCGGCCGTGGGGCGGCAAGCCGAGGTGCGTGTTCCCACGGGGATACCCACGATCCAGGCCCAGGGGATGATCGTCACCGCCGGCTTCTGGAACAGCCACGTGCACCTGATCCAACCGCCATTCCACCAACCAGACGCACAACCGGCCGCTGCCTTGGACGAAGCCTTGCGCGAACACTTCACGCGCTGGGGCTTCACCACGTTGTTCGACATCGCGTCGCTTCCGGGCGACGTGCGCGCGCTGCGCAGCCGTATCGCCGCCGGTGAGGTGCAGGGTCCGCGCTTGCTGACGGTGGACATGCCGTTCTTTCCCGAGCACGGCACGCCGATCTACGTGCGCGACCTGTGGCAGAAATGGCAGGTGCCCAGCGCAGAAGTCGCGACGCCGGAACAGGCGCGCGAACGCGCTGCACGGCAACTCGATGCCGGTGCGGACGGGGTGAAGTTGTTCACCGGCGCGATCGTCGGTGGTCCCGGTGCGGTGTTGCCGCTGCCCTTGGACATCGCGCGTGCGACGGTGGCCGAGGCGCACGCGCGCGGCAAGCCGGCGTTCGCGCATCCCACCGACCAGCGCGGCCTGGGGATCGCGATCGACAGCGGGGTGGATGTGCTCGCGCATACCGCACCGGAAGACGGTCCCTGGAATGCCGAACTGGTCGCGCGCTTGCGCAAGGCCAACATGGCCCTGGTGCCGACCCTCACCCTGTTCGAAAGCGAGCCGCGCAAGGACGGTGCGCCGGAAGCCTTCATCAGCCAGTTCGTCGGTATCGCGCAACAGCAAGTGAAGGCGATGAGCGATGCCGGCGGGCAGATCCTGTTCGGCACCGATGCCGGTTACATCGACATCTACGACACGCGCCGCGAGTTCGAACTGATGGCGGCGGCGGGGCTGGACTGGCGCCAGATCCTCGCCAGCCTGACCCGTGTGCCAGCCACACGCTTTGGCCACGGCGGCGACAGCGGGCGCATCGCCCCCGGGATGGAAGGGGATCTTGTCGTGCTGGGCGGCGATCCGGCGCAGGCGGTGACAGCGTTCGCCGATGTGCGCTACACCGTGCGCGGTGGCCGGCTGCTGTATCGATCCGATGACCGTGCTCCCGGTGGCGTCGGCCAAACGACAGGGCGCTGAGGCCGTTGGCGCACGAGTGCGCACTACGGAATATTCAGAGTTTTCCTACTCGACGCTTGGCGGATCTACGCAGGGCCTGCAAGGGGCTTTGTGACATCGTACTCAGGCCGGACGCGGAGCCCATGGGCTACTCCCCCGCGGACCCTTGAGTAAGGTCAAGCCGGCCACCGAAGCCTGGAAGCCCGACCGCGTCTCCCCACGCGGACCTCCCGCGCTTGGCGCCCGCCGGTCGGCCCGCCGTGACCAGTCGCTTCGGATTCTCCCCCCGCTCTAGTGGGTCGACGCAGGATAGGCCGCGTGGATGCATGCGCGGATCAGTCGCGAGGAACGCATGGATATCGACAGGCAGCGTTACGTAGTCAGCATCGAACAGTTCGACGACGCATGGCTGGTTTCCCGACCGCAATGGTCGCCGTTGCGCTACCTGGCGCAGGACGGCGCACTGCGCAATGCGGACATGATGGCGCGCCTGCATACCTGGACCACCGGCGAGCCGACGACGGTGGTATTGCGTTCGGAACAGGGCGAACAGGTGCTGAGGCAATACGGCTGAGCCGCCTCAGTGATGGTGCCGTGTCGGCATCAGGAAATTCTGCAGGACATGCGCATGGTTGATCACCGGGTCGTGCGCGCCATAGAGCAGGGTGGTCGTCGGATGCTCGGCCATGATCCGCTTCAGTGCTTCCAGCGCGGCCTGGTGCTGCGGGTCGTGCAGCTCCCGGCGGTAGCGCTCGGTGAACTCGACCATCCGTGCCGGGTCATGGTCCCACCATTGGCGCAGTTCGGGCGAGGGCGCCAGGTCCTTCAGCCACCCGTCGAGATGGGCGCGGCTCTTGGTGATGCCGCGTGGCCACAGCCGGTCCACCAGGACGCGGGCGCCATCACCATCGCCGGCGGCATCGTAGATACGCTTGATCTTCAGGCTCATGCGGCAACTCCGGGCGGGTGTCGATGCGGAAAACCGGAAGCGATGCAAACCGAGTATGTCACTGCTGAAAAAGTTGCCAATGCAACCGTGATGGGAATGTGCTGGCTGGTGCAACGCAGCACTTGACAGGCCCACGGGCGATGCTGTCTTGTTGGCGCCATGCACCCGGTCGCCCGCCCACGCCAGTTCGACACGCCGCTCACCGGCGAAGGCGCGCGTGTGGCTGCCTGCACCGGCACGGCCATTACCACCACCATTACCACCCACACCATTAGCCCGGTGCGGTCCGTCGTCTTCGCGTAGTTTCCGAAAACCACGGCCCCGCACCCGGATCAGGATGCGGGGGCAATCCCCCCCTTCCGACACCGAACACGCGGGGCCTCAAACCGAGGTCTGTCATGTCGTCTGTCCTTCCGCAGCAGGAATCCTCGCCACTCCTGGTGCCGGCGCCGCGCACCGTCGTGCACAAGTTCGGCGGCACCTCGGTGGCCGACGCGGCGCGTTACCGCCATGTCGCCCAGTTGTTGCTGGCGCGCGAGGAAACGATGCAGGTCACCGTGGTCTCGGCCATGAAAGGGGTGACCGATGCGTTGATCGAGATGTGTACGCTCGCGGCGCAGACACGTCCGGAATGGCGCGAGCGCTGGCACGAGGCGCGCGGCCGTCATCGCGGTGCGGCGGTCGCGTTGCTGGGCGAGCATGCCGGCCCCGCCCTGGAGTGGCTGGATGCGCAGTTCGAGCAGCTCGCCGAGATCCTCGCTGCGCTGGCGGTGATTGGCGAACTGCCGCGCGAAGTGCTGGATCGCGTGCAGGGCTTGGGCGAGGTCTATTCGGCGCAGCTGCTCGGCGAACACCTGCGCTCGCTCGGCGAAGACTGCGCGGTGCTTGATGCGCGCGAAGTGCTGGTCGTCAACCGCGGAGAGCTCGGCGTGGACGTGGACTGGGGCGAGAGTGCGCAGCGACTGGCGCGGTGGCGGGCCCAGTATGGACAGTCGCGGGTCGTCGTCACCGGCTTCGTCGCGCGCGACCGCGCCGAACGCGTGACCACGCTGGGACGCAATGGCAGCGACTACTCGGGCGCCATCTTCGCGGCGCTGTTCGAGGCGGACGAGCTGCATATCTGGACCGACGTGGACGGCGTGCTGTCGGCCGACCCGCGCGTCGTGCCCGAAGCCGTGCAGCTGGAGGCGCTCAGCTACGACGAGGCCTGCGAACTCGCTTATTTCGGCGCCAAGGTCGTGCACCCGCAGACGATGTCGCCGGCGATCGAACGCGGCCTGCCGATCATCATCCGCAATACCTTCCAGCCGGAGCACCCGGGCACCCGCATCAGTGCGCGCAGCGATGCGGGTGGTCCGATCAAGGGCCTGACCCTCAGCCCCGAGTTGGCCATCCTCAACCTCGAAGGCACCGGCCTGATCGGCGTGCCGGGCACGGCCGAGCGCGTGTTCGCCGCGCTGCGCAATGCGCGGGTCTCGGTGGTGATGATTTCGCAGGGCTCGTCGGAGCATTCGATCTGCTGCGTGGTGCGCCAGGAAGAAGCGATGCGCGCGCAGGAGGCCTTGCTGAAGGCGTTCGCGCACGAGCTGACCGTCGGCCAGGTGCAGCGCGTGCAGTTGACCACCGGCATCAGCGTGTTGGCGGCGGTCGGCGACGGCATGGCCGGGCAGCCGGGCGTGGCCGCGCGGCTGTTCGAGTCGCTGGGCCGCGCGCAGGTCAACATCCTGGCGATCGCGCAGGGGTCGTCGGAGCGCAATATCTCCGTGGCGGTGGACAGTGCGCAGGCCACACGCGCGCTGCGTGCCGCGCATGCCGGCTTCTGGCTGTCGCCACAGACTTTCGCGGTGGGCGTGATCGGTCCCGGTAATGTCGGTGCGGCCTTGCTGGAACAATTGCATGCCGCGCAGCCGCAGCTGTTGGCCAAGGCCAACCTGGACCTGCGCTTGCGCGCGGTCGCCTCCCGCAGCCGCATGCTGTTGGCCGAGCGCAGCCTGGACGGCCACTGGCGCGATGCGTTCGCCAGCAGCGGCGAGGGCACCGACCTGGATCGCTTCACCGAGCACCTGCGCGCGGCGCACCTGCCGCACGTGGTGATCATCGACTGCAGCGGCAGTGCCGAGGTGGCCGATCGCTACGCCGATTGGTTGGCGGCGGGCATCCACGTGGTGACGCCGAACAAACAGGCCGGTGCCGGCCCGCTGGCGCGCTACCGTGCGATCCGCGAAGCGGCAGGTGCCAGCGGCGCGCGCTTCCGCTACGAGGCCACCGTGGGCGCCGGGTTGCCGGTGATCACCACCTTGCGCGACCTGGTGGATACCGGCGACCAGGTGGTGTCCATCGCCGGCATCTTCTCCGGCACGCTGGCCTGGTTGTTCAACAAGTACGACGGCCAGTTGCCGTTCTCGCAGCTGGTCGAACAGGCGCGCGCGATGGGCTATACCGAACCGGATCCGCGCGACGACCTGTCCGGCATCGACGTTGCGCGCAAGCTGGTGATCCTGGCGCGCGAATCCGGGCGCGAAGTCAGCCTCGACGATGTCCGGGTGGAGAGCCTGGTGCCCGATGCTTTGCGCCAGTCCAGCATCGAGGCGTTCATGGCGGGGCTGTCGCAGGTGGACGAGGCATTCGCGCAGCGTTTGCACGAAGCGCGTGGGCGCGGCCATGTGCTGCGCTATGTCGCCGAGCTGCCACCGGAGGGCGCGCCCAGCGTCGGTTTGGTGGAAGTGCCGGCAGACCACGCCTTCGCCAACCTGCACCTGACCGACAACATCGTCCAGTTCACCACCCGCCGCTACTGCGACAACCCGCTGGTGGTGCAGGGCCCGGGCGCAGGACCGGAGGTGACCGCGGCCGGCGTATTCGCCGACCTGCTGCGGGTGGCCGCGGGCGAGGGCACGCGACTGTGAGGACGCAGGCGACGGCATTTGCGCCGGCTTCGGTCGGCAACGTGGCGGTCGGCTTCGACATCCTCGGCCACGTGATCGCCGGCGTCGGCGATACGGTGATGGTACGTCGCATCGACGCGCCACAGGTACGCATCGCGGCGATCCGCGGTGCGGCGATGGAACTGCCGCTGGAAGCGCGCGACAACACCGCCGGCGTGGCGTTGCTGGCGATGCGCGAGGCGCTCGAGCTGCCTTTCGGCTTTGAACTGGAAATCGACAAGGGCATCGCCCTGGGTTCGGGAATGGGCGGTTCGGCGGCGTCCTGTGTGGCGGCGCTGGTCGCCGCGAATGCCTTGCTGGATGCGCCGCTCCCACGACAGGCGCTGTATCCGTTCGCGTTGGCGGGCGAAGCGGTCGCCAGTGGCGGGCGGCACGGCGACAACCTGGGTCCGATGTTGCTCGGCGGCCTGGTGTTGGCTACCGCCGATCACCTGGTGTCGATCCCGGTGCCGTCGGCCTGGCACAGCCTGCTGGTGCATCCGGACGCAGTGCTGGAAACGCGGCGCGCGCGCGCCGCATTGCAGGGCGACTACCGGCTCGGCGAATTCGTCGAGCAGAGCGCCAATCTGGCCCTCTTATTGGCCGGCTGCCATGCCGGCGACGCGGCGCTGGTGCGGGCGGGTTTGCGCGACGTACTGGTCGAACCGCGGCGTGCGCCGTTGATCGTCGGGTTTACCGCCGCCAAACAGGCGGCGCTGGAACACGGTGCGCTGGGCGCGAGCATTTCCGGCGCCGGCCCCAGCGTGTTCGGCTGGTTCGAAAGCCGCGAAGGCGCCGAAGCGGCGCTGCCTGCGGTGCGCGCGGCGTTCGCCGAGGCCGGCTTCGACAGCCAGGCCTGGGTGTCACCGCTGGCCAGTCCGGCCGCGCATCTGCTCGATTGATCTCTTTCCCCTTTGCCCCCGGAGTTTCGATGAACTTTGTTTCCACGCGCGGCCAGTCGGCGCCAGCGACGCTCAGCCAGGCACTGGCCGCCGGTTTGGCGCCCGACGGCGGCCTGTATGTTCCGGACGTGCTATCGGCCCCGCGGCTGCTGCGCCCCGGCACTGACCTGGCTGCCACCAGCGCCGATCTCCTTGCGCCGTTCTTCGACGGCGATGCGTTGGCCGATGCGCTGCCCGCGATCTGCGCGGAGGCCTACGCATTCGCCGCGCCGTTGCGTTCCCTGGCCACCCGCGACGACTACGTGCTCGAGCTGTTCCATGGTCCGACCGCGGCGTTCAAGGATTTCGGCGCGCGCTTCCTGGCCGCCTGCCTGGCCCGGTTGCCGCGCGAAGACGCGCGTCCGCTGACCGTGTTGGTGGCCACCTCCGGCGACACCGGCGCGGCGGTCGCCGGCGCGTTCCATGGACGGCCGGGAGTGCGGGTCGTGGTGTTGTATCCGGATGGACGCGTGTCGCCGCGGCAGGCACACCAGTTGGGCTGCTTCGGCGACAACGTGCAGGCGTTGCGGGTCGCCGGGTCCTTCGACGATTGCCAGGCGCTGGTGAAGCGCGCGCTCAACGATGCAGAACTGCAGGCGCAGGTGCCACTCAGTTCGGCCAACAGCATCAGCCTGGGGCGGTGGTTGCCGCAGATGGGCTATTACGCTGATGCCGCGCTGCGCCACCACGCCGCCACCGGGCGCGCCCTCAACCTGGTGGTGCCTACCGGCAATCTGGGCAATGCGCTGGCGGCGATCCTGGCGCGCACGCTCGGCGTTCCGCTGGGCCGCATCGTGCTGGCGACCAACGCCAACCGGGTGCTGCCGGACTTCTTCGCTGGCGGGCCCTATCGCCCAGCGGCCAGCGTGCCGACGTTGGCCAATGCGATGGACGTGGGCGCCCCCAGCAACTTCGAACGGCTGCGTTGGCTCTATCGGGACGACGACGAGGCGTTGCGCGCCGCGTTCCAGGCGATGTCGGTCGACGACGCCACCCTCCGCCACACCCTGGCCGAGCGTTTCCAGCGTCACGGAGAAGTGTTCTGCCCGCACACGGCTACCGCCGTCCACGTGCTGGAGAAGCTGCGCGCGGTTGGCGAGCGCGGCGACTGGGCGGTGGCGGCGACCGCGCACCCGGCCAAGTTCGACAGCGTGGTCGAGCCGTTGATCGGGCAATCCGTACAGGTGCCTGAATCGCTGGCCGAGCTGTTGGCGCGCCCGGCCACCGCCGAACCAATGGAGGCCGACTACTCGGCGCTGACGGCACGCCTGGTTGCCTGAGCCGCAGCCGAATCGGTGGGCCGGCACTGGCTTGCTTGCTGGCCGGCGGGCACCATATCGGCAGATCGATGGGGAGTTCAGGGATCGGGTTCTCCTGCCATTCGCCATGACAGGTGCCTTGCCGTGCGTACATCCCTGAAACTGTTCTGTGCCATGCCGCTGTGCGTGCTGGCCTCCGCCGCGTCCGCCAAGCTGGGTCGGTCTGAGCCGCTGCCGGTGGCTGCGCCGGTGTCGGCGGCGGGCGTGGCGCCCTCGGCACCCGCGTTGGCGACGGCGGCTCCGCTGGTGGACGCGCTGGCCAAGCAGGCCCCGGGCCTGGATCGCCAAGTGCTGGGCCTGGCCGCCGAGGCGCTGCAGTGCGCGCGTCGCCACCGCCAGGTCGGCGACGAGGCGCTGCTGAGTGTCATCGACTATTCGCGACCTTCCACCGAGCGCCGCCTCTGGGTCTTCGACCTGGCCCGGCAGCGTCTGCTATTCCAGGAGTGGGTGGCGCATGGCCGCAATACCGGCGCCAACGTGGCCGCGCACTTCTCCAACGACGATGGCAGCTACATGTCCAGCCTGGGGGCCTTCACTACCCAGGAGACCTACACCGGGCACAACGGCTATTCGCTGCGTCTGCAGGGGCTGGAGCCCGGCTTCAACGATCGCGCCCGCGACCGCGCCATCGTCATGCATGGTGCGCCTTATGTGAGCGAGGCGATCATCCGCAGCCAGGGCCGGCTGGGTCGCAGCCTCGGCTGTCCGGCGGTTCGTCCTGCCATCGCGCGGCAATTGATCGACACCCTGCGCGGCGGTTCCTTCGTGTTCGCGTACTACCCGGACAAGGAGTGGCTGCGTCGGTCACGCATGCTCACTGCCGATTGCGGTGGCGGCAATCAGCTTGCCGGCGCCACGGCCGCAACGTCGAGTCACTGAGCTGTCCGATCGCCGCAGGACGGCAGTCGGGATCAGGCCAGGTCGCCGGCCAGGCGACGCAGGCCGGCGATGTCCAGGATCTGCACGCAGTGCAGCTGCGGCAGCGCGATGAGCTGCTGCTGGCGCAGTTTGGTGAAGGTGCGGCTGATGGTTTCCATCGTCAGCCCCAGGTGGTCGGCGATGTCGCCGCGTCCCATCGGCAGGGCGACCATGTCGCTGGCGGTGTCGGCGCGCGCGGCCAGGCGCAGCAGGAAATGCGCCAACCGCTCGGCGGGCTGCAGGCGTGCCAGCAGCAGCCCGGCGTCTTGGGCGGCGGCCAGCTCCATGCCGGTGCGCTGCATGAGCTTGCGTTCCAGTCGCGGATGCTGCTCGCGCAGCCTGCGCATGTCGGCCAACGAAGTGCGGCAGACCCGGCTGTCGACGACCGCTTCGATGTCGTGGCGATGGCGCGGCGTCCCGGTCAGCCCGACATAGTCGCCGGGCAACACGAAGCCGGTGATCTGGCGGCGGCCATCGGCCAGGGTACGCACCAGGCGCAGTGCGCCTTCGGTCAGCGTGAACACGAATTGGCGGGGCTCGCCGATGCGCACCAGGGTGGCTCCGCCGGCCAGGCGCTGGGCCTGGGTGGCCCGGTCCAGCGCCACCATTTCAGTCTCCGAAAGCGCCGCGCACACCGCGCGGCCACGCACGCCGCAGTGGCTGCATTCGAGCGTCGAGGCGTCGTCGGGAGCGGGGCCGGTGGAGCAGAGGCTGGGAGCGGCGGCGGGCGGCCGATACATGGCACTGGAGGCTGCGAGGGGCATCGACATGATACGCCATGCGGTCCGCGGCCCCGGCTACCGCTAGAATTGGCGGCCCCGCTGTCCCCCAAGACGATTCGTTCGCAGGAGTTTTGCTCGTGATCAAGCCCCGTACGCCGCCCGGCATCATGGAATTGCTGCCGCGCGAGCAGATCGCGTTCCAGCGCATGCTGGACGTCATCCGCCGCAATTACGAGCGCTTCGGCTTCCTGCCGGTGGAGACGCCGGTGTTCGAGCTGTCCGACGTGCTGCTGACCAAATCCGGCGGCGAAACCGAGCGACAGGTGTACTTCGTCCAGTCCACCGGCGCGCTGGCCAACGCGGCCGGGGCGGGCGAGGGCAGCGGCCTGCCGGAGCTGGCGTTGCGTTTCGACCTGACCGTGCCGTTGGCGCGTTATGTGGCCGAACACGAGCATGAACTGGCCTTCCCGTTCCGCCGCTACCAGATGCAGCGGGTGTACCGCGGCGAGCGTGCGCAGCGCGGGCGGTTCCGCGAGTTCTACCAGTGCGATATCGATGTGATCGGCAAGGACGCGCTGAGCGTGCGCTTCGACGCCGAGATCCCGGCGGTCATCCACGCGGTGTTCTCGGAGCTGGCGATCGGCGCGTTCACCATCCGCCTCAACAACCGCAAGCTGTTGCGCGGCATTCTCGAAGCGCTGGGCATGGCCGATGCCGATTTCCAGGGCGAGGTGCTGCGCGAGGTCGACAAGACCGACAAGCGCGGGCGCGAAGGGACCGAGCAGGCATTGCTGGCAATGGGCCTGGCCGCCGATACGGTTTCGCGCCTGCTGCATCTGCTGTTCGATTCCTGCCGAGCCGAAGAGCGCGCGCGCCATGCCGAGGCTGCCGTCGCGGGCCTGGCGACGGGGCAGCCTGCGCTCACCGCGGCGACCGATCCGGACCTGATGTTGCTGGCAGTCCTGCGTGACGTGCTGCCCGGCGAATGGCCGCAGAGCCTGCGCGAGGGCGTGGCGGAGCTGGAGGAGGTGATCGTCATGCTGGGCCAGCTCGGCATCGAGCGCAGCGCCTATCACGTCGACCTGTCGATCGCCCGCGGCCTGGACTACTACACCGGCACGATCTACGAAACTTTCCTGGACGACCACCCGCAGATCGGTTCGATCTGCTCGGGCGGGCGTTACGAGAACCTGGCCAGTCATTACACCAAGAGTCGGTTGCCGGGCGTGGGCATCTCGATCGGCTTGACCCGCCTGTTCTGGCAGCTGCGCGAAGCCGGGCTGGTCGCCGGTGCCGAGACCAGCAGCGTGCAGGCGATGGTCGCCCTGATGGATGGCGACCGTCTGGACGATTCGCTGGACATCGCGCGGCGCCTGCGTGCGGCGGGCATCAATACCGAAGTGCAGATGGAGCCGAAGAAGGTCGGCAAGCAGTTCCAGTACGCGGCGCGGGCGGGCATCCGCTTCGTCGTGCTGGCTGGTGAAGACGAGCGGGCCAGGGATGTCGTGGCGGTGAAGGACTTGGTGCGCGAGCAGCAGTTCGAAGTCGCCCGCGCCGAGCTGGGCGATACCCTGCGGGTCGAGCTGGAGCAGGCCAAGGTCATGTAGTGGAGAAGGACGCGCCGCCTGCCGCGGCGCCCAGCGGTATCCCGGACCCCGGAGGCGGCCTTGCCGCCTCCGGGGTTTTTCGTTTTCGGGGGAGAAAGCCGGGGGAGCGCCCATTCACTGAACGGCACGACGCTGCTTGGAGGGCCGTTCTTGACCGGGCTCGCCTGACGAATTAATGTATTAACACGCTATTACATTAACGCAATGAAACAACGACCCTCTCCCCCGACGGAATACGACGTCCAGGCCTCATTGCAGGCGCTGGCTTATGCGCTGTCGCGCTTGGACGACGAGCGCGAGGTATTGGCCTTCCTGCGCGACCTGTGCACGCCGGCCGAGCTGGAAGCGATGGCCGACCGGTGGCGGGTGGTGCCGTTGTTGCAGAAGGGCGTCCCGTATCGGGAGATCCACGAGCTGACCCAGGTCAGCGTGACCACCATCGGCCGGGTCGCCCGGACGTTGGAACTTGGCGCCGGTGGTTATGCCGCGGCCTTGCGCGCACAGCGCTTCGAAACCTCCGAATCAAATTGAGAATCCTGCAATGAGTGCTTCCCAGGCGAGCCCGGC
>Ga0160436_1000575_pt1 | contig 13291 bp, 12 predicted proteins | sample HID1973M_E0MG_FD_108264 | JGI IMG/M metagenome (GOLD analysis project Ga0160436, IMG submission 108264) | Enriched mosquito-associated microbial communities from UW Madison campus, WI, USA - HID1973M_E0 MG | ecosystem: Host-associated > Arthropoda: Insects > Digestive system > Unclassified ...
ATGTGGGGCGTGCAGACGCTTGAACAGGGATGGGAAATCGTGCGTCAAGCCGATGCTGAGAATGGCGGGTTAGTGTTGGACACCCTTCACTTCGTCCGGGGCAACTCGACGATTGAAACCCTCGCGGCCATTCCAGGCGATCGTATCCACTGCGTACAGATCTGCGATGGCATCCATCCATTGCAGACAGGCCTAACGCTGGAGACAGATTGCTTCAACCGGATGTGGCCGGGGACCGGCAATTTTCCCCTGCGCGAAATCATCACCACCCTGGAACGCACGAAGGGGCTGAACCAAGTAGGCCCTGAAGTGTTTTCGTTGCAGAATCAGACATTAGCGCCCGAGCAGGTTGCCAGGACGTGCGTTGAGTCGCTACATCATTTCCCCGAGCTACTGAATAACTATCAGCTACGCACTTCTACCTGAAAAATCTTGAGATGAATGAGGTCCGAATACCAAAGTATTCGGGCTTATTCAGTCCTTTGCTTAACTGTTCACAATAAAAAAGAGACATGGATACCTAACGGCACCATGCCCCAAGCAGGAACGTCACACATTTCTGTAGCAGCTGGATTTCAGCTCAATTCTTAAGCACGATTCTTTTGGTAGACATCAACGAAAACTGCAGCGAGCAGCACCGCACCCTTGATCATTTGCTGGTAATCGACACCGATTCCCATGATCGACATGCCATTGTTCAGTACCCCCATGATGAAGGCGCCGATCACAACGCCGATCACCTTGCCGACGCCACCGGATGCAGAGGCTCCGCCAATAAACACTGCCGCAATTACGTCCAGCTCGAAGCCACTGCCAGCACGAGGTGTGGCGCTGTTCAGACGTGCGACAAAGATCAGCCCGGCCACGGCGGCCAGGACACCCATGTTCACAAAGGTCAAGAACGTGACACGCGCTGTATTGATACCAGATAGCTTGGCCGCCTTGAGGTTGCCACCGACTGCGTAGATCCAACGCCCAATCACCGTGCGGTTCATGATGAACGTGTACACGCCAATCAGCAGACACATGATGACCAATACCGCCGGCAATCCCCGATACGTCGCTAGCAGATAGCAGAAGCCGATGATCAAAGCAGCCACCACGCCGTTTTTGAGCATGAACAGTGACATAGCCACAGGTGTTGCACCGGCTTTAGCTACGCGTCGGCGTGCACGCCACTCCACGACAACGAAGCATGCGACAACAAACAACCCCAGGAGTATTGAGGTGACTCGCAGTGCCTGCCCCCCAAAAGGATCTGGCAAGAAGCCCGCGCTTAACGCGACAAAGCTGTCAGGAAACGGGCCGATCGACTGGCCTTGGCTGATTGCAATGGTCGCGCCACGGAAGATCAACATCCCACCTAGCGTCACGATGAACGAAGGCATCCCCCAGAACGCCACCCAGTATCCCTGAGCCGCTCCAATCAAACCGCCAGCGACGAGACAAATCAGCGAGACCGTCACGAAGTCGAATCGATACTGCACCATCAGCACCGCTGCGATGGAGCCAATGACGCCCACGATAGACCCGACTGAAAGATCGATGTGGCCACACACGATGACCATCAGCATGCCCAGCGCCATGACGACGATATAGCTGTTCTGCAGAATGAGGTTGGTCAGGTTCAGGGGCTGAAGTAATGCTCCATTGGTAAAGATCTGAAAGAAGACGACGATGACCAGCAGAGAGCCAAGAAGTCCATACTCCCGAGCACCGCGTTTAATAGCTGGGAGCACGCTTGCCTTGGGTGTTACCGGGGTTATTACTTCGCTCACTGGATCACCTCATTTTTCATAATCGCGTGCATGATTCGCTCTTGCGAGGCTTGGGCAATTGGAAACTCGCCCACGAACCGCCCTTCATTCATCACATAGATTCGGTCGCAGGTTCCAAGAAGCTCAGGCATCTCGGAGGAGATGATGACAACGCACTTGCCCTGTGCCACGACATCGTTAACGACCGCATAGATCTCGTACTTGGCCCCGACATCGATCCCACGGGTCGGCTCGTCGAGAATCAAAACCTGCGGATCGGAAAACAGCCATTTGGCGAGCACCACCTTTTGCTGGTTACCCCCGGACAGGCGCTCAACAGGTTGTCTGAGATCAGGGCTGCGAATGCGCAAGGTGCGACGGTATCCGTCACCTACCCCAACCTCCTCGCTCTCGTTGATGATCCAGCGCTTGGCCAACGTTTTAAGGCTCGCCAGACTGACGTTGCGACCAATACCATCTCCCAACACCAGCCCTGCCCCTTTGCGGTCTTCGGTGGCGTAGGCCAAACCGCTGTCAATGGCTTTACGTACCGTTCGCAGATCCAGCTCCTTACCGGCCAAGGAGGCCTTTCCGCGAATGTTCTTGCCGAACGCCCCACCGAATAAACTCATCGCAAGCTCAGTACGGCCTGAGCCCATAAGGCCGGCAATACCGACTACTTCGCCGCGCTTGGCGTGGAAACTGATATTGCGAATGAAGTCTTGCCCTGGTCGCTCCGGGTGTTCCACAGACCAGCTCTCAACCTCAAACAAAGTCTCGCCTAATTCGGGTTCCCGAGAGGGATAACGATCTGCCAGTTCACGCCCGACCATCGCGCGAACAACTCGGCTTTCGTCCAATGAGCCTGCACGGCAATCGATCACGTCGACGGTGATGCCATCGCGAATGACAGTGACCTCGTCAGCGACCTTTGAAATCTCATTGAGCTTGTGCGAAATAATGATGGAGGTGATGTCACGGGATTTGAGTTCCAGCATCAGCTCCAGAAGTCGTTCACTGTCTTTCTCATTCAAGCTCGCAGTAGGCTCGTCGAGAATCAGTAGCCGCACTTCTTTGCCCAAGGCTTTCGCAATCTCTACCAGTTGTTGTTGACCCATGCCCAACTGGCTTACCAGGGTCTGTGGCGACACCAACAGTCCTACCTTGTCGAGCAGCTCCTTGGCACGGTCATGTGCCAACGACCAATCAATGATTCCGCGATTCGCGATCTCATGGCCCAAGAACAAGTTCTCGGTGATTGAGAGCATGGGCACCAGAGCCAGTTCTTGGTGGATGATGCAAATGCCCAGGGCTTCGCTGTCACGGAGGTTCTGGAAGTTGCGCTCTTGCCCATCAAAGTGGATCGAGCCCTGGTAGCTACCCGCCGGATAAACACCGCTGAGAATCTTCATCAGCGTGGACTTACCTGCACCGTTTTCACCGCATATCGCGTGGATTTCTCCATTACCCACTTGAAGGTTGACGTTGGTCAGAGCCTTCACAGGGCCGAAGGTTTTCTGGATCCCGCGCATATCGAGAAGAAGATTGGACATGGTTTTTCTCCGATCGATTTGCGACTCCACCATCGGCGGAGCCGCGCTGAACCACAGCGTTAACGCAGGCGGTCTTCGCTGTAGTAACCGGTATCAACCAACACCTTCTGCACGTTCTTCGCCTCGACAGAGACCGGATCCAGGAGCTGGGTGGGGACAATCATCGCGCCGTTGTCGTAAGACTTGGTGTCGTTAACCGCGACAGGCTTGCCTTGCAGGGCGCTGTCCATCATGACCGCCGCTGCTTTGGCGAGCGCCCGGGTGTCCTTGAACACGGTGGAATACTGATCGCCACGCATGATGGCTTTAACGCTTGGAATTTCAGCGTCCTGTCCAGTCACTACAGGCATGGCCGTCCCACCTTTGCCGTAGCCAACGCCGCGTAGAGATGACACAACACCTACAGCGATCTGGTCGTTCATGGCCAAGACCGCATCAAGGTGCTCCTTGCCATAGAAGGCGCTCAAAATGTTGTCCATCCGGGACTGGGCCTGGGCACCGTCCCAGTTAGGCGTGGCCACCTGCTCAAGTTTGGTCTGGCCGCTTCGGATAACCAGCTTGCCGCTATCAATGTAGGGTTTGAGCACAGACATCACGCCTGCATACACAACGTGTGCGTTGTTGTCGTCGGTGGAGCCGGCGAAGATCTCGAAGTTGAACGGCCCTTTGCCGTCCTTGAGCCCTAACGCATCGACGATGGACTGCCCTTGCAATACACCGACTTTATGGTTGTCGAAGGTCGCGTAATAGTCAAAGTTACTGGAGCCGCGAATCAATCGATCATACGAAATTATCTTTATTCCCTTCTCTTTTGCCTGCTTCAAAAGATCGGTCATTGTGGTGCCGTCGATGGGCGCAATAATCAACCCTTTGACGTTTTTCACCATCAGGTTTTCCAGCTGAGAAAGTTGTGTCGGAATTTCGTACTGAGCGTATTGAATATCGGTCTTATATCCCAGTTTCTCCAGAGCTTTGACCATGCTGTCGCCGTCTGAGGCCCAGCGGGCTTCAGTCTTCGAAGGCATGGAGATACCGATGAGGCCTTTGGTTTTCTCTTCTTGCTTGGAGCAGCCGATAACCGCTACCGCCACAAAAACTGTGGCAGCCAATTTCGCCCATGTGCGCATGTCTTCACCTATCGATGTAGAATTATTTTTTTTGTACTACTTGATAAATCCGCCTCTGTTGCAGAGGCGGATACAGCCTAGCGAAACATCTTTTACAACTTAACCAACCATTACTTCCTGGCCAGACTTCGCCGACGATTCGAACATGGCGTCCAAGAGAATGTTGATATTGTGAGCCTGGGTCGCTGGAATCTGGGATGGAGTACCGTTGCGCAGCGCCTGGACAAACGCATTGGCTTCTCGATCGAAGTAAACTGGGTTACCGATCTCTGCTACCTCTGGCGAATACACCGTCTTACGCACCGCCCAGATTTCTGGGAAGCTGGTTTCGTTCCAGTGCGTCCATCCCTGCTGATGGCCGTTTTTGCCGTCATGGTAGATTTTGTAAGAAGCGGGCATCGGTGTGGAATGCATGATGCCGTGGGTGCCGTAGGCGGTGATATCCCAAGCTTCAGTCCAAGGCAGTGGATCCCACGACATGAAATCGATGGTGACCATCTTGTCGTCGTAGTTCAACACCGCCGCTGCGGCGTCTTCACGAGCACTGTCGCTCATCTGTCCAGCGAATTTGGAGATGCGGGCGTTCACCGAACGAGGCATGCCGAAGTGCAGCAGGATCCGGTCGATCGTGTGGCAACCGATCACGTAGAACGCACCACCCAGATCGCCGGGCTGCTTCATGTGATTGCTGTCAGCTTCGTCGTGGGAGCAGCCTGCATGCGCCCGAACCTGCAGCACCTTCCCGAGTTCACCACTGGCCAGGACTTGCTGCATCTTCTCGACTGAAGGTGCAAACCGCCAGCAGTAGCCAACCTGGAACAAACCGCCCGTGCGCTCAACCGCATCAACGATTCGCTGGGTATCTTTCGAGCCACGTCCAGCCGGTTTCTCACACAGCACAGCCTTGCCCGCTTCCAACGCTTCGATGGCCCAATCAGCCATCAGATAGCTTTTGGGATGAACCAGAACAACATGAACATCCGGGTCTGCGAGGATCTTTTCCTTGGATCGCGCTTCGAGGCCAAGGGCATCTACAAAAGGCGCAAGTAGCGGGCTGTCGTCGTACGCGCCCATGAAGCGGACGTCTGCCATGCGCTGGAAGGCTTTCACACGGCCTGAGGTATGCGGGTGGGTGATGCCCAGACAGGCGACACCCAACGGCTTGGCGTTGTTAGCGTGTGACATGTTCTTCTCCTTATATTCTGAGCGGGCGCCGAGGGCGCCCGCCAACAATCAAAGCGATACAGTCCGACCAGTGCGTACAGACTCAACAGCACACTCTGCCAGACGCAGGGCCTGAAGGCCGTCGTTCGGCGTAACCGGCATCGGCTTGCCGTCGACAAGCGCCCGTACGAAGGCGTCCAGCTCTGATTTGTAGGCCTGTTGGTAGCGCTCCAGGAAGAAGTTCAGCAGCGGCTCGCGGGCATCGGTGACATCCTGGCTCCAACGGCGAATGGTAGTTGGGCGCAGGTTGTCCATTTGCAACATGCCTTTGGAACCAAACACCTCGATACGCTGGTCGTAGCCGTAAACAGCCTGGCGGCAATTGTTGATGTGGCACTGTTTTCCGGAAGCAGTCTGCATCTGCACCATCGCGGTGTCGTAGTCGTCGTATTTTTCCATGAGAGGAGAATCCACTACGCGGCTACCAATGGCAGTCAGCAGCACAGGCTCTTCACCCAGCAACCAGCGACCAATATCCAGGTCGTGGATGGTCATGTCGCGGAAGATACCGCCGGAATGCTTGATGTAGTCTTCAGGCGCCAAGCCTGGATCGCGGCTGCTAATGATGACCTGACGCACCTCACCAATGTCGCCGGCATCGATCGCCGCGCGCATTTCAGCGAAGGTGGTTTCGAAGCGACGGTTGAAGGCCAGCATTACTCGACCCTTCAGACCCTCGATTTCTTCAGCAGCTGCCTGGCTCTTGAGCAGATCCAGGTCGATTGGCTTCTCGCACAGAACGGCTTTGCCCTGACGAACAGCGCGCATCATCAACTGGATGTGGGTGTTTGTCGGCGTGCCGATAACCACGGCGTCAACGTCGTTGCGATCAATGGCCGCTTCGCAATCGGTCATTGCATCAGCACCCAGTGCGCCAGCCAACGACTGGGCAGCAGGTGCGTAGGGATCTGCGACTGCAATCAGACGTGCCGATGGATTGGCAGCGACGTTGGCAGCGTGAATTTTGCCAATGCGACCAGCGCCCAGAACTGCAATACCAACCATGATTCTTACCTCTTTATTTTTGGAGTAACGATTACTTGCGTTGACGTGGCTGATCAGAAGCGCAGGTTTTCGAATTGCGCCATGGTGCTATCAAACGCACGCTTGGAGACGACCTCCAGCGGGAGCTTGCGCAGTTCGGCGGAGATGAGCTCCACGCCCCATGGGCCGCGATAGCCGGTGTCCAGAATCGCCTGGGCGAAAGCCGGGATGTCCAGCTGACCTTCGCCGCAGCATTTGCGATGGTGGGTGGAATCGTTGAAGACGTCGCCGACCAGCTCCAGATCGGCATCGTCGATCTCAACACCCTTGATCAGCTCGACTGGGATCTTGCTGATTTCGTCGAAGCCCATGCCGCCCCGCGCGATGTGCCAGCTGTCCACCATCAGACCGCCGTTTGGCCGAACGCCCTCGGAGACTGCGAGCGCTTTATCAATGGTGTTGACGCTAGAGAAAGGCAGGAACTCGATGGCGACATCGACGTTGTACTTGGCGGCCTTGTCGCAAAGAATGGCGAAGGTTTCGCGCATCAGCGGTACGTCCGGCTCGCCCTCCTCGAACAGGCCGGCGGCGCATTTGAGTCGAGTCGCGCCTACCGCGTCGGCGACATCCAGCAATTGTTTGCAGACATCGTCAGACACGGTGCGACGCTCGCAAGCCAAGTGCCAGTCGATTAAGAATTCAACTTCCAGATGTTTCATGCCATTGTCCTGAAAGATCTGGCGTACGGTGGGCAGGCCCAGGCGCTCGATCCAGTGCAGGATATCGGCATGAACGAGGCCCATCCCCTTCCAGCCAGCCTTTGACGCGGCTTCTGCACGCGCCTGCAGGGTGAACGGGCTGATCTCGCTGGCGGCGCCTGGGTAGGTATCGCCGGCAATAGTCCAGTAGGAAGCGATAAGTTCGATCTGATGGCTAGGCATAACGTTGATCACTCACTCAGTTATTGGCATGCGGTATCACCGCAAGGAGCACAGAACAAAACGCAACGACAGTTCAGCGCCCGCACAAAGGCAGTGTCCAGTGAACTGACGTTTACGAATGATTGGAAACGGATCAACAAGAAGAGCGCGCCGGCACCGAAGGCTGCGAAGCCTGAACCTGCTAGGAGATGGAACGGCATGAGGACAGAGTTGCTCATGGGATTTGCCACTTCTTGTTTTTATCTTGATGGGCAGAGTCTAGTTTCTCCCCTGTGACGAAAAAACCCGTAAGATCGGGATACAGCTTCCCACCTCGCGGGATAATCGCCTTGGATCCTTTCAAAGAAATTGAGCTTTTCGTCCAGATCTCTGAATCTGGAAGCATCAGTAAGGCCGCTGAGCGCCTTGGATTGTCCGTGTCTGCTGCAAGCCGGCACCTCATTGCACTTGAAACTCGTTTGGGTGTACGCCTGGTCCAGCGCACGACTCGACAGCTCTCGTTGACGGAGGTTGGCACTGAGTTTTATCGCAGGAGCCGGTCGGTTCTGGCAGATTTACGAGAAGCAGAAAGCGTGGCGCGCGATGCCGTTGTCAAGCCAAGCGGGCTTCTGCGAGTCACCGCTTCGCTTTCATTCTGTCTGCTCCACATTGAGCCCTTGCTCCCCGAATTCACACGCCGCTATCCGGAGATCAATGTCGATATCGTGGCCGCGAACCGGTACCTGGATGTCATGGAGAACAACGTAGATGTCGCGATCCGTACCCGTCAGTTCGAAGCGGACAACAACCTAACCATCCGGCGTCTTGCCGAAACCAGGCGAGTGCTCGCAGCGTCCCCTGCTTACCTGGAGGCTCACGGTACGCCTACGCACCCAATGGACTTGATCCGCCACAAGATGCTGATTTATGACTACGCGATCAACCCGACAGAGATGCCCTTCAAAAGCGCCAAGGAGTCCGTACTGGTTAACGTTCGCTCGTTCATCTCATCCAACGACGGCCAGGTCGTCGTGAAGGCAGCGCTGGATGGCATGGGCATCCTCGTCCAGCCGAAGTACATCGTCTATGACCACCTGCAGCGTGGCGAACTCGTGTCGGTATTGGATGACTGGGACTTACCGAAACTCACCATGAACATCGCCTTCCAGACCCGGCGTCACATGCCTGCGAAGGTGCGGCTCTTCATCGAGGCGTTGGCCCAGCGATTCAGAGAAAACAACTACGAGCATCTCTGGACGAAGTAAATTCAGTTTTTCATGCATGAAATAAAGATTTCCACGATAGGCGTTTTTTACCGATCTTAGTGAATATAGGCTGCGCTCATCCTTTGAAAAGATGGCGCAGTCCATGCTCAACCTCGAAGAAACACAGACTCAGATCCGTGATCTGGAGCAGCGCCGATACGCAGCAATGACCAGCGGTGACATTGATGCCTTCGCCGCACTTGCTCATCCTGAACTCATTTACACCCACTCGAACGGAGTCGTCGACTCCCTGTCGAGCTACATCGCCAAATGCCGCGATGGCTACTACCAATATCTGGCGCTGGAACATCCAATCGATCGCATCATGGTTTTTGAAAACATCGCGTTGGTGTACGGCAGCATGTCCGGCGAAATCATTTCGGGTGGCACCCACAAAGCTCTTAATAATCGCGCCCTTTCCGTCTGGGTTCAGCTCGGCGCTGAATGGCGACTGCTGAGCTACCAACCGACTCCGATCAAGTAACCCACTCGCTGCAGCCAGGCTTAGGCCCTTGCAGTTTGACCTCAACAAGAACAGGAACTGATCCGTGGCCATTTCAAACTTTACCTATACCGGACTCCCTGCCCGAGTCATCTTCGGCAAAGGCTCACTCCAACAGCTTGAAGCGGAGATCGACCACCTCGGCTCTCGCCGTGCCCTTGTGCTCTCCACTCCAGAACAGCGCAGCCAGGCAGAAAGCATCGCTGAAATGCTTGGATCTCGCGCCGCAGGCGTTTTTGACAAAGCAGTCATGCACGTGCCGATCGAAACGGCTCGGGAGGCTCGGGAAGTCGCTCAGAGGCTCGGTGCGGACTGCGCCATCGCTATTGGTGGTGGCTCGACCACAGGATTGGGCAAGGCGATCGCTCTGGACTCTGGACTGCCCATTCTGGCAATCCCGACTACCTACGCCGGCTCCGAAATGACGCCAGTCTATGGATTGACAGAGAACGGCATCAAGAAGACTGGCAAAGACTTTCGGGTGCTGCCGAAGACAGTCATCTATGATCCTGAACTGTCAGCCACCCTACCTGTAGAACTGTCCGTCACCAGTGGTATGAATGCCATTGCTCACGCGGCTGAGGGGCTCTACGCACAAGATGGTAATCCGGTCATGTCGCTGCTCGCCGAAGAAGGCATTCGCGCAATGGCCGAGGGCTTGGGTCGCATTGTCAAAGCACCTCAGGATCTGGACGCTCGCTCTGACTGTCTCTACGGAGCATGGTTATGCAGTACGGTGCTAGGTAACGTAGGAATGGCCCTGCATCACAAGCTCTGCCACACCTTGGGAGGCACATTCAATCTGCCTCACGCCCCGACGCACACCATCGTGTTGCCCCACGCGATTGCCTATAACGCTGAGGCCGCACCTGAAGCAGCTAGCCGAATTGTTCGCGCGCTTGGGGGCAAGGGTAAATCCGCCGGACAGGCCTTATATGATCTTGCGGAATCGCTGGGCGCCCCACTGTCTCTGAAGTCATTGGGCGTGACCGAAGCAGACTTGGACAGGGCCACCGACATTGCTCTGACTAACCCTTACTGGAACCCGCGCCCGATTGAACATGGCGCCATCCGCCAATTGCTGCAGAACGCTTACGAAGGTAAGCGTCCCGAGTAACGTTGCCCCTTACATTGTGTTTCGACCTTTGCCCACTCAGCAGCTACCCATTGCGGCTGAGTGGGCTTTTTTCATCGCGTCCAATAACGCTCGTATTCTTCCCGTTTGAAATGATCGAGCAAAAAGTCGATGAACAATCGTGTTTTCGCGGGCATGTATCTCCGATCCTGAAAGGCCAGATTGATCGTCAGTCTCGGTAGGTTCCAATCGTCCAGAACCGGCACCAGTCGTCCGGCCACCAAGTCGTCGTAGATGATGTACTTGGGCTGCACCAGGATACCCGCCCCAGCGAGCGCCGCAGCACGCACGATCTGCCCATCATTGGTTTCCAGTGACGGCTGAATTTTGATACTCAGCTTGTCTTCTCCCTTCGTAAATTCCATCACGTTGGGATGATTCGCATGACTGTAGATAAGGAGATCGTGCTGTTGCAGGTCTTCGACCGTGCGGGGATGGCCCCTGCGGGCCAGGTACGCCGGCGAAGCTGCCAGGATGCGTCTGGTCTCCGCGAGCTTGCGGATGGTGATACTGGAATCCGCTTCGAACTCTCTCGTCCGGATAGCGAGATCAATCTCGCTGTCCATAATGTCGTAATACCGATTGGCGCCGAGGAGCTTGACCTTGATGCCTGGATAAAGCTTCTGGAATTTTGGCACCAGCGGGGCAAGGTGAAGCATCGAGAATGAGATCGTTGCAGTAATCGTGAGCGTCCCAGTAGGCTCAACCAGCGCTGCGTTAACGGATGCTTCAGCTTCTGCCATTTCTGCCAGCAGGCTCTTGCAGCGTCCATAGAAGTCATGACCGGCATTGGTGAGCGCCAGGCGTCGAGTATTGCGCTCAACCAATCGCACCTTCAAACGGCTTTCCAGGGCGGCTAGATGCCGACTCGCGGCGGCATTGGAAATATCGAGTTTCTCTGCTGCTTTGCTTAACGTGCCTAGCTCGGCAGTCTGAACAAACAGCTCGATTTCAGTGAATCGATCCACATCCCACCTTCTTATTTTTTCACTAGTGAAATAAAGAATTTCACCTTCAGTATTTTATTCCACTGCCGGGCACTTTAGCGTAGTTACACCTGATCGGGAACGGCGCCAAGGCACACGGCCGCTACCGGCAACAACAAAAAATGCCAAGGGCAACTTATGAGAAATCTGGACGAACACACCATCACGCAAGCGGTGTTAGCCCGCAACGCAAATACCCATGACGAACGCCTGCAGGAGATCATGACGAGCCTTGTCCAGCACTTGCATGCATTTGCGCGTGAGACTCGCCTGACCGAGGAGGAGTGGGAAAAAGGTATCGAATTCCTGACCGCAGTCGGCCAGATCTGCACGTCGACACGACAAGAGTTCATCCTCTTATCCGACACTCTGGGGCTGTCCACTCTGGTCACTGCTCAGAATCACAAAAAGCCCGACGGTTGCACCGAGGCGACAGTGTTTGGCCCCTTCCATGTCCAGGGGGCGCCTCAGTACGATCTGGGCGCGGATATCAGCTGTGGGCTGCCAGGCGTGCCATGGTTCGTCAAAGGCCAGGTTCGAGACATCCATGGCCAACCAGTGCCGCACGCAATCCTGGAGGTCTGGCAAGCGGATGACGCTGGCTTCTATGACGTGCAAAAGCCAGGCCTCGACCAGGACGACTATCAGGCCCGTGCTGTTCTCCAGGCCGACAGCGAGGGTCACTATCACTTCAAGACAATCGTCCCTGACTGCTATCCAATTCCGCATGATGGCCCGGTCGGGAAAATGCTGCAGGCCATGAACCGTCACCCGTGGCGCCCAGCCCATTTGCATTTCATGATCATTTCGCCAAGCCATGAGCGCCTGGTCACTCACGTTTTCCGTGAGGGTGGCGAATATCTGGACTCGGACGCCGTGTTCGGCGTTCGCTCATCTCTGATCGCTGATTGGGTGGAACATGACGCAGGAACAGATCCCTACGGCCTGCCTATCGACAAGCCTTTCTACACACTGAATTTTGACTTCATTCTTAACCCTCTTAGCCGCTGACGCTCACGCCCTGCTGCAGCCTGCCGCTATTCGGTGGCAGGCCATTGCCCTACTCCCCTGGAGCTCTCAATGCAATCCGTCAAACACATCGTCATGTGGAATCTACGTGGCGACAACGAGCAAGAACGCAGCGCTAACATTCTCAAGGTCAAGAATGAGTTTGAAGGGATTCGTCATGAAATCCCCGGGCTCATGCAGCTCGAAATCGGCGTAGATATCAGCCAGATCGATTACGCCTGTGACGTCGTGCTCTACTCGGAATTTGAATCCATTCAAGCTCTGCAAGCTTATGCCAGCCACCCGGCGCATCTGCGAGTGCGTGAAGCGCTTGGAAATCTGCGTACCGATCGGTATCAGGTCGATTACGTCAGCTGAGTCTTGAAAATGACTAAGCCCGGACAATCGTCTCGGGCTTTTTTACTCTGCTCCCATCCCTTTCACTGCGACCGCTGGTAGCATTGCTCCTCCTCGCTGCGCACTGACCAACGCTTGAAACTGTGCCCGGAATTAAACCCCGGGCGCAGTTTGACGAGCTGACAACCGACTCAGAATCTCATCTGCAGCTTCAGGCCGGCGACCAGAGCATTATCAACCTGCTCAACCCCTCCTGGAGACTTGATGAACTGCAGGTTGGGTCGGACTGTCACCCAAGACGTGACAGCAAAACCGTAGTAGATCTCTGCGTCGTACTCACTGTGACGAACAGGTACGAAAGACGGGTTGTCGTAGTCGTCGATTCCTGAGACCTGATTACTTAGCCGGGCATAGTTTGCGACGTCGTCGTTGACGTGAATCCGCGCTACCCCCATGCCGAAGTCGTCTTTCGG
>Ga0160436_1000578_pt1 | contig 13249 bp, 8 predicted proteins | sample HID1973M_E0MG_FD_108264 | JGI IMG/M metagenome (GOLD analysis project Ga0160436, IMG submission 108264) | Enriched mosquito-associated microbial communities from UW Madison campus, WI, USA - HID1973M_E0 MG | ecosystem: Host-associated > Arthropoda: Insects > Digestive system > Unclassified ...
ACCAGTGCGGTGTCGACGATGTACTTCTCGACCGCGCCGATGGTGACCGCGCCGAATTCCTCCAGCGTGCAACTTCCCTCGCACAGGCGGTCCTGCGGACACACGCGGCCGCAGACTTCCGGCAGCGGATTGGTCGAGTGGCACAGCGCCGCGGCTTCCTCGATGCGGTTCTCCTGCACCAGCTGCAGCCATTGCGGGATCGCGTTGTGGACCGGGCATTTCCAGCTGCAGTAGGGGTTGCCGCAGTCCAGGCAGCGACCGGCCTGGTATTGCGCGTCGGCCTTGTCGAATTTGCCGTACAGCTCGCCCCAATCGCCGGACGTGCGCAATTCCACCGGGATGCGCTGCGGCATGGTGCGGGGCAGATCGAGGAACTGGAAGACTTGCTTGCGGCTCATGGCGGGTCTCGTGATTTTCCTTCCCCCTTCTCCCGCTTGCGGGCGAAGGTGCCCTGGAGGGGCGGATGGGGGACGCGCGCGTCGCCCTCACCTCGGCCCCTCTCCCGCGGGCGGGAGAGGGGAGCAGTTATGCAGCGCGGCGCAGCGAGTCGGTCAGCGACTCGATGCTGGCGGCCTTGGGTTTGACCAGCCAGAACTTGCCGGCGTAGTCGCGGAACTCGTCCAGGATCTGCTGGGCCCAGATGCTGCCGGTCAGCTCGCGATGGCGGCCGATCAGCTTGTGCAGATGCTGGCGGTGGTTCTCGAAACCCTCCGCCGAGATGCGATGGATATCGATCAGCTCGTGGTTGTAGCGGTCCACGAAGTCGCGCTCGATGTCCAGTACATAGGCCAGGCCACCGGTGAAGCCGGCGCCGAAGTTCAGGCCGACCTTGCCCAGCACCAGCACGATGCCGTCGGTCATGTACTCGCAGCAATGGTCGCCGGCGCCTTCGATCACCGCCAGCGCGCCGGAGTTGCGCACCGCGAAGCGCTCGCCGGCGCGTCCGGCGGCGAACAGCTCGCCGCCGGTGGCGCCGTACAGGCAGGTGTTGCCCAGGATCGGCGTGTTGCGTGCCTCGAAGCGTGCGCCGCGCGGTGGGCGGATCACGATGCGACCGCCGGCCATGCCCTTGCCGACGTAGTCGTTCGCCTCGCCTTCCAGCTCGAGCTGCAAGCCGCCGGCGTTGAAGGCGCCGAAGCTCTGCCCGGCGGTGCCGCGGAAACGCAGGTTCAACGGCGCATCGCTCATGCCGTGGTTGCCATGCACGCGGGCGATCGCACCGGACAGGCGCGCGCCGATCGAGCGGTCGGTGTTGTGGATCAGGAAGCGATGGTCGCCGCCGGTCTTGCCGGCGATGGCCTTGGCCAGCAAGCCGTCCATCTGCGTGGCGAGGCTGTCCGGCGATTCGTACAGACGCTGCGCCGCGCAGTGGCTGCCCTCGAAATGCGCCGGCTTGAGCAGCCGCGACAGGTCCACGCGCACGCCTTCGCGCGGCGCGACTTCGAGTTGTTCGAGCAGGTCGGTGCGGCCGACGATCTCGTCGAGCGAACGCACGCCCAGGTACGACAGCCATTGCCGCACTTCCTCGGCCAACAGGCGGAAGAAGTTCTCCACGCGCTCGGGCAGGCCGGTGAAGTAGTTCGCGCGCAGGCGCTCGTCCTGGGTGGCCACGCCGGTGGCGCAGTTGTTGAGATGGCAGATGCGCAGGTACTTGCAGCCCAGCACGATCATCGGCGCGGTGCCGAAACCGAAACTGTCCGCGCCCAGCAGCGCGGCCTTGACCACGTCCAGGCCGGTCTTCAGGCCGCCATCGGTCTGCACCAGGGTGCGCGCGCGCAGGTCGTTGGCGACCAGCGCCTGGTGCGACTCGGCCACGCCCAGTTCCCACGGCACGCCGGCATAGCGGATCGAGCTCACCGGCGACGCACCGGTGCCTCCGTCGTGGCCGGACACGGTGATCAGGTCGGCGCCGGCCTTGACCACGCCCGCGGCAATCGTGCCCACGCCCGCATGCGAGACCAGCTTCACCGACACCAGCGCCTGCGGATTGACCTGCTTGAGGTCGTAGATCAACTGGGCCAGGTCTTCGATCGAATAAATGTCGTGGTGCGGCGGCGGCGAAATCAGGCCGATGCCCGGCTTGGCGTAGCGCAGCCGCGCGATCAGCTCGTTGACCTTGTGGCCGGGCAGCTGGCCGCCCTCGCCGGGCTTGGCACCCTGCGCGACCTTGATCTGCAGTACCTCGGCGTTGACCAGATATTCCGGGGTAACGCCGAAGCGGCCGGAGGCGACCTGCTTGATCTTGGAGCGCTTCTCGGTGCCGTAGCGCGCCGGGTCTTCGCCGCCTTCGCCGGAGTTGCTGCGGCCGCCGAGACGGTTCATCGCGATCGCCAGCGCTTCATGCGCTTCCGGCGACAGCGCGCCCAGGCTGATCGCGGCGGTGTCGAAGCGACGCAGCACGTCTTCGGCCGGGGCCACTTCGTCCAGCGGAGTCGGTGCGTCGGCGCGCTTGAGCTGCAGCAGGTCGCGCAGCGCCGACGGCGGCCGCGAATGCACCGCGTCCATGTAGCGCTGCCAATCGGCGGCATCGCCGGTGCGGGTGGCACGCTGCAGGGTCAGCACCACGTCGGGGTTGTACATGTGGTACTCGCCGCCGTGCACGTACTTCAGCAGGCCGCCGACTTCCGGCTTGAGCAGATCATTCCAGGCACGCGCGGTGAGCTCACGTGATTCGGCGTCCAGGCGCGCCAGGCCGACACCGCCGACGCGCGAAGGCGTCTCGGGGAAACACAGCGCGACGACTTCCGGATCCAGGCCGACGATCTCGAACAGCTGCGCGCCGCGATAGCTGGCGACGGTGCAGATGCCCATCTTGGAAATGATCTTCGACAGGCCCTTGTAGACGCCCTTGCGATAGCTGCGGCCGATCTGCGACTGCTCGCCGCCCTTCTTGAGCTGGAGGATGCCGCGCCGGCCGAGATCGAACAGGGTCTGGTAGGCCAGGTACGGATACACCGCGGTGGCGCCGAAGCCGAGCAGGCAGGCCATGTGGTGCGGGTCGCGCGCGGTGCCGGTCTCGATGATGAGGTTGACGTCGCAGCGCAGGCCGAGCCGGGACAGGTGGTGATGCACCGCGCCGGTGGCCATCAGCGCGTGCACCATCGGCCGGTCGGCGACCGGGTAGCGGTCGCTGAGCAGCAGCATGATCATGCCGTCGCGCGCCGCTTGTTCGACGTCGCGGCAGATGCGTTCGATGCCCGCCTGCAGGCCTTCCTCGACGCTGTAGGACAGGTCGATCAAGCGGTTGCGTTCGACGTACTGCGGCATCTTCAGCAACTGGCGCAGCTTGCGCTGGCTGAGCACGGGCGAATTGAGGATGACGTGGTTGACCGTCTCCGGGCCGGCGTGGAAGACGTTGGTCTCCTTGCCGAGCTGGGTGGTCAGCGACATCACGCAGCTCTCGCGCAGCGGGTCGATCGGCGGATTGGTGACCTGGGCGAAAGCCTGGCGGAAATAGTCGTAGAGCGGACGCGTGTACTGGCTGAGCACCGCCATCGGCGTGTCGTCGCCCATCGAACCGGTGGCTTCCTGCTCGGTCTCGGCGAGCGGGCGCAGCACCTGCTCCACCTCCTCGGTGCTGAGCTGGAACAGCTTGTGGTAGCTGCGCAGGGTCTGCTCGCTGAAGGGCTCTTCGACCAGCGAGGGATCGATCAGCTCGGTCTGCAGGTAGGTCACGCCCTGGTGCAGCCATTGCTTGTAGGGCGCGCGCGCACGGTTGATGCGGTCGATGGCGTCCGAGTCCAGCAGGTCGCCGCGCTTGAGGTCGATGGCCATCATCTCGCCGGGGCCGAGCTTGCCCTTGCGGGTGACGCGTTCGGCCGGCAGCTCCCACACGCCCGCTTCCGAGGCGACCAGGAAGTGGCGGTCGGAGGTCAGCATCCAGCGCGCCGGGCGCAGGCCGTTGCGGTCGAGCATGGCGGCGGCGTAGCGGCCGTCGCAGGCGACGATGCCGGCCGGGCCGTCCCACGGCTCGGTGTTGAGGCCATGGAACTCGTAGAAGGCGGCCAGGTCGGCGTCCTTGAACTCAAGCGACTGGGTGGCCGGTGGCACCAGGATGCGCAGCGCCTGCAGCAGGTCCATGCCGCCGGCGATCAGCAGCTCCAGCATGTTGTCCAGGCTCTGCGAATCCGAACCCTTCATCGAAATCACCGGATCGAGCTCGGCGATGTCGAAGCGCGGCGTCTTCCACACCTTGCTGCGCGCCTGCGCCCAGCGCCGGTTGCCTTCGATGGTATTGATCTCGCCGTTGTGGGCGAGCAGGCGGAACGGGTGCGCCAGCGGCCAGCGCGGCAGCGTGTTGGTGGAGAAGCGCTGATGGAAAACAATGGCCGAAGACGCCAGGTCGCTGCGCTGCAGGTCCGGGTAGAAGGTACTGAGCTTGTCCGGCAGCACCATGCCCTTGTAGCTGATGCCATTGGGCGAAAGGGTGTTGACGTAGAAGTCCGCGACCTCGCGCAGCGCCTGTTCGGCGCGCCGGCGCGCCAGGAACAGCGCCAGGCCGAAGGCGTCCTCGTCCTGGCCGTTGCCGGCGTCGACGAAGATCTGCTCGATGCGCGGCAGGGTGTCGCGTGCCAGTTGGCCGCAGACGCTGTCGTCGGTCGGCACGACGCGCCAGCCGCGCGGCTGGACCTGGACCCGCTGCAGCTGCTGTTCCAGTTCGGCGCGGCAGCGCGCGGCCTCGTCCGCGTCGTGTGGCAGGAACACCACGCCGGCGGCGAAGCGGGCACCGGGCTCGATGCCGGATTCGCGTGCCAGCGCGCGCAGGAAGGCATCCGGTTTGCGCATCAGCAGGCCGCAGCCGTCGCCGGTGAGGCCGTCGGCTGCGACACCGCCGCGATGGGTCATGCGCGACAGCGCGGCGATGGCGGTATCGACCAGCGCGCGCGAGGGCTGGTCGTCCAGCTGCGCGATCATGCCGAAGCCGCAGGCGTCGCGTTCGTCGCGCGCTGCGTCGTAAAGACCGGGTTGTTCGAGCCCTTGGCGAGTGCGGGGGGCCATGTGTGCCTCGTAGCGATGCGACCGGGAAGCGGCGACGACCGTGCCCGCTCCACCAGCAGCGCGCGTCTTGAAGTCACCGGATGATCGAATAGATCACAGTTGCTGCGGCGCGGCAACACACCGTTACAGATGCAACGAGAAACCGCGCAAAGCCTTGCACGGCAAGGCCTGGCGCGGTCATCGGCGATGCCGCGCGCAGGCCCGGTGGCGCGCTGTCAGCCGCAGCGCGCGGCAGTGATGACGCGTTGCGCGTCCACTTCCAGATTCAGGCGCTCGCCGTTGAATTCCATGGTGACCATCTGGTCCGGTTCGAGCACGCGCACGCTCTTGGCATGGGCGTCCTGGCGTGCCTGCTCGGACAACGCATCGGTCAACTTCTGGCCGACGAGTCCCTGCAGCTGGGTGGCGTCGCAGGTGCCGATCGGCGGCGCTTCCGGTGCGGTTTCGCGGGCGGGCGCGGCGGCTTCGGCGGCGGCCTGCTGCGCCTGCGCAGTGACGGCCTCCTGCTCGTCCGGCTGCGGCGACTGGCAGGCGGACAGGGACAGGACGAGTACGGACAAGGTGGCGGCGAGCAAGGGGCGGCGCGCGCGCGGGACGGCGGCTTCAAGCATGGGTGGGCTCCGGCCGGAATGGGCCTCAAGGATAAGCACAAGGCAGGCCTCGTGGCAGCCGTCCCGCGCGGGGCGCCCTCACCCGGCGTGGATGCGCCGTTGACGTGCCCTCCGCGACGGCCTGCCGAGAATGCGTGCGTGCCCCGCCGCCCATCGCCCGCCCCCGCCCCCGCTCCCGCCGCCGCGCCGCCCGCGGAGATCCGCCGCGCCGGCCTGGTCCATGTCAGCGATGCCGAGCCGGGGATCCGGCGGCGCCGCGCCGGCAAGGGCTTCGCCTATCGCGACCCGGACGGGGCGCCGGTGCGCGATGCGCCGACCCTGCAGCGGATCCGCTCGCTGGCGATCCCGCCGGCCTACACCGAGGTGTGGATCTGCACGAGGCCGCAGGGCCACCTGCAGGCCACCGGCCGCGACGCGCGGCGCCGCAAGCAGTACCGCTACCACCCGGACTGGTCGCAGGTGCGCGGCGATGGCAAGTTCGAGCGGCTGGTGGCGTTCGGCAAGGCGTTGCCGCGGCTGCGCCGGCAGTTGCGGCGGGACCTGGCGCAGCCGGGCTTCCCTCGCGAGAAAGTGCTGGCGACGGTCATCGCGCTGATGGCCGACACGCTGGTGCGCGTCGGCAATGTCGAATACGCCCGCAGCAACCGCTCCTATGGGCTGACCACGCTGCGCAACCGGCACCTGGAATTCCTGAAGGGCGGCCGCGCGCGGCTGAAGTTCCGTGGCAAGAGCGGGCTGGAGCATGACATCGAGATCGACGACAAGCGGCTGGTCAAGCTGATCCGCGCCTGCCAGCAATTGCCGGGGCAGGCGCTGTTCCAGTACCGCGACGATGACGGCCAGCTGCAGCCGGTCGATTCGGGGCAGGTCAACGATTACCTGCGCGAAGCCATGGGGGCGGAGTTCACCGCCAAGGATTTCCGTACCTGGGGCGGCACGCTGGCGGCGTTGCAGAAATTGGGCCGCTTGCCGTTGCCGGAGCGCCGCAGCGAGCGCGCCCTGACCCAACTGCAGAACGAGGTCCTGCGCGAAGTCGCCGACGCGCTCGGCAATACCCCCGCGGTATGCCGCAAGGCCTACATCGACCCGTGTGTATTCGAGGCGTGGCGCGAAGGCCGCCTGCAGGCGGCCGAGCAGGTGCGCGGCCCGCGGCAGTGGGAGCAATACGCGCTGCGTTTTCTGGCGCGCGCGCATGGCAAGCGGCGCAAGGCGTAGTTGGGCGCGAGCTGTCCGGAGAATCCCCTCGCCCGCTGCTGGGAGAGGGGCAGGGGTGAGGGCGCTCTTGCGGAAAGCCCCTCATCCGCCCCTTCGGGGCACCTTCTCCCACGCGTGGGAGAAGGGAGAATCAGCGCCGCGCGATCTCCCAGCTCACCCGCAATAGATGGCGGTGATGTTGTTGGTCGAGCCTTTCTCAACGGTCAGGCGGTCGCCGCCGGTCTGGCCGGCGCCCTGCGAGGGATCGGCCTGGCCGCTGCTGGTGGCGCCACTCTGCCCGCCGCCATGGCTGACGACCTGGACGTTGAGGCTGTCGCTGTCCACGCGCGCGCGCTCCACGGTCTGCGCGGATGCCGCCAGCCCGACGGCGCCGCGCACCATGTCGACGTGGCATACGCCTGAAATCGTGCCATCGATCGGCGCGACCGCCATGACCTGCGAGGTGCTGCAGGCCGACAACGAGGCAGCGGTGGCGAGGGTGGCAAGGCAGAAGGCGAGGCGTTTCATGGCGCGGCTCCGGTCGTGAATGGGCCTAGCGTGGGGATGCGGGCGTGTGGACGGCATGAAGGGCGCACGGCGCATCGTCACCGGGCCTGATCGCCGGGCCCTGCAAGGTGCGGACCCACCCTTCGGGAGCGACGCCATGGCGATCTGCGACGTTTGCGGAAACGACTACGACAAGGCCTTTACCCTGGTCCAGGGCGAACGCCGCGGCACCTTCGATTCTTTCGAATGCGCCATCCACGCCTTCGCGCCGAGCTGCGCGCACTGCCAATGCAAGATCGTCGGCCACGGCATCGAAGGCGGCGGAAAGATCTACTGCTGCGCCCACTGCGCGCGCCATGCCGGCGTCGAAGGCGTGGCCGATCGCGCCTGAACTCCCCCGCATCGAGGACATCCCGTGACTACACGCAAGACCGCCCCCCGCAAGACCGTACCCAAGAAGGCGTCCAGGATTCCCGGCACCTCCGCGAAGAAGGCGCCGGCGCGTTCGCCTGCCAAGGCCTCCCGCCCCGCGGCCGCCCAGCAGACCGCGGACCGGCAGCGCGCGCTGCAGTCGGCAGTGGACCGCCGCGATGCGGCCAAGCCCAAATCCAAACCGGCCAAGAAGGCGACCCAGGCCGGCACGCGCCGGCAGCCGGAAAATCCCTTGCCCCAGCAACATCTGCGCAAACCCGGCAACGAACATGCACTGGCGGTGGAGCCGCGGTTCCTGGCGCCGGACTACGTGGGCAGCGGCAAGCTCGAGGGCATGGCGGCGATTGTGACCGGCGGCGACTCGGGTATCGGGCGCGCGGTGGCGGTGTTGTTCGCGCGCGAAGGCGCCGATGTCGCGGTGCTGTATCTGGACGAACACGAAGATGCGCAGGCCACCGCCGAGCACGTCGAGGCCGAAGGCCGGCGTTGCGTGCTGATCAGCGGCGACGTGCGCGACAGTGCCTTCTGCGACGCGGCGGTGGCGCAGGTGGTCAAGGTCTTCGGCCGCTTGGACATCCTGGTCAACAACGCGGCCTTCCAACTGCACACCGAACGCATCGAAGACCTCAGCAACGAGCATCTGCAGGAAACGCTGATGACCAACATCGGCGGCTATTTCCACATGGCGCGGGCGGCGGTGCCGCACCTGGACCGTGGCGGCTGCATCATCAATACCGGTTCGGAAACCGGCCTGTTCGGCAGCAAGGCGCTGCTGGACTATTCGGCGACCAAGGGGGCGATCCACGCCTTCACGATGTCGCTGGCCAGCCAGCTGCAGCCGCGCGGCATCCGCGTCAACGCCGTCGCCCCCGGGCCGGTGTGGACGCCGCTGAACCCGGCCGACAAGTCTGCGAAAGATGTCGCCGACTTCGGCAAGGACAGCGACATGGGACGGCCCGCGCAACCGGAAGAATTGTCGCCGGCGTATGTGTTCCTGGCCTCGCCGGTCACCGCCAGCTACATCAGTGGCGCGATCGTGCCGGTGATGGGTGGGCCGCGCGGCTGAGATGGCCGTCGTGCGCGCGGGACCGCCGGTGGCGAAGTCTGCGGGATAATCCCCTTCTCAGCGGAGGGGGACTTCATGCAGGACGCGGACACGCGCTGCCGGGTGCTGGTACTCGGCGGCTACGGGCACTTCGGCGCGCGCATCGTGCGTGCGCTGGGCAAGGAGGCGGCCATGGCCGTCGTGGTGGCCGGACGCCATGCGCGCGCGCAAGGCCCCGCGCATTTCCCGGCGCTGGCGCAGCGGCTGGAATTCGTCGACCTGGATATCGGCGCGGGCGACCTGGACGCGCAGCTGGTGGCGCTGCGGCCGGATCTGGTGATCCACACCGCCGGCCCCTTCCAGGGTCAGGGTTATAGGGTCGCCGAGGCCTGCCTGCGCGCGGGCGCGCATTACGTGGACCTGGCCGATGGTCGCGACTTCGTCCGCGAATTTCCGGCGGGTGTGGACGCAGTGGCGCGCGCGGCGCAGCGCTCAGCGATCACCGGGGCCAGCACCTTGCCGGCAATTTCCAGTGCGGTGGTCGACGCGTTGCGTGGACGCTTCGACGCGCTCCACGACATCGACATCGTGATCGCGCCGGCACAGCGCACGCCGTTGGGACTGGCGACGGTGCGGGCGGTGCTGTCGTATTGCGGCAAGCCGTTCCGCTGCTGGCAGCAGGGCGAATGGCGGAACGTGTCCGGTTGGCGTCATCCCGAGCAGGTCCGTTTCGCGCGCATTGCCCCGCGCCTCGCCTCGCCTTGCGATGTGCCCGATCACGATCTGCTGGTCGCGCGCTATCCGGGTGTGCGTACGGTGCGCTTCCGCGCGGCGCTGGAGTTGCCGCTGTTGCAGCGGGCGCTGGCGCTGATCGCCACGTTGCGGCAATGGGGCCTGCCGGTGCCGATGGCGGCGCTGGCGCCGGCGTTCTCGCGCGCCGGGCGCTGGTTCGATCGTTTTGGCAGCGAGCTGGGCGGCATGTCGATCGTGCTGCGCGGCGAACGCGATGGCCGGCCGCAGGCGCTGCGCTGGGATCTCACTGCGCCTTATCTGCACGGGCCGGAAATTCCCTGCCTGGCGGCGGTGCTGTTGGCGCGTCGTCTGGCGGGCGGCGAGGCGTTGCCGGTCGGCGCGCAGGCCTGCATGGGGTTGCTGAGCCTGGCGGATTTCGAGGGGGCGTTCGCCGAGTGGGGGATCGAGAGTGAGGTGGGTGGGTCGATGTAGTGGGTGGTGGCGCTTGCCGATGGGTCTGCGTGAGGAGGCGATGTTCCTGTGGCTGCAGGCCTACGGTCGCGGCTGAAGCCGCTCCCACAGTGCGCGGCCCGGCATCTGGGGTAGTTGTGGGAGCGGCTTCAGCCGCGACGCTTGGACGTTCGAAGCAGGGATCTCCCAGGCGCGGATCTCCCAAGCAGGATCACAACGCCAGCCGCTCGGCTTCCTCGGCTTCCACCAGGCGAAGCATCAGCTGGGCGAGCGTCACCACGTCCTGGTGGTTGTGGTCGAGCACGCGCCGCAGGTCGATGGCGTCGCCGCCGCGCAGGTAGTGCAGCCACGCGGCGGGGGCCTGCGAGCCAGGCAGATCGTCTTCGCGGACGATGCGCAGCAGCTGGCGTTCGATGGTGGCCAGGCGGCAGTTCTCCCAGCTGCCGCGATAGCGACGGCGGGTCGGGAACAGCAGGTCGACATGGTCCAGCGCGGACAGCGGTTCAGGTCGGCGCGCCAGCCGGTAGCGGGTCTTGAGCAGCGGCGCGTCGTAGCAGCGGCCGTTGTAGCTGGACAGCACCGTGCGTGGGCCCAGCCACGACGCGAAGGTGTCGAGCATCGCGGTCTCGGCGGCCATCGTCGCCATCATCAGCTGGCGCACGCGCAGGCCCTCGCCGCGTGCCGGATCGCGATGCCAGTCGGCCGCGCCGATCATGAAGGCGCGGGTGCCGGTGCCGCCGGCCAGGCCGGTGGTCTCGGTGTCGAAGAACAACAGGTCGCGCGGATCGACCGCGTCATCGCGACGGGCGAACGCCAGCGATAGCGATGCGACAGGAGTCGGCTGCTGCAGGAAGGCTTCGACCAGGTGCAGGCCCGGCGCGATCTGCTCGCCGGGCAGGTGGCGGTCGCCGCCCCGGTTGCGGGCCGGCGCAGTCGGCTGCGGCAGGCCGCGCTCGCGCAGGCCGAGCAACCGGTGCAGGGCGTCGCGGCCGACCGGGCGTGGCCGCGACGATGGGTCGGGCACGACCGCGGGCACGACCGCCGGTGCCACCGCCTTGTGCCGCACTTCGCGCTCGATCCAGGCGAATACTGGCTCGCCGACCTGCGTCGGCGCGGACGTCGCCGGCTGTGGCGAAGCGATCGCCGCGGCCGGTTGGCTAACGGGTTTCGCAGGCGCCGGCGCTGTGCGTTCCGCCGCACCGCCGGCCTGGCGCTGCAGCAGGCGCAGGCGTTCCAGGCTCAGGCTCATGCGTCGATGGCCTGCGCCAGGGCCGCGATGCCGGTGGGCTCGGCTAGCGCCGCCGCCTCGCCGCCGAGCTGTGCCAGCAGGGCCAGCACTTTCAACGCGAGCAGCTTGGGCGTGGCGACGCCACCCTGCTCCTGCGCGGCCAGCACCGGTCCGACGCAGGCCGGGCAGCCGGCACTGCAATCGCAACCGCGCACCAGCTCGCCGGCGCGCATGACCAGCTCGGCCTGGCGCTGCCACAACGGCTCGCTCAGCCCCACGCCGCCGGGGAAGTTGTCGTACAGGTAGACCGTCGGCACGAACTGCTGCTGCAGTTCCACCGTCGCTTCCTGGCCATCGAGGCCGCGCAGCTGGCCGCGGCCGGTCTGGTCGGCCAGCGCGAACCAGGCGCCGTCGCCATTGCCGACTGCCTTCTGCAGGTCGCGCGCATCGGCCATCACCGCCACCGTGGCGACCACGTGCAGCGCGTAGGCCGCGCCGAGGAAGCCGTCCAGCGCATCCTGTCGCGACGCGAAGGCTTGGCCCAGCGTGGCCTGCGGCAGCTGCCACCACAACGCAGTGGTGTGCAGTTCCTGGTCGGGCAGGTTGACCGGGCCGTAGCCGATGTTCTCGTGGGTGTAATAGCGGATCTTCTTGTAACCGGCCACGCGCCGCACCACGTGCACCTCGCCGTGGTGGCAATCGCCGCGCCCGGCCGGGCCGCCGTCGAAGCGGTCCAGCACCTTGAGCTTGGTGTAGTCGATGCTGTCGGTGTAGTAGTCGACATGGGTGCGGGTGACGTAGGCCTTGCGGCCTTCCCAGTCGAGTCGCTCTACCTGGTAGGGCGTGCTCTGCACCATGTGGATGGCGCCTTCGTACAGGGTCAGTGCGGCGGCCGAATAGTCGACCTCGGCGATGATCTGCTGCTTGCCGTCGCTGCGGTCCACGACGACGAAGTTGCCATCGGCCACCGAGCGCAGGCTCACCGCGTTGGCCGGATAACTGTCGGCGATCCACTCCCAGCGTTCGCCTTCCTGGTGGATCACCCCGCTCTCGGCCAATGCCTCCAGGAACACCACCGGATCGACCGGGCCGAACGGTTCGCCGGCATTGAACGGCAGCTCGAAGGCGGCGCAGCGGATGTGGTCGAACAGGATCAGGGTCTGGTCCGGGGCGATGCGCGCGTGCTCGGGCGAGGCATCGGCGAAGAAATCCGGATGGCGCACCACGTATTGGTCCAGCGGCTGCGAGCTGGCCACCAGCACGCCCAGCGCCGGTTGCTGGCGCCGCCCGGCGCGGCCGAAGCGCTGCCAGGTGGCGGCCACGCTGCCGGGATAGCCGTTGAGCACGACCACGTCGAGCGCGCCGATGTCCACGCCCAGCTCCAGCGCCGAGGTGCTGACGATGCCGTCGATGTTGCCGGCACGCATCGCGCGTTCCACTTCTCGGCGCTCGGTCGGCAGATAGCCGCCGCGATAGGCGCGGATGCGCGGTGGCTTGCGCGGATCGTGGTCGAAGATGTCCTTGAGGTATTTGGTCAGCACTTCGACCATCAGCCGGCTCTGCGCGAACACCAGCGTCTTCAGCCCGGACTTGATCGCGATGCGCGCGATGCGGTTGCTCTGCGAGCGCGCCGACGCGCGCAGCCCCAGGTCGGGATTGACCACCGGCGGATTCCACAGCAGCACATGCTTGTCGCCGACCGGCGCGCCGGATTCGGTGATCGCATGCACGCGGTCCTCGATCAGCGCTTCGGCATGCGCTTGCGGGTTGCCGATCGTCGCCGAGCACAGGATGAACTGCGGGTTCGCGCCGTAGAACGCGCAGATCCGCTTGAGTCGGCGCAGCACGTTGGTGACATGGCTGCCGAACACGCCGCGGTAGGTGTGCACTTCGTCGATCACCACGTACTGCAGGTTCTCGAAGAACTGCGCCCACTTGGTGTGATGCGGCAGGATGCCCTGGTGCAGCATGTCCGGGTTGGAGACCACGATGTCGCCGTGCAGGCGGATCGCCTGGCGCGCGTCGCCGGGG
>Ga0160436_1000580_pt1 | contig 13240 bp, 7 predicted proteins | sample HID1973M_E0MG_FD_108264 | JGI IMG/M metagenome (GOLD analysis project Ga0160436, IMG submission 108264) | Enriched mosquito-associated microbial communities from UW Madison campus, WI, USA - HID1973M_E0 MG | ecosystem: Host-associated > Arthropoda: Insects > Digestive system > Unclassified ...
GGTCGGAGTCCGCGTCGTTGCCCGTCGCGATGTCGTACGGCGCGGGCCCGTCGCCCGCCGTCATGCGGTTGACCAGCGACGCCATCGCGTAGGGCGACGAGCAGTCCATGCGGATCTTGCCGTCCCAGTCGAGCGTCATGAACGGCCAGCGCGGGTCGGCGACGGTGTTGACCACGGTGAGGTCGAGCCCGTACCGCTCGCCGATCACGCCCCAGTACTCGACCATCGCGCCGCCCAGCGGGTCGGCGCCGATGCGGACGCCGGCCGAGCGGATCGCGTCGAAGTCGATGACCGTCGCCAGGTCGTCGACGTACATCGTCAGGTAGTCGTGCTTGCGGACGGTCTCCACGCGGGCGGCCTGCTCGTACGGGACGCGCGGGATCGAGCGCCAGCCCGTCGCGAGGATCTCGTTGGCGCGGTCGGCGATCCAGCCCGTCGCCTCCGAGCCCGCGGGGCCGCCGTGCGGCGGGTTGTACTTGAAGCCGCCGTCGGTGGGCGGGTTGTGCGACGGGGTCACGACGATGCCGTCCGCGAGCCCCGGTCCCTGCGTGCGGACCCCCTCCGACGTGCCGGCGCCGTTGTGGCGCAGGATCGCGAGGCTGACCGCGGGCGTGGGGGTGTAGGAGTCGCGGGCGTCGACGTGCACCTCGACGCCGGCCGCGGCCAGCACCTCGAGGGCCGTGCGCTGTGCCGGCTCGGACAGGCCGTGCGTGTCGCGGCCGATGAACAACGGGCCGTCGGTGCCCTGGCTGCGCCGGTACTCGATGATCGCGGCGGTGATGGCAACGATGTGCGCCTCGTTGAACGCCTTCTTGAACGCGGAGCCGCGGTGGCCGCTGGTGCCGAACACCACCTTCTGGTCCGGGTTCGTGACATCGGGCTCGTCGTCGTAGTACGCCGCGACCAGCGCGTCGACGTCGATCAGGTCCTCGGGCAGGGCGGGTGTTCCGGCGCGCGGGTGCATGTCTCGATCCTCCCGCAGCCGACGCCGATTTGCAGCCCCCGCCTGGCGTCGGCTGCCTCACTCGTCGCGTGCTGCGTTCCTGCCGCTGTGCGAACGAAAGGCAGCGCACGACGGTTGCCACGACGGCGGCGCGGTCAGTGCACCGGGTCGGGATCCTTCGGTTGCGGGACCGAGGCCGGGGTGGCCGGTTCCTGGCCCGTGCCGCGCCACGTCTCGATGACGCGCATCAGGTGGTAGACGCCCAGGGCCGCCGCGGTGCCGAGTGCGATGCCGCTGAAGATCAGGTCGCCGGGCATCCAGGTGAAGTTGGCGATGCCGACGACGAGCGCGACGGCGGCCGTCGTGAGGTTCTTGGGGTCGGAGAAGTCGACCTTGTTCTGCACCCAGATCCGTGCGCCGAGGATGCCGATCATGCCGTAGAGGACGGTCGTCGCCCCGCCCAGGACGCCTGCCGGGATGGACGCGACGATCGCGCCGAACTTGGGGCACAGCGAGAGCACGAGCGCGGTCGCGGCGGCCACCCAGTAGGCGGCCGTCGAGTAGACCTTGGTGGCGGCCATGACCCCGATGTTCTCCGCGTACGTGGTGGTGCCGGACCCGCCGCCGAGCCCGGCGAGCGTCGTCGCGAGGCCGTCGGCGAACAGCGCGCGGCCGGCCACGGGGTCGAGGTCGTGCCCCGTCATGGCGGCGACGGACTTCACGTGCCCGATGTTCTCCGCGATGAGCACCAGCACCACGGGCACGAACAGGCCCAGCGCGCTGACGTCGAACGACGGCCCGATGAAGTGCGGGAACCCGACCCAGTCCGCACCCTTGACCGCCTTGAAGTCGACCTCTCCGCGGATCGACGCGACCGCGTACCCGACCAGCACGCCGACGAGGATCGACAGCCGGCCCAGGATCCCGCGGAACAGCACGGTGCACAGCACGATGGCCAGCAACGTGACGAGCGCGGTGACGGGTGCGGCGCGGAAGCCGTTGGTGCAGCTCTCGACGATCTTCCCGTCGACCACGCTCTGCGTGCACGTGCCCCACGCGGCCGGTGCCAGGTTGAAGCCGATGAGCGCGACGATCGTGCCCGTCACCACGGGCGGCATGAGCGCGTTGATCCAGCCCGTCCCGGCCAGGTGCGCGACGACGCCGACGATCACCAGCAGCAGACCCGTCATGACGATCCCGCCGAGCGCGACCGACTGGCCGTCGCTCGCCGTCGCCGCCGTGATGGGCGCGATGAACGCGAACGACGACCCCAGGTAGCTGGGCAGCCGGTTGCGCGTGATCAGCAGGAACAGCGCCGTGCCGATCGCTGAGAAGAACAGGGTCGTCGCCGGCGAGAAGCCGGTCAGCAGCGGCACCAGGAACGTCGCACCGAACATCGCGACCACGTGCTGCATCCCGATCCCGACGGTGCGCGGCCAGCTGAGGCGCTCGTCGGGCGCCACCACCTGGCCCGGCGGGATGGTCCGACCGTCTCCGTGCACACGCCAGCCCAGGCTCATGTCGTCGTCCCTCGTCGTCGAAGCGGCCCCTGCGCAGGTCAGGACGCTAGCAACGCGCCCACCGGCACGACAACGGTCCGACGGTCGGCCGCGCCGCCGGTAGCCTTGCGCGCATGGCTACGAGCGACTTCGTCCTGCGTCCCTTCGAGGGTCTCCCCGGTGAGCCCGACTGGGTGGCGCTGAAGGAGGTCGTGCCCGCCGCGACCGCCACGGCCCGCACCACCAAGGAGCACGGCGCCAAGGAGGTGCTGGTCACCACGGTCCTGCCGCAGGCGTGGCCCGCGCTGCACCGCGCCGACGGCGTGATCCTGCTGGCCCTGCAGACGACGCACAGCTCGGGTGACGCGAGCCGCGACCTGGCCGCCGCGCTGCTCGAGGCCGTGGACGCCGAGCCCGGCACCGCGATCGAGCTGACGGGCCTGCCCGAGGCCGGCCCGCGCCTCCAGGACGTGCTCGACCTGAGCGTCCCGTTCGAGGTCACCGTCCACGACACGTTCGCTTACTGGCTCGCGCCGGACGTCGAGCGGACCGACGACCTGGCGGCCGCGATCGAGGAGGCCGACGCCGGCATCATCGACACGGTCAAGCTCGAGGGCGTCGAGTCGGCCTACTGGTGCCGCATGGGCGCGCGCGAGTTCCTGCGCTGGGCCCAGCCGCACGAGGAGCAGGTGGTCCTGGACGGGCTCGCCCGCCTGCACGCCAAGCGGGCGTCGGGCTTCGAGGGAGCCAAGTTCGTCGGCTACTTCCGTTCGTCGGGTCTCGTCGTGCCTGTGTGGGAGCTGCCGCGCGGCTCCGAGGCCGACGACATCCAGGACGCCGTCGCCGCGTTCGCGCCCGCGTTCACCGCAGCGCTGGAGGACACGAACCCGCTCGACGCCAACGAGCGTCGGGCTCGCGCGGGCCTGGTGGCCCGCCAGGTCACCCTCCGCTGACACGCGAACGAGCAACCGACCTCGGTAGGCTGATCGTCGTGACGGACCAGGGCGCCTCCACCCCCGCGGGCGCGGAGGGTCATGCCCGCGTCCCCCGCAGGGCGCCTCGCCAGCGGGTCGCGGTCGTCATCCCCGCCAAGGACGAGTCCCGCCGCATCGCGGCGACCGTCCGCTCGGCCAAGGCGATCCCGAACGTCGACCTGGTGCTCGTGGTCGACGACGGCTCCGAGGACAACACGCAGCACGTCGCCCGGGAGGCCGGCGCGGTCGTCGTCCGGCACTCGCACAACCGGGGCAAGGCCGCGGCGATGGAGACCGGCGCGGCCGTCGTCGCGATGCGTGACGCCCCGGACCGTGAGCCGCGCATCCTGCTGTTCATCGACGGCGACCTGGGCGAGACGGCCGTCAACACCGCGCCGCTGGTCCGGCCCGTGGTCGAGGGCCACACCGACCTCGCCATCGCGCTGATCCCGCCGCAGCCCGGCGCGGGCGGCCGCGGCATCGTCGTCGGTGCCGCTCGTCGGGCCATCGCGTCCCTGACCGGCTGGACCCCCACGCAGCCGCTGTCCGGCATGCGCTGCCTGACGCGGGAGGCGTTCGAGGCCGCGACGCCGCTCGCGCACGGCTGGGGCGTCGAGACGGGCATGACGATCGACCTGCTGCGGCGCGGGTTCCGCGTCGTCGAGGTGCCGTGCGACCTGCGGCACCGGCCGTCGGGTACCGACCTCAAGGGCCAGCTCCACCGCGCTGCCCAGTACAAGGACGTGCAGCTCGCCGTCAGCGCTCGTCGGGCGCGGTCCGTCGCGGGCGCGGTCAAGCGCAAGATCGCACCCAAGCCCGCGTCCCCCACGCACCGCTGATCGTCGCCGCAGGCGACCCGTAACCTGGAGCCGTGCTGCCCGCCGCGCCGAGCCGAGCCCGCGTCCGGGCGTGGTTCGCGGCGCTCGCGGTCGGTCTCCTGGCCCTGCTCGCGCTGGTCGTCCCCGCGGGCGCGGCGCACGCGGCCGACGACGACGGCCTCGTGCTCGTCGGCGTCGGCGGCCTGCACTGGTCGGACATCGACCGGACCACGACGCCTCAGCTGTGGGGGATGGTCTCCGAAGGGTCGGTCGGCTCGATCTCCGTGCACGCCCTGGCCAAGGTCACCTGCCCGCTGGACGCCTGGCTCACGATCTCCGCGGCCAGCCGCGTCTCCGCGCCGGCCGACGAGGCCGCCGGCACGACGACGTGCGACGACCTGCCCGACGTCCGCACGACGACCGAGCCGCGGGCGCGGGTGCGGGGGTGGGCGGACCTCGTCGACCCGTCCGCGCAGCCCGGTGTCGCGGGGACACCGGGCACAGTGGGGCGGCGGGTCGACGACTCCGAGCGGTGCGCCAACGCCGTCGGACCCGGTGCCGCCGTCGCGCTCGCGCGCCCGGACGGACGCGTCACGCGCTACTTCGACGCGCTCGACGTCGACGGCAGCGTCCTGCGCTCGTGCGCGGTGACCGTGCTCGACGTCGGCGAGCTGTCCACCGACAGGGCGGCGCGCCTGGCCGCCCTCGCCGCACTCGACGACCAGCTCCGCACCATCACCGCGCAGGTGCCGATCGGCACGGACGTCGTCGTCGCCGGCGTCTCCGACAGCCCGACGGGCGAGGCCGGCCTGCAGGCGGTCGTCGACTGGCGCCGCGGTGGCGGACCCGTCGCGTGGCTGACGTCGCAGTCCACGCGCCTGCCCGGCGTCGTCACCCTCACCGACCTGTCCGCGACCATCGTCCAGCGGGTCGGCGGCGAGACGTCGGACCTCGACGGGTCGCCGCTCGAGACCGGCTCCGAGCGCCGCATGTCCACGCAGCGCACGCTCGACAACCGCCGCTACCTCACCGAGATGACGACGGTGACGCCGTACCTCCTCCCCGTCGTGCTCGCGGTGGCGGGCGTCGGGGTCGCTGCCGTGGTGGGGGCCGTGGCGGTGTCGCGTCGTCGGCGGCCGCGTGGCCCCGGCCGGGCACTCGGTCGGCTCGCCATCGCGGCGGTGCTGGTCGGGGCGCTGATGCCCGCGGGTGCGCAGCTCGCGGTGCTGTCCCGCTGGTGGGTGCGGCCGGCCCCGCTGGTGGCGGCGACGGTGTGGTTCACGGTCGGGACCATCGTCGTCGCGCTCGTGTCCTGGCTGCTCTCCCGGCTGCTCCCGCGCGGCCCGTGGCGGGTGGCGGTCGTGGCCGCGGGCGTGTCATGGCTGCTCACGACCGTCGACGGGGTCACCGGGACCGTCCTGCAGCAGGGCTCGGTCTTCGGGATCACGCCCACGTCCGGCGCGCGGTACTTCGGGTTCGGCAACACGACGTTCGGCGCGTACGCCGCGGCGGCGCTCGTGCTCGCGGGTGCGCTCGCGGTGGGCGGCCGGGCGGTCGGCCGACGACGAGCGGGCCTGGTCGCCGCGGTCGTCGTCGCGGTGCTGTCCGTGCTGGTCGACGGCTGGCCCACGTTCGGCGCCGACTTCGGCGGCGCGCTGACCCTGGTGCTCGCCTTCGCCGTCCTGCTCCTGCCGCTGACGTCCGTCGGGCTGACACCGCGCCGCGTCGTCGTCGCGCTCGGCGCGGCCGTGGCCGTCGTGGCCGTCGTCGCGGTCGTCGACTGGGCACGCCCTGGCCGCAGCACGCACCTCGGGCTGTTCGTGCAGCGGATCATCGACGGCGACGCGCTCGACGTGGTGGGCCGCAAGGCCGCGGGAGCATGGGCGACCGTCGACCAGCCCGCGGGAGCGGCGGCGGCGGTCGTGTGCCTGGTGGTCTGCGCTGTCCTCGTCGGGCCGGACCGTTGGCGTCCGGCCGTGCTGCGCCGGCTGTACGACGAGTGGGACGGCTTGCGCGCGACGCTGCGCGCGGTCGTCGTCGCCGCCGTCGCCGGCTCGCTGGTCAACGACTCCGGCGTGGTCGTCGCCGTCGTGCTCCTGGCCGTCGCGGGCGCCCTGCTGGGCGCGTCGGCGATGGCGGACGCATGGGGTGAGCGTCGCGCGCCGGCCGACGAGCGTGCGGGCGAGCCCGTGCTGCGTGCGATGCCCGCCGTCGTCGTCGCCACGGGCGGCGTGCTGGGCGTCCTGCTGCTGCTCACGACCTCCGCGTTCCCCCTCGCGGCGCAGGCCGGGGGTGCGACACGTGCTGACGGGCCCGCGCTGCTGACCGGGGGCGCCCCCGTCGTCGTCGTCGGGACGGGCGGCGTGAGCTGGGACGACGTGACGCGTGAGCGCACCCCGACCCTGTGGGGTCTGCTGCGCGACGGGGCTCCCGCCGCCGGTGTCATGGCTGCCGGCGTCGAGAAGTGCCCGGCCCAGGGGTGGCTGTCGATCTCGTCGGGCGCCACGACCGTCGCCGACGAGAAGGCCGGCGACACCTACGTCTGCCGCAGCTGGGCGGTGGTGCCGGACGGCGACGGCGCGAGCGTGCAGGGGTGGGGCGACCTGCTCGACGCGCAGCCCGCCGCCGCCCACCTGGGCGTGCTGGGCGACGGGCTCACAGCGTGCAGCACGGCGGTCGGACCCGGCGCGGCACTCGGCCTCGCCCACACCGACGGGTCCGTCGCACGTTATCGGACGCTCGACGCCGCGCTCGCGGACCCGTCGGACGCGCTCGCGTGCCCGGTCACGATGGTCGACGCGGGCACCGCGGCGAACGATGCGTCCTCGGTCGACGAGACGTTGCGCAGCCTGCTGGCCGTCATCCCGACGACGACCACCGTGCTGGTCGTCGACACCGCGCGGGCCGAGCCGGGCACCGAGGCACTGGGCGTCGGCGTCGTCCGCATCGGGCGGCCCGCTGCGGCCACCTACCTGACCTCGCCGTCGACGCGCTCCACGGGCGTGGTCCGGCTCACCGACACCACGGCGACGCTGCTGGCCGACCTGGGTGCCGACGTGCCCACGTCCGTGCTGGGCGCGCCGGTCGTGATCGGCGACGAGCGCCCGTCGCAGGTGGACGTCACCGTCGACCAGCTCGCGAGCGTCAACGTGCGCACCCACCTGCTGCACGACGCCACCGTCCCTCTCGCCGTCGGCGCGGGGGTGCTGGCGCTGCTGCTCGGCTGGGCGCACGTCGCCGCCCGACGACGGCCGCGCGTGCGGTCCGCGGTCGACGTGGCGCTCGTCGTGCTGGCGTGCCTGCCCGCCGGTGCCGTGGTCGCGGCGAGCACAGGCTGGTGGCGTGGGGAGCACGCGACCGCGGGACTGTGGCTGTCGTCGGCGCTGTGCACGGCGGCGGTGGCCGGCGGGGCCGGGCTCGTCGGGCGGCGCGTGCGCTGGGCGCCCGCCGCGACCGTCGCCGTGTTCACCTGGGTGCTGCTGGTTCTCGACGTGCCGCTGGGCGGCCGCCTGACGCGCGGTGGTCTGCTGGGAGCGCCGACCGCGACCGGGCGGCCCTCCGTCGTGATCGTCGTGGTGCTCGGGCTCTCCGGCATCGCGACGGCGTGGGTCGTCCGCGAGCTGCTGCGACGCGCGGGCCGGCCGCGCCTCGGGCTCGTCGCCGCGGCGGTCGTGCTCGCCGCGACGGTGGCGCTGCTACTCGTCGGCGCGTGACCCTGGAACGTCCGCGCTCGGCGGCGCCGGCGCCGTGCGACGCCACTGGGCGACCAGGGCGACCAGGCACGGGACCGCGACGGAGAAGCCCGCAGCGGGGATGACGATGCCGGAGTCGTTGATGAGGAACCCGACCAGGAGCCCGGCGCCGATGGCCGCGACCGTCGCGCGCAGCAGCGGCACGGCGTCGTCCAGGCCGGTCAGCGGCCCGCGGCGGGAGGCGCGCAGCACGAGCCACGTGATCGCGACGCCGCTGAGCGTCAGCAGGAGGTAGCGCCAGCTCGTCAGCAGGCTGATGTTCGTGGAGATCTTGCGATCGAGCGTGTCCCACAGGCCGCCGTCGAGCGCGGTGGCGACGAATCGGCCGACGTGGGTCCGGGAGTCCGCAGGGCGCAGGTAGTCGGCGAACGCGAACGCGCCGACGACGAGCGCGCCGACCACGCACACCGTCACCGCGGCCCGCCACGTCACGCGGCGGCCGGCGACCACGGCCGTGAGCAGCGCGAACGCGACCAGGAGGGCGGGCGGGCCGCCGAAGTCGCTGCCGAAGCCCGGTGCGCCGTCGACGACGATCAGCACCAGACCGAGCCCAGCGGTGGACGCGACCGCCACGCCACGCCTCCCGCGGCGCAGGAGAGGGGCCGCGACGGCCGCGGCGAGGATGGGACCGGCGGCGACGAGCAGCGCGAAGCCCTGGTTGCTCATCCCGTAGAAACGGGCCGCGACCAGGCGCTGCGCCCCCCACGGCGCGTCGATCACCAGGTGCGAGCCGGTGACGGCGTCGATCGCGAGCGTGCCGACCGTCAGCCCGGCGACCACCCCGACCGGGCCCCAGGGCGTGCGCCGCCACGGCCCCACCAGTGCGATCGCCGCGATGACGGCCGTGAAGCCCAGCACGGTCCAGCGGAAGGTCGGCGTCGGGTGCTCGGCGCGCCACCACGGCACGAGCCCGGCCAGGAAGCCGGCGACCGGCCCGGCGGCCAGCGCGGTGGCGGCCACCTGCAGGACGCGGAGGAGGGTGCGCCGGGTGATTCCGGCGCCGCCGAGCACCAGCAGGACCGCCGCCGCGGCGGCGAACAGCAGCGCGTCGAGGACGACGACCCGGGTGGTGAAGCCGCCGGACACGTAGGACGCGTAGCCGGCATGGCGCTGGATGTCGATGAGGCCGTCGACGCGGTCGTCGGCGCTCGCCGGGCCGGGGGTGGGAGAGATCGTGGCGCCCGGCAGCGTGCCCTCGTCGAGGCCCACCGACTCGAGCAGCGTGGGCGTGACGTCGATGACCTGGATCAGCCCGTCCTGCTGCGTGGAGCCGGAGGTCAGCAGGTCGTCGGCGTACGTCCCGCCTCGTGGCGCAGGTCCGGTCGCGGCGGCGAGCTGGAGCGTGGACCGGCCCTCGGTGGCCAGCGAGACCACCAGCACGGTCGCGTCGCTGGGGGCCGCGGCGATCGCGGCGCCGACCCGCTCGTCGACAGCGTGGACCTGCGGCGCGCGCGAGGCCGCCAGCGCGGCCTCGCCCAGCGGCTCGTCGCTCACGGGCACCTGCACGGCCCCGGCGTCGACGACGACGAGGCGCGACGAGCCGAGCGCGGAACGGACCGCGTCGGTGATGCCGGACGCGTCGGCGGGCAGGGCCTCGTAGTCACCTGTGACGCTGCCGTCGGAGCCGGCCAGCGCGATCGCGGCGCCGGGTCCGATGGCCGTCGTCGTCGTGCCCGCGTCCGCCAGCCGGTCGCCGAGCAGGCCGAGCTTCGCGCCGTAGGACTGCGACGACGCCGACCCGCGGTACTCCGACCAGCGGGGGACGTCGCCGCCGTCCGGCTCGTCGAGCGGCAGGCAGGCGCCGTCGTCCGTCCGCTCGTCGGCCGCCCGGATCCCCGCCGAGACGGTGAGCCATCCGTCCGCGGGGCACGAGCGCGCCGAGACGGCGCGCGTCGCGACGAGGCCGACCGAGGCGGTACGGGACAGCTCCCACAGCGCGGGCGTCGTCGTCTGGTCGACGTCGTCCCAGCGCACGCCCGCGACGCCGACGAGCAGCACCGGATGGTCGTCGGCGGTGGCCGCCCGGGCAACCGCAGTCGCGGTCGTCGGCGCGGTCGCGGACGCCGTCGTCGCCGCGCCCAGGACGGCCAGCAGCGCCGCGAGCAGCACGAGCGCGCTGCGCACCGCGGGACGGGCGGCTCGACGACTCGCGGGACGGGGCACCGCCCAAGCCTACGTGCGCACTACCCTCGACCCGGGGTGCGCGACCGAGGCGCGGGCACCGTGTGAGGAGGGTCATGTCTGCACCGATCGCCGGGGCGCGCTACGCCTACCTGGGCCCCGCGGGAACGTTCACCGAGGCCGCGCTGCATCAGGTCGTCGGGCCCGACGAGGCCACGTACCTCCCGCAGACGGACGTGACGTCCGCCATCGCGGCGGTCCGTTCCGGGACCGCGGACTTCGCGGTCGTCGCGATCGAGAGCACCGCCGAGGGCGGTGTCACGGCGACGCTCGACAGCCTCTCCACCGGGGAGCCGCTGGTGCTGCTGCGCGAGATGCTGGTGCCGGTGCAGTTCACGCTCGCCGCCGCACCCGGGCGGACGCTGGCCGACGTCCGCCGCATCTCCGCCCACCCGCACGCGTGGGTGCAGTGCCGGCGCTGGATCGCCGAGCACCTCCCGCACGCCGTGCACGTGCCCGCGACGTCCAACACCGCGCCCGCCGCGCTCATCGCGCAGGCCGACGGCCCGCTGCCCTTCGACGCCGCCCTGGTCCCGCCGCCGTCGCTCGACACCTACGGCCTGACGGCGCTCGCCCACGACGTCGCCGACAACGCCACGGCCGTCACCCGGTTCGTGCTCGTCGGCCACCCCGGCGACGTCCCCGCCCCCACCGGCGCCGACAAGACGACCCTCGTCGTGCACCTGCCCGACAACGAGGCCGGCGCCCTGCTGGCCATGCTCGAGCAGTTCGCCGCCCGCGGTGTGAACCTGTCCCGCATCGAGTCGCGGCCCATCGGCGACGCGCTCGGCCGGTACTCGTTCTCCCTCGACGCGGAGGGCCACGTGCTCGACGAGCGCGTCGGTGAGGCCATCATGGGCCTGCGTCGGCGCTGCCCGTTCGTGCGGTTCCTGGGGTCCTACCCGCGCGCCGACGCCGTCGCTCCGACGGTCCACGTCGGCACCGCGGACGCCGACTTCGTCGAGGCCCGCACGTGGCTGCGCGGCGTCCGCGACGGCTCGGCGACCTGAGGCCGCCCCCGACCGACTACTTCACGCCGTGCGGACCACCAGGGCGCCCGGGTCGACGCGGGCCGCGACCTCGGTGACGCGGCCGATGATGTCGCCGTCGACCTGGGCGTACTCGCCGGCGGGCACGACGATGCGCACGGTCTGCGCGCGGCGGTGGTCGATGCGACCGATCTTGTGGGGCAGGTCGTTGCTCATGCCCCAGCCCTGCAGCACGACCTCGCCGAACAGCTGTGCCCAGCCGGCGATGCCGCCGCGCGTGTCGATGGCGGCCAGGTCGAGCCAGCCGTCGTCGAGGACCGCGTCGGGGATGAGGGTCAGGCCGCCCGGAAGGCGTCCGCAGTTGCCGACGAGCAGGCTGCGCATGCGGGCGGTCGTCGTCTTCTCGTCGTCGACCCGGACGTGCACGCGCACGCGGTCGCCGCGCAGGTGCTTGAAGCCGGCGACGAAGTAGGCGATCCACCCGACCTTCGCCTTGAGCTGGGGGTCGGTGTCGGCGACCATCGCGGCGTCGAAGCCGAGGCCGGCGATGACCAGGAAGATGTGGTCGCGCGGCTGGTCGGGGGCGTGCGGCACGTCGTCGGCCGCCTCGGCCACCTTGTCCTCGACGTCGTCCTCGAACTTGAGCACGCGCAGCCAGCCCACGTCGATCGGGCGGTCGGTGCCCGTCAGCGCGATGCGCAGCGCGGCGAGCGGGTCGCCCAGAGGGATGTCGAGGTTGCGGGCCAGCAGGTTGCCGGTGCCGATGGGCACCAGGCCCATGGGGACGCCCGAGCCGACGAGTCCTTCCGCGACGGCGCGGACCGTCCCGTCGCCCCCGACCGCGACGACGACGTCCGCACCGGCCTCCAGCGCGGCTCGCGCCTGCCCGACCCCCGGGTCCTCGACGGTCGTCTCCAGCCACAGCGGGTCCGCCGCGCCCAGCTCGGCGGCGGCGCGGTGGACGGCCGCACGCAGGTCGGCCGCGTCGGGCTTGGACGGGTTCGCGACGAACGCGACGAGCAGTCCGCCGTCGTCGACCTCCTGGGCGAGCCCGCGCGCCTCGGGACTGACACCGACGGCCTCCAGCCGGCGGTGCAGCCTGGTCTGCTGGCGACGCACCTGCACCGCGAGCCCGATCGCGACGAGCGCGAGCACGACCGCGATCAGCGCCGCCCACTCGACTCCCGTCACATGCGCAACCTACTGGGAGGTGCCGACACGAGCCAGGAAGAATCGTGTGGCCGGGGGTCGGTAGGGTTCGCAGGGTGATCGATCTGAGGCTCCTGCGGGAGGATCCTGACCTGGTGCGCGCCAGCCAGTCGGCGCGCGGCGACGACCCCCACCTCGTCGACGAGGTGCTGGACGCGGACGCCCGCCGCCGTTCCGCGCTCACCGAGTTCGAGACGCTGCGCGCCGAGCAGAAGTCGCACGGCAAGCTGGTGGCTGCCGCGAAGGGCGACGAGAAGCAGGCGCTGCTGGCGCACGGCAAGGCGCTCTCGGAGCGGGTCAAGGCGCTCCAGGCCGACGCGGAGGCCGCCGAGCAGAAGGCCACCGAGCTGGCCCGGCGCATCGGCAACGTCATCGAGGACGGCGTCCCGGCCGGCGGCGAGGACGACTACGTCGTGCTCGAGCACGTGGGCACGCCCCGCGACTTCGCGGCCGAGTACGGCGCGGACTTCGTCGTGCGCGACCACCTGGACCTGGGCGAGAGCCTGAAGGCGATCGACACCGAGCGCGGGGCCAAGGTCAGCGGCGCACGCTTCTACTACCTGACCGGCATCGGCGCCCGCCTCGAGCTCGCGCTGCTGAACGCGGCCGTGGACCGCGCGCTGGCCGCCGGTTTCACGCCCGTCATCACGCCCACGCTGGTCAAGCCGGAGGTCATGGCCGGCACCGGCTTCCTCGGCTCGCACGCCGACGAGGTCTACCGGCTCGAGGCCGACGACCTGTACCTGGTCGGCACCTCGGAGGTCGCCCTGGCCGGCTACCACGGTGGCGAGATCGTCGACCTGTCGAGCGGCCCGCTGCGCTACGCGGGCTGGTCGGCCTGCTACCGGCGTGAGGCCGGCTCGTACGGCAAGGAC
>Ga0160436_1000581_pt1 | contig 13235 bp, 10 predicted proteins | sample HID1973M_E0MG_FD_108264 | JGI IMG/M metagenome (GOLD analysis project Ga0160436, IMG submission 108264) | Enriched mosquito-associated microbial communities from UW Madison campus, WI, USA - HID1973M_E0 MG | ecosystem: Host-associated > Arthropoda: Insects > Digestive system > Unclassified ...
CACCGCGACCGACCGTCGCTTCCGTCGTATCCCGGAGAAAGTCTGATGTCCGAACCTCGCTCAACGCGCTCGCGCACCCCGCTGCTGGTGGCCGGCATCCTCGCCTTCGTGGCCGTGGTGGCGTTGCTGCTGTACGGCGTGCAGCGCTCCGGGCGGTCCGATCGCGACAGCCTGCCGTCGGCGTTGATCGGCAAGGCGGCGCCGGAATTCGACCTGCCGCTGCTGCACGACCCGTCGATCCGCGTGCACGCCCGCGACCTGCGCGGTGCGCCGTACGTGCTCAACGTATGGGGCAGCTGGTGCCCGACCTGCCGCGAGGAACACCCCATCCTGAGTCGCTTCGCGCTGACCAAGCGGGTGCGGGTGATCGGCTACAACTGGAAGGACGAGCGCGCCGATGCGCTGCGTTGGCTGGAGCAGCTGGGCAACCCTTACCTGCTGGTGCTCGCCGACCAGGACGGTCGTACCGCGATCGACTGGGGTATTGCCGCCGCGCCGGAAACCTTCCTGGTCGACGCCAGCGGCGTCGTGCGCTGGAAGCACAGCGGCATGCTGACCCAGGACATCATCGACGAAGAACTCATCCCCGCGCTGACGCAGCTGGAACGTGCGCCGGCCGGACCGCAGCTGCCGGCGGCACCGTGAGCGCAGCCGTGGATTTCCTGCGTGGAATCTCCGCTCGCTGGGCACTGATGCTCGCGCTCGCCCTGGCGACCGTCGCACCTGCAGGCCTGGCCCAACCGGTGTCCGATCCGGCCCCGCTGCAATATCGCGACGCGGCCGAAGAGGCGCGCTTCCATGCGCTGACCGCCGAACTGCGCTGCGTGCAATGCCAGAACCAATCGCTGGCCGATTCCAACGCACAGATCGCCCACGACCTGCGCCGCGAAGTCCTGACGCTGATGCAGCAGGGCCGCAGCGATGCGCAGATCAAGCAATTCCTGGTCGAGCGCTACGGCGAATTCGTGCTGTACCGGCCGCAGCTCGAATCGCGCACCTGGCTGCTGTGGTTCGGTCCGGCGTTGCTACTGGTGGCGGGTGCGGGGCTGATCGCCTGGATCGTGCGCCGTCGCTCGAAAGCGCTGCCACCGGCCGGGGAGCCGCCGCAGGAATGGTGAACATGGCCGCCTTCATCGCTGTCGCCAGCGCCTGCATCCTGGTCGCGCTGGGCGTGGTGCTGCGGCCGCTATGGCGGCAGGCGCCGCGTTTCGCGCTGGCCTGCGTGGTGTTGCTGGGCGTGGGCACGTTCGTGCTGTATCGCCTGGTCGGCACGCCGGCGGCGCTGGAGCCGCAGAACCTGCACGCGGCCAGCCCCGGCAATCTGCAAGAAGCCGTCGCCGAACTGCGCGCCGCGCTGCAGCGCGACCCGCGCCAGGTCGAAGGCTGGATGCTGCTCGGCCGCGCGCTCGCCGGCCAGCAGAAATTCGCCGAGGCCGCCGAGGCCTACGGCAAGGCCGTGCAGTTGCAGCCCGATCAGCCCGAAGTGCTGGTCTCCGCCGCGCAGGCACGCATGCTCGCCGCCGACGGCCAGCCCGCGGACGCGACCGCACAGGCCTGGCTGCGACACGCCCTGGCGCTGCAGCCGGAGCATCAGCGTGCGCGCTGGTTCCTCGGCGTGGCGCAACGCCAGGGCGGCCAGCCGGCCGAAGCCGCGCAGACCTGGACGCCGCTGCTGGGCCAGGTCGATGGCGGCACCCGCGCCAGTCTGTTGACCCAGATCAACCAGGCCCGCGCCGAGGCCCAGTTGCCGCCGCTGGCCGAGGACGTCGCGACCGCCGCCGCTACGCAGGGGCCACATGCGCTGGCGGTGGCGGTGGCGCTCGACCCGGACTTCGCTGCGCGCGTGCGCCTGCGTGGCGACGCCAGCGTGTTCGTGATCGCACGCATCCCCGGTGGCCCGCCGATGCCGGTCGCCGTGCAGAAGCATTCGCTGCAGGACCTGCCCTTGCACGTGACCCTCGGCGACGGCGACAGCCCGATGCCGACCGCGAAACTGTCCACGCTGGATGAAGTGGAGCTGGTCGCCCGGCTCTCGACCAGCGGCGAGGCAATGCGCCAGGAAGGCGACCTCGAATCGACACCGGTACGGGTGCGCTTGCCGGCCAGCGCGCCGGTGGAACTGGTGATCGGCCGCTGAGGCGCTTTGACCGGTGACCCTGCCCGCGCATTCGCGCGGCTAGAATCGGCGGCATGAGCGAATTCATCCCGGCTGGAAGCCAGTTCCACTCCCTGCCCTCGCCGTTTCCGATGAAGCGCGGCGGCGTGCTGCACGGCGCGCGCGCCGCGTTCGAAACCTGGGGCCGCCTGGACGCCACCGCGTCCAACGCGATCCTCATCGTCACCGGGTTGTCACCGAACGCGCATGCCGCGCGCAACGACGGCAACCCGGAACCCGGATGGTGGGAGCCGATGCTCGGCCCGGGCAAACCGATCGACACCGACCGCTGGTTCGTGGTTTGCGTCAACTCGCTGGGCAGTTGCAAGGGCTCCACCGGCCCAGCCTCGATCGACCCGGCAACCGGCCAGCCCTACCGCCTGGATTTCCCGGAATTGTCGGTCGAGGACGGCGCCGATGCCGCCGCCGCGGTCGTACGCGCACTCGGCATCGAACGGCTGGCCTGCCTGATCGGCAATTCGATGGGCGGCATGACCGCACTGGCGCTGCTGCTGCAGCATCCCGGCATCGCCCGCAGCCACATCAATATTTCCGGCAGCGCGCAGGCCCTGCCGTTCTCGATCGCGATCCGCTCGCTGCAGCGCGAGGCCATCCGGCTGGACCCGAACTGGAACAACGGCAGCTACGACGACGCGCGCTATCCCGAGTCCGGCATGCGAATGGCGCGCAAGCTGGGCGTGATCACCTATCGTTCCGCATTGGAATGGGACGGACGCTTCGGCCGCGTGCGGCTGGATTCCGAGCATGCCGACGACGATCCGTTCGGGCTGGAATTCCAGGTCGAAAGCTATCTCGAGGGCCACGCCCGCCGTTTCGTGCGCTTCTTCGATCCGAATTGCTATCTGTACCTGAGCCGCTCGATGGACTGGTTCGACCTGGCCGAATACGGCGCGGGCGACGTCATGGCCGGCCTGGCGAAGATCCGCGTCGAGCGTGCACTGGCGATCGGCGCCAACACCGACATCCTGTTCCCGGTCCAGCAGCAGCAACAAATCGCCGATGGGCTGCGCGCCGGCGGTGCGGCTACGCAGTTTCTGGGCCTGGACTCGCCGCAGGGCCACGACGCCTTCCTGGTCGATTACGAGCGCTTCGGCCCGGCGGTGCGCGGTTTCCTGGACCTGCTTTAGCCGCCCCTGGCAGCCGTGTCGCCGACCGCGGGGCGATGGCGCGCCGGCCAGCCCGGAAGCAATCACGCAGCGCAGCATGTAAACGTTTTCTCGCGCTGATATCGTGGCCGTACGCCCCCGGTACGTGCCCGCCATGCCGCTCGCCTTCGTCACCCCCGGACGTCTTCGCCTGTCCGCCGTCGCCCTGGTCCTGGCCAGCACCGCACCCGCCCATGCCACCGACGGATCCTTGCCTTCGCGCGCGCAGTGGCAGGCCAGCGCCTCGTCGCGGCAGGTCGCCGCGCTGGCCCCGGCCTACGCCATCGATGGCGACGAAACCACGCGCTGGGGCGGCACTTTCAGCCCGGGCCATTGGCTGCAGGTGGACCTGGGCCGCGCCGCCGACGTCGGCGGGGTGCGCATCCATTGGGACAGCGGCTTTGCGGTCGGCTATCGCATCCAGGCTTCGCTCGACGGCCAGCAGTGGCGCGACGTCTACGCCAGCGAGGATTCGCGCGGCGCCACCGACTATCTGTTCTTCCCCACGATCAGCGCGCGTTACTTGCGCCTGGCCAGCCCGGAGCGCACCGCCGATTGGGGCGTATCGGTGTTCGAATTCGAACCGCTGGCCACCTCGCGCGCCGCGCGCCTGGCCGCCGCCGACGCGCAGGCCGCCACGGTCTGGCAGGGCCAGTCCACGCCGCTGGCATTGCCGACGCCGCAACTGGATGGCGGCCGCGCCCTGGACATCGCGCTGCCGCGCGCCGATCCGTTGGCCGGGCTGGAGGTCTGGTGGGACGGCCCGCGCAATGGCGCGCGGCTGCAGGCGCGCGACGGCGACGGGCGCTGGCGCGACGTCGCCGACGATCCGGGTAGCGCGGGTGAAGTGTCGTTCCTGGCCGCGCGTGAGCCGTTCTCACCCAAGGCACTACGTCTGATCGCAGGCCTGGAAGGCCCGGCGCCGCGACTGCGGCGACTGCGCCTGCTCGGACCGGAACAAGTGCTGACGCCGACCAAGCGCCTGGAGATCCTCGCCGCGCGCGAGCACGCCACGCTGTTTCCTTCGATCCTGCATCGTCAACAGGTCTACTGGACCGTGGTCGGGGTGCCGGCCGGTCGCCAGAAATCGATCTTCGACGAATACGGCAACGTGGAAGCGTTCAAGGGCGCGCCGATGGTCCAGGCGATCTGGCGCGACGGCAGCGGCCAGGCGACGATCGCCGACAACGTCGCGCGCACCCAGTCGCTGCGCGAGGGCTGGATGCCGATGCCCTCGGTGCAGTGGCAGCCGCACGCCGGGCTGCGCATCCGCAACGATGCGATGGCGATCACCCAGCGCAATGGCCAGCCCACCACGTTGCTGCGCTACCGCATCGAAAACACCGGCACGGTCGCCGCCGAAGGCGAGCTTGCGCTGCTGGTGCGGCCGCTGCAGGTCAATCCGCAATGGCAGCATGGCGGCGTGTCGCCGATCCATGCGATCGCGCTGGAAGGCACGCCGGCCGCCACCGACGTGCGCGTCAACGGACGCGTGCTGCTGTCTTCGCTGAGCGCGGTGGACCAGCGCGGTGCGGTCGGTTTTGGCGCGCACGGCGAAGCCGAACCCAGCGCCGCGATCGCCGCGGGCCAGTGGCCCGACGCGAACCAGGCCAGCGACGCTGACGGGCTCGCCTCGGCGGTGCTCGGCTACCGCGTCGCGCTCGCGCCGGGCGCGCACCAGGATGTGGTGATCGCGCTGCCGCTGGGCACGCTGCCGCGCGATGCGAACACCGGCGAACTGCCGCCAGCACCGCCGTTCCTGCGCGATGGCTGGCAGGATGCGGGCCCGGCCTTCGACCGCGCCGCCGATGCGCTGGCCGCGCAATGGCGGCAGCGTTTCGGTGACATCGGCATCGCCCTGCCCGACCACTCGCTGGTGGACATGCTGCGCGCGCAGGGCGCCTACATGCTGCTCAACCAGACCGGCCCGGCGATGCAGCCGGGGCCGCGCAACTACAACCGGTCCTTCATCCGCGACGGGGCGGCCACCGCATCGGCGCTATTGCGAATGGGCCAGCCGCAAGTCGCGCGCGATTACCTGCGCTGGTACACCGACCATGCGGTACACCCAGACGGCCTGGTGTCGCCGATCCTCAACGAGGACGGCAGCGTCAATCGCGGCTTCGGCTCGGATATCGAGTACGACAGCCAGGGCGAGTACATCGCGCTGGTCGCCGATGTCGCGCGCCTGGACGGCGGCGCGGAAAGCGTGCGCGACTACCTGCCCAAGGTCGCCGCCGCGATGCGTTTCATGCAGCAGCTGCGCGAGCGCACGATGGTGCCCGGCTACATGGCCGACCAACCCGCGCCGGAGCGCTTCCACGGCATCATCGCGCCGTCGATCAGCCATGAAGGCTATTCCAGCCCGACCCATAGTTACTGGGACGACTACTGGGCATTGAAGGGCTGGCACGACGGCATCTGGCTCGCCGAACAGTGGGGCGACGAGAAGACCGCGCAGTGGGCGCGCGAACAGTACGCGGCACTGCGCGACTCGGTCGCGGCCTCGATCCGCGCCACCATGGAGTGGAAGGACAGCGACTTCATTCCCTCTTCGGCCGATCTCGGTGACGGCGACCCGACCGGCGTATCGATCGCGCTCGATCCGACCGGGCAGCAGGACTTGCTGCCGCCGCGCGAGTTGACCAACACCTTCGACCGCTACCTCGCCGACGTGCAGGCCCGCGAGCAACCGGACGCGCTGTTCGCGTACACGCCGTACGAGATCCGCAACGTGCTGACCTATGTGCATCTGGGCCGCACCGACGACGCCGAGGAACTGCTCGACCTGTTGATGGCCCATCGCCGCCCCCTGCCCTGGCAGGTGCTGGCCGAAGTCGTGCATTCGCGACTGCGCTATCCCGGCTACCTCGGCGACATGCCGCATACCTGGATCGGCGCCGAATACGCGCGCACTCTGTTCGGCATGCTGTTCCGCGAAGACGACGCTGCCTTGGTGCTACTGCCGGGCACCCCGCGCGACTGGCTGGGCGAGGACGGCGTGCGCCTGGAGGCAGCGCCGACCGTGCACGGCAAGCTGACCTTGTCGGCGCGACTGCAAGGCGATCGCCTGCAACTGAAGCTGGGCCCGGGCCTGCGCAAGGACACTGCACTGCGAGTCGTGTGGCCGCAACGCAAGCGGCCGGCGGAGGTGCGCGTGGACGGCAAACTCGTGCACGACTACGACGACCACGGCATCGGTCTCGCGCGGCCGTTCCGTTCGCTGGAAGCGCGCTGGAATACCGAGACCAAGGCCGCAGGTACGGCTCGCTAGGACCGGGCAGCCGCCGTCGCGCTCGGTTCGGCCCACGGCTGCAGTCGGCCGTCCTGCAGGCGGTAGTGCGTATGCACCACGCCGGGCGGTGGCACGTCGTGGGTGATCATCAGCAGGCTGCGCGAACCCAGCGCCTGCGCCAGGTCCTGCAGCAAGGCATGGGCGGTATCCACGTCCAGGCCCTCGGTGGGTTCATCGAGCACCATCAGCGGGGCGTCGCGCAGCAACGCACGCGCCAGCGCCAGGCGACGCGCCTGCCCGGCCGACAGCGTCGCGCCGTTTTCGCCGACCCAGGTCGCCAGGCCGTCCTGCGCGCGCGCCCAATCGTCCAGCCGCACCTGCGCCAACACCTGCCACATCGCCGCCTCATCCGCATCGGGGTCGCCGATGGCCAGGTTCTCGCGCACGCTGCCGGCAAACACCGGCGCCTGCTGCGGCAGCCAGGCAATGTGGCGATGCCAGTCCGCCTGCGCAAACTCACGCACATCGATGCCGCCATAACTCAGCTGCCCTTGCACCGGATCCCATAGCCGCAGCAGCAAGGCCGACAACGTGGTCTTGCCGCTGCCGCTGTCGCCACCGATGGCGATGCGCTCACCCGGCGACAGCCGCAGGTCCAACCTCTGCAGAATCGGGCGCGGATCGTCCGGCCAGGCGAAATGCACCTGTTCGAAATGCAGCTCGCCCTGTGCCGGCACCGATTGCGGCGCGATCGCATCGTTCGTGCCCGGCGAGGCATCGACGATTGCCTCCAGGCGCTGCGCGGCCACCCGGCCACTCTGCAGCGACTGCCAGGCCAGGCCGGCTGCGGACCACACTTCCAGCACGGCCAGGGTGAGGAAGCACAGCGACGCCGCCCACATCGGGGAAATCAGCCCCTGCGCGGCGGCCTGTAAGGCCAGGTGCAGCATCGCGACCAGTCCGGCGCCGCCGCAGGCCGCGTGCAGCATCTGTCCAGCGACCAGGTGGCGGCGCTGCCGCCGGTCGCTGGCCGCCAACGCATCGGCCGCGGCATCGACGCGGGCGATCCAGTCCGGCACCGCTTCCAACGATGCCAGGTCGGCGGCGCCCTCCAGTCCTTCGAAGGCCAGCGCTCGCAATTGTTCGCGCCGCAGCGCCCGTTGCCCTTCACGGCGTCGTGCGCCGCGCGCGACCTGCCACGGCACCAGCACGCCGATGGCCACCGCCAGCGCGGCGAGCAGCACCCCAGCGGCCGGCAGGATCCACGCCGCCGCCGCGATCCCCGCCACCCCCACCCCGGTCAACGCGGCCAATGGCGCCAGCGCCCGCACCACCAGGCCATCGACCTCGGCGATGTCGCTCATCAGCCGTGCCAGCAGCGAGCCAACGCGATGCCCGCCCAGCCGGGCCGGCGCCAGCGGCAGCGCGCGCCGGAAGAACCACACCCGCAGGTCGCGCGCCACCCGCAGCGTGGCATCGTGCCCGACCAGCTTCTCGCCGTAGCGCGAGGCGATCCGGACCAGGGTCAGGGCGCGGATGCCGGCCGAGGGCACGAAGAAATTGAAGACCGCGGCCAGGCCGGCCGCGCCCGCCAGCGCTGCCCCGGTCAGGAACCCGCCGGATACCCCCAGCAGGCCGACGCCGGCCAGCATCGTCACCCACACCAGTAACGCCGACAGCAGCAGGCGGCCGCGATGGCGCGCGAAGATCCCGCGCAGCCCATCCTTCGCATAGTCGCTCATGGGCCTACCTCGTCGGTGGCCGGCAATGGCGCGAGGACCACACTGGCGTCGGCCCAGCGCCGCACCGCTTCGCTGTGGGTCGCCACGATCACCGCACGCTCGCGCGCGAAACTGCCCAGGCTGTCGAGCAGGTCGGCCTCGGTGTCCGGGTCGAGAAACGCGGTCGGCTCGTCCAACAGCAACACATCCGGCTCGCGCAGCAGCAGCCGGGCCAGCGCGATGCGCCTGGCTTCGCCGCCGGACAGGCCGAAACCGCGCTCGCCGATCACGGTGTCCAGGCCTTGCGGCAGGCGCGCGGCAAAGCGCATCACCTGCGCCGCCTCGGCGACCGCCCTGAGCCGCTGCTCGCTGGCCTGCGGCGCGGCCAGGCGCAGGTTGTCGGCGATGCTGCCGTGGAAAAGATATGGACGTTGCCCGGCATAGCCCACGCGCAGGCCAGGCCGTCGCCAAATGCGGCCCTGGGTCGGCGGCAACCAGCCGGCCAGCGCTTCGAGCACGGTGCTCTTGCCGCTGCCGCTGGGCCCGAGCAGGGCCAGCCGGCCACCGCCTTCAATGCGTAGCGACAGCCCGCACACGACCTCGCGCGGGGCCAGGCCCGGCCGCAGCCACAGCGCCTGCGCCTCCAGCAACGGGCCGCGCTGCTCGGCCACCTCGGCCGGCCGCGCCGGCTCGATCGGCGCCTGCGCCGGGCCCACAGCATTCGCATCCAGGCCGGCCAGCAGCCGCTCGACCTCGGCCACCGCCGCCAGCGCGTTGGCGCGGTCGTGGTAATGCGCGGCCAACCGTCGCAGCGGCGCGTAGAACTCAGGCGCCAGCAACAGGCAGAACAAGCCGGCGAACAGGCTCGGCGCCACCCGCGGGCCAAGCATGCCGAGATAGCCCAGGCCCAGGTACAGGGCCACCATCGCCACGCTCACCGAAGCGAAGAATTCCAGCACCGTCGAGGACAGGAAGGCAACCCGCAGCACCTTCAGGCTGCGCTCGCGCACGCCCTCGGCGGCCTGTTCGATGCCGGTCAGTTCGGCTTCACCGCGTCCGTACAGGCGCAGCAGGCTCAGGCCCTTGAGGCGATCGGCAAAGTGCCCGCCCATTCGCGCCAATGCCTGCAACTGCTGGCGACCGGCGGCCTCGGCGCCCCAGCCCACCAGCATCATGAACAGCGGGATCAGCGGCGCGGTCAGCAGCAGGATCAGCGCCACCACCGGTTGCACGCAGGCCACCGCGACCAGCAGCGCCAGCGGCACCGTCGCCACTTCGGTGCGCGCCTGCAGGAAACCGGTGAAATAGCCGTCCAACGACTCGCCATGCGCGAGCAGCAACTCGCCGAGCTCGCCGCTGCTGCGCTGGCGCAGCCACAGCGGCCCGCGCGCCATCAGCTGACGGTAGACCCGCTGGCGCAGGCCACGCTTGGCCACGTCGGCGACGGCTCCAGCGGCCGCCTGCGACCAGGCGGCCAGCAGCAGGCGGGCCAGCAACACCGCCGCGAGCGCGGCCAGCGCCGGCGCCAGCAGGCTGGCCAGTTCGTCGGGCCGATGCTCCCGCGTGAACGCCGTCGCCAGCAGCCAGGCGATCAGCCAGGCCTGCGCGATCAGCAACCAGCCCGCCACCGACACTGCGATCGCCGCGGCGCGGCGCGACCGGCGTGCCGGCGCCGCCAACTCGGCCAGCCACGCGGTACGGCGGCGGCGCGACTCGGGGGACTCGGCCGCGGGCGCAGCATCCGGATGCAAGCTTTCCTCGGCGATGTGGGCGTGGCTGGGATTGTATGCGGCCTAAGCCGACCACCGGGGATGCTCGGACGCGCGACCTATTGCCGCATTGATCTGGATCAACGCCGGGCGCACCATCGCCCACGGATCATTACGCCAAGCCTCCACACCTTCACAAGGACGCCACAGCCATGATCGACATGACCGTTGTCGATTTGTCCCGGCTTCAGTTCGCGCTGACCGTGATGTACCACTTTCTATTCGTTCCGCTCACCCTCGGCCTGTCCTTCATGATCGCGATCATGGAGAGCGTATACGTCATGACCGGCCGCGAGGTCTGGCGGCGGATGACGATCTTCTGGGGCGTGCTGTTCGGCATCAACTTCGCGATGGGTGTCGGCACCGGCATCGTCATGGAATTCCAGTTCGGCATGAACTGGTCGTACTACAGCCACTACGTCGGCGACATCTTCGGCGCGCCGCTGGCCATCGAAGGGCTGATGGCGTTCTTCCTTGAAGCGACCTTCATCGGCCTGTTCTTCTTCGGCTGGAACCGGCTCACGCGGGTGCAGCACCTCACCGTCACCTGGCTGATGGCGCTGGGCACCAATCTGTCGGCGCTGTGGATCCTGATCGCCAACGGCTGGATGCAGAACCCCACCGGCGCGGTGTTCAACCCGGACACGATGCGCATGGAAGTGGTCGATTTCGTGGCGGTGCTGTTCAATCCGGTCGCGCAGGCCAAGTTCGTCCACACTGTCAGCGCCGGCTATGTCACCGGCGCGGTGTTCGTGATGGCGATCAGCGCGTTCTGCCTGCGGCGCGGCCAGCACCGCGACGTGGCGCGGCGCTCGTTCGCGGTCGCCGCCGCGTTCGGACTGCTGTCCTCGCTGTCGGTGGTCGTGCTCGGCGACGAGAGCGGTTACGCCGCCAACGAACACCAGAAAATGAAGCTGGCCGCGATCGAGGCGATGTGGGAGACCGAGCGTCCGCCGGCCGACTTCACCGCGTTCGGCATCCCGAACCAGAAGACCCACCAGAACGACTTCGCGATCAAGATCCCCTACCTGATGGGGCTGATCGCCACGCGCTCGCTGAACACGCCGATCCCCGGCATCCTGGAACTGGTGGACCGCGCCGAGCATCGCATCCGCGGCGGCCAGATCGCCTACGGCGCGCTGGAGCGCCTGCGCAAGGACAGGACCGACGTCGCCGCGCGCGAGATGTTCGACCGTCATTGGCAGGACTTGGGCCATGGCCTGCTGCTCAAGCGTTATCGCGAGGACATCCTCAACGCCACGCCGGAGGAGATCGCCAAGGCGGCGATGGACACCGTGCCACGCGTGCTGCCGCTGTTCTGGACGTTCCGCATCATGGCCGGCATCGGCTTCTACCTGATCGCCTTCTTCGCGGTGGCGTTCTGGTTCTCGTGCAAGCACAACTTCGAGGAGAAGCGCTGGTTCCTGAAGGTCGCGCTGTGGACCTTGCCGTTGCCGTGGATCGCCATCGAATGCGGCTGGTTCGTTGCCGAGTACGGCCGGCAGCCGTGGGCGGTGGAAGGCGTGCTGCCGACGTTCTACGCGGCCTCGGGCCTGGCCCTGCACCAGATCCTGACCACCCTGACCGGTTTCGTGGCGCTGTACACCGTGCTGCTGGTGGTGGAGATCAAGCTGATGCTCAAGGCCATCCGCAAGGGACCCGACGACATGCTGCCCTCGCTGCAGGCGTCGCCGACCCAGCCGAATCCGCAAGCCCCGCTCAGCACCGAAGCGCTGGCCGGCGGCCAGCCGTAAGGAGGACACGTCATGGATTTCGTATTGCTCGACTACACCACCCTACGGGTGATCTGGTGGCTGCTGCTCGGCGTGTTGCTGATCGGCTTCGCGGTGATGGACGGCTTCGACCTGGGGGTCGGCGCGCTGCTGCCCTTCGTGGCGCGCAACGACGCCGAGCGCAGGCTCGTCGTCAACACCGTCGGACCGGTCTGGGAGGGCAACCAGGTCTGGTTGATCCTCGCCGGCGGCGCGATCTTCGCCGCGTGGCCGCCGCTGTATGCGGTGAGCTTTTCCGGCTTCTACCTGGCGATGTTCGTCATCCTGTTCGCGCTGATCCTGCGCCCGGTCGGCTTCAAGTACCGCGGCAAGCTGCCCGACCAACGCTGGCGCAACAACTGGGACTGGGCGTTGTTCATCGGCGGCTTCGTGCCGGCGTTGATCATGGGCGTGGCGGTGGGCAACGTGCTGTTGGGCGTGCCCTACCACTTCGATGACAGCATGCGCATCTTCTACACCGGTGGCTTCTTCGGCCTGCTGACCCCGTTTGCGCTGCTCGCCGGCCTGCTCAGCGTGGCGATGCTGGTCGCCCACGGCGCAGCCATGCTGGTGATCAAGACCGACGGACCGGTCGCCGAGCGCTCGGCCCGCTATGGCAGCATCGCCGCGCTGGTGGCCTTCGTGCTGTTCGCCGCCGCCGGTGCCTGGGTGGCCTTCGGCCTGCCCGGCTACGAGGTCACCTCGGCGCAGGCCACCGACGCCGACACCAACCCGTTGCTGAAAACCGCGGCGATCACCGCCGCCGGCGGCTGGCTGCGCAACTACCACACGATGCCGCTGATCGCGCTGGCGCCGCTGGCCGGCCTGGTCGGCTTGCTGGGCAGCGCGGTGTTGCTGCGCGTGCGGCGCGGCGGCGCGGCCTTCATCGCCTCGGGCGCGGCCATCGCCGGCATCATCCTGACCGTCGGCCTGTCGATCTTCCCGTTCCTGCTGCCGTCCTCCAGCGTGCCCAGCGCCAGCCTGACCCTGTGGGATGCGTCCAGCAGCCACCTGACCCTGTGGGTCATGCTGCTGGCCACGGTATTCCTGCTGCCGATCGTGATCGCCTACACGATCTGGGTGTACCGCGTGCTCAAGGGCAAGGTCACCGTCGACGAAGTCGGACAGAACCCCAACGCGTACTGAGCGCGCCCCATTCAAGGAGCTAAGACGATGTGGTATTTCGCCTGGATTCTCGGCACCGGCCTGGCCTCGCTGGCGGCGGTCCTCAATGGCATGTGGTTCGAAGTGCGCGAGGAGGAAGCGCTGCGGCGGAAGTAAATTCTTCGCCGGCGATGCTTGCCGAGCCGTGACGACCCCTGTATCATGCGCGGCTCAGTCGGGGTGTAGCTCAGTCTGGTAGAGCGCTACGTTCGGGACGTAGAGGTCGCAGGTTCGAATCCTGTCTCCCCGACCA
>Ga0160436_1000583_pt1 | contig 13207 bp, 10 predicted proteins | sample HID1973M_E0MG_FD_108264 | JGI IMG/M metagenome (GOLD analysis project Ga0160436, IMG submission 108264) | Enriched mosquito-associated microbial communities from UW Madison campus, WI, USA - HID1973M_E0 MG | ecosystem: Host-associated > Arthropoda: Insects > Digestive system > Unclassified ...
CACCGCGACCGACCGTCGCTTCCGTCGTATCCCGGAGAAAGTCTGATGTCCGAACCTCGCTCAACGCGCTCGCGCACCCCGCTGCTGGTGGCCGGCATCCTCGCCTTCGTGGCCGTGGTGGCGCTGCTGTTGTACGGCGTGCAGCGCTCCGGGCGGGCCGATCGCGACAGCCTGCCGTCGGCGTTGATCGGCAAGCGGGCGCCGGAGTTCGACCTGCCGCTGCTGCACGACCCTTCGATCCGAGTCCATGCACGCGACCTGCGCGGCGCGCCGTACGTGCTCAACGTGTGGGGCAGCTGGTGCCCGACCTGCCGCGAGGAACACCCCATCCTGAGCCGCTTCGCGCTGACCAAGCGGGTACGCGTGATCGGCTACAACTGGAAGGACGAGCGCGCCGATGCGCTGCATTGGCTGGAGCAGCTGGGCAATCCCTACCTGCTGGTGCTCGCCGACCAGGACGGGCGTACTGCGATCGACTGGGGCATTGCCGCGGCGCCGGAAACGTTCCTGGTCGATGCCAGGGGCGTCGTGCGCTGGAAGCACAGCGGCATGCTGACCCAGGAACTCATCGACGAAGAACTCATCCCCGCGCTGACGCAGCTGGAACGTGCGCCCGCCGGTCCGCAACTGCCGGCCGCGCCGTGAGCACGGCGGTGACTCGCCGGAGCGGTGGCTTGGGCTGGCGGCTCGCGCTGGTGTTCGCACTGGCATGGGCAGCCATGGTGCCGTCAGGCCTGGCCCAGCCGGTGTCCGATCCGGCCCCGCTGCAGTACCGCGATGCGGCCGAGGAGGCGCGTTTCCACGCGCTGACCGCCGAATTGCGCTGCGTGCAATGCCAAAACCAATCGCTGGCCGATTCGAACGCGCAGATCGCCCATGACTTGCGCCGCGAAGTCCTGGCGCTGATGCAGCAGGGCCGCAGCGATGCTCAGATCAAGCAATTTCTGGTCGAGCGCTATGGCGAATTCGTGTTGTATCGACCGCAGCTCGAGTCGCGTACGTGGCTGCTGTGGTTCGGGCCGGCGTTGCTGCTGGTGGCCGGCGCGGGGCTGATTGCATGGATCGTGCGGCGCCGCTCGAAGGCGCTGCCAGCGGCCGGCGAGCCGCCACAGGAATGGTGAGCATGGCCGTTTTCATCGCTGTCGCCAGCGTCTGCATCCTCGTCGCGCTGGGCGTCGTGCTGCGGCCGCTGTGGCGGCAGGCGCCACGTTTCGCGCTGGCCTGCGTGGCCTTGCTGGGTATCGGCACTTTCGTGTTGTACCGCCTGGTCGGCACGCCGGCGGCGCTGGAGCCACAGAATCTGCAGGCGGCCGCGCCCGGCAATCTGGATGAAGCCGTCGCCGAGCTGCGCGCCGCGTTGAAGCGCGATCCGCGCCAGGTCGAAGGCTGGATGCTGCTCGGCCGCGCGCTTGCCGGGCAGCAGAAATTCGCCGAGGCCGCCGACGCCTACAGCAGGGCCGTGCAGTTGCAGCCCGATCAACCCGAAGTGCTGGTCTCGGCCGCGCAGGCACGCATGCTCGCCGCCGAAGGACAGCCTGCGGACGCGACCGCGCAGGCCTGGCTGCGGCACGCGCTGGCGCTGCAACCGGAGCATCAGCGGGCGCGCTGGTTCCTCGGCGTGGCGCAACGCCAGGGAGGCCAACCGGCCGAAGCCGCGCAAACCTGGACCCCACTGCTGGGCCAGGTCGATGGTGGCACCCGCGCCAGCCTGTTGACCCAGATCAACCAGGCCCGCGCCGAGGCGCAGTTGCCGCCGCTGGCCGAGGACGCCGCGACCGCCGCCGCCACGCAGGGACCCCATGCGGTGACGGTGGATGTGGCCCTCGACCCGCAGTTCGCCGCACGCGTGCGCCTGCGCGGCGACGCCAGCGTATTCGTGATCGCCCGCATCCCTGGTGGCCCGCCGATGCCGGTCGCGGTGCAGAAGCATTCGCTGCAGGACCTGCCGTTGCACGTCACCCTCGGCGATGGCGATGGCCCGATGCCAACCGCGAAACTCTCCATGCTGGATGAGGTGGAGTTGGTCGCAAGATTGTCGAGCAGCGGCGAGGCGATGCGCCAGGAAGGCGACCTCGAATCGACGCCTGTGCGCGTGCGCTTGCCAGCCACCGCGCCGGTGGAGCTGTTGATCGGCCGCTGACGGCTTGCGGCGGTGACCCTGCCGGTGCATCGCACGGCTAGAATCAGGGCATGACCGAATTCATCCCGGCTGGAAGCCAGTTCCACTCCCTGCCCTCGCCGTTTCCGATGAAACGCGGCGGCATGCTGCACGGTGCGCGTGTCGCGTTCGAAACCTGGGGCCATCTGGACGCCGCCGCGTCCAACGCGGTCCTCATCGTCACCGGGTTGTCGCCGAACGCGCATGCCGCGCGCAACGACGGCAACCCGGAGCCAGGATGGTGGGAACCGATGCTCGGCCCGGGCAAACCGATCGACACCGATCGCTGGTTCGTGGTCTGCGTCAACTCGCTGGGCAGCTGCAAGGGCTCGACGGGTCCTGCCTCGATCGACCCGGCGACCGGACAACCCTACCGGCTGGATTTCCCGGAATTGTCGGTCGAGGACGGCGCCGATGCCGCCGCCGCGGTCGTGCGCGCGCTCGGCATCGAGCGGCTGGCCTGCCTGATCGGCAACTCGATGGGCGGCATGACCGCGCTGGCATTGTTGTTGCGCCACCCCGGCATCGCCCGCAGCCACATCAACATTTCCGGCAGTGCGCAGGCGCTGCCGTTCTCGATCGCGATCCGTTCGCTGCAGCGCGAAGCGATCCGTCTGGACCCGAACTGGAACACCGGGCGCTACGACGACACGCGCTATCCCGAGTCGGGCATGCGGATGGCGCGCAAGCTGGGCGTGATCACCTATCGTTCCGCCCTGGAATGGGACGGCCGCTTCGGCCGCGTGCGGCTGGATTCCGAGCATGCCGACGATGATCCGTTCGGGCTGGAATTCCAGGTCGAAAGCTATCTCGAAGGACACGCACGCCGCTTCGTGCGCTTCTTCGATCCGAATTGCTATCTCTACCTCAGCCGCTCGATGGACTGGTTCGACCTGGCCGAATACGCCGACGGCGATGTGATGGCCGGGCTGGCGAAGATCCGCGTCGAGCGTGCGCTGGCGATCGGCGCCAATACCGACATCCTGTTCCCGGTGCAGCAGCAGCAACAGATCGCCGATGGACTGCGCGCCGGCGGCGCGGCCACCCAGTTCCTGGGCCTGGACTCGCCGCAGGGCCACGACGCGTTCCTGGTCGATTACGAGCGCTTCGGCCCGGCGGTGGCCGGCTTCCTGGCCTCGCTGTAGCCGCGCCGGCGCTTGCGCCGGAGGCGGCCGGCTATCACGCAGCGCAACATGTAAACGTTTTCTTCCGCTGATATCGTGGCTGCACATCCGCCAGCCGTGCCCGCCATGTCCCCCGCCGTCGCCTCCGGACGCCTTCGTCTGTCCCTCGTTTTCCTGGCCCTGGCCGCTGCCTCGTCCGCGCCCGCCGCCGAACGGTCCCTGCCCGCACGCGCGCAATGGCAGGCCAGCGCTTCGTCGAAGCAGGTCGCCGCGCTGGCGCCGGCGTACGCCATCGATGGCAACGAGACCACGCGCTGGGGCGGCACTTTCAGCCCGGGCCATTGGCTGCAGGTGGACCTGGGCCGCGCGGCCGACGTTGGCGGCGTGCGCATCCATTGGGACAGCGGCTTTGCGGTCGGCTATCGCATCCAGGCTTCGCTCGATGGCCAGCAGTGGCGCGACGTCTACGTCAGCAAGGACTCGCGCGGCGCCACCGACTATCTGTTCTTCCCCATGACGAATGCGCGTTATTTGCGCCTGGCCAGCCCGGAGCGCACCGCCGATTGGGGGGTATCGGTGTTCGAGTTCGAACCCTTGGCCGCCTCGCGCGCCGCGCGCCTGGCCGGGGCCGACGCGCAAGCCGCTGCGATCTGGCAGGGCCCGTCCACGCCGCTGGCACTGCCGACGGCGCACGCAGGCGGCGGACGCGCCCTGGACATCGAGCTGCCGCGCGCCGATCCGGTGGCCGGGCTGGAGGTCTGGTGGGACGGCCCGCGCAATGGCGCGCAGCTGCAGGCGCGCGAAGGCAACGGTCCTTGGCGCGATGTCGCCGGCGATCCCGGCAGCGCGGGCAAAGTCTCCTTCCTGGCCGCGCGAGAGGCGTTTGCGCCGACGGCCCTGCGCCTGATCGCGGGCCTGGAAGGCCCGGCACCGCGCGTGCGACGGCTGCGCCTGCTGGGGCCGGAACAGGTGCTGACGCCGACCAAACGGCTGGAGGTCCTCGCCGCGCGCGAGCACGCCGCGCTGTTCCCGTCGATCCTGCACCGCGAACAGGTCTACTGGACCGTAGTCGGCGTACCGGCCGGCCGCCAGAAGTCGATCTTCGACGAATACGGCAACGTGGAAGCGTTCAAGGGCGCGCCGATGGTCCAGGCGATCTGGCGCGACCGCAATGGCCAGGCGACGATCGCCGACAATGTCGCGCGCACGCAGTCACTGCGCGAAGGCTGGATGCCGATGCCCTCCGTGCAATGGCAACCGCGCGCCGGGCTGCGCATCCGCAACGACGCGATGGCGGTTACCCAACCCATCACCCAGGCTGACGGCCAGCCGGTGACGCTGCTGCGCTACCGCATCGAGAACACCGGCACGGTCGCGGCCGAAGGCGAGCTTGCGCTGCTGGTGCGGCCGCTGCAGGTCAATCCGCAATGGCAGCATGGCGGTGTTTCGCCGATCCATGCGATCGCGCTGGAAGGCACGCCCGACGCCACCGACGTACGCATCAATGGACGTGTGCTGCTGTCTTCGTTGAGCGCGGTGGACCAACGCGGCGCGGTCGGTTTTGGCGCGCACGGCGAAACCGAACCCACCGCCGCGATCGCGACTGGACGCTGGCCCGAGGCGAAGCAGGCCAGCGACGATCACGGCCTCGCCTCGGCGGCGCTCGGCTACCGCGTCGCGCTCGCCCCGGGCGCGCACCAGGACGTGGTGATCGCCCTGCCGCTGGGCACGCTGCCGCGCGATGCGAACACCGGCGAATTGCCGCCGGCACCGCCGGTCCATCGCGACGGTTGGGAGGACGCGGGCGCAGCTTTCGATCGCGCCGCCGATGCGTTGGCTGCGCAATGGCGCCAGCGTTTCGGCGACATCGGCGTCGCCCTGCCCGACAACTCGCTGGTGGACATGCTGCGCGCCCAGGGCGCCTACATGCTGCTCAACCAGACCGGCCCGGCGATGCAGCCGGGGCCGCGCAACTACAACCGCTCCTTCATCCGCGATGGTGCGGCCACGAGCGCGGCGCTGCTGCGGTTGGGACAGCCGCAGGTCGCGCGCGACTATCTGCGCTGGTATACCGACCACGCGGTGCACGCCGATGGCCTGGTGTCGCCCATCCTCAACGAGGACGGCAGCGTCAATCGCGGCTTCGGCTCGGACATCGAGTACGACAGCCAGGGCGAGTACATCGCGTTGGTCGCCGACGTGGCGCGCCTCGACGGCGGCGCCGAAAGCGTGCGCGACTACCTGCCCAAGGTCATCGCCGCGATGCGTTTCATGCAGCAGCTGCGCGAGCGCACGATGGTGCCCGGCTATATGGCCGATCAACCCGCGCCGGAGCGTTTCCACGGCATCATCGCGCCGTCGATCAGCCACGAGGGATATTCCAGCCCCACCCACAGCTATTGGGACGACTACTGGGCGTTGAAGGGTTGGCACGACGGCATCTGGCTCGCCGAACAACTCGGCGACGAAAAGACCGCGCAATGGGCCCGCGAACAGTACGCGGCACTGCGCACTTCGGTGGCGGCCTCCATCCGCGCCACCCTGAAGTGGAAGGGCAGCGACTTCATCCCTTCCTCGGCCGATCTCGGCGATGGCGACCCGACCGGCGTATCGATCGCGCTGGACCCGACCGGGCAGCAGGACCTCCTGCCGCCGCGCGAACTGGCCAATACCTTCGACCGTTACCTCGCCGACGTCCAGGCGCGTGAGCAACCCGACGCCCTGTTCGCGTACACGCCCTACGAAATGCGCAACGTGCTGACCTACGTGCATCTGGGCCGCACCGACGACGCAGAGGAACTGCTCGATCTATTGATGGCCCATCGCCGCCCCCTGCCCTGGCAGGTGCTGGCCGAAGTCGTGCATTCGCGGCTGCGCTACCCCGGCTATCTCGGCGACATGCCGCACACCTGGATCGGCGCCGAGTACGCGCGCACTTTGTTCGGCATGCTGTTCCGCGAAGACGACGACGCGCTCGTGCTGCTGCCGGGCACCCCGCGCGATTGGCTGCGCGGCGATGGCGTGCGCCTGGACGCGCTGCCGACCGTGCACGGCAAGCTCACGCTGTCGGCGCAACTGCAAGATGACGTGCTGCAACTGAAGCTCGGCGCGGGCTTGCGCAAGGACACCGCGCTGCGTGTCGTCTGGCCCACCGCCAAGCGGCCGGCCGAGGTGCGCGTGGACGGCAAGCTCGTGCGCGACTACGACGACAGCGGCATCCGACTCGCGCGGCCGTTCCGTTCGCTGGAAGCACGCTGGAATTCCGATACCCGCAAGGACAACGCGGCCCGCTAGTCACCCGCCGCCGATGTCACGGACGGCTCGGCCCATGGTCGCAGCCGTCCCTTCTGCAGGCGGTAATGCGCGTGCACCACGCCGGGCGGCGGCACGTCGTGGGTGATCATCAACAGGCTGCGCGAACCCAGCGCCTGCGCCAGGTCCTGCAGCAAGGCATGCGCGGTATCCACGTCCAGGCCTTCGGTGGGCTCGTCCAGCACCAGCAACGGCGCGTCGCGCAGCAGCGCGCGCGCCAGCGCCAGGCGACGCGCCTGTCCCGCCGACAGCGTCGCGCCGTTCTCGCCCACCCAGGTCTCCAGACCGCCCTGGGTACGCGCCCAATCGTCCAGCCGCACCTGCACCAGCACACGCCACATCGCTTCCTCGCCGGCATCGGGGTCGCCGATGGCCAGGTTTTCGCGCACGCTGCCGGCGAACACCGGCGCCTGCTGCGGCAACCACGCGAGATGTCGATGCCAGTCCGCCTGGGCGAACCCGCGCAGATCGGTGCCGCCGTAACTCACCCGGCCCTGCAACGGATCCCATAGCCGCAGCAGCAGGGCCGACAGCGTGGTCTTGCCGCTGCCGCTGTCGCCGCCGATGGCGATGCGCTCGCCAGGCGCCAGCTGCAGATCCAGGCCATCGAGGATTGGGCGCGGATCGTCGGGCCAGGCGAAATGCACTTGGTCGAAACGCAGCTCGCCCCGGGTCGGCACCGGCTGCGGCGCGGTGGCTTCGATCGTGCCCGACGGGACGTCGACGATCGCCTCCAGGCGTTGCGCGGCCACGCGGCCGCTCTGCAGCGATTGCCAGGCCAGGCCGGCCGCGGACCACACCTCCAGCAAGGCCAAGGTGAGGAAGCACAGCCCAGCGGCCAGCAGGGCGGAGATCCGCCCCTGCGCCGCGGCCTGCAGGGCCAGGTACAGCATCGCGACCAGTCCCGCGCCACCGCAGGCCGCGTGCAGCATCTGCCCCGCGACCAGGCGACGGCGCTGGCGCCGGTCGCTGACGGCCAATGCGTCGGCGGCGGCGTCGACGCGCGCGATCCAGTCTGGCACCGCCTCCAGCGACGCCAGGTCGGCCGCGCCTTCGAGCCCTTCGAAGGCCAGTGTCCGCAGTTGCTCGCGCCGCAGTGCCCGCCGCTCCTCGCGACGCCGGGCGCCGCGTGCGACCTGCCAGGGCACCAGCACGCCGATGGCCACCGCCAGCACGGCAAGCAGCACGCCCGCGGCCGGCAGGATCCAGGCCGCCACCGCGATCCCCACCACGCCCACGCCAGCCAATGCGGCCAACGGGGCCAGCGCACGCACCACCAGTCCGTCGACCTCGGCGATGTCGCTCATCAACCGCGCCAGCAGCGACCCGACCCGGTGCCCCCCCAGCCTGGCCGGCGCCAACGGCAGCGCGCGCCGGAAGAACCACACCCGCAGGTCGCGCGCCACCCGCAGCGTGGCGTCGTGGCCGATCAGCTTTTCGCCATAGCGCGACGCGATCCGGACCAGCGTAAGCGCGCGGATGCCGGCCGAAGGCGCGAAGAAATTGAAGCCGGCGGCCAGGCCTGCCGCCCCCGCCAAGGCCGCCCCGGTCAGGAAGCCGCCGGACACGCCCAACAGGCCGACCCCGGCCAGCATCGTCACCCACACCAGCAGCGCCGACAGCAGCAAGCGGCCGCGATGGCGCGCGAAGATGGCGCGCAGTCCGTCGCTCGCGCCGCCGGTCATGGACGCACCTCGTCCGCCGCCACCAGCGGCTGCAGGATCACGCTGGCATCGGCCCAGCGTCGCACCGCTTCGCTGTGGGTCGCGACGATCACGGCACGCTCGCGCGCGAAACCGCCCAGGCTGTCGAGCAGATCGGCCTCTGTGTCGGGATCGAGAAACGCGGTCGGCTCGTCGAGCAACAACAGGTCCGGCTCGCGCAGCAGCAGCCGCGCCAGCGCGATGCGCCTGGCCTCGCCGCCGGACAGCCCGAAGCCGCGCTCGCCGATCACCGTGTCCAGCCCTTGCGGCAGGCGCGCGGCAAAACGCATCACCTGCGCCGCCTCGGCCACCGCCCGGAGCCGCTGCTCGCTGGCCTGCGGCGCGGCCAGGCGCAGGTTGTCGGCGATGCTGCCGTGGAAAAGATAGGGACGCTGCCCGGCATAGCCCACCCGCAAACCGGGCCGGCGCAGGATGCGGCCCTGCGTCGGCGGCAACCAGCCGGCCAGCGCTTCGAGCACGGTGCTCTTGCCGCTGCCACTGGGCCCGAGCAGGGCCAGCCGGCCACCGGCCTCGATGCGCAGCGACAGGTCGCGCACGACGTCACGCGGGGCCAGGCCGGGCCGCAGCCACAGCGCCTGCGCTTCCAGCAGCGGACCACGCTGTTCGGCGACCTCGGCCGGGCGCGCCGGCTCGAGTGGCCCCTCCTTCACGCCTGCATCCAGGCCGGCCACCAGCCGCTCGACCTCGGCCACTGCGGCCAGCGCGTTGGCGCGGTCGTGGTAGTGCGCGGCCAGCCGCCGCAGTGGCGCGTAGAACTCCGGTGCCAGCAACAGACAGAACAGGCCGGCGAACAGGGTCGGCGCCACGTGCGGGCCGAGCATGCCGAGGTAGCCCAGGCCCAGGTACAGGGCCACCATCGCCACGCTCAGCGACGCGAAGAATTCCAGCACCGTCGAAGACAGGAAGGCGATCCGCAGCACCTTGAGGCTGCGCTCGCGCACGCCCTCGGCCGCCTCCTCGATGCCCGCCAGTTCCGCCTCGCCGCGTCCGTAAAGCCGCAGCAGGCCCAGGCCCTTGAGGCGATCGGCAAAGTGCCCGCCCATCCTTGCGAGTGCCTGCAATTGGTGGCGCCCGGCGGCCTCGGCGCCCCAGCCCACCAGCATCATGAAAAGCGGGATCAGCGGTGCGGTGCCGAGCAGGATCAGCGCGACCACCGGCTGCAGGCAGGTCACCGCGACCAACAGCGCCAGCGGCACCGTCACCACCTCGGTGCGCGCCTGCAGGAAGCCGGTGAAATAACCGTCCAACGACTCGCCATGCGCGAGCAGCAGTTCGCCAAGTTCGCCGCTGCGCCGCTGCCGCAGCCACAACGGTCCGTGCGCCATCAGCTGCCGGTAGACCCGTTGCCGCAGGCTGCGCTTGGCCGCATCGGCGACGGCGCCCGCGGCCATCTGCGACCAGGCCGCCAGCAGCAGGCGGGCCAGCAGTACGCCCACCAGCGCGGCCAAAGCCGGCGCCAGCTCACTTGCCAGCGCCGCGGCGCGATGCTGCCCCGTGAAGGCCCTTGCCAGCAGCCAGGCGATCAGCCAGGCCTGCGCGATCAGCAGCCAGCCGGCCAACGACACCGTAGCCGCGGCGACCCGGCGCGACCGGCGTGCCGGCACCGCCAATTCGGCCAGCCACGCGGCACGGCGGCGGCGCGACTCGGGTGACACGGCCGCGGGCGCAGCATCCGTGTGCAAGCTTTCCTCGGCGATCTGGGCGTTGATGGGATTGTATGCGGCCGAAGCCCGCCAACGGCGATGCTCAGGTGCGCGACCCAATGCCGCATTGATCTGGATCAACGCCGGGCGCACCATCGCCCACGGATCATTACGCCAAGCCTCCACTCCTTCACAAGGACGCCACAGCCATGATCGACATGACCGTTGTCGATTTGTCCCGGCTTCAGTTCGCGCTGACCGTGATGTACCACTTCCTCTTCGTTCCCCTCACCCTCGGCCTGTCCTTCATGATCGCGATCATGGAGAGCGTGTACGTCATGACCGGCCGCGAGGTCTGGCGACGCATGACGATCTTCTGGGGCGTGCTGTTCGGCATCAACTTCGCGATGGGTGTCGGCACCGGCATCGTCATGGAGTTCCAGTTCGGCATGAACTGGTCTTACTACAGCCACTACGTCGGCGATATCTTCGGTGCGCCACTGGCGATCGAAGGGCTGATGGCGTTCTTCCTGGAAGCGACTTTCATCGGCCTGTTCTTCTTCGGCTGGAACCGCCTCTCGCGCGTGCAGCACCTCACCGTCACCTGGTTGATGGCGCTGGGCACCAACCTCTCGGCGCTGTGGATCCTGATCGCCAACGGCTGGATGCAGAACCCCACCGGCGCGGTGTTCAATCCGGACACGATGCGCATGGAGGTGGTCGACTTCATGGCGGTGTTGTTCAACCCCGTCGCGCAGGCCAAGTTCGTGCACACCGTCAGCGCGGGCTACGTGACCGGCGCGGTGTTCGTGATGTCGATCAGCGCGTTCTACCTGCTGCGCGGCCGGCATCGCGACGCGGCGCGTCGTTCGTTCGCGGTCGCCGCCGCGTTCGGCCTGCTGTCCTCGCTGTCGGTGGTCGTGCTTGGCGACGAAAGCGGTTACGCCGCCAACGAACACCAGAAGATGAAGCTCGCCGCGATCGAGGCGATGTGGGAGACCGAGCGTCCGCCGGCCGACTTCACCGCGTTCGGCATCCCGAACCAGAAGACGCACCAGAACGACTTCGCGATCAGGATTCCCTACCTGATGGGCCTGATCGCCACGCGTTCGTTGAACACGCCGATTCCGGGCATCCTGGAACTGGTGGACCGCGCCGAGCATCGCATCCGCGGCGGCCAGATCGCCTATGGCGCGCTGGAGCGCCTGCGCAAGGACAAGACCGACGTCGCTGCGCGTGAGATGTTCGACCGCCATTGGCAGGACCTCGGCCACGGCCTGCTGCTCAAGCGTTACCGCGAAGACATCCTCAACGCCACGCCGGAAGAGATCGCCAAGGCGGCGATGGACACCGTGCCGCGCGTGCTGCCGCTGTTCTGGACGTTCCGCATCATGGCCGGGATTGGCTTTTACCTGATCGCCTTCTTCGCGGTGGCGTTCTGGTTCTCCTGCAAGCACAACTTCGAGCAGAAGCGCTGGTTCCTCAAGGTCGCGCTGTGGACCTTGCCGCTGCCGTGGATCGCCATCGAATGCGGCTGGTTCGTCGCCGAGTACGGCCGGCAGCCATGGGCGGTGGAAGGCGTGCTGCCGACGTTCTACGCGGCCTCGGGGCTGGCCCTGCATCAGATCCTGACCACCCTGACCGGTTTCGTGGCGCTGTACACCGTGCTGCTGGTGGTGGAGATCAAGCTGATGCTCAAGGCCATCCGCAAGGGACCGGACGAAATGCTGCCCTCGCTGCAGGCCTCGCCGACCCAGCCTAATCCGCAAGCCCCGCTCAGCACCGAAGCGCTGGCCGGCGGCCAGCCTTAAGGAGGACACGTCATGGATTTCGTACTGCTCGACTACACGACCCTGCGGGTGATCTGGTGGCTGTTGCTCGGCGTGCTGCTGATCGGCTTTGCGGTGATGGACGGCTTCGACCTGGGCGTCGGCACACTGCTGCCTTTCGTGGCCCGCGACGACGCCGAACGCAGGCTGGTCGTCAACACCGTCGGCCCGGTCTGGGAAGGCAACCAGGTCTGGCTGATCCTGGCCGGCGGCGCGATCTTCGCCGCGTGGCCGCCGCTGTACGCGGTGAGCTTTTCCGGGTTCTACCTGGCGATGTTCGTCATCCTGTTCGCGCTGATCCTGCGGCCGGTCGGCTTCAAGTACCGCGGCAAGCTGCCGGACCAGCGCTGGCGCAACAACTGGGACTGGGCCTTGTTCATCGGCGGCTTCGTCCCGGCGCTGATCATGGGCGTGGCGGTAGGCAACGTGCTGTTGGGTGTGCCCTATCACTTCGATGACAGCATGCGCATCTTCTACACCGGCAGCTTCTTCGGCCTGTTGACCCCGTTTGCGTTGTTGGCCGGACTGTTGAGCGTGGCGATGCTGGTTGCGCACGGCGCGGCCATGCTGGTGATCAAGACCGACGGACCGGTTGCCGAACGCTCGGCCCGCTACGGCAGCATCGCGGCGCTGGTCGCGTTCGTGCTGTTCGCCGCCGCCGGCGCCTGGGTGGCCTTCGGCCTGCCCGGCTATGAAGTCACCTCGACGCAGGCCACCGATGGCGACACCAACCCGCTGCTCAAGACCGCGGCGATCACCGCCGCCGGCGGCTGGATGCGCAACTACCACACGATGCCGTTGATCGCGCTGGCGCCGCTGGTGGGCCTGGTGGGTTTGTTGGGCAGTGCGGTGCTGCTGCGGATGCGGCGTGGCGGTGTGGCCTTCATCGCTTCGGGCGCGGCCATTGCGGGCATCATCCTTACGGTGGGCCTGTCGATCTTCCCGTTCCTGCTGCCGTCCTCCAGCACGCCCGGCGCCAGCCTGACCCTGTGGGATGCCTCCAGCAGCCATCTGACCCTGTGGATCATGCTGCTGGCCACGGTGTTCCTGCTGCCGATCGTGATCCTGTACACGATCTGGGTGTACCGCGTGCTCAAGGGCAAGGTCACCGCGGACGAAGTCGGACAGAACCCGAACGCCTACTGACGCGCCCCCATTCAAGGAGCTAAGACGATGTGGTATTTCGCCTGGATTCTCGGTACCGGCCTGGCCTCGCTGGCGGCGGTCCTCAACGGCATGTGGTTCGAAGTGCGCGAGGACGAAGCGCTGCGACGGGAAGAAAATCTTCGCCGCTGATGCTTGCCGAGCCGTGACGACCCCTGTATCATGCGCGGCTCAGTCGGGGTGTAGCTCAGTCTGGTAGAGCGCTACGTTCGGGACGTAGAGGTCGCAGGTTCGAATCCTGTCTCCCCGACCA
>Ga0160436_1000587_pt1 | contig 13065 bp, 5 predicted proteins | sample HID1973M_E0MG_FD_108264 | JGI IMG/M metagenome (GOLD analysis project Ga0160436, IMG submission 108264) | Enriched mosquito-associated microbial communities from UW Madison campus, WI, USA - HID1973M_E0 MG | ecosystem: Host-associated > Arthropoda: Insects > Digestive system > Unclassified ...
GATGATCACGCCGGGCACGCGCTGCAGCGCGTCGGCGACGTTCTTGTCGGGGAACTTGCTGACGTCCTCGGCGGTGATGACCTCGACGATCGCATTGGCGTTGCGCTTCTGGTCCAGGCTCTTTTCGATGGAATAGCGAAAGCCGGTGACCTGGACCGTGTCCAGGTTGGTGGCGCTGGGGGGCGCCGCGTCGGCCGGCCCTTCGGCCTGCTGCGCGAACGCCGCGGCCGGCAGCATCGCGGTGGCCAATGCAAAGGCGATCGCGCTCGATAGCGAACTTCTGGTCTGGGTGCTGTTCGTCTTTTTCATTCCAATCCCTCTCCTGATTGAACCGCGCGGCGCGCGAAAGAAATTTGTATCGATCTAAATCTTGCGGCTGGGCTTCCTCTCCGAAGCGGCCGCTTCTTGCGCAGGCTCGTCCGTCAACGACGCCCCTGCCGCTCGCGACTGCGATCATTGTTTAGATCGATCTAATCAGCCGGAACGAATTTTTAGCATGCCCGCGCGCGGGAAGCATGCTGCCTCGCAGCATGCAGGTGACTCAGCGAGGCGCGTTGCTGGCGCCGAGCAGCGCGCGCACTTCCTCATCGCTGGGCAGTGCCGCGAACGAACCATGGCGGGTCACCGCCAACGCGCCGCAGGCCGAGGCGTAGCGCAGGCAGCGCTCCAACGCCGCGGTGTCGGCGAGGAAGCCGTCCAGGCCGACCGCATCGATGGCCTGGCGCTGCAGCTGCGACAGCAACCCGCCGACGAAGGCATCGCCGGCGGCAGTGGTATCGATCGCGCGCACCGCGAATGGCGGCACCTGCCCTGCCTGGCCGCGCACATGCCAACGCACCGGCGCCGCGCCGTCGGTCAGCAATACCAGTCTGGCCGTGCGCAGCAAGCGCGCGACGATGGCCTCGCTGTCGTTGCCGTCCTGTTGCAGGAACACCAACTCCTCGCGCGCCAGCTTGACCAGGTCGGCGGCTTCCAGGGCCTGCCACAGCAGCGGCAGGTCGGGCGTCGCCGCCGGCCACAGCGCCGGCCGCAGGTTGAGGTCGATGCTGACCAAGGCGCCATGCGCGCGTGCGATCCCCATCGCCGACAGCGTGGTCTGGGCAATCCCGGGGTCGGTCAGGCTGTTGCTGCAGACATGCAACACGTCCGCTCCGGCGAAGCAGGCCGCATCGAAGTCGGTTTCGCGGAACAGCAGGTCCGCGGCCGGCGGCCGATAGAAATTGAAACTGCGCTCGCCCTGTTCGTCCAGCGACACGAATGCCAGCGCGGTATTGGCCTGGTCGGTCCGCCGTACGTAGCGCGTGCTGACCCCGGCCTCGGCCAGGCTCTGCAGCAGGAAGTCGCCGAACATGTCGCGCCCCAGCATGCCGACGAATTCGCAGTGGCCACCGAGCCGCGCGACTGCGACGGCGGCATTGGCGGGCGCGCCGCCGGCGAACTGCCGGAAGCTGCGCACGCCGTCGGCGCCCGGGGCGTCCGAGAGGAAATCGATCAAGGCTTCGCCGAAACACACGATGGCGCCGGCGCTCATGCGGTCACCCCGACCGGCTTTGCTGGGGCCGCGGGGTTCAAGGCATGGCAGTGGGGCAAATGTCGCATCGGCTGCGTTCTCGTTCGGGTTGGGGAAGACGGCTGCGTGCGTGCGACGGCGCGCACGGTGCCGGTTAGATCGATCCAAACCGTATCCTGCGACACTCGGGCGGCCGGCCGCAAGGGATTTGGATCGTTCTAAATTTGCGTTACAGTCCGCCGACTGCGGCCGTGCCCCACGCCGGCCGAGTATCGAATGATCCGCTTCGTCAACCTGGCCGCGGGGCGCGACGCCCCCATCAACGGAAGGACCGCAATGCGCAGATCCACCCTTTCCAAGTCCTGCCTGGCGCCGCTGCTCGGCGGTGCCCTGCTCCTGTCCACGGTGACTGGGGTCGCCTCGAACAGCCCTGCCCGCACCGACGACGACTTGCCGGCGCGCGTCAACACGATGATCGGCACGCAGGACGAGGGCAACACTTTCCCCGGTGCGTCGGCACCCTTCGGCCAGATCCAGGTCAGCCCGATCGGCTCGCACTACGCCGGCTGGCGACATGGCGACGAAAAGATCCGTGGCTTCGGCCACTCGTTCCTGTCCGGTGCCGGCTGCTGGGAACAAGGCGGACAGCTGTCGATGCTGCCGGTCACCGGCAGCATCGGGCCGGGCGGCGACTTTGATACCAAAGATGCGAAGAGCTTCGACCATCGCAAGTACGGCGCGCGCTACAGCCATGACGGCGGCGCGCACCAGGCCGGCTACTACAAGGTCCGGCTCACCGACTACGGCGGCATCGACGTGGAGGCCACTGCGCTGACCCGTGCCGCCGCCGAGCGCTATACCTTCGCATCCGGCACCGGCACCGGCCACGTGCTGGTCAACGTGGCCCAGGCCAACGAAAAGCATCGCGTCATCGGCAGCCAGGTGCGCGTGGTCGGCGACCGCGCGGTCGAAGGCAAGATCACCACGCTGAGTTTCTGCGGCGGCCACGAATACGCGACCTGGTTCCGCATCGAGTTCGACCAGCCGTTCAAGGCGTTCGGCGTGTGGGGCCAGGCCGGCGGCACGCCGGCGGCGCGTTACAGCATGGAAAGCGAGTACGAGCCGCTCAATGGCGCCTGGTTGAGTTTCGACCTGGCCAAGGGCCGCAGCGTGACCGCCACCAGCGCGATCTCGCACGTCGACATCGAGGGCGCGCGCGCCAATCTGCGCGCAGAGGGCATGCGCGGCGGCAAGCCGTTGTCCTTCGATGCCATGCGCAATGCGGCGCGGCAGCAGTGGCGCGACGAGTTGTCGAAGATCCGCGTGAGCGGCGGCAGCAGCGACGACCAGACCGTGTTCTACACCGCGCTCTACCACGCGCTGCTGCAACCGCTCACCGGCAGCGACGCGGACGGCCGCTATCGCGGCTACGACGACCAGGTGCATGTTGCCGAGGGCTGGACATACCACGAGTTCTTTTCGCTGTGGGACACCTATCGCTCGCAGAACCAGCTGCTGGCATTGATCGAGCCGCGCCGCGCGCACGACATCGGCCGCTCGCTGCTGGCCATCGACGAACAGGGCGGCTGGCTGCCGCGCTGGGGCTACGCCAACTTCGACACCAACACGATGACCGGCGACCCGGTCACGCCGCTATTGGCGGACCTGTGGCGCTATGGCGCGCTGCAAGGCCTGGAAGCACCCGCCTGGAAAGCGCTGCGCAAGAACGCCTGGGGCGTGCCGCCGCTGCAGTCGCGCCACGAGGGTCGCGCGGGCAACGCCAATTATCTCGAACATGGCTTCGTGTTCTTCGACCGCACGTTCCCGGCCAAGGGCATGGATGTCGATCCGCACAACGGCGGCTCGGCGACGCTGGAATACGCACTGGCCGACTGCTCGTTGTCGCTGATGGCCGATGCGCTCGGCAAGAAAGCCGACGCGGCAGCGTTGTTGGCGCGTGGGGGCAACTGGCGCAACGTCTGGGATGCCGGCTTGACCGAGGCCGAGTCCGGCTTCACCGGCTTCCCCCGCCCGCGCCTGGAAGGCGGTGATTGGTTCACCCCGCCGACCGGGACCTACAGCCCGCGCTCGCATTACGGCTTCCACGAGGGCACGGCGTGGCAATACCAGTGGCTGGTGCCGCAAGACGTGCCGGGGCTGATGCAGGCGATGGGTGGCCGCGAGGCGATGGCCAAGCGGCTCGATGCCTTCTTCGCCTATGACGCGCTGCTGGCCGATCCGTTGGGCGCCGCGCGCAAGACCTGGGTCGGCGGGCCTTATTCGTACTACGGCCAGTACCGCTACAACCCGAACAACGAGCCGACGATGCACGTGCCCACGCTGTACAGCCTGATCGGCCAGCCGTGGAAGACGGCGACGGTGCTTTCAGCGGTGCAGACGCTGTTCACCAACGCGCCGAACGGCGTCACCGGCAACGATGACCTCGGCACGATGTCGGCGTTCTATCTGTTCGGCGCGATGGGCTTCTCGCCGTTGACGCCGGGCAGCGGCAAGCTGTTGCTGCACCCACCTCGTTTCGATCGCGTCGAGGTGGCGTTGGGTGATGGCAAGCGTCTGGTGGTGGAAGCCGGCGGCGCCAACGGTGGACATCCGCGCTATGTCTCTTCGGTACGCTTCAACGGGCAACCGCAGGAAGCGGTGTGGCTGGACGTGGATCGCCTGCGGCAAGGCGGCACGCTGCAATACGCGTTGTCGGCGACGCCGGACACGAATGGTTGGGGCACGCATGCGGCGGATGCGCCGCCTGCGATCTGTCCGTCCCGCTGATTCCACGTCGCGGAACTACGGTCGGCGCTCTGTACCCACAGGGCGCCGCTTTTTTGCGGCTTGCGAGGTGGGGGGGGTAATTGAGGGGCGCGCGAGCGGTGGGCGGTTGGTGGTGTCGGCTTACGGTGCGGGCACCGCCCTGCCGGGGCGTTCGCTTTCGGTTCGGGCGGACATCCTGTCCGCACTCACCGCGCGGCACATCCATGTGCCGCTCGACGCGCCCACCCCGCCAGGACGGCGCAAGGCGCTTTGAAGTTCAATCTTCGTTCGGGGCGCGCCGGGAGGGTGGGAGGAGGAAAGCTCGGCTCCCGGTTGCCATCGCCACCGGTTGGTCCGCGGCTTCGACCGAAGCCGGGCATTTGCAGATCCCTGTAGCGATTGGGACGAAGGCTCTTCTCTTCCCACCCTCCCGGCGCACCTCAATCGAAGACGTAATAACAACGCGCCCAGCGCCGTCCTGCCGGGAGGGGGTGGCCAGCGGCCATGGATGGCCGCGCTAGGCGAGTTGGACAGGATGTCCAACCGAGCCGGGCCAGCCCCCTCCCGTCAGGGCGGTGCCCACACCGTAAGCCGACACAACAAACCGCAAAACGCACGCGCGCCCCTCAATAACCCTCCCTCGCAAGCCGCAAAAACTTCAGGCGCGCCATTCACCAATAGAAGCGCAAAAAAAATGCCCCCTCGAAAGGGGGCGCCATGAGAAAGCGAGAAGTTCGCCCCGCTTACATCCGGTAGCTGAAGCCCAGCAGATACTGACGACCGTACTCGGTGTATTCCTCCGGCAGGAACAGGCCGGTGGTGTTGGTCGCCTCGCTCACTTCGGTGCGGAATGCCTCGTTGGTCAGATTGTTGACCTGGAACATCACCGACAGACCCTTGAGCTTGCCGCTGTCCGGGAAGGCATAACTCAGCTGCAGGTCCATCGTGCGCTCGCTCAGCGTGTTGCGGTACTGGCGCTGGCCGAACAACGAGGAATACTCGCCGCGGTACGGGTCGCGGTAACGCTGGCTGATGCGCGCACCGAAGCCATACTTTTCATAGAACAGCGTGGCGTTCGCGACGACCCGCGACAGACCCGGGATCGTATCGGTGCCCGGAGTGTTGTCGTTCGGGTCCGGATCGATCGACGATTCGGTGTAGCTGCCATTGATCTGCACACCGAAACCATCCAGCGCATCGGAGAACAGATCGCCGGTCAGCGTCGCCGCCGCTTCCACACCGCGCATGTAACCGCCGGTGCCGTTGGCCCAGGTCGAGAACGTGCCGATATTGGAGATCGGCGACGCACCGTCCGGGTTGTAACCGGTGAAGTCCCACGGAATGGTCTGCTGGTAGATGTAGGTTTCCAGGTCCTTGTAGAACAGCGCCAGGCTGACGTAGCTGGCCGAGCCCATGTACTTCTCGAGCGACAGGTCGACCGAGTTGGCGCGATACGGCTCCAGCGTCGGGTTGCCGCCGCTGCCCGACCACAGGCTGGTGGTCGTGCTGACCGAAGCGCTGGAATCGGCGCTGAGATAATTGATCGGCGCGCGCATCATCTGCTTGGCCGCGCCGAAGCGCACGTTCCAGCCGTCGCCGAAGTCGAACACCAGGTTCAAGCTGGGCAGTGCGTCGTTGTAGCGCGTGCCCAGGGTCTGGCTGCCGGTGACCGCGCCGCCGTTGGCATTGAAGCCGGTCGAAGACTGGTCCGTGCTGATGTACTGCATGCCCGCGTTGCCGCGCACGCGGATGCGGTCGGTCAGGTCCATGTCGATGTTGGCGCGCAGGTAGTACGTGTTGACGTCCTCTTCGACGATGTAGTCCTTGCGCAGGTCATCGTTGCTTTCGGACAGCGCCACGTCGTAGTACCGGTTCAGCAGTGCGCGCGGATTGAAGGTGAGCACGTCGCCGATGCCGACGAAGCCCAGCGAGGTCGGCGATTGCAGCAGCGACGGATCGACCAGGGTCGGGCCACCCTTCAGCGTGGCGAAGTAGACGTCCGAACGCTTGTCCTTGGTGCGACGGTTGATGTTCACGCCGAGATCGAAGCTGCGCACGATCGCGGTGTCCACGTCATAGGTGAACTGTGCGCGGCCGGCCTTGATCTCGTCCTTCTGCCAGGAGTTTTCCAGGCGACCATCGTGGCCGTAGTTCTGCACGTCCCACAGGTAGACGTTGCTCGGGTCGGCCAGGTTCGCCAGCGAGTAGCGGCCGTACCCGGAGCTGATCGGGATCTGGAAGCCGACGTTCTGCGGATCGAGCAGGCCAGCGTAGGTTTCCAGCTGCGACTGCTCGCGCTCGGCGCGCGAGTAGTTCAGGTCCAGGCTCAGCGTCCACGGCTCGTAGCTGATCGTGTTGGTCCAGCCGGCCGACAGCAGCTTGTCTTCGCGGGTGTTGTTGTCGTTGCGCACCAGCGGCTGCACGCCGGTCTGGGTGCCGCTGGTGATGATCGGGAAGCCGTTGCGCTCGGTGAGGCCGATATTCTCGTAACCGGCCTGCTGGCCGTTCATGCCGGTCCAGTAGGCGTCGTTGGTCCACATCGAACCGCGCATCAACTCGTCCTGGTCGAACTTGGACCAGTACACGTCGAGGATGCTGTGGTAATGATCGTTCGGCTTGAACTCGAACGCGGCCATCACGCCGTCGCGGGTCAGGTCGCGCGACTTCACCCAAGCTTCCTGGCCCTGCAACGCGATCGCATCGGCCGGCTTGCCCGGCTGCGAAGCGCCCCACACGTCGGTGTTGGCCCACCACCACTGCTTGTAGTGCTGCTCCTGGAACGGCGAGTTCAACCGCGCCACGCCCAAGGCAATACCGAAGGTGTCGTCGGCGAACTGGTCCACGTACGACGCGCTGGCGCGATAACCCTTGTCGTCGCCGCCGGCGGTCAGGTCGCCCAGCGAGTTCTTTTCCAGGTTGCCGGTGACCACGATGCGGCGCTCGTCCAGGTCCAGCGGCCGGATCGTCTGCAGGTCGACGGTGCCCGACAGGCCCTGCCCGATCACCGCCGCGTCGGCGGTCTTGTACACGGTCACGCCGTTGATCAGCTCGGCCGGGTACTGGTCGAATTCCACGCCACGGCTGTCACCGGTGGAGACCTGCTCGCGGCCGTTGAGCGTGGTGCCGACGAACTGCTCGGACATGCCGCGGATCTGCACGACCTGCGAGCGGCCGTCGACGCGCTGGGTGGCGATGCCGGGCAGGCGCGAGATCGAGTCGGCGATGCTGATGTCGGGCAGCTTGCCGATGTCTTCGGCCGAGATGGCTTCGACGATCGAAGTCGACTCGCTCTTGGTCACCACGGCCGACTCGATGGCGGCGCGGATGCCGGTGACCTGGACCGCGTCCAGGGTGGTCGGGTCCGTCGAGGCCGAAGCGGAATTCGCCGGCGCGGCCTGCTGGGCCTGCGCGGCGGCACTGATCCCCAAGGCCAGGCCACAGGCCAAGGCCAACTGACGGTGACGGAATGCAGCGCGCGAGCGCTGGGTGTTGTTTCGAATGTTCATGGAGCTCCCTCCGAGCCTCGTTTGACAGCGCTGTCTACGCGCCGAGATATAGATTGTCAACTTTTCGTTATGTGTCGTGCCAGTGCCGGCATGGTGCCTAAGAATCACAAGGCCGTGCTGATCAAAGCAGTCGCGCGCCTGCGGCGTCGCAGCATGGTGATTGCGCAGTTTGCCGTTACCGTTTGGACCGATTGAATCCCCGGAAAACCCACATGTCGCGACCCTCGCCCCGCCGACTGAAATCGACGATCTTGCTGAGCCTGCTGGGCCTCGCCCTTGCCTCTCCAGCCTCGGCGGCACAGGCGCCACAGGTCTGGACCACCACCTCGGATGGCGCCTCGCGGCTGGCGGCCGGCACGCTCGTGCCCGGTGATGGCAAGGCCACGACGGTGCGGATTACCGTGCAGCCCGCGCAGACCCACCAGGCGATCGTCGGCTTCGGCGCATCGATCACCGACGCCTCGGCCTGGCTGATCCAGCACAAGCTCGCCCCACCCGCCCGCACCGCACTGCTGCAGGAACTGTTCGGACGCGCGGATGGCGGCCTGGGCCTGGACTTCACCCGGTTGACGATCGGTGCATCCGACTTCTCGCGCCACCACTACAGCCTGGACGACAGCCCCGACGGCCGACCCGACCCGCAGCTCGAACACTTCTCCATCGCGCCCAACCGCGAAGACGTGATCCCGGTGACGCGTGCGGCGCTGAAGGTCAATCCGGACCTGAAGATCATGGCCTCGCCCTGGAGCGCGCCGGCCTGGATGAAGACCAGCGACCACCTGGTCACCGGCAAGCTGCGCCCGCAGTACTACGACGCCTTCGCGCGCTACCTGCTGCGCTACGTCGACGCCTACCGCGCCGAGGGCATTCCGGTCTGGGCACTGACCGTGCAGAACGAGCCGGACTTCGAACCGAAGGACTATCCGGGCATGCGCCTCAATGCACCCGAACGCGCGCGCCTGATCGGCGATCACCTCGGGCCGATGCTGGCCAAGCGTGGCGGCCAGCCGCTGTTGTTCGACTGGGACCACAACTGGGACAAGCCGCAGGAACCGCTCGGCGTGCTGCGCGATCCGGCAGCCGGCCGCTACGTCGATGCCGTCGCGTGGCATTGCTACGAAGGCGAGCCGACCGCGCAGACGCCGGTGCACGACGCGTTCCCGGACAAGGACGCCTACATGACCGAATGCTCCGGCGGCACCTGGGAACCGCTGCGCAGCGGCGGCATGCCCTTGGTCGCCAAGCGCATGCTGGTGCAGCCGTTGCGGCACTCGGCGCGCGGCATCCTGCTGTGGAACCTGGCCCTGGACGAGAACCGTGGTCCGCATGCCGGCGGCTGCGCAACGTGCTCGGGCGTGGTGATGATCGACAGCCGCGATGGCAAGGTCACCCGCAACGACGAGTACTACGTGCTGGGCCATGCCAGTCGCTTCGTGCGTCGCGATGCGCTGCGCATCGAGTCCACCGACACCACGTCCGACGGCGTGGACAACGTCGCCTTCCGCAATGTGGACGGCTCGCAGGTACTGATCGCGGTGAACTCGAACCCGCAGCCGCGGCGGATCGAGGTGGCCGGTTTCGGCAGCACCGTCGTGCATATGTTGCCGGCGCGCAGCCTGACCACGATCGTGTGGGCGATGCCGCTCTTGTAGGAGCGGCTTCAGCCGCGACCGCCGGATCCCGCGGTCGCGGCTGAAGGCGCTCCTACCGCGGGGCCAACACGAAGCTGCGACTTCTCCGCTGTCCGCTAAACGCCCGTGCCGAGCCAGGCGGAGAACAAACCCTTCAAAGCGGCATCCGGTACGGGCCGCGCCCCTCGTTGGGAACACGTGGCAGGAACTCCAGCGACGCGGCCGGCGCATTCCAGATGAACGCCTGTTCGCTGAAGGGATCGCGCAGGGATGCATTCCCGACGTTATGCGCGGTCTGCGCCGGTGCGTTCGCCGCGGGCGTGCGCGTGCGCAACTCGGCGGCCAGCAATGCCATTCTCCGCAGGCCTTCCAGGTCAGCGACGCGCAGTGGGTAGTGGGTATAGGCCGGTCCCGCCACCGAGGTGAATATTTGCCCCACCGGGTTGTACAGGCGCCGGTACCACGCGATACGGGCCGGCTCTGCCGCGGATTCGACGGACTGTCGCAGTTGCGGATACGGCACCTGGCCGCTCTCGGCGATGCGAATGAGCTGGGCCGCATGCAGATTGAGGCTGGCCTGTGGCTGGAACATCGGCTTGTTCAACCAGGCCATCGCGCCGTCGAACGACATCGTCTGCGTGGCCGCTCGCTGCTCCTCGACCATCAATGCGACTGCACCCTCTGCAAATCGCCACTCGCCCGCCACTGCACGCAGCAACGAACGCTCGTCCGGACTGATCGGTTCGCGCCACGATGCCGGCACTTCCGTGACGCCGTGGGCGTGGAGTTCGCGCATGACCACATTGCCGACCGCGAAGTGATGGCGGATCGCCGCGGTTGCGATCATTTTGGTGATGAGCAGGTCCGATTCGCGCAGCAATTTGCGCCAGAACAGCAAGTCATCCTGCAGGGCGGAAAACGCGGACTCGGTGTCGCCTGCGCGCGCACGCTGCCATGCCGACAACAGCCACAGGCGCTGGCCGTCCAGCGCGGGCGTCCAGTTCGGCAACGTCGCTGCGAGGCTGCGGGGCACCGATTCGCGCCAGCCGGTCCGCCCGATCAACGTGCGATAGCGATCCAGTTCCACCTTCGACGCTGACAGCCAGGCTTCAACCGCCGCCGGATCCTGCTCCAGAATGCGCAGGCACGCCGCGCCGTCTTCGCGACAGGCGCGGCCGATCTCCTGGGCTGAAGCGGACTGCACGCGTTCGCGATCCTTCCCCGGCCAAGGACCGACCTGGGCCAGCCCCCCGGACAACGGGTAATTCTCGACGTAGGCCTGTCGCTGCCGTCCCAGCGCGATCGGATCCTGCCCCTCGGCCGCGCTCATCCCGAGCAGATACACATAGGCGTTGTCGGCAGCATCGATCGCCGGTCGCGCTTCGATCAGGCCCTCGAGCCGCCGCGCATCGGCCGATGGCGTCTCGTCATGGCGGTTGATCAGCAATACAACGCCATAGACCGCCGCCAACAGCAGCAGCGTTCCGCCTACGAACCAGACCAACGCCCGCATCAACTTCCTTGCAGCTGTCGCCACTTCCATGTGTCGTACCCCCTGAGGTTGCAGCGAGCTTAGTGGCAGTCCGTCGTCAACGCCAGGGGTTCCTCCCGGCACGCACTCCGTTTGCTTGGCCGAACGGAGTTGCCGTCATTGCGCCTCACCCGCCTTGACCGCGTGCTCCTGTAATTCGGGTGGTCCCAGGTACGAAGCCTTGTCCTGCTTACCGAGCACCAGCTTCTGCAACACCACGTTGTCGTCCAGGCGCCAGACCTTCAGCACGTGCTTGCCGGCGGTGATGCCCGGGAATTCGGTCCGCAGCACGCGGACGTTGTCTTCGACCGCTTGGTTCCAATCGCGCTGCGACTGCCGGGACGCCGCATCCGTCGCCGGCTCCAGCTCGTCGACCAGCGTGCGCATCGGCCCATCGTCCAGCGACACCCCGAGCCGACGCTGCCCGTTGCCGCTGATGTCCAGCGTCGGCACCAGATAGACCTGCACCGGCACTTCGCCCGCGGCGGAAAGCGTCACTTCGTATTCGAGCCGCACGCCATCGGCCTGGGTCGTCGCCGGCCGCCCCTGCGGCAAGGCCGTGACCGCGCCCAACGTCCGTCCCAGGTGCGGAATGACCTGCCACTGCAAGCCCGCACCACCGATGGCGCGGGTGTAGTGCGGCGCTTCGAGGGCAATCGCTTGCGACGCTGCGCGGCCTGCGCTGGGCGCTGCGAAGGCGATCGGTGCCACGCTCCCCGTGCGCGCGACCCGCACGATCTTCGGCATCACCTGCCGGTCCGGCTGCTGCCAGTTCGTGTAGCCGATATGGGTCTGCGCCATCATGCCGTCCCAGCGGCCACCTTCCAGTGCGTGATACGCAGCGGTGAGTTCGCCATCGCGCCGGAACGCCTGCTCGGCGCGATCGGCGAACTCGTTCGCACGCGGATCGTGCAGCGCGGCCAGCCGTCGATTCCAGGCCACGGCGTAGTAAAGCCGGTACAGATTGGCGAGCGCACGGATCGGATGGGCGACCAACTGGACGTACGCCGATTGCTGTACCGCCGGCAGGGTTTTCGCGACCGCTTCCATCTGCGCTTCCAACGCATCCCACTCGGCGACCATCGCACCGAACTCGCCGCCGTCCAAGGGATTGCCCGCCCCCATACCCAACGGAAAACTGTCGGCATCGATCAGCTCGGGCTTGCGCCGCGCGGCAAGCTGGCTGTAGCGGGTGAGCAACTCGCCGATTGCCTGCGCCTGGGCCGCACCGAAATTCGCCCGCGCCCAATCGGCGGGATAACGCGCCAGCACCGGCGCGGTCATCGCCGGCGGGTCCCAGGCCTGCTTCATGAAGAAGCTCAATGGGAACTCCATCGGCTTGATGTCGCCGACATTGACGATCCACAGGCGATCGGCGCCATAGGCCCAGGCCAGGTCCATCTGCTGCCAGGTCTTCTCTATCTGCACCGTGTTCAACCACTTGTAGTTGCGTGGTCCGCCGACGTAATCGAAGTGGTAGTACACGCCATAGCCGCCGGCGCGATCGCGCTGCGCGGTGGGCAAGCGCCGCAGTTGCCCCCAGTTGTCGTCGGCGAACAACAAGGTGACGTCATCGGGCACGCGCATGCCGTGGTCGTAGTAGTCCTGTACTTCCTTGTACAGCGCCCACACCTGCGGGGTCTGTGCGGCCGGTTTGCCGCTCACGTCCTCGATGATGCGCCGCTGGTCGGCCACCACCGACTCCAGCAGCGGCACCGCCGTGCCCTCGCCCATCGCTTCGTCGCCGTCGCCGCGCATGCCGACCGTCACCACGCTTTCGAAGGAGCCGCCGCCCGGCCTGGAGAACATGCGCTCGATGCCGCCGCGCCAGAACGTGCGCAGGTTCTGCGCATTGGTGGCGTAGTTCCAGGCGCCGCCGGTGATGCCCGCATCGGTATTGCGGTGCCACTCGTCGTGGGCACGCGTCATCGGCTCATGGTGCGAAGTGCCCATGACCACGCCCATGGCGTCCGCCAATACCTTGTTCTGCGGGTCGTCGTCGTTGAACGCCTTCGGCGGCCACATCGCCGGCCACAGGTAATTGCCCTTCAAGCGCAGCAGCAGCTCGAACACATGCGCGTACATGCGCGCATTGAAGCCGCCGAAATGCAGGCGCGCCCA
>Ga0160436_1000588_pt1 | contig 12991 bp, 15 predicted proteins | sample HID1973M_E0MG_FD_108264 | JGI IMG/M metagenome (GOLD analysis project Ga0160436, IMG submission 108264) | Enriched mosquito-associated microbial communities from UW Madison campus, WI, USA - HID1973M_E0 MG | ecosystem: Host-associated > Arthropoda: Insects > Digestive system > Unclassified ...
CTAGATTCCAGGCAACGACAACGCCCGCCGATCCATGCCGCCCCTGCTGAAAATCCGTTCCGAACGAGACAGCATGTCGGCCATCGAACGCCGCATTGCCGACTTCATCCTCGACAATGCCCACCTGCTGCGCGACTACTCCTCCCAGCAGCTTGCCAGCGCGCTGGGGATCAGCCAGTCATCGGTGGTGAAGTTCAGCCAGAAGCTTGGCTTCAAGGGCTACCCGGACCTCAAGTACTCGGTCGGCGAAGCCGTCGCGCGCGCCGGTAACGCGGCGCCGGCCGCCGCCGCACTGGCCCCGCCCAGCGAAGAGGACGAGTACGCCCGGCTGGACCAGGTCCTGCGCCACAGCAAGGCGGCGGCCGAGGAGGAGACCCGGCTGCTCAATCCGCGCGCCAACGTCGAGGCGATCGTCGGGTTGATCGACCAGGCACCGAAAGTGTTCGTCTGCGGCCTGGGCGATGACGGGTTGTTCGCGCGCGAGTTCGCGATGCGGCTGTCGCTGCTGGGGGTGCTGACGGTGCACCACGCCGATCCGATCCTGCTGATCTCCAACCTGTCGGCGGTGCGTCCCGGGGACGTACTGCTGATGTTCTCCGAGTTCGGCCAACTCGCCCAGCTCACCCATGCGGCGCGCGAGTTCCAGGGCGCGGGCGGACGCTTGATATCGATCACCCGGCATACGGCAAACCCTCTGCGCGCGATGGCCGATGCCTCGCTGGCACTCTCCGCGCACGATCCGGCCGCGCACATCGAACAGTTGCTGTACCGCTCCTCCCTGCAATACCTGCTCGATTTCGTCTTCGTACTGCTGTGCCAGAGCAATCCGGAACGGCATCGCCAGCTCGCGCACAACCTCGAGCGGGTCCAACACCTGCTCGCATCCTGATTCCGGAGCCCACCCCGTGCCATCCGCCCTCAAATACCTTCCGGCCCTGCTGGCCGCGTTGGCGATCACCTGCACCGCGCCCTCGCAGGCGCGACGGCTCTCCGCGCAACCGGCCCACACCCAGCCGGCCACGACGCAGGCCGACCAGCTCGTGGTCGTGGTGACCGCCGATTGGGACGCGAACCAAGGACAGCTGCGCGCTTACCAACGGACCCCGCAGGGATGGGCGCCCAGCGGTCCGGCCTTCGCGGTGGCGATCGGCCGCAACGGCAGTGCCTGGGGCCTGGGTTTGCACGACAGCCAGGGCGAACCGCGCAAACACGAGGGCGACGGACGCAGCCCGGCCGGCATCTTCTCGCTGGGGCCGGCTTTCGGTTACGGCGCCAGCATCGACAGCGCGATGCCCTACCGGCAGATGCAGGCCGACAGTTGGTGCATCGACGTGCCCGAGTCCCCGCTGTACAACCGCATCGTCGATGCCTCCGAGGTCGGCGCGAAGGCCGTCCAGGGCTCGAGCGAAGCGATGCGGCTGGACCTGCACCACGACGGCGACCCGCGCTATCGCGAGGGCTTGGTCATCGGCCACAACGCCGATGCGCTGCCGCGTGAGGGAAGCTGCATCTTCGCCCACCTGTGGCGCACCCCCGGCGAAACGACCGCCGGCTGCACCGCGATGGCCGCGGCCGACATGCAGCGCCTGCTGAAGTGGTTGCGCCCGGATCGCCACCCGCAATTCGTGCTGCTGCCGGCGGCGGAGTATCGCCGACACCAGCATGCATGGCAGTTGCCCGCACTGACGGAGGCCGCGCCATGAGCACGCCCCAGAACACCAAGCCGCACCTGATCCGCGCCGTCGGCCGCTGGCAGCTGGTCGGCTTGTCGATCAACGACGTCATCGGCAGCGGCATCTATCTGCTGCCGGCCGCCACCGCTGCGCTGCTGGGGCCGATGAGCCTGTGGGCGGTGGTGCTGGCCGGCCTCGTGGTGGCGCTGTTGGTCGCCTGTTATGCGCAGGCAGCGAGCTATTTCGACCAACCCGGCGGCAGCTACCTGTATGCCCGCGAGGCGTTCGGTCCATTCGTCGGCTTCCAGATCGGCTGGATGATCTGGCTGACCCGCATCAGTTCGGCGGCAGCCTTGAGCAACGGCCTGGCCGATGCGGTCGCGCGCTTCTGGCCGGCCGCGGGCGTGGACGGATTCTCGCGCCTGCTGGTCGTGGCCGGCTCGCTCGCCCTGCTCACCGCGATCAACGTCATCGGCATCCGCTCGGCGGCGCGCACCGGCGTAGCGCTGGCGATCGGCAAGCTGGTGCCGCTGCTGTTGTTCATCGCCATCGGCATCTTCTACGTCGACTGGTCGTGGGCATTCTCCGGCCATACCCCCGACCTGCACGATGTCGGCAACCTTGGCGAAGCGGCGTTGCTGTTGCTGTTCGCCTATGCCGGTTTCGAGAACATTCCGGCGGCGGCCAGCGAATACCACAACCCGCGGCGCGACCTGCCGTTCGCGTTGATCACCATGATCGTCACGGTCACGTCGATCTACGCGCTGGTCCAGGTGGTCGCGCAGGGCAACCTGCCGGGCATCGCAACCTCGCAGGCGCCCTTGGCCGACGCCGCCAGCCGCTTCGGCGGCGAACTGCTGGCGATGATCCTGACCGTCGGCGCGACGATTTCGATCCTCGGCACCACCAGCAACACTGTCATGCTCGGTCCGCGCTTCCTCTACGCGCTGGCCAAGGATGGCTACGGCCCGGCGTTCCTCGCCCGCGTGCATCCACGCTTCCATACCCCGGCCGCGGCGGTGATCACCCAAGGCGTGATCTCGCTGGCGCTTGCCCTGTCCGGCTCTTTCGTCAAGCTGGCGCTGTTGTCGATGGTCACCCGCTTGCTGGCGTACATCGGCACCGCTGCGGCGGTGCTGGTACTGGCCCGCCGCTATGGCGATCGCCCCGATGCCATGCGGCTGCCCGGGGGCCCGCTCATCCCCGTGCTTGCCCTCGTGCTGTCGCTGGCGCTGCTGGCCAGTGCGAGCTGGCAGAACCTGGCCGCCGCGGGTGTCGCCTGCATCGTCGGCGCGCTGATCTACCTGTTTCCGCGCCAGGACCGGGCGACTTGAAACCTTGCGAGCGCGGCGTTCGCGTCGCGCTCGCAAATCGCTCACGGCCGGCTAACCGAGCGCTGCCGACGCTGTGCCCGTCATCGCCACGGGAGCGACCATGAAGACGCGGCACGTCTACAGCACACCCGATGTCGCCAGCGCGCAACACGCATTGCAGGCTGCGCGCGAGGCTGGCGTCCACAACGAAGACCTCTCGCTGATCGCGCGATCGGACATCGAACTCGAAGCGATCCCGGATGAGCGCAAGGAAGCCAAGACCGACTTCCTGCCGGCCGCTGCACGCGGCGCAGCGGGCGGCGGCGCAGCCGGGTTGCTGGCGGGGCTGATCGCCATTGCCATCCCACCGTTGGGGATCACCCTGGCGGGGGTCGGCGCAATGGCACTCGCCGGGGCCTTGGTCGGCACTTGGTCGTCGGCGCTGGTCGGCACCACCGTTCCCGATCCGATCCGCCGCAACTTCGAAGACGAGATCCAGGCAGGCCGCATCTTGCTGGTAGTGGATGCGGAAGAACCGGCGCTGGGCCAGGCCGATACCGCGTTGCGCGCGAAAGGCGCCAAACCCCTGCCTTACGAGGGGACGACCGCGACAACCTGAGCGGTGTTCGCGGTCCGGCTTATCCGGTCAGTGCCCTGCGGGCAGTTGCAAGGTACGCATGCGCCGCAGCAAGCCGATGCCCTGCGTCAGGGAATAGGCGACCAATATCGCTGCCATCGCCATGGTCAACGGGCTCGCCTGTTGCGCGGCGTCCTGCATGCCGGCGGAAAACGCCCCCTGGCTCCAGCGCCATGCCAGCCGCCCCACCAACAGCAGCGCCAGGCCGGCGCCGATCCACGGATGCGGGGTGTAGCCGAGCCGGCCATCGACCTCGTCGATGCGGGTGTGGCGAAGTGCAAACCCGCCCAGCGCGACACCCACCACGGCGCCCGCGGCGATCGCCCCGGCTACGTGCGGCAGCCGCACGGCGGCGGTGATCAGCAGCAACGACACGATCGACAACAATCCGACCCGGAACATCGTCCGGCGCGGCTGCCAGGCCTGTCGCCCGAAATAGCGCCGCAGCCGCCGGTAGTACAGCCAGGCCATCCCGGCTGCGGCGAGATAGGGCGTCAGCGGTGCCATCGTCAAAGCGGCCATGCGCGGATCCGGGTGAACTGTCGGTGCGGGCGATATTAGCCGCAAAACCGTCTCACCAAGAGGGGGCATAACGGGGTCCTCACTCCTCGTGCCGCCACCCTTAACGCACACGGCGCTAGGTTCCGAACACCCGCAAGGAGATCAAAATGAACGTTACCTACCAGATCCCCGGCCGCGCGCCGGAGGAAGACGATCGCACGGCGGTGTCGCGCTACTGGCGTGAACGCTTCCCGGAAGAGCCCTATTACACCGAGGGCGAACATTACGAAGATTACGAGCAGGCCTATCTGGCCGGGCACGAAGCACGCGTACGTGATTTCGAGCGCGCCTACGAGCAGGTCGAGGCAGAACTGCACCAGCGCTGGGAGGCCAGCAAAGGCTCCGGCACGCTGGCTTGGAGCAAGGCCCGGCACGCCGTCCGACGGGCGTGGGAACACGCCGAACACTGGCGCAGCGAACGCGGCTGAGCCGCTTGCCAGGGGCAGTACACGCCCCTCGCCGCGCTATGGCAGGATGCGCGCAATCACCGACTGCGGAGCTCCTGCCATGCCGGTTCCCCGTTCCCTGCGCATACTGCTGGCCGTGGCCGGTGCGGCCGCCTTGCTACCCGCAACCGTCCTTCCAGCAACGGCCGAAGCGCCCTCCGCCCCGACTGCCCTCGCAGCGGCACAGTGGCCCTTCGTCGCCACACCGGTGGGACGCTTCGACGAACCGTGGGCGATGGCGTTCCTGCCGGAAGGGACGCTGCTGGTCAGCGAGAAGCGCGGTTTGCTGAAGCGCTTCGATCCCCGCGGCGCGCGCACGGGCGAAGTCAAAGGGCTGCCCGAGGTCGCCTATGGTGGCCAGGGCGGCTTCGGCGATGTATTGCCGCATCCGGATTTCGCCCGCAATGGCTGGCTTTATCTCAGCTACGCCGAACCCGGTCCCGACGACACTCGCGGCGCCGCCGTGGCACGCGCGCGCCTCACCCTCGACGGCGATGGCGGCCGGCTCTCGGATCTGAAAGTGATCTGGCGCCAACAACCGAAAGTCGGCGGCCGTGGCCATTACGGCCATCGCCTCGCGTTCGGGCCCGACGGCAAGTTGTGGATCACTTCCAGCGAAAGGCAGAAATTCGATCCTGCCCAGGACCTGTCCGGCAACCTCGGCAAGATCATTCGCCTCAACGACGATGGCAGCGTGCCGAAGGACAATCCATTCGCCGCGCGTGGCGGCGTTGCCGCGCAGGTGTGGTCGCTCGGCCACCGCAATGCGCTGGGCATCGCCTTCGATGCGCAGGGCCGGTTGTGGGAACACGAGATGGGGCCGGCCGGCGGCGACGAGCTCAACCTCATCACGCGCGGCGCCAACTACGGCTATCCGATCGTTTCCAATGGCGACCATTACGATGGCAAAACAATCCCCGACCACGACACCCGCCCCGAGTTCGCCGCCCCCAAGATCAGCTGGACTCCGGTGATCTCCCCGGCGGGCTTCATCATTTACAGCGGGGCGCTTTTCCCGCAGTGGCGCGGCAACGGCTTCATCGGCGGCCTGTCCTCCGAATCGCTGGTGCGCGTGGCGTTCGATGGCGACAGCGCGCGCGAAGCGGAGCGCTACGCGATGGGCGCACGCATCCGCGAAGTCGAACAAGGTCCGGACGGCGCGATTTGGTTGCTGGAGGACGGCAAGGCACCGGGCAACGGACGCCTGCTGAAACTCACCCCGCGCAGCTGATCAACCCTCGTCAACAACGGAGCAAGCGTGGCCCACTTCCTACTGTTCTACGACGCCGCACCCGATTACCTGCAGCGGCGTGCCGACTATCGCACCGAGCATCTGCAACTGGCCTGGGCGGCGGTGCAGCGCGGCGAACTGCTGCTCGGCGGCGCGCTCGCCGATCCCATCGACGGCGCGGTGCTGCTGTTCCAGGGCGACACGGCCGAAGTCGCGCACGCATTCGCGCTTGCCGATCCCTATGTCCGCGAAGGCCTGGTCAAGGAATGGCGGGTGAGAGCGTGGACGACCGTGGTCGGCACCCAAGCAGCGACGCCGGTACAGCCGTCACCCTGACGCGCTCCCCCGCGAGCGGCTTCAACCGGCCAACAACTCGAACTGCACCGCCTCACCGGCCTGCGCATCCGCACACACCCACAGGTCGAACACGCCCGGCTCGGCACCGTACACGCCCTTCGGGTTGCTGAAGGCCAGCGCGTGTCGGTCCAGCGAGAACACCACGTCCACCGCTTCGCCCGGCGCCAGCCGGACCTTGCGGAAATCCTTGAGCTCGCGGATCGGACGCACGCGGCTGGCGACGCGGTCGTGCACGTACAGCTGCACCACTTCTTCGCCCACCACGTCGCCGGTATTGGCGATCCGGGTTGTAATGGCCAACGTTTCGTCCCAGCCCAGCCGCGGGCGGTCCAACACAGGCACGCCATAGTCGAACGTGGTGTAGCCCAGGCCATGGCCGAACGGATAGAGCGGCTGGTCGGGCATCTCGCGCCAGCGCGCCTTGTACTCGGACATCGTCGGCAATTCGGGCCGCCCCGTGCGCGGGTGATTGTAGAAATAAGGCTGCTGGCCAGTCGCCTGCGGGAAACTCACCGGCAGCCGCGCCGAAGGACTGTAGTCGCCAAACAGCACGTCGGCGACCGCATGGCCGGTCTGGCTGCCCAGGTACCAGGTCACGAGCAATGCCTGCGCCTCGCGCACTGCGCCTTGCAGGGCCAGCGCGCGGCCGTTGCGCAATAGCACCACCAGCGGTTTGCCGGTCGCCGCAACGGCCTCGGCCAAGGCCTGCTGCGCCGCCGGCAACGTGATCTCGGTGCGCGACTGCGCCTCGCCGCTGAAGCGCTGCGGCTCGCCCAGCGCGAGCACCACCACATCGGCCTGTTGTGCGGCCGCCACAGCTGCGTCGATGCCGCCGTCGAGCGGCGCTTCCAGCCCGCAACCATCAACCAGGGTCAGCAGGGAAGCATCCGCTGCATCGGCCAGCGCCGCGCGCACGCCCTCCTCCAGGCTGACGTAACGCGTCTTGTCGCCGAACAGCGTCCAGCAACCTTCGATGTTGTCGCGATCGCGCACGAACGGCCCGATCAGCGCGATCTTCTGGCCTTGCCGGCGCAATGGCAGCACCGCGCCCTCGTTCTTCAACATCACGATCGACCGCCGCCCGGCATCGCGCGCCAGCGATTCGTGCGCGGCCAGATGGGCGGTATCGGCCTCGCGTGCCGGATCCAGCGAGCGGTAGGGATCGTCGAGCAGACCGATCGCCTGCTTCAGTTCCAGCACGCGCCGCACCGCCGCGTCCAAGGTCGCCATCGGCACCTCGCCGGTTTCGACCAGTCCGGGCAGATGGGTGGCATAGAAGCCACTCTGCATGCTCATGTCCAGCCCGGCGAGGAAGGCCTTGGCAGTCGCATCGCGGTCGTCGGCGGCATAGCCATGCGCGACCAGTTCCATGTCCGCGGTGTAGTCGGAAATGACCACGCCATTGAACTTCCACTCGCCGCGCAGGAGGTCGGTCAGCAGCTCGCGATTGGCGCTGGCGGGGACGCCGTTGATGTCGTTGAAGGACGACATCACGCTGATCGCACCGGCATCGAAGGCGGCCTTGAACGGCGGCAGGTGCACATCGCGCAGCGTCTGCGGGGCGATGTCCACGTAGTTGTATTCCATGCCCGCCGCGACCGCGCCATAGGCCGCGAAATGCTTCGGCGTGGCCAGCAGCGCATCGGGCGACTTCAGGTCCTCGCCCTGGAAGCCACGCACGCGGGCGGCAGCGAACGCGCAGCCCAGCACCACGTCTTCGCCGGCGCCCTCCGCGCCGCGGCCCCAGCGCTGGTCGCGGGCGATGTCCACGGCCGGCGCGAAGGTCCAGTGCAGGCCTGCGGCGGTGGCTTCGATGGCCGTGGCGCGCGCGGTGCGCTGGGCCAGGTCCGGCTCGAAACTCGCCGCTTCGCCCAACGGGATGGGAAAGACCGTGCGCATGCCATGGATGACGTCGGCCGCCAGCAACACCGGGATGCCCAGCCGGCTTTCCTCGACGGCGACCTTCTGGATCTGCCGGCCCAGTTCGGCGCCGACACCGTTGAAAAGCGTCCCGACCCGCCCGGCCCGCACCTGCAGCAGCACCTCGTCGGCATTGCGCACATTGGCGTCCGGATTCACGTCCGGGGCGAACGGCCGCACCATGTCGGCGAAAACCCCCAACTGGCCCACCTTCTCCTCGACGGTCATGCGGGCGATCAGGTCTTGGATGCGGTCGGCTGCCATGGAATCCTTGAGAAAACGTTTACATGGCTGCCCATTCTAGCTTCGGGGCCGACCACCGGGGTGAAGGCCGGCATTTTCCCCGCCGGCATTGATCGAGGCAATCGGCGGCCCCGGCCGCCTCAGTCGCGACTGCGCTCGATGATGACCCCGACCGCCTTGGCACCGCGTACCGCCCCCGGCTTGCTCAGCTTGAGCCGCAACCAGCGCACCCCGAATTCGTCCAGCACGATCGCAGCGCAGCGCTCGGCCAGGGTCTCGACCAGGCCGAAGTCGGATTGGCCGACGAATTCGATCAGCCGCTTGCTCACCGCCTTGTAGTTCAAGGTGTCGGCGATGTCGTCGCTGGCTGCGGGCCGGCGATTGTCGAACCCCATTTCCAGGTCGAAGCGCAGGGTCTGGCGGATCCGCCGCTCCCAATCGTAAATACCGATCAGGGCATCGATTTCCAGACCTTCTATGAAGACTTTATCCATGCAGGGTAAGGCACCACTCGTGTTGGGTGATTCGGGATCAGGGAAACAAGCGCCATCCGCGGCGGCGGCTCAGGACGCCCGAACCACCGGCGCCAACGTCGCCATGTCCCAGCGCGGCGTGACGTGCACCACCGCATCGTCGTGCTGGCCGGCCTGCAGGCGCAGCGCCCCGGCGAAGGCGATCATGGCGCCGTTGTCGGTGCACAGCGACGGCCGCGGGAAGCAGACCCGCCCGCCCCGCTTGCGCGCCATCTCCTGCAGCTGGCTGCGCAGACGGCGATTGGCGCCGACGCCGCCGGCCACCACCAGGGTGTCGCAACCGGCCGCATCCAGCGCGCGCCCACACTTGATCGCCAGCGTATCGACCACCGCGTCCTCGAAGCCGCGCGCGATGTCGGCCCGGGTCGCCTCGCTCTGGTCGCTGTCGCGCCAGGCCAACAGCACCTGGGTCTTCAGGCCCGAGAAGCTGAAATCCAGGCCCGGCCGATCGGTCATCGGCCGAGCGAAACGGAACCGGCCCGGGGCGCCCTGCTCAGCCAATTTGGCCAGCTGCGGCCCGCCCGGATACGGCAGGCCCATCATCTTGGCGGTCTTGTCGAAGGCCTCGCCCGCGGCATCGTCCAGGGTCTCGCCCAGCAGACGGTAGCTGCCGATGGCGTCGACCGCGACCAATTGGGTGTGCCCACCGGACACCAGCAGCGCCACGAACGGCGGCTCGGGCGGGTCGTCCTCCATCAGCGGCGCCAGCAGGTGGCCCTCCATGTGGTGCACCCCGATGGCCGGCACGTCCAGGCCCCAGGCCAGCGAGCGGGCCACCCCGGCCCCCACCAGGAGGGCGCCGACCAGCCCGGGCCCGGCCGTGTAGGCCACCCCGTCCAGGTCGCCCGGCGCCAGGCCTGCCTCGGCCAAGGTCTGGCGGACCAGCGGCAACAACTTGCGGACGTGGTCGCGGCTGGCCAGCTCGGGCACCACGCCGCCGTATTCAGCGTGCAGGGCGATCTGGCTATAGACATGGTGCGCGCGCAGCGCCTGCGCCGGCGGCAGGGCCGTGTCGTAGACCGCAACGCCGGTCTCGTCGCAGGAAGATTCGATGCCGAGGACTTTCATGCGCTCATTGTGGACCCGCCAGCGCGGGACACAAGCCCCGAGGGCTTGCACTGCCGATTCAAGCCGCTATAATGCGCGGCTCACCACCGGGCGTGACCCGGTCTTTTGTGTCCGGAGAATCCATGCCCAGCGTCAAAGTCCGCGAGAACGAGCCCTTCGAGTTTGCGCTCCGTCGTTTCAAGCGCACCTGCGAGAAGGCCGGCGTGCTGGCCGAAACCCGCAAGCGCGAGTTCTACGAAAAGCCGACCCAGGAGCGTAAGCGCAAGGCCGCAGCAGCGGTGAAGCGCCAGCTGCGTCGCTCGTCACGCGACGTCACCAAGCGTCAGCGCCTGTACTGATCGGACGTTTGTGCCTCTCCGGCGGCCGGCGCTTTCACAGCGCGGCCCCCGGCAGCAGGGCCTGAAGCCGGCACGCGCAAGCGTCGCCGGCTTTTTGCATGGGCTCGCGCCCGCCCTGTCTCCTTCCGGGACCTCCCCGGCGCTTCCTGCGCGACCCCTGGCCGCGCCCACCCTTTCCAGGTGCCCCATGACTCTCAAGCAGCAGCTCACCGACGACATGAAGACCGCCATGAAGGCGGGCGACAAGCACTCCCTGGGCGTGATCCGGCTGATCAATGCCGCGATCAAGCAGAAGGAAGTCGACGAGCGGATCGAGCTGGACGATGCCGCCGTACTGGCGGTACTCGACAAGATGGTCAAGCAGCGCAAGGACTCGGTCAGCCAATACGAGGCCGCCGGGCGTGAAGACCTGGCCTCGATCGAGCGCGCGGAGATCGTGGTGGTCGAGCGCTATCTGCCGGCCAAGCTGGGCGAAGCCGAGGTCCTGGCCGCCATCCAGGCCGCGATCGCCGAAACCGGCGCCAAGGGTCCGGCCGACATGGGCAAGCTGATGGGCGTGCTCAAGCCCAAGCTCGCCGGCCAGGCCGACATGGGCCGGGTGTCCACCCTGGTGAAGCAGCAGCTCGCCGGCTGATCCAGCCGAGCCAGACACCTGGCCGGGCGATCACCGATCGCCCGGCACGGTCCGCCGGCCTCAATGCGCCTGGCGGCAATCCTTCATGTTGATGCTCGAGCCGGTGACACTGTCCACCGTGCCCTCGAGCTTGGCCCAGTCCTGGGATTTGAGCGTGGTGAAGAACACCTTCTGGTCCGGCGCCATGTCGCACTGGATCTGGAAGCGCACACCGTTCATGTCCGCTCCGTCGCGGATCTTGAGCAGCCCGCGCGTCTTGGTGACCAGATAGCTGACTTCGTCGACGCCGCTGTACTGGTTGTGCGAGACGGTATACAGCTGGCCATCGACGCGGTATTTCTTGCCGGTGTAGCGCGCCACGAACGGCAGCAACGCCTGGTCGGTCTGGTCGCTGGCTTCGCGGCTTGAAGTGCCGCCGGTGAGCATGTCCTTGAACGAGAGCAGGCCCGCGCCCGCCGCCGCAGTCTTCTTGGACTCTTTCTCCAGCTTGGCCGACAGCGCCACCGCATCCACGGCCTCGTAGCGGTCCACGCCATCCTGCTCGCGCGCGGCCGCGGCGATCGCCTCGCCTTCCTTGCCGGTCTTGAGCTTGCCGAGGAGGTCGCACAGCCCCTTGCGTGCGTCTTCCTCCTTCACCACCTGCCCGCGTGCGAGCTTGACGATGATATCGACCCGCCCGTTGGTCTCGGCGGTGGCCATGAACACCAGCGGGATGCGCAGGCCGTTCTGGAGGTAGAAGAACTGCCCATTGCCCTTGGCATCGAACAGCTCGCCGCCGGCCTCGAAACTGTCGTCCTTCGCGTACTGGCGCAGCTGCCCCAGCGCACTGCGTGGCGTCAGGCCGCTGAGCGCGACCGACGACTGGAACACTTGCCCGTTACGCGGATCGCCGATGGACTTGAAATTGTCCTGGCAGGAAGGTGCCGCCTGCGCCACGAATGCCCAACCCACGCACGCGGCCGCCATCATCGTTCTCTTCACAATCACATCTCCTTTGCGTTAATCGACTCCGAGAGCGTGCGTCGCCCAAGGTCATGCCGGGCCGCACGTCCCTGTCACCACCAGCATTGGGATTTCCCCGACCGCGATCATACCGGCTCGACATGGACCTGGATCCACGACTGCGCAAATACATCGACCGCGTGCAGCGCAGCCTGCCGATGGCACTGGCCAACCGCTTCGTCGAGATCGACGTGCTGACCCAGTCGGCATCGCTGTCCTTCTACGCGTTGCTGTCGCTGGCGCCGCTGCTGGTGTTGCTGCTGTGGCTGACGGCCTCGCTGTATCCCCCGGCACAGCAGGCGCTGGTCGCGCAGATCGCCCAGCTCGCCGGCGGCAACGCCGCCACGGTCGCGCAGACCGTGATCACCAACGCCAAGGACCAACCCGGCATCGGCACCATGGCCGGCACCTGGAGCACCTTGCTGCTGTTCGCCGGCGCCACCGCGGTCTTCGCCCAGTTGCAGAACGCGCTCAACCTCATCTTCCACACCGACCGGCAGCGCCTGGACGGGATCATGGCGTGGCTGAAGAAGCGGGTGTTCTCGTTCGGCGTGGTGCTGGCACTGGGCTTTTTGTTGCTGGTGTCGATGATCGCCACCACTGCGCTGCAGGTGGCCTTTGCACGGCTGCCCTCGCTGCTGCCCGCGGTCGGCTACATCACCACGATGCTGGTCTACGTGCTGGCCTTCGCCTTCCTCTACCGCTATCTGCCGGACCGCCTGGTGTCCTGGCGCCAGGCCATTCTCGGCGGCATCATCACCGCCCTGCTGTTCGCGCTCGGCCGCTACGCAATCGGGCTGTATATCAGCGAGGCGGCGCCCGGCAGCGCCTACGGCTCGATGGGCGCCTTGGTGGTGTTGCTGGTGTGGATCTACTACGCCACGGTGGTGTTCTTCGTCGGTGCGATGATCACCGCGGTGATCGACGAGCGCATGCGCGCCCGCTACAAGCTGTCCGTCGCCGGCGTGGATCCGGAGCGCCCGCCATCCCTGCACCGGGCGCCGCCGGAAACCTGAAGCACGGCCGGCACCCCCA
>Ga0160436_1000591_pt1 | contig 12938 bp, 15 predicted proteins | sample HID1973M_E0MG_FD_108264 | JGI IMG/M metagenome (GOLD analysis project Ga0160436, IMG submission 108264) | Enriched mosquito-associated microbial communities from UW Madison campus, WI, USA - HID1973M_E0 MG | ecosystem: Host-associated > Arthropoda: Insects > Digestive system > Unclassified ...
AGCCAGCCATACCCAGCCACTGTCTGCCCAGATTCGCGCCACCCAGGCCAAGGCCAGGGTTTGCGCCAGCAGCAGGACGATCATCGCCAGGTGCACATGCAGACTCAGCGATGAGATGGTCGCCAAGCTCTGCAAACGAACCTGCGGATCCGCCCCACTGGCGTGCGGATGCAAAATCATCACCGCCATGGCGAGCAGGCCGGCAACCATCAACACAAGGGCAGGAATGCGCTGATACATCGCCTCGCCATCGATGGCGGGCGCAGCGCGATGGCTAGGCATGTGCGTCTCCTTGAGGTGCAGACACATTAGCCAGGCGCGGAGGCAGCTTTCCGGACAATCGCCGCCCAATGTCCGCCACGCTTCGTGGGAAGATTCGGCCATGAGCCATGCCGATACCGCCGAAGACCCACGCAAGCGCCGCACCCGCCAGGATTTGCTGGCGGCGTTCTTCTCGCTGGTGCTCAGTCGTCGTTATCACGAGATTCGCGTGGGTGATGTGCTGGCGCGGGCCAGCGTCAGCCGCTCCACGTTCTACGAGCACTTCCGCAATAAGGATGATCTGCTGGCGGCAAGCCTGGAGGGTCCCTTCCAGATCCTGGCGGCACTAACCCAGCCGAATGCAGATATCGCGCGCGTGCAAGGCATCCTGCAGCACTTCTGGGACAACCGCGCACTCGCCCGCAGCCTGTTCCAGGGCGCGGCGCTGCGCGTGGTGCGGCGCACGCTGGTGGAGCACATGGAAGCGGCATTGACCCGCGAACAACGCAGCCGCCTGCGCATTCCCGCGCGGCTGGCGGCGCACGCGCTGGCCGATGGCGTGTTCTCGCCGATCACCGCCTGGCTGATGGGCGAGGCCAAGTGCAGCGCCGAGGATCTTGCGCAAGCGCTGAGCCTGTCGGTCGCCGCTTCGACCCGCGCCTTGCAACACGCGCACACCCTGCCCGACTTGCCTGCCGGAGACGTACCGTGACGATGCAACGCCTGATTCCGATGCTGCCCGTGCGCAGCATGCCCGCCAGCGTGGAGTTCTACGCCAAGCTCGGTTTTTCGGTGGAGAACCGCAATGATCACTGGCGCTGGGCGATGCTGGTGTTGGGCGAATGCCGCTTGATGGTGGACGAGTCGATCAACCAGCCCGCCGATGCCGCACGCACCACGGTGATCTATCTCTACCCCGATGACATCTTCAGCTACCACCGCGACGTGCGCCGGCGCGGTCTGGACGTGCCCGCCATCAGCCACCCGTTCTATGGCATGAGCGAATTCCGCATCGAAGATCCCGACGGCAATCGATTGTGGGTGGGGCAGAAGGTGGATGCGCCCGTCTAGCTCCGGCGGGTGAGTCCATTCAGAGCATTCGCCAAGCGACTGATGCTGACTATTCGTCCCGTAGTGCAGCCACTGAATCCGCCACCTTCTTGTCGAATGGTTTTCCCACCTTCTTCATCTCCTCTTCCACTCGCTGTGCCTGCGTCTTGTCGCTAGCCCTGGAAACCGCGCGGACAGCACCCGCCCACATGTTCTCGTAGTCTTCCTTCTTGACGGTCTGAATTCTCGTCAACTGATCCCCAGCATCAAACGTAAAGTAGGCACGAGTGGCTTCACGTGCATCACCGCCCGCTGCCAAGCCGACGAAGGGAACAAAGGTCCATGCGCTCAATCGCGTATGCATCTTGTAGTAGACCCACAAGCACTGCGCAGGCTCGCTCTGCGAGTAGCGCACATCGTGCGGTTGACCGAAGGTTGCAAAGACATCGTGCTTTGAAGATTGCCCTTCGCGTAGCTCAAGATAGCTATTGACATCGTCAACTTTCTTATTGCCCACCGTAGTACAGGCGGGCAGCGTCAGGACGGCAAGTAGCAACAGGTGTAGGAGTAGTCTTGCGTCCATGACACGTCCCGCCAGCATGACGGGCCGCATCTTACTTCCGCCTTGCCTGCCCTGCTTCCTTTTTCGGTGAGCTTGCGACAAGCGGCCATTGCGCCGATTCCGCAGATGTCGCAGCAATCACTTACACAACTCGCACTGACGACGAACAAAAAACCCCGGATCAGCCGGGGTTTCTTGCTGCTTCGATTTTTCTCTCACCAATCAATCCGCAAATCCAGCGAGCCATTGCGCGCCTCGCCCAACATGTCCAGGTTCCAGTACTTGCGATTGAAAATATTGTTGACATTGCCCGTCAGCGTGGCGCTGCGGCCGCCGATCATCATGCGGTATTGGAAACCCAGGTCCGCCACGGTGCGGCCGGGAATCAGCACGCGGTTGGCGTCTTCGTAGTACTGGTCACCGGAATAGCGCACGTTGCCATGCAGGCTGAAGCCGTTGAGCGCAGCCGGTCGGTACTCGAAGTTGGCGACAAACTGCTTGCGCGAAGCACCGGCCGGGCGATTGCCCACCAGCTCGGCATTCTCCGGCGCCAGCTCTTCCAGCGTGGGATCCAGCCACAGGCCGCCCAGGCCAATGTCCAACTGCTCGGTCACGCCGTAGCTGGCAATGGCCTCGAAACCGCGATACAGGGTCAGGCCGTCCTGCACCAACCAGCGCTCTTCACCACGCCACTGGTCAATCTGCGCGGCCCGCTCAACGCGGAACGCAGCGGCGGTGAAGCCGAACTTGCCGGTCTGGTACTTGGCGCCAATTTCGTACTGCTTGCTGGTGGTGGCGTCCAGCACTTCGCCGGCATTGGCATACGGCGGTTCGCTGTCAAAGCCCACGCGGCCGGCCGATTCCAACGATTCCACGTAACTGGCGTAGATCGACATCTGATCCGCCGGCTTGTAAATCAGCGCCACGGTGGGCGTGAGCGCGGAGGTGGCGTAACGCGAATCCACGCTCGGATCGCCGTCGCGATCCCGCTGTTCGTAATCGACATAGCGCGCGCCCAGTATGGCCTGCCACTGCTCGCCAAAGTGGATGGTGTCGCTGGCAAACACCGCCTGCTGGCGCTCGTCGTAGCTGAAAGGCGCCCAGCTGAAATCCGGCACATGGGTGGAGAGGAAGTCCAGGCGCTGGTACAGGTTGCCGTTGAAATCGTTGCTCCAGTACCAGTCATTGCCCCAGCGTTCCCAGGTGCGCAGCGCGGAGACGCCAAACACCAGGTCGTGGCGAATGCTGCCGGTGTTGACCACGCCGGTCACCAGCGCCTGCACCACGCTGTTGCGCATGTCGCCAGCGAAGTTGTAGACGCTGCCTTCGTAGTCGCCGGCCTCGTTGAGCAGGTTGCCGAACATCTTGTTGGAATAATGCTCGCGGCGGCTGCCGCCGACGGTAAAGTCAACGTTCCAGCTTTCGTTGATTCGCCACTCCAAGCCGGTGGTGGTGTTGGTGGTGATCGCCTTGTAGTACGAATTGCGCACGCGCACGTTTTCGTAATCGTAGGCAGGCGTGGGCAGGCGCTCGCCTTCGTAGGTATCCCAGTAGAAGTAGATTGGCTCGTGCTTGAGCTTGTTGTCCTCGCGCAAAACTTCTGCGTGCCACAGCAGGTTGTCGCCGATCGGGTGATCCACCGCCAGCGCAATCAGCGTGCGATCGATGCCAGCGCCGTTGTAGGCGTCGCCGCCCTCCTTCACTGCGTTGAGGCGAAAGCCCAGCGAGTCCGGCCCGCCCAGATGATCGCTGGCATCCACGGCCAGCGAGTAGGCGCTGTCATTGCGCCAGCCCAGCGTGGTGGACAGCATCGGCGCGGCGGTGGGCCGCTTGCTGCGATAGCTGATGATGCCGCCCGGCGAACCGAAGCCATACATGAAGCCGCCCAGGCCCTTGAGCGCCTGCACCGACTCCACTGCTTCAATCGGGTATTGGCCGCCCCATTCCATCAACATCGGCACGCCATCGACGTAGAAATTGTTCACGCCAATGCCGCGAATCTGCGTGCCCCACCAGGCGGTGGTGGCCGAAGGTTCGGCCGCGTAGACCGAAGGATCGTTGATGAAGATCTGGCCCAGCGTGGTCGCACCGCGCTTTTCGATGTCTTCTTGCTCCACCACGGTCACCGAGAACGGCGTGTCCAGCAGCCGTTTGGTGCCCAATGCGCCGGAGCTGGCGTCCAGATTGAGGTTCAGACCCAGGCGCTCGCCTTTGACCTGGACGGCGTCCAGCTCGGTGGCATCGGCTGCGGGGGAGGATTCGTCGGTGGGGTTGCTGGCCTCCTGGGCCTGCACGTTGAGGCAGGCAGCCAACAAACCGACATAGAGAAGCGAATGGCGCGGCAAGCGCGCACGCAAAGAGAGAGAAAACAAGGATTTAGCCCTGGCGTAATAACGCAGAAGTGGGACAGGGCGGCGGCAACCTGCCAGCTGAATAGGTATCCCGATATATGTTAGATGCGAACGGCTCGCATCGGCAAGTCTGTGCCGCCTGCCCCGGCAGCAGCTCAGCGGGCAGGAGTTGTGGCACTGGAGACCGGCATCGCGGGGCCGGAAACTGAGCCCGGCTCCCTTGCGAGGTTCCACCGTGACCCAGAGCGTCCCGTCTCTCCAACGCAGCGCCCGACTCGCCGGTTTGTTGTATCTGATAGTGGTGCTGGCCGGCATCTTCAGCATCGCCTACGTGCCGGCGCAGACGCAGGTGGCCGGCGATGCCGCTGCCACGCTGGTCAAACTGAGCGCGCACGAAAGTTTGTTCCGTCTCGGCATTGCCGCCGGCTTGATTTGCTACATCGCCTTTCTGCTGTTGCCGCTGGCGCTGTATCGCCTGCTCAGCCCTCATGGGAGAACTGCGGCCACGTTGATGGTGGCGCTGGCTGCGGTCAGTGTGCCGATGTCCTTCATCAACCTGCAGCACAAGCTGGATGTGCTGACGCTGCTGCAGAGCGACGCCTGGTTGCAGGCTTACACCGCCGAGCAAAGAGCCGCGCAAGTGATGCTGTCGCTCAAGGCTTATTCCAACGGTGTGTGGGTGGCCAAGCTGTTCTGGGGGCTATGGCTGCTGCCGTTTGGCTGGCTGGTGTACCACTCGCGGGTGCTGCCGCGCGTGCTGGGTGTGCTGTTGATGCTGGGCTGCGTGGGCTATGTGGCGGACGTGTTCGCGCGCCTGCTGGTACCGGGCTTCGCCGAATCCGCATTAGCCGGCTACATCACCTTGCCGGCCACGCTGGGCGAGATTGGCAGCTGCTTGTGGCTGTTGATCATGGGTGCGCGTGCAACTGCGCCGCGCGCGATGGCAGCGGTGGCCGAGTAGACCAGGACGCAACGACTTGCGCGCCGACAGCTAACCTGCCGGTGCGCAAGCTTCCATTCTGCAGGGGCGGCACACACGCCGCCCCCGATTTCTGTCCGGTCTACCGACTCAGTTCTGACTCGGGCTGGCGGTCTGGATCTTGTCCAAGGCATCGCCCACGGTGAAGCTGGCTGCCTTCGCGCGTGGTGGGAACTCCTTGAAGCTCTCCAGCATCTTGGCCACGATCGCCTGCGCCGGCACGATCAGGAAAATACGCCGCGCCTGCCAGTCACCGTAATAGATACCCTCGGTGCCCTCTTCAAACGGATCGCTACGCAAGTTGAAGATGTTGGGCGCGCGCAAGGTAGTGAACGGCCCTTGCCACACACCCAAGGGCGTCTTCGTGCTCACATGCGTGTGCTGCTCCATGAAGCTGATCTTCCAATGGCGTACGCGGATGGCGAGCAGGTCACCGTCATCGCTCCAATAGGGGAAGAACTCGCGCGGATTCTTCTTCTCCTCGCCTTTCAGGAACGGCAGCAGGTTCTTGCCGTCCAGGTGCACCTTGAACTTCTTGCCGTTGAGCTCATGACCTTTGAGCATCTTCTCCGGCAGATCCGCCACGCCATTGGCTGCGGCGAAAGTCGGAATGAAATCTTCGTGCGCGCACATGTCATTGATGATCGTGCCCGGCTTGATCGTACCCGGCCAACGGATGACGCAAGGCACGCGGAATCCGCCCTCCCAGTTGGTCGCCTTCTCGCCACGGAACGGCGTCGTGCCACCGTCGGGCCAGGTGAAGCTCTCGGCGCCATTGTCGGTGGTGTAGACCACGATGGTGTTGTCGGCCACGCCCAGGCTATCGAGCAAATCCAGCATCTGCCCCACGTGGCCGTCGTGTTCCACCATGCCGTCCGGATACAGGCCGAAGCCGGTCTTGCCCTGCGATTCCTTCTTCAAGTGGGTGAAGATGTGCATGCGCGTGGTGTTGAAGTAGCAGAACCACGGCTTGCCATCCTTGTGCTGGCGCTCGATGAAGCTCTTGGCATCGGCCAGGAATTCCTCGTCGATGGTCTCCATCCGCTTCTTGGTCATCGGGCCGGTGTTTTCAATCGTCTGCCCGCCCTTGCCGTCTGACTTGCACTTGAGCACACCGCGCGGACCAAACTTCTCGCGGAAGCGCGGATCCTTGGGATAGTCCTCGTTCTCCGGTTCTTCTTCCGCGTTGAGGTGGTAGAGATTGCCGAAGAATTCGTCGAAGCCATGCATGGTCGGCAGATGCTCATCGCGATCGCCCAGATGGTTCTTGCCGAACTGGCCGGTGGCATAACCAAAGGATTTCAACACCTGCGCAATGCACGGATCATCCGGCCCCAGGCCCAACTCCGCACCCGGCAGACCTACCTTGGTCAGGCCGGTGCGGATCGGTGATTGCCCGGTCAGGAAGGCCGCGCGTCCGGCCGTGCAACTTTGCTGTCCATACCAATCGGTGAACAGCGCGCCTTCCTTGGCGATGCGATCAATATGCGGCGTCTGGTAACCCATCACGCCCAGGTTGTAAGCGCTGACGTTGTACCAGCCAATGTCGTCGCCCATGATGAACAGGATATTCGGTTGTTTGCTGCTGGCCATGGTCCACTCCCGCCACGTGAAAGACGAAAGCGTACGTCGCCGCGTTGGCTCACGAATCCGAAGTTATGCCGAGCGCCGCACAGTAGATTTACTGGCCCAGTCACGACTGTCTGGGCGATGTGCCGATTCGCCGTAATCCTTACGCATCACGCCCGCGTGCGCAGCCGCTGCGTCACTACACAAAGGACGGTCGCCACCACCACAAACACCAGCGTGGCGATCAATTCCAAGCGCGCCAGCGTAGACAACAACCACAGGATGATTACTGCTGCCGCAAGGGGCACCACGCTGCCGCCCGGCACCACGAACGGCGCGGCTTCCGCCCCCACTCGCCGGCTACGCAGACGCAACACCGACAGACAGGTGATGAGATACAGCACCAGCGTTCCGGCTACCGACAAGGTGGCGATCTGCCGGAACGAGCCCGCCAGCGCGATGGCCACCACCAAGCTCGCATACATCACGATGGCCACGGCTGGCGTATGGAAACGCGGATGCACATAGGCCATGAAGCGCGGCAGCTGTCCGTCCTTGCCCAGTGCATACCCGACGCGCGGCGCAGACAACATGTCGGCCACCAGATAACCGCCCGCCGATGCCAGCGTGAGCAACGCGATTACCCGATACCCCCACGGTCCCACGATCTCTCCGGCCGTGTCGGCCAGCGGCGAAGTGGTTGACGCCAGTGCCGGACCCAGCACGCCTTGGGTCACCGTCTGCAGGCCGATGTAGAGCACCGCGATCATGCCCAGCGCCAGCGCGATGGCGCGCGGAATGGTGCGCGCCGGGTTGCGGGTTTCGCCCGACACCGACAAACCACTTTCGATGCCGATAAAAGCCAGCACCAGAATCAACGAGGCCTCACCAATCTTCGCCACCGGCGGCAGCGCCGGCCAGGCCAGGTGATGTGGCTGGATCGCGAACAAGCCCACCAGCACCAGCAACACCAGCGGCGTGAGCTTCATGATGCCAATGGCCACCGTCAGCTTGCTGCCATCACGCGCGCCCAACACGTTGACCAACGCCAGCAACGCGTACACCAGCACCAACACAATCCCGCCCAACAACGGCTGGCTGGCCGCCGGCCAGAACGTGCCCAAGGTATCGATGAAGAAACGCGCCAGCGCCGCTGCCGAGCCAATCGCGTTGGCGAACAACAACAGCATGCCGGCCACCCCGCCGACCACCGGCCCGAAGGCCGCGCTCGCATAGGCATACAAACCACCCGCGTCGGGCACGCGGCTGCCGGCTTCGGCCATGCACAGGGCCACCAGCCCTATCAGCACCAGGCATACGCCATACGCCAGTATCGCCGCCGGCCCCAGTACGCCGGCCACCAACGAGGGCAACACAAAAATGCCTACGCCCACCACGCAGTTGAAGGCGGTGAACGCCACCCCGCCCACGCCGATCACGCGCGACAGCTGCGCAGGCGCCGGTCCCGCACTTTCGATGCGACGCGAATCCATGTTGGTTTCCCGTGGTGGTGTTGCGCCCCTGCCACGGCCGATGCCGGCCCAGGTCTTCCCGATCAGCTCAACGCGCTTGCGTGGCTAGACCGGTCACACGCGTGCTCAGCGTTTGAGCACCATCACGACCACTCCGGCCGTGATCAACGCAATCCCCAACCAGTCGCGCCCCGCCGGGCGCTCACTTTCTATAGCACAACCCGCCACCCACTCCCATCGCCGATGGACGTTGTGCCCGCATGGACGCACGTGTACGTTGGCAGGCCGCGCCGCTTGCAAGGAACACAATGAAAACCCAGTACTACGTTTCCTCGAGCCTGGACGGATTCATTGCCACGCAAGACGACTCGCTGGACTGGCTGTTCCCGCTGGGCGACATCGAGCAGACCAGCTATCCCGCCTTCTTTGCAGACGTAGGCGCAATTGCGATGGGCTCAGCCACTTACGAATGGATTCTGCGCAATGCGCAGGCCGTGTCCGAGCAGACCGGTTCGGCCTGGCCGTACACGCAGCCCGCCTGGGTGTTCACCACCCGCACGCTGCCAAGCATCGAGGGTGCCAACGTGGTGTTCGCCCAAGGCGATGTGCGGGCGATACACGAACAGATGCGTGCGGCTGCCGGCGACAAGAACGTATGGGTGATGGGCGGCGGTGAACTGGCCGGGCAGTTCCATGATGCTGGCCTGCTCGACGAGATCATCGTGACCATAGGATCGGCCACGCTGGGCAGCGGCAAGCCGGTGTTCCCGCGACAGGTGCTGAGCCCCGGCTTGGCGCTGGAGTCGGTTTCGCAGGTGGGCAGCGGATTCGCTGAGCTGACGTATCGCGTCAACCGCTAAGCTCTGCAGATACAAGCACTGGCGTTGCTCGGCCCGCGCACTGACGCGCAGTGCGCAAACAGCCAACCTCAGGGCGAACGATGCCTTGGCTGGCCTTCGCCAGCACCCGGCTCCACTTCCGGATCATTGCGTTCTTCACTCGTGCGCTTGCTGCGCTGCTCGCCCGGCGCGGCTTCGCCATCCGGTCGACGGTGCTTCTCGAAATCGGTGGGACCTGCGGGCGTGGTGGATTCCTTTTGGGTCACAGCCTCTTCTCCAGCGTAAAGATGGATGCCGCTAGTCTGAACCCCTCTGGCAAGTGACTACGTGACGGGATCGTCACACCAGGAGACAGCACAGAGGCGCAGGCTTGCGTCGAAGTCATCGCCGCGTGCGCAACCTCTGCCCGTGTTGTGACCGCATCGGAGTAGGACGTCTCATGCGTTCCTCGATATCCATCAGAATCCGTCGCGCTCGATTGCGAGCCGGCCTTAGCCAAGGCGCGGTCGCCGGCCTCATGGAAGTCAACCGCAGCGCGGTTGCCCAGTGGGAGAAGATCGACGGCGGCACCACGCCCAGCGTGGCCAACCTGGCCAGGCTCGCCACGGTCACCCGTGTGGCCTTCGAATGGCTGGCCACCGGCCGCGGCGAAAGCGACATCGACGAAAAAGGCGCGGAGGTTCAGCACCAACTCGACGATATCGAAACCCAATGCATCGAAGCGGTCAGGCGTTTGCCCAAGCGCCGACGCGAGGCGGTTTGTCGGTTGCTGCTGCAGTTGGCGAGTTGAGACCCACCGCTATAGCGCATCCTCACTTGAGCAGCCAAGCTTCGCCACCGCACCGATTGCATTGAGGTCGCGGGCCAAGTTTGCCGCAGTCTCCCCTGGCGAAATCCAGATGCGTTGAACGTCTCCGTCTAAAATTCCATCCGTTATCCGCTTGGCATCCGACAACCCGTATCCTGCGGCCGCTCGCACGAGTTGCGTGCATGCGATTTTGTTGAAGCCCACCTGCCAACCGGTTATCTCCACGACCACCACAGGGCCCGCTCCCTTCATTTGCCAAACAAGCAGAGTTCCCGTTCGTGTGCGCATGGTTGCGTCTTCATGGCACCTTACTGAATCACCTTTCATTGCGCGCGGCTTGCGGTGCCTTCCGGACACGCGTGTCCTGGAAATACTGGAAAACCTCCGGATCGAATTCCACCATGGAGTAGCTGAAGCTCGCGTACGGTTCAGTGCCGCTGAATGCTAGCAGCAGGGGCCTGGTTTCTTGCTTCCCCACTCCACCCCCGCACATGCCCGAGTTGTCCACCTGTTGGCGAGTGGTGAACTGATTCCCTGGCTGATACTTGCCCTTCCAGCTCACCACCACCTTCCACAGAATCGTTTGCCGGAAGCGTCCACGGTAGGAAGGATTACCCGCCTCCCGTGGCACGTACGACATGGCGATGGGATAGGCGATTAGCACCTGTTCCTCTTCTTTCACCAGTTGGTCTGGACGCGTCGGCACGACATAGCAGGCATGGGCCGCCATGGGCCAGAGTGAAACCGCACCAAGTATTGCGAGCAGTGCCCTTCTTATCATCGCTGAAATCGCCCCGGTCCCCGTTGGGGCGAAGCATGCCAAGTTCTGGGCCATTGGCCAACGCCTTGCTAACCGCCTTGTTGCAACCCACGTTTCAGCCGATGATCCCCACCAGAGCCATGTGCATCCATGCTCAGTGCCCACCGACATTGAGGGCTACCTCGCCACCAAAGTCCACGTCGCGACCGTACTTGAACATGCGCGACGCCACTTCGGTGTTGTCGCAGGTGAGCGCCAATCGATGGCCCCTTCGGTTTGGATTGATGATGAAACGTTCCCGAAATTCTCCGGAGACCGTTCGGCTCTTCGGGCTGGCTTGGGAACCCACGGGGATCACCGTCAACAGACATGGTGCATCCGTTGGCGTGGAGCCCACCGCGACGAACACCCCGTCGCCAGGGCCAAACCAATGCGCGCAGCCAGACAGCAGCACAGTGGCAATCGTTGCAGTTAGGGTACGACCCCTTCGAGAGGAAGTACCCATCACATGCAATCCTGGCCGACGTAGCACGTCAGCAACAACGCCGACAGCAATGAAGCAGGCGCCGACAAGACGAAGACCACCGCAGAGATGACCGCGATGTTGCGCCAATGCTTGCCTTTGGCAACCAGGAATGACAAGACCAGCGCGTAGAGGGCGACCATTCCGAGTACCCAGATTGCCCCGGCCAGGAGGGTACGCCAGCGGATGGGATCTTCAAGTAAGAGAAGCGAAGCGAGCAGCCAAACGCCTGCGGCCAGCAGCAGAAACTTGCCCACGCTGCGGGTCTTGGCGGACCAGATAGCCGCAAGGGCAAGCAGCGTAGCGCCTGCCAGCTGGGCAAGCCCAAACCACGAAAAAATGCTCTTCAACGCTATGGAGACAAGGTCCGTCATGTCGCCCCCTGATGATTCCCAGGGCATAGCATGCCAACACTCGTTCCCGTTAGCTAACGGGCCGCCTTAGCTTTGGTCGTCGTTACTCGTACGCACCAACGGCCGCAGCACGCGCCGCAGCTCCTTGAAGCGATAGGGCTTGAACAGGAACGGCCGCGTGTGGAACTCGGGCGGCATGTCCGTGCCCGGCGTGCCGGACATGAAGATGTAAGGCACGCCTGCGTTCTCCAACTTCTGCGCCACCGGAAACACCAGGTGCTTGTCGACGTTGACGTCCAGCAGCGCCAGGTCAAAGCCACCGCCACGCACCAGGTCCATCGCCTTGCGCACTGACGGTGCATGCACCACGGCGTGGCCCAGGTTCTGCAGCAGTTCGGCGGTCACTTCGGCCATGGTGGGATCATCTTCCACCAGCAGCAGGCGCGCCTGCCGCACAACACTTTCGTTCCCCATCATCCACTTCGCCATCGTACAAAGGCGCGCAGGATGACAGGGCGCACGTGAACAAGCAGTTGGCAAAAGACTGAACCCTGTATGGCCAACACCACTGCGCGACGCATCGCGCAGCGATTCGCCCCACCCCCATCACATCATCTTCAGTTACCTGCAGATGGTGCGCCGTTATTTGGCGCTGCGCGCTGCAGCACCTAACGTTGCTGCGCTGCGCAACGCCAGGAGCGGGATCACATCGACGTGTCGTGCATGCGGTTATGCCCTGGGGAAATGGGGCGACCGCTGCCAATCATCGCGCAGTCGCACGGCACGGCCGTGCACCCCCACGCCACCACGCAGGAATACAACCGATGCCATCCCACCTGCCCCGCGCCTCGCGCCCGGCACGAACTCGCTTCGCTCTCGCTTCCTCTCGTTTGCCGCTCAAGCGCAGTGCGCTGGCCTTGTTCATCGCCCATGCCGTGTGTGCGTCCGCATTCGCCCAAGCGCAAGACGCCACCGCGCCTGCCACGCAAACACCCGACGGCGCGCCGAAGGCCACGCAACTCGATGCCGTCAGCGTGACCGGTTCGCGCATCACCGCACTCGATTACGAGAGCAGCAGCCCGCTCACCACTGTCACTGCCGAAGACATCCAGGCCACCGGCACCAGCACACTGGAAGAGTCGCTCAATCAGCTGCCGCAACTGGGTCTGGGCGCCAACAAAACCAATGCGGGTTGGGGTGGTACCGGCCAGTCCACGCTCAACCTGCGCGGGCTGGGTGCGCAGCGCAACCTGGTGTTGCTGGATGGCCGCCGCTTGCAGCCTTCCACCACCGACAACGTGGTGGACGTCAACGGCATCCCCAGTGCGCTGATTGAGAGCGTGGAGATCATCTCCGGCGGCGCCTCGGCGGTGTATGGCTCCGACGCCATCGCCGGCGTGGTCAACATCCG
>Ga0160436_1000592_pt1 | contig 12918 bp, 10 predicted proteins | sample HID1973M_E0MG_FD_108264 | JGI IMG/M metagenome (GOLD analysis project Ga0160436, IMG submission 108264) | Enriched mosquito-associated microbial communities from UW Madison campus, WI, USA - HID1973M_E0 MG | ecosystem: Host-associated > Arthropoda: Insects > Digestive system > Unclassified ...
GCGTCGGCATACATCTTCTTCAGACGCCGGTTCTCCTCCTCGAGCTCCTTCATCCGCGCAACCATGGACACCTCCATGCCGCCGAACTTGCTGCGTCACTTGTAGAACGTCGCCGAGCTGATGTCGTGCTCGCGGCACAGTTCGGGCACGGGCGTGCCGCCTTCGGCTTGCTTAAGCACGGCGATGATCTGGCCGTCGGTAAAACGGGACTTCTTCATGGAACCTCCTCGGGAAAGCGTACGAGAAAATTCCACTTCTGGCGTCAGCTAATCTATGGGGGGATTACCAGATCGGTTCGGTCTGGAATGCCGCTGCAAATCATTTCACCGACTGCACTCTTACCTTGACCACTCTGACCACCCTGACCAAACCAGATGGCATGCGGGGTTGTGGTGGCCAGGGGGCGTGGGTGAGGTCGGTCTTACCACGCCGCTATAGCGCGCGGGTCCTTCCTTGACCCGGCACCCTTGCGGGGTCGCCAACACCGCATAGTCTATAGTCTGCGTGCCGAGCGGAATCAAATTTTATGTTCATGTCCTGGAATTAAGCAGGAGACGAAACTCTAGTCGTGCCCGTCATGTCAACGATGTTGCTGGCAAAAAAGCTTAGAGAATTCCAGCCTTGTGGCACCCATGCAGGTAGGCACTCTTAAGGAAGTTGCATTCGGCAAAGGGGGACTTGGCTGACTTCTGTGCCAGATCAGCCAGGTAGTCAGATGGATCGCTTCCAGTCTTAGGCCACTCATCCAGGGCCTGAACGATCCAGTATTTGCCATCACTCTCGCTGAGAAGCTTGGCCTTGTAGCGCTCTTCAACCGAATAAACGTCTCGCCATGTGGCGAGCTCTTCAGCATTTTCGGCAGGACCGAACTGAATGTCGATGTCCTCAGGCGCGAGGGCGTCGAAATCGGAGTGCGCCAGACTCACCGAGATCTCAATCATTTGGGCGTTGGCTCGGTATGGGTAGAAGACCTTTCTGCGATTCGCGCCGCCCGTGGGGTCCTTCTGCGGATGCGCCGGATCTTTGCTTGTCTTGTAGCTGCTGTTGCAGTGGTGGCAGGCTGGTACAAGGTTTTTGAAGTTGATCGAATTGAACGGGTACAGCGCCTTCGGCAAGTAGTGGTCGTAGGCCTCACGCTTGCTGTGATACCCACCGAGCATGTCGCTGATGCCACAAAACGGGCACTTTCCCGCCTTGTTGGTCCTCATGAACGATTTGTAGTGATCGTCAATGTCGCCGATCTTGGCCTTAAGTAAAGCCAGGCCAAGCAGCGATTGCGAGTACAGCCCCTTAAAGAATGAGGCCAGCTGATCACGAAGGTCTTCGTGTGCAACAGGGATGTCGGCATAGCGAACGATCTGTGCGGTCGGATCGTTGGCGCACACCTTCTCAACGTCGTTATTGCCCCGATACCACCGCTGGAATTGGTCAATCTCCTGCGGGGACAACGTGGCGAACAGCTCATAAATCGCCTTGACGTCCTTATAGAACGCCTTCCCACCCTCAGGTGCCTTTGCCGAGAATCCAAAACCAGACATGATCTCTAGCAAATCGGATTTGGCATTGAAGAGGTCGGGGTGAAAGTCCAGCCCGATTGGGGCTTTGCACCATACCTCGTAGAAGATGAAGTCGATGAAGTCCTGCATCTTCTCCATCTTGCTCGGCACGTACGTATAGGCGAACAGCATTACCCTTGTTCCTCCAATGCTTGGCCTTCGGCACTTCCTAGAATGGCCTTCACCAGAAGGATCTTTTCGACTGAGTCGCCGAGCTCGCGGTTGATGTCGTCTATTAGTGCCGAAGGATCTTCGTTTCCCGCTTCGAACCGGGCGCGCTTCCGCTCAAGAATCGACTGGGCATATGCCCCGATGGTTTCGCGCTTGCCAAACACTTCGCTCATGGTGATCTTGTTTATGGACGCGCCCAAAGTGTTGAACTCTGGCGTTCGAACGCTGACATCTCCGGTCGCTTCGTCCTTGCTGAAGACAAGCACCTTCTCTCTTCGGCTGTCACTTATGAGGAACGGTGTATGGGTGGTGATAAGCATTTCTTGACGGGTGTCGCTACTGCCTGGCAAGCACTGGCGAAGACGGCTAATGAAGTTGGCACGCCAGTCGGGGTTGAAGTGGGTTTCTGGTTCGTCCAATAGGAACAGGCTTCTGGTGTTTCGGAACAACAGGCATAGCCCCAGGCTGTGCAGCAGCTGGTGCTCGCCGTCAGACAGCTCCTTTAGCATCATCGGCGTAGACAACCCGCGCTTTGAGAACCGCACTAGTTTGAAGCGCATGATGCGCTGATCCGAGGCCAGGGTGGGCACTGTTTCACTGACGTAATGGCTGTTGGAGCGGTAAAGATCGGCCTTGAGCGTGTCGCTCACCGCGTACAAGTTCAGTGTCAGTAGCACCTGAAAAGCACGAAACAGGCCGAGCGGTGACTTGAAAGTTGCAAAATCAAAGTTCTCTCGGAAGGCTTCCTTAGTCGCATCATTGACCCGATAGTCCAGGATCAACGTGTCGGTCGTTTCGTCGTGGTAGCTCAGCGTAGCGCAACGCCTCAGCGCGCTAACCATTCGAGGAGATGTGTCGTCGCCATCGAGCCCGTGTAGCAGGTTCACTCGATAGCGAGTAACCCCACTCTCGTCGACGTCAGTCTTCAGTGCTGGATTGTTCTTCACGATCTCGCGGCTGATAAGCTCTTGTAACTCCGAATCACTCGATCTCGGATTTTCAGCTCGGAGCCTATTACTTCGCTCTCTGCGTTGATCATCGCTTGCATAGTCAAAAGCCTCCAGCTTCGTCTGCTCAAGCGGAATGCTGCGACGGAGAACGATGCGGAACTCTCTGAGCGTTTCGATGCCAACGTCTTCGCGAAAGGGCTGCAAATCCGAGGCATCCTGCATAAGCAGGTTGCAGAGGAAGATGGCCTGGCTGAAGCCGTTGTCGAGATAAGCTAGGCGGGTCTCCGGGTGGCCAGGGTAATCAAGCTGGACCTGCAGACTGTTCCAGTATTCGTCGAACTGAACAAAGCGCAGTTTGAAGAAGGGCAGACTGAGAATCTCGTTCTCGCCGGATGAGTAACCTAATACGTACTCCGGAACCAAGAGACCACGCTCTTCGTCTGTAAGTGTGCTCAATCCATCGGTGCTAAAACTTTCGCTATTGAGCCACGTCAACCCAGGTGAACGGCCGGGCTCCTTGATTACTTTGACGTGCGCAAGCTGGGGGCTATCTGGGCGTCGATAAGAGTCGGGCACGCCGATCAAGTACTCGAGTTCGTAGGCATTGGGGCTGCCGTCGCCGTCTTTGATCCCATCGGGATTGCCTTCAGGGTCGTACTCGAAGATCCGCGGCAGGAAACTACGCTGCGTGCGCTGCACTTCAAGCTGATAGAAGATCGCAGCTAGCGCTTCCAGGAGATTAGACTTGCCACTGCCATTGGGGCCAGCGCAGATAAAAGGCGCAAATCCCTCGTCGGCGCTATCAGACTCTTCTTGCAGATCCGATTCGTTGCGAAAGTGATGCTCGAAGCCGGAGCGGAGGCTGCGAAATCCTGCTGGATCGGTGATCTTCAGGCGGAGAAGCTTCATCGAATTAACTCGGGTCAGGTCGTGCTTGAAGCCGGCGGGCGACGCAGCGACACCTGGTTGCGCTGACCATCATACGATTGACTCAGTCGGCCACTCTCGAGCGCCTCGAACACCCATGCCTTCAATGTGTCATGGTCATCGGAGTCGAACTCGAGATCCTCATCGTCCATCACGATCAATCGAAAGTTGATGGCGTCGAGCAGCTTTCGCGCTAGGAACTCATCCCCTGGCAGCAATGCGTCAAGGTACGCATCAAACCAAAAACGAAGCGCATCCTTTCGTCTGGCCTCATGCGCTAACGAGAGTGTGATTGGAAGCTCAGGGAGCGAGAACAAGCGATCCGCGGTGGACTCTTCCGCCGATCCTGGCGGAGTCGCATCCCGCGGCACCGCCTTGGGCTCGCTTTCGGGCAGTGGCACTTGCGACAGATCTAGGTCGCCCTTGAAAGCCTTCTGAGTTACGGCGTCAAATAGAGTTTTCAAGTCGATGAGACTCTGCTGATAGTTGATCTTGATGGTTTCGATATGGCCGACTACCCGAGCGAACTCATCTTGTATCTCCCTCGGGGGCATAGGGAAGGCTATCGAGTTTAGTGCGCCTACATTGAAATGCTTCTGTATTCCGCCCACCTCGCGAGCAGCGACGAGCGTTGCTCCTCGCTCTGAGTTCAATAGGCACGCCAAGTAGTGAGGATTCATCCGCTTCAGCTTTGGTCGGACAATGATCAAGTCGATGCAGTTCGCTCCGTCCAGTTCATCGGGAATCACAGCGGCGATTCCTGTTTTGCCTGTCCGAACCACAACGACATCTCCTGCGCTCAGTCGAGACTTTGCAAGTGGGCCATCATGAGCTTCGCGTGAGAAATGAACGATCTCACCAAGATCGATCTTGCCTGGCTTCACGTTGAGCGAGCGAAGCGCCACTACTCCGGTGGGTGCATAGTGAGAGGCCGGCTTGACGACCACTCCGACAGTTACAAGGTCAGCGTAATCCTTAGCTGTCAAAGGCTCCCATCCCTTCTCGTTCCGTATAGGGTCGCCGAACATCTCCAAGAATGTGCTCTTGAGGAGCTCATCTATCTGTTGCAGGTGACGTTCACGCTGAGCAATCAACCCTTCAATTCTAGCGAGGAGGTGGACAATGCGAGCTTGGTCATTGAAGTTCGGAGCTCCCTCCTTAAAAGGGATCGGTATCTTGATCTCCTTAAGAAACTTGAAATGCCTACTGTATCCGGCTCCTTGTATCTCAACGGACCTGAGGTAGTAATAGACGTACCGAGCAATCGCTAGTTCGTCGTTTATCCAAAGCGCTTTCGCTCCATCGGCACCAAGTGCAATCGGCTCTTCTACATATTTTAGAGACCGAGTGTGATCGCCAAAAATAACAATGGGAAGTAGTTGGTCATTGGTGAGCGTGGAGTCGTCTGTGTAACCCGCGACCAAGTTCTTCCCTTGGTCGATAATTTTGTATTGTCCCTGGGCCTTGTAGTCTGAGGCTTTGATCTTGTAGAACTTCGAGGTGACATCTGTGACGACCTCCGAGAAGGAGTGCCACCTCATTTCACCATCCCCTTCAGCGCCAGCAACTCACGAACGATGCCGTGCTCGACCTTAGCCAGGTCCGCTTCATCGACATCGCCTACCTCGGCGTGAATTAGTCTCTCTAGGATTACGCTGGCCGCGTCGTACTTCATCTCTTCGAACACGTCTTGCTTATAGCGAGAATGCGAGAGGTCGAAGTTGTTCTTGTCGTTAGCAATCTCATCGCGCGGCACCATGAAGCTTCTGGCTGCTCGGTCGATATCCGTTCCGGAGTTGCGGGAGTGGTAGCGAGCAATGATGTCCTGCAGGTCGCCGTAGCCCTGTTGCTTGGTGCGCTTGTCATCAAGGCTGTAGCCGTCGGCTGTCATCTCGTAGAACCACACGTGCTCGGTGGCGGGCTTCGTCACCTTGTCTTGTGGTCCCCAGACCTTGGTGAACAACAGGATTGCTGTAGCAACACCGGCGTAGGGTTTGAATACGCCGCTTGGCAAAGCGATAACGGCCTTAAGGTCGCATCGCTCGATTAGCTTCCTGCGCAACTCTTTGAAGGCCTTCCCGGAGCCAAACAGAACGCCCTGCGGGACGATGACGCCGGCGGTGCCGCCTTTCCTCAGTAGGCGATAGATGTTGTCGACGAAGAGTAGTTCCGTCTTAGTCGTTTCGAGACTAAGGCTCTCGTTGATGTCGCCCTTGTCGATGCTGCCGGTGAAGGGCGGGTTGGCCATAATGACGTGGTACTCGCCCTCCTCGTTAAACGACTTACTGAGGGTGTCTTTATAGTCGATGTGCGGCTCGTCGATGCCGTGCATCATCAAGTTCATCAACCCAAGACGAACCATGGTGCTATCGATGTCATAGCCCCACAATGTGCTCGCCAGGATCGCTTGCTTCTTGTCGTCGAGCGCCGCAGCCAACGACGTACGCACGAAGCCGTCCTCGTCAGGCAGGAGGCCCTTGGCGCCCGCCGAAATGGCAAGCTGCGTGACGATGTACTGGTAAGCCCCCAATAGAAACCCCCCCGTACCGCAGGCGGGGTCGGCAATCCTGTGACCCAATTGCGGCTGCACCAGCTCGGCCATGAGCTTGATGATATGGCGCGGTGTGCGGAACTGGCCATTCTTGCCGGCGGTGGCAATCTCGGCGAGCAGGAATTCGTAGACATCACCCTGGATATCCTGGAAGGCCTGGCCTTTCTCCTCCGAATCCCTTTCCATCACTTCGAAAATTTCGTCGATGGTTTTCACCGCTTCCACCAGCAGTGCCGGCTTGGGGATGATGAACACCGCGTTCTTCATGTGATGAGTGAAACTTGACTCATTACCGTTCAGCTCCTTCAAGTACGGGAACACCTTCGTCTGAACGTGTTCCAGCATTCGCTCTGACGGGCTGATGAACTTGAACTCGCTCCATCGCAGAGAGCGCTTGTCGATAGCGTGCTTCTGCGGGTCCGGCTGATTGCGATACTCGGGCGGAATCCAAGTGCCTTCGAATTTTGAGGCGAAGTTGTCGCCAGTGAATTCGGCGTCAGACTGGCGCTTAAGGTCCAGCTCGTCTAGGCGCTTCATGAACAGTAAGTACGTGATCTGTTCGATGGCGGTGAGCGGATTGCTGATACCGCCTGCCCAGAACTTGTTCCAGAGCTGGTCGATCTTGCTTTTGAGGTCGGGGTTATTTTGCAGCATGGGGTTACCTTTGCTTTACGCAGCCAACCCTTCGGTCAGCTGCAGTATGTCGGTGATCTCGGCCGGGGCGAACACGCCGCGGATGCCCTGCGGATGAATGACCGTAAATGGGGCGTTGATCAGATCTCTCTTTTCTACCTTTTCGCGCTCGATGATGAAGTTCTTCAGCAAGCTGATGAACTCGAGCTGACGACTGTTCAAGGTGGTGTGGGCGCGGATGAACTGGTCAAACGCCGCGCTGACTTCGTCTGGAAAGCTCTTGAGCGGCTCCTGCCCGAGGATGTGGCGGATGAACTGCATGAAGCGCGCTTTCTTGTTCTTGTAAACCTGGCGAAGCAGCTCTTCGGTAATGTGCGGGTGTTCGTCGTGAAGCAGCTCAGCCAGCTCTCGGGCCTCGGCCTCGCTGATCGCTTGGCCAAGCTTCAGCTTCTGTAGCACAGGGTTGCTCTCCGTCAGCTCGGCAATGAGCTGCTCGACCATCTCGCGGTAGCGACTAACGCTTACAGCCTCATGCTGTGGGCCGAACTCCACCTTTTCCTTGTTATGCAGTGTGTCGGTCAGATTCAGATGAACTGGAGCTGCGCCGACGCTTTGTTCGCGGAACTTCATCAACGGCCCGAGCTTGGCGACCAACTCATCAAAACTAGAGTCGCTGGCCTGCGACCAGTAGAGGCTAGTTTGTGCGGCACGAATCAGTGCTTCCTCTTGCTTCACGAACCCGACTGAAAGCGGCAGTTCGCTAATCTGCTCGACGATGCCTTCTCGCAGAGTTGAGGCCCGCTCCTTCTCCTCACTCAGCACAGCAAGCGTGTATTCGAGAATGTCGCGTTCGAAGCGCATGGCTTTGAAGTCGGCCTCGGATACTGTGCGGAACAGCGGCTTGATCTCTGAGCGCAGGAATTCGAGTTTGTCGTGAGTAATCGTGACCCAGAAGTTCTCGTCGCTAATCCTAGACAGCGTCGCGGCGGCTTCCTTGATCACTACAGACACCGTCGGGAGGGCTGCGATCTGCAGGCGCAATTTGGCAACCTCGCGTTCGGCCAGGTCGCCGTGACCCGTTTCGAACGCCTTTTCAATCTTGTCCAGCCGCAGGCCAACCAGCCGCACCGGCAAGGGCAGTTGTGCCTTGAGTTCCTTGCCCTTGGGCTGAAGCTTGAAGTACTCGAAGTTGTCCCAGCAGTCGAGGATAAGGAACACGTCCTTCTCGGTGCACCAGGGTTTGGGCTTGCTGGTCTCCAGGAGGCGCGTGCCGCGCCCGATCATCTGCCAGAACTTGGTATAGGAGTACACGGGCTTGGCGAAGACGAGGTTCACGATCTCACGCACGTCGATGCCGGTGTCTAGCATGTCCACGCTGATGGCGATGCGAGGCATGTCGTTGTTGGTGAATTGGTCGAGCAAGCCACCCTTGCCATAGACACGGGGATCGTCTGAGACGAGCACCTTGGCCAGCTCACCTTTGTGCTGTGGGTAGAGCTTGTCGAAGATCTCTTCAATTCGGCGAGCGTGGGCCTTGGTGGAGCAAAAGAAGATGGTCTTGCCGGGCAGCACGCCGTTGCCGTCCTTGATGCACTCTTCCATGAACTCCTTGACGATCAAGGTATTTGTTCCGACGTTGATGACCTGTTTTTCGAGTTGACTTCCCTCGAAGTTGATTTCTTCGACATCCTTGCCTTGCAGGATGAGTCTTTTCTGATCTTCCAGCGAGATAGTTCGTTTGCTGATTCCCTCCATCTGGAACCGAGTCTGGATCTTCATGACCTGGAAGGTGCACAGATAAGGCGGCGTGCGGTTAACGGCATCTTCGTAGGTGTAGGCGAAGGTGGGTAGGCCGTCTTCGCAATGGAAGAGTTGGAACGTGTTGTGGTCGATCAGGTCGGTAGGGGTAGCGGTCAGGCCCAGGGTGATGGTCTTGAAGTACGCCAGCACCTCTTGATAGGTGTTGTAGATGGAGCGGTGGCTTTCATCTACGACGATCAGATCGAAGAAGTGCGGCGAGAGTTGCCTGGCTTCGTCCCGGATGATGTTGAGCATCGTCGGGTAGGTAGCCACGTAGATGCGGCGGTCCTTGGCCAGCACCTTCTCGCCGGTGTTAGGCCAGCGCGGCTCATTGGGTAGATGTTCCTTGAACGCCGCCAAGGCCTGTTCGCGCAGGGCGATCCGATCGACCAAGAACAGCACCTTCTCGGCATGGCTGGCACGCATCAGGGCATCGGCCATGGCGATGCACGTGCGGGTCTTGCCGGTGCCGGTAGCCATGACCAGCAGGAAGTCACGCTTTTTCTGCTCGATGCCCTCTAGCACGGCTCGGATCGCGCGAATCTGGTAGTCGCGCCCGGCAATCGAAGTGTTGATGAACTCTTGCGTCAGCGGTCTGCGGTTTCGGCGGACATAAGCAAAGCGTTCCAGGTCATCCCGAGTGGGGAAACCCACCACCTTGCGCGGGGGATAGTTCTCAAGATCCCAGAAGTAGATGTCGTGGCCGTTCGTGTAGAAGCAGAACGGCAGCTCACTGCCGAGCTGCTTCCGAATGTTGATGCAATACTGCTTGGCCTGTTCGCGGCCCAGCGCAGCATCCTTACTGGTGCGCTTGGCTTCGATTACGGCCAGAGGCTTGCCGTCTTTGCCTAGCAGGACGTAATCGCTGAACTGGTGGCCCGCGTAGGGGTTGTGAGGCTCCGCCACCCTTTCGGTAAGAGCAGTGAGGATGTCGAACTCTTTGACAACCTGGACGGGGTTTTCGACGTTCCAGCCTGAGAGGGCCAAATGACGGTCAATCAACTCCGAGCGTGTTTGCGCTTCCGATTTCGTCATTCGTTGCCATCCCCTAGGCGAGTTGCCACTTCCGACGCTCTTGACTACACAGTCATGCCGCCATTGCTCAGGCGGATTCGTCTGCTAGGCATCTTATAAGCTCCGGTCCAAGAGGGGTATCTCCCGCAGAATTCCACCCAGTTGTTGCATTGCCCCTTAAGTCGTGGGATAGCTATTCACTGCCCAGGCCTGCATACGATTGCTGGCACCGTGCTGGCATGAAAAAGCCGGCACTCGGCCGGCTTCTCGTAAGTCTTTGATTTATTGGTGGAGCGGAGGAGGATCGAACTCCCGACCTTCGCATTGCGAATGCGACGATCGACCGTTGCGTTGAGTTAAGCGCAGTGCGCCCATCTCGAGCGGGATGGTGGCTTCAGGTACAACGGGCTGCCTCTGTCGTCAACGATCCGGCACATCTTCCGGCCTCAGGTGCGTATAGCGCTTCAGGGTCGCCCATGACTCGTGCAGCGTGAACTGAGCAACTTCTTGGATGCTATAGCCCTTCTCGAAAAGACGAGATGTCGCCTCGTGGCGCAGGTCGTGAAAACGCAGGTCTTGGATTCAAGGACACGAACCGCGCGAGTAAACGCCGCCCCAATTGATTTGGGATTAAACGGAAAGACGAGTGGCCCCTGGGCCACTTCCTCCCGCCGCTCGATGATGTCCCATGCGGCGGGTGGCACTTTGAAAACCTTGTGGTTGCCAACCTTGCGCCGAGGATGCTTTACATCGCGGAGTAGCGCCGTACCGCGGTCACGATTCAGGTCGTCCCAGCGCAGCCTGGTGATCTCCTCCTGACGGCGAGCGGTGGCCAAGGCGAATCTCATTATATCCGCCATGGGGATATCGGCTCGGTCGTCGCGCCTTTCGAAATACGCGAGCAAGTCCCGCTCTTCGGTGACGGTGAGTCGCCTCTGGCGCTCACGCGATTTGGCCGTGATCCGCTCCCCCCGAAGGAAGCTCGCGGCCTCATCTAGTGCATGCAAAGGCGTGGGCAATCCCAGGACCGCCGTCGCCGTCTTGAAGACTGTACGAAGCCAGATCAGATCGTTGGCTGCCGTGGCAGGACCTGCGCCTCAGCGCGCCGCGTCTCGATGTAGTTGATGAAGTCCTGGCGAATCAGGCTATCCGCGCGGCGGTCGCGCAAACTGGCCATCTTGAGCCGTGCTAGGTCCGCCTTCTTAGTCCGGCCCCACTCCTCCCCTTGTCGCTCGCGCAGCTCATACCAGCCAACCAGCTCCCCCCAGGTCATGCGCTTGCCCAGCGGCTCGCCGCGGGCGCGCTGGAGCTGCAGGTTGGCCTCGCGCCGAGTGATCCACTCCTTGGCCAACGCCTTGGTGCTAAAGGTTTCCGACTCGCTATGGACCAGCTGGCCTTCGCGCTTGAGCCTGATTTGAGCCGTGTATCCTGTAGAGCCGTCTTTCCTGCGTCGACTGGTGATCGTTCCCATCGGTGCTACGAGCTCCTTTGCGTAGCACCAAATGTAGCACTCGATGGGCGAAAACACCCGAAAACGCGCCAGAACCCCCGACAATGTCACTGCCCGGAAATCCACTAATTCCCCAGGAAAACAGCAGCGAAGCCCGCTACGCCGCCTCCCTGCGCCTGTCCGTCGCCCCGATGATGGACTGGACGGACCGCCATTGCCGTGTCTTCCATCGCCTGCTCGCGCCCTCGGCGCGGCTGTACACCGAGATGGTGCACGCCAACGCTGTCATCCATGGCCATCGCGAGCGGCTGCTCGGCTTCGATCCCAGTGAACAGCCACTCGCCCTGCAACTCGGCGGCAGCGAACCCGAACTGCTCGCGCAGGCCGCGCGCATCGCCGGGGAATGGGGCTACGTCGAGGTCAATCTCAACTGCGGTTGCCCGTCCGATCGGGTGCAGGCCGGGCGCTTTGGCGCCTGCCTGATGCGCGAGCCCGCGCTGGTCGCCGAGTGCGTGGCAGCGATGCGTGGGGCCACCGACGTGCCGGTCACGGTGAAGTGCCGCTTGGGCGTGGACGAGGACAACGATTACGAGGTTTTCGCTGGCTTCGTCGACCAGATTGTCGCGGCCGGCAGCGAGATGGTCGTGGTGCACGCCCGCAACGCCTGGCTGAAAGGTCTGTCGCCGAAGGAAAACCGCGAAGTCCCGCCGCTGCGTTACGACTGGGCCTACCGCCTCAAACGGGAGCGGCCCGGGTTGCCGGTGGTGGTCAACGGCGGCATTGCGTCTGTCGCGCAGGCCCAGGCGCACCTGGCCCACGCCGACGGCGTGATGCTGGGCCGCGCGGCCTACCATGACCCCTACGTGCTGCATCAGCTGGATGCGGCGCTGACCGGGCAGGCCGAGCGCCCCCGTGCCGATCTGCTGCGCGCGCTGCGGCCCTATGCCGAGGCCCAGATGGAGCGCGGCCTGGCCCTCAAGCACCTGACCCGGCACGTGCTCGGCCTGTTCCACGGCCAGCCCGGCGGCCGCGCCTTCCGGCAGGTCCTCAGCGAAGGGACGCACCGGCCCGGCGCCGATTGGGGCCTGGTCGAGCAGGCGCTGGCCGTGACTGAAACCCCGGCCCGCCACGCCGCCGCCTGAGGACCAGGTTCCGCATTCATCCCGGGCTGCCTGTCCACCGGTGCCCGGCGGCGTTGCTGGCGACCGGATAAGCTATGCTCGGGACGTTCATTTGCCTGAACGCTCTCCGGCCGTTGTTGGAAAGTTCAGATCGGATTCACCCCGAAAAATCAAGAATTTGCCTCGTTTTAGGGGGTTCGCAAGCCGGCTGGCTCGACCTGAAATTCCGCTTCGTTTCACGATTTTTGAACGAAAACGCCCGCTCCGCTAGGATTCTGGATGTGACCTCTTCGCACCGCCGCCTTCCGATGATTGCCTTGGCTGCCACGCTCACGCTGGCGGCGACGGCCTCCGTCATCGCCGGGCCACAGGATCGCGGGCCGGCGGAGTCGCGTGACGCTTATCCGCGGGGCCGTGCCGAGGCCGGTGGCCGATCGCTGTCCGATGCGATCCGTCGCGTGCAGCGCAGTACCGGCGGGCAGATCCTCGGCGCCGAGCAGGTGCCATTCGATGGTCGCAACATCAACCGCGTCAAATACATGGATGAGCGTGGACGGGTCCGCTACATGGACGACCCGGCGCCGGACCGCGCACCGCCGCGCGCCCCGCGCCCGGCCGAGCAGGCGCCGCCACCACGCAGCGATAACCCGTGACTGGCGATAGTGGCTTAACCACTTCAGTTTCCCCACTGGCCGCCGGCCAACAACGTAACTAGGGAGAGTTCATGCGTATCCTTCTGGTCGAA
>Ga0160436_1000594_pt1 | contig 12786 bp, 10 predicted proteins | sample HID1973M_E0MG_FD_108264 | JGI IMG/M metagenome (GOLD analysis project Ga0160436, IMG submission 108264) | Enriched mosquito-associated microbial communities from UW Madison campus, WI, USA - HID1973M_E0 MG | ecosystem: Host-associated > Arthropoda: Insects > Digestive system > Unclassified ...
TCGGCCAGCGCCAGTTCGGTGCGCTTGCGCAGGGTGATGTCCTGGAACAGCACCGCCACCCGCCCCGCTTCCTGGCTGCTGGGTCGGAACACATGCAATTCCAGGATCAGATCCAGGCTGGGCATGGCGTACTCGAATTCCGCCGGCTCGCCGGTCAGCAGCACGCGTTCGTAAATGTCGATGGCGCGCTCGGTTTCCTCAGGAAAGGTCTGGCGCAGGGTTTGACCCATCAGATCGTCGCGACCGGCGATGGCGCTGAAAGCGGGATTGCCTTCCACCCAACGGAAGTCGATGGGTTCGCCCGGCGCCGAGCAGCGCTCGATGATGCAGAAGCCTTCCTGCACTTCCTCGAACAGGGTGCGGTAGCGTGCTTCGCTCTGGCGCAGCGCCAACTCGGCATCCTTGCGTGCACCGATGTCGATGTTCATGCCGACCCATTTGATCACCTCGCCGTGCTCGTCCAGCAAGGGCACCGCGCGCACATTGGTCCAGCGCCAGCCGCCTTGCACGCTTCGCAAACGGAACTCGGCATCGACCTGGCGCGGATGCGCCACGGCATCGAGCCAGCTCGCCTCGGCATAGGCCTGGTCATCTGGATGGATCGCATCCAGCCAGCCCGCACCCAGCCATTCCTGCAGGCTTTGCCCGGTATAGGCGCGCCAGCTGGGACTGTCGGTGACGATCATGCCGTCGGCGTCGGTTTCCCAGTTGGCCTGTGCCATGCCGTCGACCAGGCGGCGCGCGCGCGCTTCGCTCTCGCGCAGACGCATGCTGGCGTTGACCGCCTCGGTGGTTTCCATCACCAAGTCGATGAAGCCGATCACGCGGCCCTGGCCATCGCGCAGCGGGCTATAGGTGAACGTGAAGTAGGCCTGCACCGGCTGGCCGTCACGATGGATCAGCAGCGGCCGGTTTTCCTGGAACACCGACTGCCCCGCCCAGACTTGCGTGATCAACGGATCGAGCTCGCTCCAGATTTCTTCCCACAGCTCGGCGAAGGAACGCCCGAGCGGACAGTCCTTGCGGCCGAGGATGTCGCAGAAGCCATCGTTGTAGAGGGTGGTCAGTTCCCGCCCCCAGACCAGCGCCGCAGGAAAGCCGCACTCCAGCACAAAGGCCACCGCCGATTTGAGTACTTCCGGCCACTGGCTGGCCGGCCCCAGCGAGGTACCCGCCCAGTCGTACTGCGCGACCCGCGTGGCCATGGGCAGGTCCGGCTCATCGATTGCTGGTTGCAGTTGCGCCACCACCGCCTCCCACGCAAAAAACGCCGCCCCAGATCTAGGCCAATGCGCGTCTGTGCCACGTGACTAGCGAGCTTCGGCGGCTCAAATGGGCAACTGCGAGCGTCCCTCCCCGCGCTTGGCTGCGCAACACGAGGCGACAGTGGCCCGGCCTTGAGTGGCCGGAAACCGTGAAGCCCATCACTAAATAAATGGAAAATTAACGAAATCGGCCCGATCCGCCACCGTATTCAGTTTGGACTGGACTTGGCACGTTGTGTGCGTAACGTCACACATCCACTCGAACCGACGGCTGTGCCTCCCCTCCGGGGGGCGGGTCTGTACAGGGGCAGACTGTTTTGAAGAAATCGACTTTGACCTGGGCGCTGAGCTGCGCCCTGGCCGCGCACGGCCTGCCGGTTACGGCAGCCGAATTGCCTGTTGCCAGCAGCAATGGTGCGCTTTCCTATGATGCCGCCATGGCCCAGGCCGGGCAGCTCCGCGATCAGGCCCGCTGGGTCGACGCGCTGGCGATCTTTGAGCAGTTGCAGGCGCAGCGGCCGGACGACGCCCTGCTCTACAAACTGCGCGCACTCACCCTGGCCGACATCGGCAGCAGCTACCAGGCCTGGCGCCTGTACCGCGCGCGGCCGGAGTTGTTCGAGCCGGCCCAGCAGGACCGCCTGGAAGCCAACCACCTGGCGCGCCTGATTGTCTGGGCCCAGGCCTACCCGGAGAGCGAACGCAATCGCCTGGACGAAGCCCGCCAAGCTGACGCGGCCATCCAGGAGTACCTGCAATCCAGCCCCGCGAAACCGTCGGCCCTGCCCACGCGCGTGCGCTATGACCGCCTGCTGTTGTTGTCCGCGCTCGGCCGGCACGAACAGGTGGTTGACGAATATCGCGCCCTAAGTGACGCAGAAGGTCAGGTGCCCGCCTATGTGCTGCCGGCGGTCGGTGATTCGCTGATGTCGCTGAAGCGGCCTCAACAAGCCGTGCCGGTATTGCAGGCGGCGTTGCAAGCCGATCCCGGCAACAGCGCCGTGCAGGTGCAACTGGCTTACGCCTATTTGGAAAGCGAGCAGCCACAGCGCGCCATCGATCACCTGCAAGCGATGCAGAAAGCGCAGGCGCCGTTCCTGCGCGCGCCCGGCTCGCGCGTGAGCACGCAGAACTGGGCGCGCTACGACGCCGACACCACCCTGGCGATGATGCAGGCCTATACCGAAGACCTGCCCAGCGCGGAAACCGCGCTGTCGCAGCTGCTCGCCATCGCACCCAACAACGCCGGCCTGCAGTCTTCAATGGGCACGGTGTTCCTGATGCGCGGCTGGCCCGAGCGCGCGCTGCGCCGCTTCCGCATTGCCTCCACGCTGGATCCGCGCGATGTCAGTGCGCGCGTGGGCCAGGTGGAAGCCTTGACCGTGTTGCAGCGTGACGAACAAGCCGCGCCGCTGCGCGAGCAACTGCTGGCCGAATATCCCGATCAGCCCAATGTGCAGCGCATGGATCAGGCCTGGCGCAACCATCGCGGTTGGCAGGCACGCGCCTGGGCTGGCGGTGATCGCAGCCGCGGCAGCACCGGCAACAGCCCGTACGGCAATCGTGACGGCGAGGTCGGTGTGGCCGTGGCCTCGCCCTTGCTGGCCGACCATTGGCGCTTGACCGCGACGGCCGATGATCGCTGGGCCGACTTCCAGGACGAACGCATCCACCACACCCGCCAGGGCGTGGGCCTGACCTATGCGCAGGATCGTCTGGATGCTGCGCTGACCGTGTTTCATGCCAGTGATCGCGTCGATGGCACGGGCGCGGATCTGAGCCTGGGCTGGCGCTTCAGCGACAGCTGGGACGGCAAGCTGTCCTTGCGCAAGAACGACGCTGAAGCCTCCTTGCAGGCGCGCGCCGCCGGCATCACTGCCGACAGCGCCAGCGTATCGGCCAGCTACGAGCCCAACGAACGCCGCGCCTACGCCGCCACGCTGAGCCAGTTCCGCTACGACGATGGCAACCACCGCACCAGTTTCAATGTCAGCGCCGACCAGCGTCTGATCTCGCATCCGGACTTCCTGCTCAACGGCCTGGCCAGTCTGTACACCAGCCGCAGCAGCCGCGACGACGCGCCTTATTTCAATCCATCGCGCGATGCCTCGCTGGAACTGGGTCTGCGCGCCGATCACCTGGCCTGGCGCGATTACGACCATCACTTCCGTCATCGCCTCAGCGCCAACGCCGGCCGCTATTGGCAGGAAGGCTATGGCAGCGCCTGGATCCCGTCGCTCTCCTATCGCCACGAATGGCAATGGGCGATGGGCCGCGTGCTGAGTTACGGCATCAGCTGGGCGCGACCGGTCTACGACGGCGCGCGCGAAACCCGCTACGGCTTCGATGCCGAACTGCGGTGGGGAGAATGATCATGAGCAACACTCTTTTGCGCCGGAGCATCACCGGCCTGTCCGCGCTGCTGCTGTGTCTGGGCGCGCTGGTCGCGCACGCCGCCGAACCGCTGCTGGTACTGAGCTATCACGACATCCGCGACGACGTCAGTGGCAAGGGCGATGCCGATGCCTACGCGGTGAGCACGCAGAACTTCGCCGCCCACCTGGACTGGCTGGCCGGCCACGGCTATCACCCGGTCTCGCTGGCGCAGGTGGTGGCGGCCTCCAAGGGCGCGCCGCTGCCGAGCAAGCCGGTGCTGCTGACCTTCGACGATGGCCTGCGCAGCCTCTACACCCGCGCCTATCCGCTGCTGCGCGCCTACAACTACCCGGCGCTGGCGGCGGTGATCACCGACTGGGTGGATCTGACGGCCGATCGCAGCGTCGACTTTGGCCCGCGTCCGTTCACCCGCGATGACTTCGTCACCTGGCAGCAGCTGCGCGAGATGCAGGCCAGCGGCCTGATCGAAGTGGCCAGCCACACCGACGCGCTGCACAAGGGCGTGCTGGCCAATCCGCAAGGCAACCAGACGCCGGCCGCCATCACCCGTTTGTACACCGCCGCCAGCCAGCAGTACGAGAGCGAGGCGGCCTATCGCGAGCGCATCCGTGCGGATCTGGAGCGCAGCGCCAGCCTGATCCAGCAACACCTGGGTCAGCGTCCGCGCGCCATCGTCTGGCCGTACGCGGCCTACAACAGCGCGACCAATGCGATTGCCGAATCGCTGGGCATGTCGGTGTCCTTCGATCTGGAAGGCCGCAGCACGCCGATGCCCTCGGATCTGCACGGGCTGGCGCGCCTGCTGGTGATGAACAATCCCTCCGTCACCGATCTGGCCTACGCCCTGCGCAGCGATCCGGAACTGCAGGGCATCCGCGCCTTGCAGGTGGATCTGGACTCGCTCTACGACGCCGATCCGCAGCAGCAGGCGCGCAACCTGGACGTGCTGATCGAGCGGGTCAAACGCATCGGCCCCAGCCATGTGTTCCTGCAGGCCTTCGCCGATCCGGATGGCAATGGTGCGGCCGACGCGCTGTACTTCCCCAATCGCTTCCTGCCGATGCGCGCGGATCTGTTCAACCGCGTGGCCTGGCAGCTGCGCACGCGTGCCGGCGTGACCGTATACGCCTGGCTGCCGGTGCTGGCCTATCAGTTGCCGCCCGCACTCGCGCAGGCCGCGCCGCTGATCGCCAGCAACGAGGCCGACGGCATACCGCGTCTGGACTTCACCCAGCCCGAAGCGCGCCGCATCGTCAGTGGCATCTACGAAGATCTGGCCGCCAACTCGTACATCGCCGGCCTGCTCTTCCACGATGACGCCTATCTGCGTGACACCGAGTTGCCGGCCCTGGGCCAGGGCGACACCCAGGCGCGCACGCAGGCGCTGATCGACTTCACCCTGCAACTCAAGGCCAGCGCCGAAAAGTGGCGGCCCAAGCTCAAGACCGTGCGCAATCTGTACGCGCGACCGGTGCTGGAGCCGGCCAGCCAGGCCTGGTTTGCGCAGCGCCTGGATCTGTTCAACCACGCCTACGACTACACCGCGCTGATGGCGATGCCGTGGATGGAAGGCAGCGGCAAGCCCGAAGCCTGGCTGGACGAGCTGGTGGGCGCGGTGCGCGCGCACGACCCGCAGTTGTCGCAGACGCTGTTCGAGCTGCAGACGGTGGACTGGAACACGCGCAAGCCGATTCCGGGCGAACGCATCAACGCCATCATCCGTCGCCTGCAAGCGCAGGGCGTGCGCCATCTGGGCTGGTATCCGGATGATTTCATCGGCGACCACCCGCGCCTGCCGGATGCGCGCGCGGGCATGTCCGCACGCAACTTCCCCTACGAGGAGCGCTGAGCCATGGACCTGCTCACGATCCTGTTCCAGTTCGCCTTCCTCTATCCCATCGTGATGTCCTTCTTCTGGATGTCCGGCGGCCTGTACTACTACGTCCGCCGCGAGCGCCATGCGCGGCGGCGCACGGATCCGCCACCGCTGGCCGAGTACCCGCCGGTGACCTTGCTGATCCCCTGCCACAACGAAGGCGACAACGCCGAGGAAACCATCGGCAGCGCACTGCTGCAGAAGTATCCGGACTTCGAAGTCATCGCCATCAATGACGGCAGCACTGACCACACCGCCGACGTGCTCAACGCCCTGGCCGCGCGCCACGAGCGTCTGCGGGTGATCCATCTGGATCGCAACCTGGGCAAGGCCAATGCCTTGCGCATGGGCGCGCTGGCGGCCAAGTCCGAGTACCTGGTCTGCATCGATGGCGACGCCCTGCTCGACGAATACGCCACCCATTGGATGATCTCGCACCTGACCTCCGGTCCGCGCGTGGGCGCGGTCACCGGTAATCCGCGCATCCGCAACCGCTCCACCTTGCTGGGCAAGCTGCAGGTCGGCGAGTTCTCCTCGATCATCGGCATGATCAAGCGTGCGCAACGCGTGTACGGACGCATCTTCACCGTGTCCGGCGTGATCAGCGCGTTCCGTCGTACGGCACTGCATCGCATCGGCTACTGGGCCGATGACATGGTCACCGAAGACATCGACATCAGCTGGCGTCTGCAGCTGGATCATTGGGACATCCGCTACGAGCCCAATGCGCTGTGCTTCATCCTGATGCCGGAGACCCTGAAGGGCCTGTGGCGGCAACGTCTGCGCTGGGCACAGGGCGGCGTGGAAGTGCTGCGCCGGCACGGCAAGGCGCTGTTTGACTGGCGCAAGCGGCGGATGTGGGGCGTCCTGGCCGAGTACCTGCTCAGCGTGCTGTGGGCCTACACCATGCTCGGCATCATCGTGCTGTGGCTGCTGGGCAAGTTCATGCCGCTGCCGCCGTCGCTGTACATCCACACCATCCTGCCGTCGTGGCATGGCGTGATCCTGGCGATGGTGTGCATGCTGCAATTTGCCAGCAGCATCATCATCGACCGCCGCTACGAGACCGGCGTGGGCCGCAACTACTTCTGGATGATCTGGTACCCGATGGCGTACTGGTTGCTGAGCCTGTTCACCACCGTCGTCGCCCTGCCCAAGACCCTGCTCAAGCCGCGCGGCAAGCGCGCCACCTGGGTCAGCCCTGATCGAGGTATCCGATGAAGTTCGACTCGCGCCTGATCCACAAGCCGCATGCACAGCCGCGCCTGAAGCGCGCGGCCTGGGGCTTTGTCACCGTCGCCTTCTGGGGCGTGTACATCTACCTGTGGCTGCCGCTGGTCACGCTGATCCTGTGGCTGCTCGGCGTGCGCACGGCATTCTTCGAGTTGTACAGCCGCCAGCACCAGGTGGAGCCGTTCGTGCTGCTGTCGATCCCGCTGATCGCCGCGGCCTGCGCCTGCGCCCTGATCGCCTGGGCCGAGTACAACCGCTACCGCTTTGCCGCCAAGGATCGGCGCAGTCCGCAACGCGATGTCACTCGACACGACGTCGCCGAGCGTATGGGCGCCAGCATTGCCCTGGCCGATGAACTGGCCGACGCCAAGGTGGTGTTGTTGCGCATGAATGACCGCGCCGAACCCGTGTCGCTGCTGCGCCTGCCCGGCGTCGCCTGACAGGCGACCGGTGGCTACACCGCGATATCGCTCACCAGCCGGGGTGCGCCTGGCACACTGGATTCGCCCAGCGCCTCGCGCGCTTCGCGCTCAATAACCTGGCACAGCTGCGAAATGGGCACGTTGGCGCCGCCCTCGAACGGGTTCTCAGTGCTCTCGCCGACCTGATCCAGCGAGGTATACATCCACGAAATCAGCAGGCTCAGCGGAATGCCCAGCCAGACCATGTGGCCCTGCGCCCAGCTGCCACCGACGACCTCGTTGAGCCGTTCGAACTCGCCGATCATGCCGAACGGCAGCAGGAACACCATGATCCTGACGAACAGCGAGTTGATGAAGGCGTGCTGGCGAGGGATCGGGAAGTTCTTGATCCGCTCGCTGCGACCTTGCAGGTCGATCAACTCGCGCACCATCTTGTGCAACTCGCTGAACTGCGCCGGGCTGATGCTGCCCTGCGCCTGCAACGCGCGCAGATCCTGGCCTTGCAGGTTCAACACCTGCACGGCGTGGTTGTCGCTGGCCAGTACGAGCGCAGCTTCCTCGCGCGGCAGGTAGCGTGCCAGCTCGGACTGCAGCGTCTGCTCGCGCTCGGGCACCTGGTAGTGCTTGCGGTACTCGACGTTGTAGGGCTTGTTCTGGTTCTCCCAGGGCTTGGCCTGGCGCATCTGGTGGCGCAGCGCGGCCAGCCAGCCCAGGTGGCGATAGACCAGGCGTTCGGCGATGCGCGGGTCGGACAGATAGTCGCGGCTCATCGCCGCCCAGGCACGGCTGCTGCTGACAATCGATGACCAGATCTGCTGTGCTTCCTGCATGCGCAGATAGCACTGCGAGTTCTTGAAGCCGGCCGACAGCGCCACCGTCGCGCCCAGCAGGAACACCACGCCCCAGGGGATGGCCAGCCACTTCCAGCCAACCACCTGGTACAGCACCACCGGCAGCACGCTCAGCACCGCCAGCACGTAGATCGAGCGCCGCGTCCACAGCAGGAACTCGGGCAGCTTGTAGGATTTTCCGGTATGCATGAGCGCTCTCCGTGAGTGGCGGCCTGCCGCGGGTTGGGCGATGACAGTTCTGGATCAGGCCTGCTCGCGCGGTGCGTAGCGGGCGAATTCGGACTGCTGCAGCCAATGCTCGAAGTTCAACGCGCCCTGCCAAGCCGGCGCCTGCGCCGGTACCAGCGTGTCGTTCTGCAATGCGGCGCCGAAGTAGCGCGCCTGTGCGTCGCTGACCACCTCGCGCGGATCCTGGATGATGCTCATGAAGCGCTGCGCCAGATCCGACAGCGACTCACGCTCCGGGCCTGCGATCTCGACGATGCCATTGGCCGGCGCCTTCAAGGCCACTGCTGCCACCGCCTCGGCCACGTCCTCCGACGCAATGGGCTGCACCAGTGCGGTGGGCAGGCGCACCGTGGCGCCGTCGGCACTGGCCTTGATGATGCCGGGCAGGAATTCGAAGAACTGGGTGGAGTGGATGATCGTGTACGGCACACCTGAATCGCGGATCAACTGCTCCTGTGCAATCTTGCCGCGGAAGTAGCCACTCTCGGCCAGCTTCTCGGTACCCACCACCGACAAGGCCACATGATGGCGCACGCCGGCCTTGGCCTCGGCGCCCAGCACGTTGTGACCAGCGCGGGTAAAGAAGTCGAGCACCGCCGCATCTTCGAACGACGGCGAGTTGGCCAGATCAATCACCACATCGGTGCCGGCCATCGCCGCGTCCAGGCCCTCGCCGCTGAGGATATCCACGCCGGTGGATGGCGCGGCCGCGATCGCCTCGTGCCCCTGATCGCGCAGGCGCGCCACCACCTTGCTGCCAATCAGTCCGGTACCGCCAATGACGACAAACTTCATGATCGTTCTCCTGCTTGCGTGGGGATTCTTGAATGCTAGGCATGCGTCGGGCTGACCAGTAGCCCTGCGCGCGGACCCAGGCTGTTGCCCTGCGCGCATCAATCGTCGGCGCGCAGCGTCAGGCCGCTTCGGCCACTGCGTTGCTCCACCCGGGTGTGCAATCCAGATCCAGCGCACGTACGCGCTGACTGATGAAATCAATGAACACGCGGATCCGCTTGGGTTGCTGGCGCCGGCTCAGGTAGCAGAGATAGTGGCCGCGATCGGTCGGCGCGAAGGCTGGCAGGCAAGCCACCAACGTGCCGGCGCGCAGCGCATCGCAGACCTGATAGGCCGGCAACTGCGCCAAGCCCTGCCCGTCCATCACCGCGCGTAGGGCCAGGTCATCGTCGTTGATGACGATGTCGCCTTGCGGTTGCAAGGTCAGCGCTCGCCCTTGCTGGCGGAAATCCCAGGGTTGCAAGCGACCATTGGCCAGGCGGCGATTGATGCAGGCATGGGCTTGCAGCTCCTCCAGAGTGTTGGGCAGGCCGTGCGCCTTGGCATAGTCGGGCGAGGCGCAGACCAGCAACTGCATGGGAACAATCTGTTTGGCGATGATCTGGCTGTCATCCAGGCGACCATCGCGAAAGGCCAGGTCGACGCGGTCCAAAGCCAGATCGTCGCTGCGGTCATCGAGCATCAGTTCAATGGCCACCTCCGGATACAGGCGCCGGAAGTCGATCATCAGCGGCGCCAACACCTTGCGGCCAAAACCGTGACTGGCGCGAATGCGCAGCAATCCGCGCGGCGGGCCTTCGCGCAAATCGCGCATTTCTTCCAGCGCATGCAGGATGCGCTCGACCCCAGGCCGGCAATTGTCGAAGAACAGTTCCCCCTCGCTGGTCAACGAGGTGGATCGCGTGGTACGCGAGAACAATCTCGCACCCAATTGCGCTTCCAGCTTCTGCACGCTACGGCTGACCGCCGAACGTCCCACACCCAGCCGATCCGCGGCCTTGGCAAAACTGCCTTCGGTAGCCACGGTGATGAAGGCGACCACGCCGGCATAGCTGGCGGAGAAGCTGCACGGGAGTTGCTGTTGCTGCAGGTTGGGCAGGCTGGCAATGGCATTCATGGCGGGGGAAGCCTCTCGGGTTCGTCGCGCAACGGCAGCCGCGCGAGCGCGGTTTGTCGGGCGAGGTGGACGTGCTGGCGGCAGGCATCGGGCGATTGACCGATGAGCAGGGCGATGTCGTCGTGTTCCAGGCCAAAGAAGTCGTGCAGCAGGAAGGCCGCACGCACGTCGGGCTGCAGCGCGTCCAGCGCAGTCTGGAACTCGCACCAAATCTGCTCGGCCTGGGTGGGCGTTTGGCCGTTGTCAGGTGGCTGTTGGCGACTCGTCATACAGCTAGGTCGCGGCAGCGCGTCGGGTTGTGACATCCCCTTGGCGGTCGACGCGCATGTGAGCCGGAGCCTGCCTTTTGCTACCACCTGCTCTTGAACAAAGGCGATCTGTCCAAGCGGGGACAGGCCCCTGGCGACTGGGACTGGTGCCCTTACCAGGAGAGTCGCCGGTCGCGGGAAGAATAATTCCAGGCCCTGTCGCCAGGGGCCTGTCCCCGCTCCCCCGCAGCCCACCTGCTCTTAAGCACCCGCCACACGCACATCACCTGATTGATGCGCAAAGCGCAACACCGCGCAGCCTCCCACGCGTCTACCGCAATCATCCCGACACACCTAGATTGCCCAGCAGCCCGCCATCGCCAGCCCTCCCCTGCACGCACCCTGGAGCACACCGCCATGAGCCAACGTCTGGACTACCAAAAGCAATCCCCCGAACTGTTCAAGAAGTTTGTCGAGTTCAACATGAAGATGAAGGACTCGGCGATTGAACAACCCATCCGCGACCTGGTCGTGCTGCGCGCCTCGCAGCTCAATGGCTGTTCCTTCTGCGTGGACATGCACGTCAAGGAAGCCACCATCCACGGCGAACGCCCGCTGCGCCTGCACCATGTGGCCGCCTGGCGCGACTCCAGCCTGTTCGCGCCGCGCGAACGCGCCTGCCTGGCCTGGACCGAAGTGCTGACCCAATTGCCGCCGCAAGGCGTGCCCGACGACCTCTACGAACGCGTGCGCGGCCAGTTGTCCGAGCAAGAAATCAGCGACCTGACCTTCCTGATCATGGCCATCAACGGCTGGAACCGCATCAACGTCGCCTTCCGCGGGGAGCCCGGCAGCATGGACAAGGCCTGGGGCCTGGACAAAGCCCAGCTCAGCTGACCGACCGGCGTGCGCACCGATTGTGCCGCACCTGCGTCACAATCGGTCCTTCTGCCACGACCTGGTGGATATGGAAGACGCTACCGACACCTTCAGCCAACTCCGCCCGCGCCTGCTCGGGGTGGCCTATCGCATGCTCGGCTCACTGGCCGAAGCCGAAGACGTGGTGCAAGACGTCTGGCTGGGCTGGAACGAAGCCGAGCCTGCGCACATCACCGACCCCACCGCCTGGCTGGTCACCACCACCACCCGGCGTTCGATTGATCGCCTGCGCAAGGTGCGCGTGGATCGCGAGCACTACGTCGGCATCTGGTTGCCCGAGCCGGTGCTGACCGATGGCCCGCCCACGCCGGAGGAACTGCAGGAATCGGCCAGCGATCTGTCGGTGGCGTTCCTGACCGTACTGGAGCGACTGGCGCCGGAGGCGCGGGCGGCCTTTCTGCTGCGTGATGTGCTGGACGTGGACTATCCAGTGATCGCCGCGACCCTGGACAAGAGCGAGGCGGCCGTGCGGCAGATCGTGCATCGCGCGCGCAACCAGTTGCGTGAGCAGCGGCCGCGCTATGCGGTCTCGGCGCAGGCGCATCAGCGGGTGCTGCGGCAATTTGCCCAGGCCTGGTCCAACAGCGACTTCCAGGCCATGAAGGCCTTGATGGCCGATGAGGCCACCCTGATGGGCGACGGCGGCGGCATCGTCAACAGCTTCCCCAAGCCGATGGTCGGTGGGCTGCGCATCGCCCAATTGCTGTACGCCAGCACGCTGCGACCGGCGCGCGGCATGCGTATCGAGCTGGCCATGATCAACGGCCAGTTGGGCCTGCTGCGCTACTTTGGCGATCAGCTGGAGTCGGCACAGAGCTACGAGATCGACGGCGAGCGCATCGTCGGCATCAAGGTGCAGCGCAATCCGCACAAGTTGCAGCGTGTCATCACGCTGCAATCAGCCGCATTGCATTGATGTGTCTGGCGCGCGTCCCCTCCCGCCCTAGCCAGGGTCGCGCCGGCGGCATAAGGTGTGTGCGGGGAGGGGCGATCCTTCAACCGGCCAACGAGGACTAGCACATGCCTTTCATCAAGACCCAAGACAACACCGACATCCATTACAAGGATTGGGGCTCCGGCCAACCGATCGTGTTCCATCACGGCTGGCCGCTGTCAGGCGACGACTGGGATACGCAGATGCTGTATTTCCTGGGCAAGGGCTATCGGGTCATCGCCCATGACCGTCGCGGCCATGGCCGTTCCAGCCAGCCGGCCGGCGGCCACGAGATGGACACCTACGCCGCCGACGTGGCCGCGCTGACCCAGCACCTGGATCTGCGCGATGCCATCCACATCGGCCATTCCACCGGCGGCGGCGAAGCCGCGCGCTACGTGGCCCAGCATGGCGAAGGCCGGGTGGCCAAGCTGGTGTTGATTGGCGCAGTGCCGCCGCTGATGCTCAAGACCGAGGCCAA
>Ga0160436_1000597_pt1 | contig 12722 bp, 13 predicted proteins | sample HID1973M_E0MG_FD_108264 | JGI IMG/M metagenome (GOLD analysis project Ga0160436, IMG submission 108264) | Enriched mosquito-associated microbial communities from UW Madison campus, WI, USA - HID1973M_E0 MG | ecosystem: Host-associated > Arthropoda: Insects > Digestive system > Unclassified ...
CGCCATCGTGATGCTGACACTGCGCAAATCTCTTCCAGCGATTGCAGCCGGGATTTTGATGGCAGCATTGTTCAGGCAGCTTCAGGTCGTCTTGTAATATGCCTTTTCTCCGACCACCTATGGACATGAAATATGGATCCGCATTCAGTTTTGGCTTTTACCTTCCTCGCAGCCGTTGCCATCGCCAGCCCTGGCCCTGCGACCATTATGGCGATCAATAACAGTTTGGCATTTGGGCCGCGTTACGCCGTATGGTCATCATTGGGCAACGCTTGCGGATTGTTCTGTTTGTCGGCCGCTGCGGTTTCCGGCTTGGGAGCCCTGCTCGCAAGCTCGGAATGGATGTTCAATGCGGTGAAACTCCTGGGTGCCGGTTACCTCTTATATCTGGGCGTGAAGCAATTGCTCAACAAGCATCCAATCGTCGTTCAGGAAGTGCAGCCGGATGGCAAAGCCATCACACCGTCACGTATGAAACTCTACAAGTCGGCTTTTCTGACGGCCGTTACCAATCCTAAGGCGACGATATTCTTCACCGCCCTGTTCCCACAGTTTGTTAACCCGAACTTAGCGCTGTTGCCACAGTTTCTGCTATTCACCTTCATCTTCATGGGCTTGTCGCTGGCTTCATTGAGCGTTTATGCCGCCGCTGCAGCTCGGGTCAAAAGCGTACTGACTCGCCCAGCACTCTCTGTATGGATAAGCCGGCTTGTAGGCTCAGCCTTCATCTGCTTCGGCGCCGCCATTTTGACGGTACGCCGGCCGGTTTCTTAAGATAAACCTGCGCCCTAGCCGCAGTCCTAGCTCGGCTGGGCGGAAGGCAAAGACGAGCAGGCTGCTCTCGCACGCGGACACCGGCTGTAGCAAATGGGTGTTTACTTCAGCCTGGCACAAGCACCTGCACTGGTGTTCCATCGGCGTGGTTAACCTTTTGCCTAAGCACATCGCCCGTTAGCACATCGTCCAGAGGCTCAATGTAGGCAGGTCAGATGGAATTCTCAGAGTTGAGACCGCTAGCACGCCCGGCCTCGTTCGCTCTTAGTTAGGACAGTGTCTAGTTGAGTGGACGCAGTATCGCAGAAGGATTGGGTGCGCCGGTGTCGACAGGCCGCTTCTCGCCGATTTCTGCCGGTCAGACAGGCCTATTGCACTGGTCAGATCCGATCCAAACAACTGGGCAGGCCGAATTCCGATGACTGTCCAGTTGCAATGTAAACGAATGGCCAAGTGGAGTGTAATTCTCCAGCTAAGCGCGCAATAGGTGATGAAGCCAGGTTGGTAAAGAAGACAGCCGTTGCAATACGTACCGAATGAGAGCAATGGATATGCGCAAGAAGTCCCAGTCATGGTTTGTCCCGCTCCTGATTCTTTTTGCCGTTCTGTGGGCAATGGGGAAGAAAGACACTCCTCCTGCCCCAGTACAACCAAGCGCCTTAAGCACGCCAAGTACGCTAGGGTCGATTTCGCCAACTCCGTCCTCAGCTCCGGCCCCCGTCTCTGCGACTGAGCATTTTGTAAGTGCTGATAACCTCAATGTCCGGGATCAACCAGGCGGAAAGGTCATCTCAAAACTGAAGCGCGGGGAGAAGGTTCAAGTTTTTGAGACCCGAAAGGATTGGGCGCGGATCAGCATTGATGGTCAACCTTCAAAGTGGCTTTCGTCCAAAAGCCTGTGCAGCGGCTCAGACTGCTACGTCGTCTTAAGACCAAGGCCAGCGATTCAGCCGAAACAGCCCACTCGCCAACCGAATCCAGCTTACGGCTCCTCGTGCCCCTTTTCCTCAGGAAACGTGTGTATCGGGCCTCGCGGTGGTCGTTATTGCATGACCTCCAGCGGTAACAAACGATACGGTGTCTGATCTGCTGTTCACCATTGAGACAATCTGCAACGATCACACCTAGTTACAGTCCAAAAGGAAACATACGCCAGCGTTCAGAGGATGCACTGATGAAGGTGTTCATAAGCTCAGTAGTAAGAGGATTCGAGCAGTTCAGGGCCGCCGCCAAAGACGCGGTGGAGACACTGGACATGGAGCCGGTCATGAGCGAGCACTTCGGAGCGCGAACCTATTCCTCGGAGCACGCCTGCCTGACAGAGGTAGACCAATGCGACGTTTACATCCTGATTCTTGGCGCTAAATACGGCTATGAACCTCATCCAGGTCTCTCGGTTACGCAGCAAGAATTCCACCAGGCAGTGAGCAAGCGTAAACCGATTTTGGTCTTCATCCAGCAGACTGACTTTGACGAGAAGCAGGCCGTGTTCGTCAACGAGGTGTCTGACTACAAACAAGGTTTTTTCAGAGCATCATTCTCAGATCCCCAAGAGCTGTTGAAAGCTATTGTCCAGGGCCTGAGTAGAATGGAGAAATCCAAAAGCGCAATTTCTGAGAAAGCCTTTCACGAGCGCATTACAGAGGCATCAAGCTCTCGCTCCTACGGCGGCCACTCCTATGCGCCACAGCTTGAATTCGCGTTTCTACCACAGCCCGTTGAGCAGCACGCTGTGCACGGAGCGGCCCAACGCCGTGATGAGATTTTTCATAGCTTCCATAACCTGGGCTTGGCGAAGTTCAAGCAAGGTTACGAAGACTGGGATGACAAGTTGTTCACAGGACTGAAGTCCGGAGATACGTCTTGGCGCGTTTTTGACGACGGGCTCGTCCTTTTGGAAACTGACGCAAGTGTGCCATTCGAGGGGCGTACGGCTGGTCTCTATTTCGTGTCTCCAACCAACCTATCAAAGCTAATTACGTCCTGCTTCGAGGTGTCCGAATTCAACAGTGGTTGGTGTCGCATTACCTTGAAGAATTTAGACATGGCGAAGATAGAAGAGCCGCCGGCGACTGCTCCCAGCAGCTATTCGATGCCTATGCGCCGTGAAAAGCTCGTTAGTGAGTCACGACTTTTCATCCCTGCCACACGGCCCATCGTGGAGCAATGGATACAGGAAAGCATCGAAAGAATGGCCAGAAGTTTGGCTTATTGATCAGTGACACCCCTGCCTCTGTCATTTTGAGCCAAGGGGGCTTTTAATCGTCAACGTGCCACAGGCGCCCAACAGTGCTTCTGGGTAATTCCAGGTGCCGACAGACCTCTGCCTGAGAAAGACCTTCTGCCACAGTGTCAGCTCAATTTCCATGCCGCCAACAGGGTTACTGATGCTGACGCGGGGCATTGAAAAGGCATGCAGGCCGCAGTGATGGACGCACTGCCAACGCTCGTCTTGGACTCGCACCCATGTCGATATTGACCTCAGGTGCGTCTCGTACGAGCAATACATAACAGGAAAGGCAGCCATCAACTTTCCCATCCTGGCCATCCCCGGAGAACGTTTGATGGGGCGATTAGGCCTCTTTAGCCAAGGCCCCCCCCAGTTCCATCCAATACTGCTTAAGCGCGCCAACGTATTCACGGATGTGAGCGGCATTGACAAAGATGTCCTCTCCAAGCAAAGGCGTGTAGACACGCCCAGATATAGGCCATCGGTTAGCCCGCCCGCCTATTTCGAACAGGTGAGGAGCTATTTGCAATAATTCTTCGCTGCTTTTGCCTTCTCCATGCTTGATCGAGTTCGCCAGGTGCCGGAGCTCTTCAAGCTTGGGCCAACAGGCAAATTTCATGATGTCCACATTGACGAGCCCGAGCCGTTTGCGTACTTCCTCGTGCGTATAGAGTTTCCTGTTGCCTTTCTCTCGCCATCCCAGCAGCTCTTGGCGCAGAAACAGCATCACCTGCTGTTCATACAGGTGGTACAGGAAGAGCGCGCAACAATTCAAAAGCCCTTGCTCCATGCCCTTGAGCCCCATGTAGTGTGACACAGACGCATCTCTGACGGCCTCGGCTATGTCACCTTCATCCTGATAGTCGCTGTAGTACGGCTGGCTCATAGCGCCCTCCCACAGATCGTTCTCAAGCTTTTCGCTTTCCGCCTCGATTGATAGAAACGTTGGCTGAAGTCTCAGCAGGAACACGTCTTCGACCCTTTGAATTGCTGGGATGAAGTCGTCGCGAAAGCGCTGAAACCAGAGGTGGGAGTTGTGCATAGGTGCCGTGTATCCTTCAAAACCAAGGAGTAGGTCGGGGGTATCATTTGGGGTGTTCAAAATGATCCGCGCCGGCGAAATCGCCACCGTGATAACGAGCGGCAGACTGATTCATAGCTGGAGCGCTCCTCTTCGAATCAGCCATCTCCATTCGAGTTTGACGATGACATTCACCAGCTCAGCGCCGGATAATCAACGGGCACGAAGCTGCAAAGCGCTGAGAGACTCAAGCGTCTGTACGACCAATTCGACTACACCCACGTCGAAGTCCTCCCGATTTGCTTCCTCGTGGGTACCCTTGTTCAGATACACCCAAACCAAGGACTGCTCAGGTATACCCAAGATATGATCCAATGCTTGGATAATGGGCGCCTTGTCAGCATGCTCGAAATTCGGCGCCCCCCTCAGCTTCGCTCTGATGCCCTCACATAGATGACGGAGCGCTGGTTCGGCTCCAGAGCCTGCGATCTTCAAAGTCAGCAACCCTTGATCACAACGCCCAAGCCATCCCCAAATTTTTCCGCTCAACATCTCAAGTGCTTGGCGTGAGGCACCTAAGGCAGCTCTGTCATCCCCCCGCTCGACGGCTGCACGAGCGTTGAGCAAATAGGATTGAGTTGTCGCATTTCTCAAAACACGAGGATGGTAGTTTCCGCTGTGATGCCTGAATGCATAAGCGGCCCAGTGCTCCGACGCGACATGGTTCTGGATGTCCTTGATGAATTCGTTGCTGTGGCACGTCACGATGATCTGGGTACCGCCAAAACGGTCGCTTTCAAATATCGCCTCTCGTATGCCTTGCCGGTGCTCATGATCAATAGCGTTAATGGCATCGTCGAAAACGATCACAGGGGCTCTGATACTCAAGCTTTTTGCTAACAAAATAGAAAGCCCTAAGCATCTGACGTGACCCTCACTGAGAATCTGCAGCGCGTCGACGCGAGCATCAGGTGTGCCACGAAAGCTTAATTCGATACGCCCCTCCCCTGTCACCGGCAGATACAGGGCTGACAACTTGTCTGCGTCCAAGTCTCGTACGTTGAACTCGTTGTAAAGCTCTAGCGTGAGTGCATTTAGGCCGGCCATCAGAGTGCCAGGTAGTTCGGTACGGTAACGACGCAATAGATTCAAAAACTGATCGTAGGCGTTGCGTATTCGTGTATCGCGGGCAATTGCTTCCGCCTCCTCGGCAACCTGCTGGATAAGCGGTGCGTTATCAGCAGCGAACGCCGCGATCCTACCTCTGGCATCAGCGATTGCTTGCAAGGTTTGCTGACGATTGGAGGCTAATGTCGTTACACCAATGCGAGCCTGATTAAGCCTGTCGCGTTCGTTGATTAGGCCTTGGCGATCATTAAGGATCACTTGAGATGCGACGTCACGCGCCTCGAGCTCAGTTGCCCAATCAACTGTTCTCTGGGCTAACGACTTTCCTGTTTCATCAGGATGAAAACCGTCCGCCCACCATGCTCGCAGAACATCGACACCTGGATCCGCAATATAGCGTTGTACAGGTAAAGGGCTTTGAACGGTTGCTCCTACACGTTGTGCGAAGGTAGCCAGAAGCATCCGCAATGCTTCCGACGCAACGTTCCGCGTAGCAATCGCAGTTCGCTGACGAGCTTGAAGTTCAGCCAGTTCCCTCAAACCTGCTAGGCCATCGTTGGCCTTTTGATAGGGATTGTGGAGAGCGTGATAGTCGCCAGCAAGCGGGGTATCACAGGCAGGACAGTGATCGCCAACGACCTGTTGAAGACCTAGGACAGCTGTATATAGATCCTGAAATGAGATGTCGTTACTGCGCTGTGCCAACTGAACGTCAAGATCATTCAGAGCCCTTTGCGCTGTTTCCGCTGCGCTATAGGCATCAATGAGAGCCGCAGCACTCACTCCGAAAATTGTAGGTGTTGGCTGGTTGATCGCCTGCTCAAGCTCCTGCAACCGTCCTAGAATCTGCGCGCTACCTATAGCAGCCAGAAGCTGAGCGTAATTCATTCCGGGACTATAGGCATTGGCGTAATTTTGCTCTGCCTGAGCATGTCGGATTAACGCAGCGCCCTCGTCCGCAACAGTTGCGTTGTCTTGATTCAACGTAGCTTGCTTGGCCAAAAGCTCTTGGTTTTTGACAGCCACCAACGTTAGTTGGCCCTCCATAGAATCATTGAAGTGCCCAACGAAATCATTGAACTGATCCATACCGAAGAGAGCAGCTATCAGCTCGGTTTTCTGTCCTGCAGGCTTTGCAGCTATGCGAGAGAATGCGTCTATTCGATTCTTCTCGACGAAGCAGAAGCGGTACGAGTCTGCGTCCGCCATCACAGGTACCTGCCGGCCATCAAAATCGGTGGCGAGTAATACTGGCCGTGCAAAACGGCCCTCGTGCGAGTTGGAAAGATAACGGTCAGCTGCAATCCGTTTGATGTCTCCCTCATCCACTGCGCCGAGCAAGGCAAATTCAAGCGCTTCACACAGGCTGGTTTTCCCGCTGCCATTCGGGCCGTAAAACATGACGATCCGCTTGTGCAGCTCGAACGGCTCAGGTTGTCTGAACCCTCGAAATGGCCCCACTGTAAGATGATGCAGCTTACGAAAAGCCCATCCCGCTCTGGCCTCAGCGGCCTGGGGCACTGGCTCATCAGGGGACGTTGCAGGGAGGGAGAGGCGTGCTAATTCGCACAGCAAAAAGGATCGCTGGCTGCGCTGCCTGGAGCTGGCTGCGACGGCAGGAAAATTCTGCGACACCATATTGGCGAATCGACGAGCGTCTTCGGTAGCTCCGTTGTCAGGGCGGTGAAGCCAATGAACGAACTGCTGGAAATCCTGCAATGCCGACGTCATCCATTCCTCCCGGCGCTGCACATGAGCGCGATGGTTTACATTACATCGAGTCGCAAGGAAAACCTATGTCAAGGGATCCCCCTTAGCGTCATATTTTCCGAGACGCATCCAGCAAACTCACTCGCGCTCTGCAAGTGGTGGAATACCTCCGCCCAGTTCGACGGTGATCCAATCATCGATGGGGCTCGCAAGAAAATGTTTGATTGCTTGCTTAGCGACGGAAGCTGCATAGTCTAAAGTTCGCCTCACCTCGTCGTTACGCTTCTCTACTAAACGCCCCCTATGTACGGCCTTCGACCCATACTCATAAGCCTTTTTAATCATCCTATAAGTTTCCAATTTTTGCTGAATCGAACCTCCCATGGTAATAGCTGCGCGAATTGAAAGCCGATGTGACAACTCCCCACTATCATTATCAAGAAACAAACTTTCGAGGGAAGTACGCAGATAGACAGCCGAATCTGAAAGATTACTACAACTATAATATTCATTCAGCTTTTTTATAGGCAAACGAACGTGCTCACGGTGCTTCTCACTGAGTCGACCAAGGTTTTCCAACTGATCAAGCAAAACCACTATCGCGGAATCTGCCAGTTGAATTGGCTCCCTACGAACATGAAAAGAGTGATGTATCCATTCGGCTGGCCCAAAAGAAGGGACACCGTCGGCTGGAATGATCGATGATGCCACTTTCTGCACAGCTAAGGAATTTTCACTGCAGAGCATAAGACAGTTGATCACATCATCGAGATCTTTCATGACATCTGAAACAGCCACAGGAAGTTCACCCTGCGAAGGCTGACCGATTAAAACCGGATGAGACATAGGTATAACTAATGCAGCTGAATACTGTGGATACAAAGCATGCTCATCCGTTGAGTCAGTCAATGCCAACTGAAGTTTCTTATTAGGAAGCTGATAGATATTTGTCAGCCGACCGAATCTCCCAAGTTCTATCGGCTCATCCACCTCCAAGCCTGCTAGAAGCACCACCCCGTAGGCTGAAAATCTATCATTTTCGATGTACTCCGTTAGCTCCCTCTCGAAGTCACATCTATCGATACCTTTTTTGTAAATCCATGACGCGAACAGCTCAGGTGTCACCCTGTGACGAGACAGACCGATCACTTGCCATCCCGAGAGAATGGCTGCTAGAGAGGGATCATTTTTGATAAGGGTAATAATTCCTGGTTTTTCTGCACTTTCGCTAAGGGCTGCCCGAGCGAAAAACTCTTCAATATTTGTACCCGTTGTTCTCCAGCCGCTATTCCACTCAATAATATCTACAATTCTCTGATCCACTATGACCTCTACTTGTGCTTGGCGATCAAACTTCAACTCTAGCAATTAGTTCACGGCGGCTCTTACATCGTAAAGATAAGCTTTTTAGCATAGCCAAACCAGAATTTCTGCCTCGCCGCTGCGCAGCCCTTTGCCATATGGGCATTTTTTACTCACCCTACTCGCCTCCCCCAGTGCACTACTATACCTTTTCGGCCATCTCTATCGCTATGCAAAATGAGGACTCGATGGACTCACTGGGAGGGGCCACCATTTTCCACTTTCGTATCCGGCGCCAGGGTTATTCGGAAAACTAAACGATTTTTCCTCCCAGTCACAGTATTAACCCAACGCCTAAAATGAGCTACTCTACCCTCACCGGAAGATTCAATAACTCCCCGAAGTCAAGGAGATGTACATGCCACAGGCAGAGCCCTATCTAGATTTCGCTGCATTATCCATCGACAGCAACATTTTTCGTGGCCAGCGCTACAACTTCGACGGAGGCATCCTAAAGCAACTTGAACAATTTCAAGGCAGCCCTGTCCAGATAGTTCAGCCAGATGTTATTCATTCCGAGGGAGTACAACATCTTTCTGCAGAAATTACTGAGGCATTGAAAGCAGCCAGAAGCAATTTGCGGATACTTTCCAAATACAGCGAAGACAGCACGATATCAGAATTCGGGGATTCGCATTTATGTGAAGTAAATCCTAATTTTATGGCAGAAGAAAAGCTAAAGAAATTCTACAAACGGATTAATGGTCGTGTCATTACGAGCTCCCGCGTAAGCATCAGTGACTTAATGCACATGTATTTTTCCACCGAACCCCCATTTGAGACCGCAAATGAAAAGAAGCATGAGTTTCCGGACGCCATCGCCTTGCTCACTATCGAATCCTGGGCAGTAGGAAATGATAAAAGAACGGTATTAGTTAGCAAAGATAAAGGTTGGCACGCGTTTGCGAAAAATTCTTCATACCTACACGTTGTTCAGGATCTGCCGGATGCGCTCGCGTTATTCCAACCTCATACAAAAGTGAAGAGTCTGATTGAAATGCTCCAAGCGGATGGATTACTCGACCGCGACAGCGAGCTATTCCAGGGCATAAGAAATGCAATATCCGAGCGAGTTAGTGAGCAAACACCCGATATCGAAGCGAACTCTTTATTCTACTTTGAGAGCGACGACGTTCAAATTGAATATCTTGGTCACAAATTCGCTCAGGGGGAAGATAACAAGCCGAAAATCAGAATCGTGTTAATTGAGGATAACCTCGTAGTGCTCAGCTTGACAGCGCTAGTTAATACAAAAGTAATGACTACTTTCTCATTTTCCCAGTACGACTCAATTGATAAAGATTATGTACCATTAGGCGGCTCGGTAGAAGAAAGAAACGAAAGCTTCGAGACAGAAGTCCTCATCCACTTCAAGGGTGATTGGAAAGAGCTAGGCAATGCTCTCGTCCCGAATGAGATTGAGGTGGAGGGTGAAATGGATATAGTGAAATTTGGTGATATTGCGCCAGACTATTCTAGTGATCGAGATGAGCAACTCCGCTGGGAGTGGGAATGGGAGCAAGAGAAAGAAAGGAGGCGTGACGAGGCTTGGGCTTCCAAGCGTTAACGTCGATGTGAGCTTGATCCAGTGCCGAATTCGGTCATCCATAGCGGCCGCATTTGGCACCTCCCCACCAAAGTGGATCAGGACGTCCACCGCCCAGGATAACGCCACACGCCTACTGCAGTACGCGCGGCGAGAGATGATGCTGAGCGCTAGACAACCGCAGAAACTGGCGAAGGCTTGCACGCCCGTTGTCACGCTGGAATGTCGCGAGCACGTAGCGCGAATTCTCGGTTGTCATTACCCAGAATCTGCCTTCGCGTTCGACCTTCAACACGTCAGAAGTACGGATTAGGTGGCCGTCGCCAAACCGCCCGTATTGGTCTTTCCGCTTGCGGCCAAACACCACACCGATGCCTGCGCGCGCCCTTATGGATACACCACATAGGTACGCAGTAACCGGTAAGTCGAAGCCCTGCTCTTGCGCTTTTATGATTCGGCGGAAATCGAAATCTGTATGGCGCTTTCCGTGAAAATTGACGTCTATGGTGTCCAGCATCATTGAGCTCCGGTTACGGTCTGTATGGTGTTATCAGGAATTGCACACGCCACCAGGAGCGCTGGTATCGTGGGGCATTACTGGTAAATTTCAGACTGATCGAATCATGGTTGAGAGAAAGACGGGCCTCAGGTTGGCCAGCGCCTCGATCTTGAAGTCTCGCTGGTGTGAGGTGTGATAAACCTCGCCCTCACCTACCTCGAGAACGCAAACCTCTGAGCCAACCCTGTCCTCACCAATGGCGAGCCTGGTTAACCGCTGCATTTGCCAGCCTTCAGTCTTATTCATCCAGGACGGTGTCACAGCCATGATTTCGGTGATGCTTAAATCGGAGCCTTGGCTCGCCAGCATTTCTTGAAGCTGACGCGTGTCGTCAATCATCACAGCACACTCGCTGAGCCGACCTTCGTTTTCGACGCTGAGGGTCAAGTGGTACCAAGGAGTTCGGAGCAGCCTTGACACTCCACGCCAGTTGGATACGCCCTCGCCAAACATTCCTGGGATGCCTATGAGGTCGCGGTCTATGGTTCTGAACATGTGTCGCCTCAAGCTGCTGGAGCACGTCAGTTGCCCAGCAGAACCGGTTGGTAATCAGAAAAGCGAAAATATCGCTTCGATGGAGGAAGACTTACGATGGCCGGGCCCGAGCAGCACGTAGACCGTGTTGCGTGTTTCGAATAGGTAGCCTTCTTTGAAAGCGGTGCCCATGCTTGAGCGCACCCAATGACCTGGTTCGAAACGCCGCTGCTCGTCGTGCACAACTTTGTGGGCAAACATGAACATTGGTTGGCAGCCTGCGGCGGCTACTTTGGCTCGCTCGGCTTCGGTGACTACGGCGTCCAGGATGATCCATTCCTCCGCTACGCAGAGCGGGAGGTGCTTGTAATGCTGTCTGGCAGCTTTAATAGCGTCATTGAGGCACAGCTCAGTACCCATCAGGCTGACACCCAGATCGCCCAACAGACCCTCTTGAATAGGACTGTCCACGACCATCTCCCCGCTCACTACATTTTTCATAAATTGTCAGGCCCTCGTCGCTGCCAGCTCATCTCTTCTACTGGCTTTGAGGCTTGGGAGAGAGATTAGAGCTGCAGTGGAATATACAATAATACCTCATATTGATGTTTATCGGAAACCCATTGGTATGGCTATATCCTGACTTTTGGCCAACCCATGCACCTCAAAACTGCCCTAGCTGGCGCCCTTAGGGCTCTTCGACTGAACCGCCGCTTGCGATATGAAAAACTTTCTGATGCCAGCGCGAGGTCGAAAATCAGTGCCCTTGAGCGCGGTGAGACCAGCATCACCCTTGAAAAATTCGAAAGCTTAGCTGTGGCACTCGAAATAGACCCACTAGCCTTGATGGCTTTGTGCATGTCTGCTCGGTTAGGGACGCCCTACCCTAGCCTGCTCGAAAAGGCGCATGAGCAGCTTCGCGCTTTTGAATTAGACGGGGGTATCGACCTGTTGGCAGAACAATTCGCCGACGGCGCGCTGATCCAGCGTGCGCGTGGAAAACCTCAGAAAACTGAGAACCTTGATGCCGTCAGGAAGCTCAAGGCGGAAGGAATGACGCAGGCGCAGATCGCTAAGGAATTGGGTTTCTCCCCTAGCGTGGTCAATCGTCATTGGAAGCGGATCTTGGGCCAGGAGTAGCAGGTCAATCGACAGACGCCAAAGAGCATCGCATGTTCGATCACCTCCAAGCAGCCCTCACTTGGCACACGCACTTGGCAATGGTGGCTTACTGGCTAACGACTCTGGCGGAAATCTCTCAAGCGGAAATGTCAGTCATATGAGTTTTTGAGGGTCGAGTCAAAGCTTATTCTGAGGAATCAAAGATCTGACGTAGGGCGATTTAATGAGAGGTTCTGATTGGCTCGACAACACAGCGAGTGGCGTCATAAGGCCAATAGAAAATCAAAGATTGGCTTATCCAAGCCGTCAGAGAAGATGGTTCTCGCCTATGAAAATGTCACCAAAAACAGCGAGTTACCAAATCGAGGATATGTCCCCTGCAGGAATCGAACCTGCACCTAGCCCTTAGGAGGGGCTCGTTCTATCCGTTGAACTAAGAGGACACGACAGCAGAATTTTCCTTCACATTTGCTTCAAAAACAAGATGAGCGGCAAAGCTCACCAATGTGCAGCAGACTCAGATGAATCCTAGCGGAACTAGGCTGAGCTCCCCCAGCAGCAGGGGTTTACGCTCCACCTCCAATGTGCAGCAGATTTTTGTCCTGATAAGAACTGCCAACCTTCCCCTTAGGAGGGGGATGCTCTATCCAATTGAGCTACTGAGACACTGATGCTGACGCTCTGAATGGCGCCAGCGGGACGGCGTGCATGTTAACGGCAAGCCATTGTTTTGTCATGTCGTCATTGGCTTTTTAGGCTGTAGTCCGCCGGACGTTTGACGAGGCAAACAATCGCG